>Ga0008835_100554_pt1 | contig 31910 bp, 23 predicted proteins | sample HotLakConsoUCCRE_FD_62215 | JGI IMG/M metagenome (GOLD analysis project Ga0008835, IMG submission 62215) | Hypersaline microbial mat communities from Hot Lake, Washington, USA - Hot Lake Consortium UCC-RE (Hybrid Assembly) ... | reverse complement strand
GCCGATTGGTGCGACCGCCCCCAGTACCAGCGCCAGCGCGCCGCCCCGCAGGGCCTGTGACAAGAAAGACATCGACTTCCCCAATTCCGTGGAACCAATCAAATTACACCGTCAGATTAATGCAGGCATAAAAATACATCAACAGTCGTTTAAATATTTATTTTTACATCAATTTATGTGTTTATGGCTCGCCTCACCGCTCTTGGAATCAAGGGCGAAGAGGGCGCGCAGAGAGGTGCCGAGCCATGTTCCGGGGAGGGCTGCGATGATCCAGATCCAGCCATGCAGGCTGCCCGAGGCGACGCCGGAGAAGAAGGCGCTGATATTGCAGCCCAGTGCCATGCGCGCGCCGTAGCCAAGCAGGAGGCCGCCGATGATCGCCGCCGCCAGCGGGCGCAGGCCGATCCGCCAGCCGGGGCGGAAGCGTCCAGCGAGCCCGGCAGCGAGGAAGGCGCCGAGAATGAGCGAGACGTTCATCAGCGTCATCGCATCGCGATCCAGCGGGCGGTGCAGCAGATCGACGCGGGTCGGGTCGCTCCAATAGGCCCAGAAGAAGGGGTCATCAATGCGCAGGTAATCCACCACCAGTGAGCCCCAATGCGCGAAGGACTGGGTGATCGCCCAGGGCCGCCCGGCGACCGCCAGCGTCGCGGCATTGAGCAGCGCCAGTGCCAGCGCCGCCCAGGCGAAGGGCCATGGGCCTGTCAGGAAGTGGCGTGGGTGGCGCGCGAAGATCGGCTCGACGTAACCGTGCAGCCGGCGTTCGCGCCGCGCCAGCAGCCAGGCGATGGCGGCGAAGAGCGCGAGCTGGAGCGTCAGCGCCGGCCAGAGGCCGAGGGTCTCAGGCAGCGAAATCGGGGGCAGGGCCGGCAGATCCTGCCAGCGCTCCATGTCCCAGGCGCCGATGGTCATGCCGATGATGAAGAAGGTCAGGGTGATCATGCTGCGCGTATCGCCGCCGCCGGAGGTGTAGAGTGTGCCCGAGGCGCAGCCGCCGCCCAGCTGCATGCCGATCCCGAAGAGAAACGCGCCGAGCGCGATTTCCCACCCGGCGGGGAAGACGAAGCCGCGTACCGGATTGCCGAAGACGGAGCCGGCCTCGATCGCGGGAAAGAAGATCACGACGGCGACAGCCAGCATCAGCATCTGCGCGCGCACCGAGGCGCTCTTGCCACGCGTGATCATCACGCGATAGGCGCCGGTGAAGCCGAAAGCGGCGTGATAGAGCGCGAAGCCGAGCCCGGCCCCGATCAGCCAGAGCGCGGCCAGCCGCCAGCCCGTATCCATGAAAACATGGCCGGCGAAGCCGATCAGCGCGGCGAGCGCGAGCAGGACGACGATGCGCTGCGCAGGAGACGGGGCGGACGGGCTTGTTGCAATGATGGTTTTCATGGGTGCGATAAACTCATTTGAGCAAGTTAAGATTGTGGCAGCCTGGCGCGTTGATGCGCAACTGGAATCGCGGTGGAGATAGATGCCAGCATCGCTAATCTCATGTATTTTATCTAATTGTGCCTATAATAACGTGAAATAAGTATGTGCCCTTTGGCATGAGCGCCGGATGCATCGTGCATCATCCAGCATGCATGGAAGATGCGTTTCTGTTAAGCAGGCAGAGCAGAACAACGACCAACAGGCCGGTAACGATGGACATGATCCGCAAAGACGCGCGCAAGCGCCCGGACGCCGCTACTCTCACCACCATGACGCAGGCGCTGAAGGATTTCATGGGCGAGCGCGTTTCCACGGCGCAGGCGGTGCGCGAACAGCACGCCAACACGCTGACATGGGTCGAGAATCAGGCACCGGACATCGTGGTCTTCGCCGAAAGCACCGAGGAAGTCTCGCAGGTCGTGAAGCTCTGCGCAGAGCACGACGTTCCCGTCATCCCCTTCGGCACCGGCACCTCCTTCGAAGGCCATACCAATGCACCGTATGGCGGCGTCTCGATCGATACCAGCCGGATGAACGCCGTGCTGGCAGTTCATGCCGAGGATCTCGACTGTGTGGTGCAGCCGGGTGTCACGCGCAAGGCGCTCAATGAATATCTGCGCGATATGGGGCTGTTCTTCCCCATCGATCCCGGCGCCGATGCATCGCTTGGCGGCATGGTCGGTACCCGCGCCTCCGGCACCAATGCGGTGCGCTACGGCACGATGAAGGACAATGTGCTTGCGCTCACCGTGGTCATGCCCAACGGCGATATCGTCAAGACCTCGCGGCGCGCCAGGAAGACCAGCGCCGGTTACGATCTGACCAGGCTGATGGTCGGCTCGGAAGGCACGCTCGGCATCGTTACCGAGATCACGCTGACGCTGCACGGCATTCCCGAGGCGATTTCGGGCGGCATCTGTCCGTTCCCGAGCATTGCGGCGGCCTGCGAGGCGGTGATCATCACCATCCAGTCCGGCATACCGGTGGCGCGGATCGAACTGATCGACGAGATGCAGGTGCGCGCCATCAACCTCTATTCGAAGACAACGCTGGAAGAGCGTCCTCAGCTCTTCCTCGAATTCCACGGCTCGGAAGACGGTGTGAAGGAACAGGCGGCCCGATTCGGCGAGATCGCCGAGGAATTTGGCGGCGGGCCCTTCGCCTGGACGACACAGGCCGAGGAGCGCACCCGCCTGTGGCAGGCGCGCCATGATGCCTACTGGTCGGCCATGGCCTTGCGCCCGGGCGCAAAGGGCATCTCCACCGATGTCTGTGTGCCGATCTCGCGGCTTGCCGAATGCGTTGAGGCGACACAGAACGACATCGCCGAAGCGGGGCTGCTCGCACCCATCGTCGGCCATGTCGGCGACGGCAATTTCCATGTTTTGCCGCTGGTCGACATGGAGAACGAGGAGGAGGTCGCCAAGGCCAAGCGCTTCGTCGAGCGCCTCGTCGAGCGTGCGCTGGCGATGGAGGGCACCTGCACCGGTGAGCATGGCGTCGGCCAGATGAAGATGAAATACCTCGAATCGGAACACGGCGCCGAGGCGCTGGCCGTGATGAGGGCGATCAAGCATGCTCTCGACCCGCAAAATATCATGAATCCCGGCAAGATCGTCTCCTGGTAGGCCTCATCCCCGTCAGGACGGGGCCCCGGCGGGCCCCGGCGCATGATTTTGCACCTCGATCCGCTCCACAACGCTGGACGCGCGCGTCCGGTTTCGTCATGGTTCCGCCAAGACACGGGGGTAACCCCGTGGCGAACCTGTTGAATCCGAAAGCTGGCGTGAAAGGGTCCCTCGGCCTTGCGTGACAGTCTGACCGCTCTGGCGGCTCTCGTCATTCTGGTATTCGTGGCGGCGCTCGCGATCCCACCTTTTGTCGATTGGGACGAGCGGCGTCTCGATCTCGAAGCTGCCTTGTCCGGTGCGGCCGGGGTTCCTGTCGAGACACGTGGTGATATCGATCTGCGGCTTCTGCCGTCCCCGCGCCTGCGTGTCGACGGGCTCACGATCGGTCTGCCCGACGGTGCCGCGCCCTCTGTCGTCGCTCAGGGCGTCGTGGCGGAGATGGAGCTGACGGCCCTGCTGCGCGGGCAGATCCGCTTCAGCAGCATCGCGATCGGCGAGGCGGACCTGCGACTGCCGATGAGCGATGGTGCGCTGACACTGCCTGGCCTGACCGCAGGGGGGACTGAAGCGCTCGGCGCGCTCGCCTTCGACGATCTTGCCATCACGGCCCTGAGCATCACCACGATTACCCCCGAATTCGGGGCCATGCGGCGTGCGCGCCTCGCAAATCTGCGGCTCGGCGCTCCTTCCCTGGCGGGGCCGTGGCGCGTCGAGGGTGTCTATGCCGGCGACCGGTTCCGCCTGAGTGCTGGCCGCCTCGATGAAACACTGTCGATGCAGATCCGGCTGGTCGGCGGTGCCGATACCTCCCTGCGCTACGATGTCGACGCGAATTTGCAATTCATTCGCGAGGCGGCGGGTTTGCGTCCAGATCTGTCGGGTGAGGGAGACTTGTCGCTGCTGCCACCCGATCCCGGGGATGAGGTCGCCTTCGAGCCGCTCGTCATCAGCGGCGCCTTCGCCAGCGAGGGGGCCGGCTTCGCGCTGTCCGACCTGCGCGTCGAACTGGGCGATCCGGCTCTGGGCTCCCAGCTCGAGGGGGAGGGCTTCCTGCGTCTCGATGACCCCCGTATCAGCCTCGACCTCACGGGCAGGCGGCTTGCGCTCGACTCCATCCTTGCCGGGCCGCGCGGCGAGATATTCATGGACTGGCTGAGCGCGGTCGGGCCAGGGGGCAGGTTACCGCCGATCGATCTGACCCTGGCGCTGGGCAGCGTCGGCTATGCCCGCGAAGAGCTGATGGATATTGCCTTGCGCGCCATATTGGAGGGGGGTGTTCTGCAGGTTATGCGCGGAGCGATCTCCCTGCCGGGCGAGGCGCGGCTCACCTATGCCGGCGACATCGATCTGTCCCGGCTCGACCGGTTTGCGGGTGACGTCACCCTGACGGCCGAGAACAGTGACAGACTGGCGCGCTATCTGCCTGAAATCGGACTCGACGGTCCCTGGATCGGCCTGCTCGGCGGGCCGCCCGTGGATGTGTCCGGGCAGGTCACGCTGGATGAGCAAGGCTTCGCGATCGACGCGCTTGAATTTCAGGCCGGTGAGTCGCTCATTCAGGGGGATCTCGTCTATCGTGCGCCGCAAATCGGTCGGCGGGGTCGGGTCGAGGCCGATATCCGCGCCGATGGTATCGATCTGGCCGACCTGCCGCCGCTCGATGCCTTCGCACAAACTGCCGAGGAGGCCGATCTCGTCGTGGCGGTCGCCGCCGACGATGTGCGTTATGGAGAGGAGACCGGCGGGCGGATCCGTGCGCGGCTGCGCAGTGAGGGCGAAACCATCGTCGTCGATACGCTCGAAATCACGGGGCTCGCAGGCGCGCAAGTGGCGGTATCGGGACGTATCACGCCGGACGGGGCGGGTCTGATCACCGGTCGCCTGCAAGCGCAAAGAGCCGCCCCGCTGCTCACCCTGGTCGGGCGCTTCCAGCAGGACGACCTTCTTGCCATGACGCCCGGTTTCGTCCGGAATGGCGCCCTTGATCTGATGCTGTCGATTGACCGCCTTCCTGCCGAGAGTGGCCTCGATGCCGGTGCGTTGCGCCTCACGCTCGAGGGCGATGTGGCCGGAGGCCCGTTTTCGGCCACGGCCTCGACGCTGGGCGGCCGCGTCGAGGAATTCGATCTGTTGCTCTCGACGCGCGACACGCGCGACTGGGTCGATCTCGATCACGAGGCCATCACAGGGCGGTCTTCCACGATCTCGGCGCAGATGCGGCGCTCGGGGCCTGATCGCTATGCGGGGAGCATCAGCGGCGAAATGGCGGGGCTACGGTTCCGGACCACGCGCGCGCTCTCCATCGATGCCATCACCCGCGAGATCTGGGATGGCGAGGTGCATCTCGCCACGTCGGATATCCGACCCGCTCTCGCCCTGTTCGCCCTCGGCGATGCCGGGCTGGACGCTCTGGATGGTCAGATGCGCCTCTCGCTGTCTCGTGAGCCGGGGGCATCGCGGCTCGATCTCGACGGGCGGATCGGCGACGAAGCCCTGAGCGGCAGGCTGTTGCTCCCCGTCGATGGCGGCGTATCGGGCTCACTGCAGGTCTCACGCGTCGCCTTGCCGGCGTTGGTCGATATCCTGCTGACCAATACGGGCATCACGGCAACGGAAGCAGATGGCTTGAGCGAGGCGCCGTTCAGGCCCGTGCACCTGCCCCTGCGCCGCGGCGATATCGCCATCGAGGCCGACGCGATCGACCTCGGCCAGGGGCTTGCGCTCCACGATGGCCGCTTCGACCTTTCGCTTCTGTCCGACGGTCTCGCGCTGGGAGGTCTGGAGGGCCGGCTCGACTCCGGACGGATCGGGGCGGGGATCAGTCTGCGCCTGTCACCGGAGGGGCGGCTGGCGGTCGTCGGTGACGTCGATTTCTCGGGGCTTTCGACCGATCTGTTCGGGATCTCGCCGGATTTCGCGGCGACACTGACCGGGGCGCTCGACTTCGGCGGTTCCGGCGATAGCCCGGCGGCTTTGGTGGCGGATCTGTCGGGCGGCGGCACCTTTCTGCTGGAGGATGTCGAAATTGCCCGTATGGCCCCGGATGCCATTGCGACCGGCCTCGAATCCGCTCTTCAGGAAGACGATCCACTCGGTGGGCGCACGCTCCTGGGGCATGTCGAGCGGGCTCTCGACGAAGGGCCCTTCCGGCGCCCGGTCGCACAGGCGCCGGCCACGGTCGTGGGTGGATCGTTGCGTCTCGAGCCCTTGCGGCTCGGCGATCCGGCCTTGGGCGAGGCATCATGGTCTGGCGTCGCAGCTTTTGATCTCACCACTGGCTCCCTCGACATGCGTGGCGTGATGCAGGCAAGTGAGGGTCCGAATGGCTGGACCGGTGCGCCGCCACAGATCGATGTGGCATGGACGGGGAACTGGGAGGCGCCGCGCCGGGTCATCGATGTCGGGCCGCTGACGAACGGGGTCGCGCAGATCGTGTTGCAGCGTGAGCTCGACCGGATCGAGGCCTTCGAACGGGAGGCTGGCGAACGGACGCGGCGTCTGGAACAATTGCGCATGGACCGCGCGCGCGAGGAGGCGCGCCTGCGCTTCGACGCGATACTGGAAGAGCGTGCACGCGAAGCCGCAGCAAGACGCGATGCCGCTGTTGATGCGGCGCTCGCCGAGGCGCGCGCCCGGCGGGCCGAAGCGGAGGCAGCGCGCGAGGCCGAACGGCTGGCCCGGGAAGCCGAGGAAGAAGCGCGCCGCGCTGCTGAAGAGGAGGCCGCACGCCTCGAGGCGGAACGTCAGCAAGCCCTGGAGGCCGAGCGACGCGCTGAGGAAGAAGAGCAGCGCGAATTGCGGGACGAGATCAAGCGTCTGCTCGAACGTGAATCCTTGCGCCTTCCCGCTTTACCGGGTGTGGAGCGTGAGCCTGACAGCCTCGATGCTCCGCCGTTGCGCCTCTCTCCACAGGGCCTTGTCGATCCGGAAATTCCCGTTCGGTGAGGCGGAACGAAAAAAGCGGCCACGGCGGCCGCTTTCTCGCAGATGTCCCGAGGCTGGTGATCAGCCGCGCGATTCCGCCGTGTCCGGCACCTGCTCATCATTGGCGGGCGCGGTTTCGGGCTCGTGCGTAAGCTGTGCCGGTTCAGCCGGGGTGACATCACCTGATGCCTGCTCCCTCGACGCCGGGTCCTTGGGCCCGAGGCGGCCGTCGAGATAGGTGCCGACTTGCGTCATCAGGTCGTCCACCTTGCCGTCGAAGAAGTGATTCGCCCCATCGACAACGGTGTGCTCGATCTTGATTCCCTTCTGCGTCTTCACCTTCTCGATCACGCTCATCACTTCCTTGACCGGTGAGACCCGGTCCTCGGAGCCGTGCACGAACAGGCCGGAGGACGGGCAGGGGGCGAGGAAGGTGAAGTCGTAGCGATTGGCCATGGCGCCGATGGAGATGAAGCCCTCGATTTCCGGGCGGCGCATCAGCAACTGCATGCCGATCCAGGCGCCGAAACTGACGCCGGCAATCCAGCAGGCGCGCGCATCCGGGTTCATGGTCTGGGCCCAGTCGAGCGCCGCAGCCGCATCGGACAACTCCCCCGAACCATGGTCGAAATTGCCCTGCGACCGGCCTACTCCGCGGAAGTTGAAGCGGAGTACCGAGAAACCGCGATCCACGAAATCGTAGAACAGATTGTAGACGATCTGATTGTTCATCGTCCCACCGAATTGCGGGTGGGGATGAAGCACGATGGCGATCGGTGCGTTTTTCTTCTTGGCGGGCTGATAGCGCCCTTCCAGGCGACCGGACGGACCGGTGAAGATCACCTCAGGCATGCATGTTCCTCTTTGACGCCGTGCATCGCAGTCACGCAAAGCGGAGCTGCGAGCGATTATTTCGTATCGGAACACTCATCCCCTGGCGTCATACGCGAAAACGCGTATAAAAGACGGGTTGAATGCGCCGACGAGCCTTGACACCCGCCCCCCAGCCTCCCTACATCCCCTTTAGAATTGTTCTAACCCCTTAGAGCGATTCTAAAGTAGGGTAGGTAGCCGTCGTCGTGACGTCTGCTTCATGTGGTGGGCGTGCATTAGCATGGCAAGCGGGGTGCATTGCAAGAAATTCGTGCACAGCGCGCTGTTTTAAGGAGGCGGGCCGCATCTGCGGAGCCAAATGAGCCAGATCACAGTATGGGCATGACGAAGCGTACATATCTGGATTACAACGCCACGGCGCCGATGCGGCCGCAGGCGCGGGATATGCTCGTGCGCGTTCTGGGTGATGTCGGAAACGCTTCTTCCGTGCATCGCGAAGGGCGCGCCGCGCGTGGGATTATCGAGACGGCGCGCGACCGCGTCGCGGATCTGGTCGGCGGGCGCGGGAAGCACGTCATCTTCACGGGATCGGGCTCCGAGGCCAACAATCTGGTGCTGGCGCCGGGCTTCCGGCGCGTCGACGGCGCGCCTGCGCAGACGCTTCTCGTCGGCGCCGGGGAGCATCCCTGCGTGCTCGAAGGCCATCGCTTCGACCCGGGGGCGGTGGAGCATATCCCGCTCCGTGCCGACGGTCTCGTCGATCTCGCCTGGCTGGAAGCGCGGCTGGCCGATCTCGGCGGCGCACCGGTGCTGGTCTCGATCCAGCTCGCCAACAACGAAACCGGTGCGATCCAGCCGGTCGCCGAGGCGGCTTCGCTGGTGCGCGCGGCGGGTGGGCTGATGCATTGCGACGCAGTGCAGGCGGCGGGCAAGATCGGGATCGATATCGATGCGCTCGGCGTTGACGCCCTGACGCTTTCGGCCCACAAGCTCGGCGGTCCGCAGGGTGTCGGTGCGCTGGTTCTCGCCGGCGAGGGCTATGTGCTCGACCGGCTGGTGCGCGGCGGCGGGCAGGAGCGCAACTGGCGCGCCGGTACGGAGAATGTCGCGGGCATCGCGGCCTTCGGCGAGGCAGCGCGGGTGGCGCGCGAAGCGCTCGGCGAAGAGGAGTCCCGGCTGCGGGATCTGCGGGCGGAGTTCGAGACGGCGATCCGCGAACATTGCCCGGATGCGGTGATCTTCTCGGAAAACGCACCGCGCCTGCCCAATACCATTCTCTTCGCCGTCCCCGGCAAGCGGGCCGAGACGGCGCTGATCGCGCTCGATCTGAACGGCGCGGCGCTCTCTTCGGGCTCCGCTTGTTCCTCGGGCAAGGTGAAATCTTCGCATGTTCTGGAGGCGATGGGGGTCTCTCCTGCGCTGGCAGAATCTGCGTTGCGGTTGAGTTTCGGTTGGAACACGCAAAAAGACGCGGTGACACACTTCACAGCGGCGTTTGCGAGACTACTTTCGAATCGAAACCAAAGTTCGGAGTGTGCGGCCTGAAGGTCGCATGTCGTCAGGTTGTTCAACGGCCAGTCCGCGGCCCTTGAAGCCGTGAGAGGAGGGTGACATGCCTGCAGTGCAGGAAACGATCGATCGCGTTAAGGAAATCGACGTCGATCAGTACAAGTATGGCTTCGAGACCATCATCGAGATGGAGAAGGCCCCCAAGGGCTTGAGCGAAGACATCATCCGCTTCATTTCGGCCAAGAAGGAAGAGCCGGAATGGATGCTGGAATGGCGCCTCGACGCCTATCGCCGGTGGCTCACCATGCAGGAGCCGGACTGGGCGCGCGTCAGCTATCCCAAGATCGACTTCAACGACATCTACTATTACGCCGCCCCGAAGTCGAACGAGGCGCCGAAGTCGCTCGACGAGGTCGATCCGGAAATTCTCAAGACCTACGAGAAGCTCGGCATTCCGCTGCGTGAGCAGGAAATGCTCGCCGGTATTGCTCCCGAGAACCGGGTTGCGGTCGATGCCGTATTCGATTCCGTCTCCGTCGCCACGACCTTCAAGAAGGAACTGGCTGAGGCGGGCGTGATCTTCTGTTCGATCTCGGAAGCCGTTCGGGAATATCCCGAGCTGGTGAAGAAGTATCTCGGCACCGTCGTGCCCAAGAGCGACAACTACTATGCCGCGCTGAACTCCGCCGTCTTCACCGACGGGTCGTTTGTCTATGTGCCGCCGGGCGTGCGCTGCCCGATGGAGCTCTCGACCTATTTCCGCATCAACGAGAAGAATACCGGCCAGTTCGAGCGCACGCTGATCATCGCCGACGAGGGCGCCTATGTCAGCTATCTCGAAGGCTGCACGGCGCCCCAGCGCGACGAGAACCAGCTTCACGCCGCCGTGGTCGAGCTCGTGACGCTTGATGAAGCGGAGATCAAGTATTCCACCGTGCAGAACTGGTATCCCGGTGATGCCGAGGGCAAGGGCGGGATCTACAATTTCGTCACCAAGCGCGGCGATTGCCGGGGCAAGAACTCGGTCATCACCTGGACCCAGGTCGAGACCGGCTCCGCCATCACCTGGAAATACCCGTCCTGCATCCTGCGCGGTGACGGTTCGCGCGGCGAGTTCTATTCCATCGCCGTGTCGAACGGGCGCCAGCAGATCGATTCCGGCACCAAGATGATCCATCTGGGCAAGAACACCACCAGCCGGATCATCTCCAAGGGCATCTCGGCGGGTCACTCCGAGAATACCTATCGCGGCCTCGTCTCGGCGCATCGCAAGGCGTCGAATTCGCGCAATTTCACCAATTGCGACAGCCTGCTGATCGGCAACAATTGCGGCGCGCATACGGTGCCGTATATCGAGAGCAAGAACGCCTCCGCCGTGTTCGAGCACGAGGCGACCACCTCCAAGATCTCCGAGGACCAGCTGTTCTACTGCATGCAGCGCGGGCTCGACGAGGAGGAAGCGGTGGCGCTGATCGTCAACGGCTTCGTCAAGGACGTGCTGCAGAAGCTCCCGATGGAATTCGCCGTCGAGGCGCAGAAGCTGATCTCGATTTCGCTGGAAGGCTCCGTCGGCTGAAGGCAGCGCCCCAGGGGCGCGCCACCGACGTATCAACGATCTGAAGGACGGAAAGAACATGTTGGAAATCAAGAACCTCGTTGTCGAAATCGAGGGTAACCGCATCCTCAACGGGCTCGATCTCACCGTGAATAACGGCGAGATCGCCGCGATCATGGGCCCCAACGGCTCGGGCAAGTCGACGCTCTCCTATGTCGTAGCCGGCAAGGAGGAGTATGAGGTGCTCGACGGCGAGATCATTCTCGACGGCCAGAACGTGCTGGAAATGGAGCCCTCCGAGCGCGCCGCCGCCGGCGTCTTCCTGGCTTTCCAGTATCCGCTGGAAATCCCGGGCGTCGCCACGATGACCTTCCTCAAGGCCGCGCTCAACGCCCAGCGCAAGTCTCGCGGTGAGGCCGAGCTGACCACGCCCGACTTCATCAAGCGCGTCAACGCTGCCGCGCAGCAGCTCGAAATCCCCAAGGACATGCTCAAACGCGCTCTTAATGTCGGCTTTTCCGGCGGTGAGAAGAAGCGCATGGAGATCCTCCAGATGGCGCTGCTCGAGCCGCGTTTCTGCATCCTCGACGAGACCGATTCCGGCCTCGACATCGACGCGCTGCGCATCGCGGCGGAAGGCGTCAACGCCCTGCGTTCGCCGGATCGCTCCTTCCTGGTGATCACCCACTACCAGCGCCTGCTCAACTACATCGTGCCCGACAGCGTCCACGTGATGGCGGGCGGCAAGATCGTGAAATCCGGCGGCAAGGAGCTCGCGATCGAGCTCGAGGCCAACGGCTATGCCGATTACAAGGCGCAGGAGGCCGCGTGATCATGGCAGATGTCGAGAGGATCAACACGCCCGTCGAGGCGGCCATCGCCGAGCATTTCGCCGGCGTGAAGGCGACGCTGCCCGGCGATGCCGGCAGCCGCGAAACCGCCTTCGCCCGCTTCACCGAGGCGGGGCTGCCGCATCGGCGCGTCGAGGAGTGGAAATACACCGATCTGCGCAACCTGATGCGCGAGGCCGCAGCGCTGGCGCCGGCTCTGTCAGATGATGCGGCCAAGGCGGCGCTCGAAGCCTCGCCCTGGTTCGCCGGGGTGCATGCGGCGCGCATCGCCATCGCCAATGGCCATGTCGTGGCGAGCGCATCGGATCTCGCGGATCTGCCCGAGGGTGTGAGTGTGGAAACGCTGTCGCAGGCGCTGGCCGCCGGCCATGCCGATCTGGCGCATCTCGGCGCGATCCCCGAGGCCGGCGACAACATTGCCGTGGCGCTCAACAGTGCCTTCATGACCGATGGCGTGGTGATCCGCGTCACGGCCGGCACGAAGCTGGCGATGCCGCTGCATCTGCGTTTCGTCGTCACCGGCGAGAGCGCAGTAGCGACGGCGACGCGCACCCTCATCGTGGTGGAAAAGGGCGCCTCTGTGACGCTTCTGGAAAGCCATGACAGCGCCGATGCGCTGGCGCATCAGCCCAACAATATGGTCGAGATGGTGGTCGGGGACGAGGCGCAGGTCGCGCATTTCCGCATCGACGGCCATGGCGCCGGCGCGCAGGCGCTATCGACCCTGACGGCGCATCTGGGCGCGCATGTGGCGTTTGATACGCTCAACATCGTCGCACGCCCGGGCCTCGTGCGGCATCAGGTCTACATGACCTTCGCCGGTGAGCATACGAAGGGCGGTGTGCGCGGCGCGACGATGCTGACCGGCAAGCAGCATGCCGATACGACGCTTTTCGTGAACCATGTGGCGCCGCATTGCGAGAGCCGCGAATTGTTCAAGACGGCGATCGACGGCACCGCTACCGGCGTGTTCCAGGGCCGGATCGCGGTGGCGAAGGAGGCGCAGAAGACCGACGGGCAGATGATGTCCTCGGCGGTGCTTCTCTCCGACGGCGCCACCATGAACAACAAGCCCGAGCTCGAAATCTTCGCCGATGACGTGCTCTGCGCCCATGGCGCGACCTGCGGTGCGCTGGACGACGATCTGCTGTTCTACCTGATGGCGCGCGGCATTCCGCGTCCGGAGGCAGAGGCGCTTCTGATCGAATCCTTCCTTGGCGAAGCGGTCGAGGAAGCCGTCGATGAGACGGATGAGGATCTGCGTGAGGCGCTTCTGAGTGTCGCACGCACCTGGCTGGCCGCTCGTTCGTAAACAGCACAGGAAGCCCCCCGGCCTTGTCGGATGAACCGGGGCGCAGCAAAACGGTCCGCCGCCGCGAAGGTGGCGGACAGCAAGGATGAGGCGATGGACGTGAGCAAGAGCCCGCAGGCTTTCGATGTCGAGGCGATCCGCCGGGAATTCCCGATCCTGTCGCAGGAGGTCTACGGCAAGCCGCTGGTCTATCTCGACAATGCCGCCTCGGCGCAAAAACCCCGCGCCGTGATCGATCGTATGGTCGAGACCATGGAGACGGGCTACGCGAATGTGCATCGCGGCCTGCATCACATGGCCAATGTCGCAACGGAAGGCTTCGAGGAGGCGCGCGAGACCTGTCGCGAATTCCTCAACGCGGAATCCGCCGACGAGATCGTCTTCACCCGCAACGCCACGGCGGCCTACAACCTCGTCGCCAACGCGTTTGGCCAGATGGAGGGGCCCGAAGCGATCGGGGAGGGGGACGAGATCATCCTCTCGATCATGGAGCACCATTCCAACATCGTGCCCTGGCATTTCCTGCGCGAGCGCAAGGGTGCCGTGATCAAATGGGCGCCGGTGGATGATGACGGGAATTTCCTGTTCGAGGAATTCGAGAAGCTGTTCTCGCCGCGCACGAAAATTGTCGCGATCACCCAGATGTCGAATGCGCTGGGGACCATTACCCCGATGCGCCAAATCATCGAGGCGGCGCATGCGCGCGGCGTGCCGGTGCTGGTCGATGGGGCGCAGAGCGCGGTGCACATGCATGTGGATGTGCGCGCGCTGGATGCCGATTTCTTTGTCTTCACCGGCCACAAGGTCTACGGGCCGACGGGGATCGGCGTGCTCTACGGCAAGAAGGCCTGGCTCGACAAGCTCGGCCCCTTCGAGGGCGGCGGCGAGATGATCTCCGAGGTGACGACGGAGACGGTCACCTACAACACGCCCCCGCATCGCTTCGAGGCCGGAACGCCGGCGATCATCGAGGCGATTGCGCTCGGCACGGCCCTTCGCTTCATGATGGATACCGGGCGCGACAACATCGTCGCCCATGAGAACATGCTGCGTGATTATGCACATGAGCGCCTGCGCGAGATGAATTCGCTGAAGGTCATCGGCCAGGCGAAAGAGAAGGGCGCGATCCTCTCCTTCGAGATGAAGGGCGCCCATGCCCATGACGTCGCCACCGTGATCGATCGCTACGGCGTGGCGGTGCGCGCGGGCACCCATTGCGCCATGCCGCTGCTGAGCCGCTTCGGTGTGACATCCACCTGCCGCGCGTCGTTTGCCCTGTACAACACGCGCGAGGAGGTCGATAAACTCGTCGAGGCTTTGCGCAAGGCGGAAACCATGTTCGCCTGAAAGGTTTGAGAGAGATGAGCACTGATACGCCCGAACCGAACGCCCCGGCCATTGGCGCGCAATCCGGCCTGCCGCCGGAGGAGATTGATCGTCTGACCGATGATATCGTGATGGCGCTGAAATCGGTCTACGACCCGGAGATCCCCTCCGACATCTACGAACTCGGCCTGATCTACCGCGTCGAGATCGACGATGACCGCAATGTCGCCATCGACATGACGCTGACAGCTCCGGGCTGCCCCGTCGCCGGCGAAATGCCGGGCTGGGTGGAGAATGCGGTGGCCGGTGTGCAGGGTGTGCAGAACGTCACGGTCAACATGACCTTCGATCCGCCCTGGGACCAGAGCCGGATGTCGGACGAGGCCCGCGTCGCTCTCGACATGTGGTGAGTCTAAGCGCCGACGTCTTGCATGACGGGGGATGCGGCCACGCCGGGTGTTGTGTATAAAGTCGCGTGTGGCGCATCGTGCTGCTACGCGAGATACACACAGCCCGCAGAGGCGCACCGTCATGCCCACACTCGTCATTGCCAACAAGAACTATTCCTCCTGGTCGCTTCGACCCTGGATCCTGATGCGTCATCACGGCATCGCCTTTGACGAGGTAATGATACCGCTCGACCAGCCGGATACCCGCCAGCAGATCCTGCGCTATTCACCCGCCGGCAAGGTGCCGGTTCTGGTCGAAGGCGCTGTGGTGGTGTGGGAATCGCTCGCCATCATGGATGCGCTCGCCGACAGTCATCCCGATCTCCCGATCTGGCCGAAGGTGCCCGCAGCGCGGGCTTTGGCACGCTCCGTCGCTGCAGAGATGCATGCGGGTTTCCGCGCCCTGCGTGCGGCCATGCCGATGAACCTGGCCAGACGTTTCGCCCATAGGGATCGCGGGCCGGAGGTCGCGGCCGACGTGGCGCGGATCACGGCGATCTGGCGGGATGCACGCACGCGCTACGGTGCCGACGGGCCGTTCCTTTTCGGCGCGGATTTCGGCGCGGTGGATGCTATGTACGCCCCTGTCGTGACACGCCTCGACAGCTATTCCTGGCCGGTCGATCCCGATATCCGCGTCTATATGGATACGGTCATGGCACTGCCCGCTTTCCGGGAATGGCGTGATCAGGGCTTGCGCGAGACATGGGTGGTGCCGCATGACGAGGTTGACGAAGAGCCGATCGCGGATTATCGCGCGCCAGCGCAGTGAGGGTGGAAGAAACGATGAATAGCCAGACGCATTACCCGGAACAGACCATCACCCAGACCGTCAATCGCCATACGCTCGCGGTGATCGTCGATAACGAGCCGGGTGTCCTGGCGCGCATTGCCGGCCTCTTCTCGGGACGCGGCTACAATATCGAAAGCCTGACCGTCTCCGAAACCGAGCACGAGAAGCATATTTCCCGGATCACGATCGTCACCGCGGGCACAGCCAACGTGATCGAGCAGATCAAGTACCAGCTCGAGCGGCTTGTCCCGGTTCACCGGGTCGATGATCTGACTGTCGATGGAGAAGCGGTGGAGCGGGAACTGTGCCTCGTGAAAGTGGTCGGTAAGGGCGAGCATCGTGTGGAAGCCCTGCGCCTCGCTTCCGCCTTTGGCGCGCGAACCCTCGATGCGACCCTGCATTCCTTCGTCTTCGAGCTGACCGGCGCGAGCGAGGAAGTCGAGCGCTTCATCAAGCTGATGACGGCTGTGGGCCTCAAGGAAGTGGCGCGCACCGGCATCGCCGCCATCGGTCGTGGTGCCGAGGGCCTGTAAGGCCCGGCGCGCCTCGATCCGCATTGCATTTCATGACGACTTGCTCCAAGTGGAGGGGCAGACGCCTGCGGGGCGGCGGGAGCGTGCGCCTCGAGAAAACAGTCCAGTGATCCCATGACCGACATGTCCCGGCCCGACGATCCCGTTTCGATCCGTCGCACCTTCGCCATCATCTCGCACCCTGATGCGGGCAAGACCACGCTGACCGAGAAGCTCCTGCTCTTCGGCGGCGCGATCCAGCTCGCGGGTGAGGTCAAGGCGAAACGCAACCGCGTCAACACGCGCTCGGACTGGATGAACATCGAGCGCCAGCGCGGCATCTCGGTCATGACCTCGGTGATGACCTTCGAATATGACGGGCGCGTCTTCAACCTGCTCGACACGCCGGGCCACGAGGATTTCTCGGAGGACACCTACCGCACGCTGACCGCAGTCGATTCCGCCATCATGGTGATCGACGCCGCCAAGGGTATCGAGGACCGCACCCGCAAGCTGTTCGAGGTCTGCCGCCTGCGCGACATCCCGATCGTCACCTTCATCAACAAGATGGACCGCGAAACGCGCGACCCGTTCGATCTGCTCGACGAGATCGAGAAGACGCTCGCCCTCGATACCGCGCCGGTGACCTGGCCGATCGGGCGCGGCAAGGATTTCGCCGGTACCTACAATCTCGCGCAAAACACCATCCGCCGCCTTGACGAGGAGGTGGAGGCGACGCCGGTATCGGGGCCGGAAGACAAGCTATTCGACGAGTTGCTCTCGCAATACGATGTCGATGAATGGCGCGAGGAGGTGGAGCTGGCGCGCGACGGTTTGCGCCCGTTCGATCTCGCCGCCTTCCGCGAGGGCCATCTGAGCCCGGTCTTCTTCGGCAGTGCGCTGCGCAATTTCGGTGTGCGCGATCTGATCGATTCGCTCGGTGCCATCGCGCCGCCGCCGCGTGCCCAGGAGGCTGAGGGGCGCATGGTCGAGGCGGATGAGCGGAAGATGACGGGCTTCATCTTCAAGATCCAGGCCAATATGGACCCCAACCACCGTGACCGCATCGCCTTCATGCGCGTCTGCTCAGGCAAGCTGACGCGCGGGATGAAAGCGAAGCTGGTGCGCACGGGCAAGCCGATCACACTCTCGGCGCCGCAATTCTTCTTCGCCCAGGATCGCGCCATTGCCGATGAGGCCTATGCCGGCGACGTGGTCGGCATTCCGAATCATGGCACGCTGCGCATCGGTGACACGCTGAGCGAGGGCGAGCAGATCGTGTTTCGGGGTGTTCCCAGCTTTGCGCCCGAGCTCATGCGCCGCGTCAAGATCGGCGATGCGATGAAGCAGAAGAAGCTGCGCGAAGCGTTGCAGCAGCTCGCGGAGGAGGGCGTCGTCCAGCTCTTCATTCCGTTCGATGGCTCGGGCGCCATTGTCGGCGTGGTCGGCGCGCTGCAGCTGGACGTGCTGAAGGAGCGGCTGGGGGCCGAGTATAATCTGCCGATCGATTACGAGCCCGTGCGGTTCAGCATCTGCCGCTGGGTCGAGGCGGATGACCGGGCCGAACTCGACAAGTTCATGACCGCGAACAATTCCGCCATGGCCAACGATCTCGACGGTGCCCCGGTCTTCATGGCGCCGTCGCCGTTCTCGCTGCAATACGATGCCGAGCGCTGGCCGGCCATCCGCTTCACCGATGTGAAGGATTATCAGCGCAAGGCGGAGTGAGCTTCACTCCGCCGCCGCGCGCCTTTCCGGATAGAGCGAAAGCAACCCCTCGCGGCTGGCTGCGCAGATGCCGCGCTCCGTGATCAGCCGCGTGACCAGCCGGGAGGGCGTGACATCGAAAGCGGGATTGCCCGCCGCCGAGCCGGGCGCGGTGACCTGGATCGTCGCGATCCCGCCATCATCCGTACGCCCCGTGAGATGCGTCACCTCGCGGGCCGAGCGCTCCTCGATCTCGATCTCGCGCACGCCGTCTTCGATCGCCCAGTCGATCGTGGAGGCGGGGAGGGTGACGTAGAAGGGCACGCCGTTATCCTTCGCGGCCAGCGCCTTGAGATAGGTTCCGATCTTGTTGGCGACGTCGCCCGTCGCCGTGGTGCGGTCGGTGCCGGTGATGCACATATCGACAAGGCCATGCTGCATCAGATGGCCGCCGGCATTGTCGACAATGACCGTATGCGGCACGCCGTGCCCGTCAAGCTCGTAGGCGGTCAGCGCCGCGCCCTGATTGCGAGGGCGGGTTTCATCGACCCAGACATGGACCGGAATGCCCGCATCATGCGCCTGATAGATCGGCGAGAGCGCCGTACCCCAGTCGACACAAGCGAGCCAGCCGGCATTGCAATGGGTGAGGATGTTGACGGGGCGCCCGGTTTCGCCGTGGCGCTCCGCGATCAGCGTCATGGCATGGGCGCCGATCTGCCGGCATTGCTCGACATCCTCGTCACAGATCGCCGCAGCCTCGACCCAGGCCGCATCGGGCCGCTCCGCCGAGGGGAGGGCGCCGAGGCGCTGCCGCATGCGCGCGAGTGCCCAGTGCAGATTGACGGCGGTCGGTCGTGTCGCTGTGAGGCGGCTGACGGAATTCTCCAACGCGGCGTCGGATGGATCGACGCGCATCTGCATGGCAAGACCATAGGCCGCCGTCGCTCCAATCAGCGGTGCTCCGCGCACGATCATGGTGATGATCGCCTCGGCCGCTTCTTGCATGTCGCGCAGACGCAAGAGCTCGAAGGAGAAGGGGAGTTTCGTCTGGTCGATGACCATGACGCCGTCTCCGTCCGCAGCGGGAAAAATGGTGCGGTAATGGGTTCCGTCGATCTTCACGGCGAACTCCCCCTGACATGCGATTGCGGATCAATACTCGATTTCGTACCCGATTCCGACCGAACTGCGACCATCGGCGCCGACCTGTGACTGTAGACGCAAACGCCGGGTCAAGTCGATATCGACCGAAACACCGGTATCCTCCGGTCGCGCGCCGGCGCGCACGCCGATGCGGACATTGTCGGCGACATAGCGCGAGACGCCCACGGCGGGTGCCTCGGCATCGGCGGTGATGTCGAGGCTGTCGACGCCGAGCGCGCGACGCAATTGATCGAATACGCCGGGGCCACCGCCAGACAGGGTGGCAATGCCCTGCGCAAGTTGCACGGCCTGCGCACCGGAAAGACCGCCTGCCGCGCGATCGAACAGGATGCGCGACAGGATCTCGTCCTGGGGCAATTCAGGTGTCGACCTGAGCCTGATGGCGGGATCGTTCGCCGGGCCGCTGACACTGATGCTCACCGTCGCATCACTCGTCTGTGTCTCCGCGACAAAATCGAGGAAGGGGACGAGATCTCCGGAGAAATCAAGGAAACCGCGTGTGAATTCGAGACGCTGGCCGAGAAGATCAAAGCGCCCGCGCCGCAATTCGAACCCGCCGATCGCCACCGGATCACGGCTGGTGCCGGTCAGACGCAAGGTGCCACCGAGCTCGGCATTGATGCCGCGCCCGCGGATGAAGATGCGGTTGGGGCTGTCGATCGTCAGGTCGAGCCGTGCATTGAAGGCGGTACCGCCCCCCGCGCGGGCCTGCGCGTCGCGAAGGGCCAGGCGCACACGCACGTTCTCTGGCGCGCCGACATGGCGGGTGCCGGGGAGCGGCTGCAAGGTCGTCGGCAGTCGATCCGGAACGGAGATGTCGAGCGTCGCCAGGGTGACGCGCCCGGAGATCAGGGGTGAGGCAGCAAGCGCGCCGCTCAGTGTGAGGTCGAGATCGGCGGTCGCTGTCGCAAGCGTGTTGTCGGCGAGCCGGGCATTGCGACCGGTCACGGCGATTTCACCGGGGAAATTCGTCGCCGGGTCGAGCCGCACCTGGCCACTGGCTGCGAGGCTTCCATCTGCTGGCGTTGCCGCACTGAAGCTCTCGATGCGCAGCACGTCTCCCTCCGCGACCAGCCGCGCATTGATAGCCGAGAGGTCGAGCCCCAACTCCTCGTCCGTGAACCGTGCATCGGAGACCGTCGCGCTCCCATCGATACGCGGGGCGGTGCTCATGCCGCGAATGGTAGCCGAGACCGCTGCGGAACCCGTCAGGCGCCGCCCCTGCGGCGCGAGGACCACGTTCGCTGCATTGAGATCGAGGGTACCCTCCGCGCGCAGATCGAATTCACCGACCGGATCAAGGGGGGCGCTGCCGGTCAGGCGCAGCGTGGCGGTCGGCGCCTCGATCGTGGCATCAACGCCGGCGCGACCATCCGCGAGCGTACCCGAGGCGCGAATGTCGAGGGAGGGGATTCCTCCCTCACGCAATTGCGGTACGGAGAGATTGGTGAGATCGAGTCGATAATTGCCCTCGGGTGAATCCGTCGGCCCTGTGAGGCGCGCCGAGCCCTGGGCAGTCCCGGTCAGGCCGATACCCGGGGCGAAAATCTCCGCGATTGAAAGCGGCAGGGCGGTGATGTCGATCGACAGGTCCAGCCTCTCACCGGCATCGCCGGCGATTTCGATGCGCCCGCCATTGGCGGCGATCACCAGCCCCTCGATGCGCGCCATGCTGTCTTCGAGCGTGAATCGCGCAGGTTCAGCCAGACCGAGGCTGCGCTGGCCGCGTGTTGCGGAAAGGGCCTCCAGGGTCAGCAGAATATCCGCCTCGCGCGGTGCGACTTCCCCGCGTGCCGTGAGATCGAAACCCTGTGCGCGGGCTTCGGCGGTGAAGCGGGTGCGATCGGCGACACCCTCTGCATCGAGGGCAATCCGCGTAAATTCCTGCCCGGCCACCGCGAGCCGGTCAGCCGTGATCTCGCCCTCGAAAGCCGGCGCGCGCAGCAGGTCGCGGCCACGCATATCGGCCTCGAAGGCGGAGAGGCTCATATCCCCGAAGCCGAGCCGGCTGCCCTGTGCGGCGACTCGTGCATCCTGCCCGCCATCCCGAACGGCGAGATCGATCGTGGCGTCCAGGGCACCGCTCAGTTCTGTCAGGGCGAGGGCGCTCAGATCGTCGAGATCCTGCGCTGCGAGAGAAATGCGCCCCTGAGCGCGGCTCTCGCTGTCCAGATCGACCGCGCCGGCGAGACGGGCGGAACCAATGCTGATATCGAGATCTTCCAGCCCGTAGCCGCCTGCGGCACGCTCCCGCAGGCGCAAGCCGCCACGGGCGGGGTTGCCGGCCACCAGCCCGTCGAGATCGAGCCGTGCATCCGGGAGCCCGGTCAGATCCTGTGCATCCAATGTGACAGCAAGGCGTGGAACGGCGCGCCCCAGCGCCACCATATCAGCGACAAGGAGCTCGCCGGCGAGATCGGGGCGTTCCAGCGATCCCGTCAGGCGCAGATCGCCGGTGAGGCGGCCTTCGGTGATCCGCTCGTCCAGAAGGGCGAGTTCCGGGATGGTCAGGCGGAGCCGGATATCCGCAGCCGTATCATCGGCCCGCCCATCGACAGTTGTGTCCAGATTCTCGCCGGCAAGACGCAGCCCGTCGAAGGCGAGCCCCTGCGGAATGCGCGAAACGCGTCCTGACACGGTCGCCCTCTCTCCCAGAAGCCCGTCGAGAGCATCGGTCCCGCTCCCGAAATTACGCAGATCACCAGACAGGGCGACAACCACCTGGTCGATGGAAGGATTGCCCGCGATCTGCGTCGTGAGTTCCGCCTCGCCACGCAAGGGCATGCCTGCAAGGCTTGAGAAGGGCGAGAGGTCGGCGATCATGCTGCTCAGAGTCGCATTGATGACCTCGGCCCCGATCTTGCCGGCAAAATTTCCGGCAAATGTCGGGGACAGCAGGCGCGCCTGTGCGATATCGGCGACGCCGTCCGTGCTGATTTCACCGCTTGCATCAACCTCGATCGATCCGCCGAGCGCCCTGTCGAGCGCATGATCGGCAAGGACGACGTCCTGTGCCCGGGCGTCGAGTCGGAAATCGAACCGCTCCGCCGGCTCGGTGGTGCCGACTGGTGATGATGCGATACGCAGGTCGAGTTCGCCGATATCCGCCTGTGGAGTCTCCACGCCCGATGCCGTGATGCTGCCGTCGAGCCGGGGCGCGCCGAGCGGTCCGCGCAGATCCATGTCGAGGGCGAGATCGGCCACGGCGACGTCACCCGCACGGGCAGCGCCGTCCGCACCCCGAAGGGCGCGCCCCGCCACCTGGACGTCGAGGCGCTGCTGCGCGGAGATAGTTCCGCTCACCGACAAGTTGGCTACCGGAGTCCGCAGGCTGAGATCGCGCAGGGCGAAACTGGTATCATCGCGCAGGCTGGCTTCCCCGGAGAGCCGGGTCTCACCGTCGAAGAACGGCACTGCCGCAGGCGGCATCAGCCCGGCGAGGCGGGCCGCGAGGTCGAGGTCGAGATCGTAGGCCCCATCGGTGCGGAGCACGCGCACCTGGCCCTGCGCTGCTATGTCGGCCCCGGCTGCGAAGGCGAGTGTCGCGTCGAAATCCTCAAGCGGATCATCGCCGGACAAGGTCAGCGACACGGGAGGGCGTCCGGGCAGATCGAGCAGGCGCGCTGCGATACCGCCGGCCGGCTCGTCATATGTCAGCGTCACCCCGAGACGGTTCGTCTCCGGGACGTAGGCGAGTTCCGCGTCGAGACTGCCCTCGGCATCGAGGCGGCGCGCGGCAAAGCTCAGATCCAGTCCGTCGGAAGGATCGCCGAGGCGGGCGCTGCCCTCCGCGCTGAAACGCGCCTCTTCACCAAGAACCGCTTCTCCCATGATCAATTCGTCGAGGCGGAACGAATCGACACGGACCGCCAGCGGCAATTCGGGAAAGAGGGGGCCACTTTCGGCTGCTTCCTGTTCCTCGGGCCGGGTTTCGGCGGGGCGCAGATATTCGACAGTGCCGATTTCGAGCGCATTGACCTGGAGGCGACGCCGCAAGAGTGCGGTCCGGGTCCAGTCCAGTTCCACACGATCGACACGCAGCCACGGGCCTTCCTCGTCGGAGATGGTGATGTTGGAGATCACTGCGGTCGATGACAGGGCGCCTTCGATATCCCCGATTGAGACGCGCGTCGTCGGTGTCGTCAGCAGTCGCGAGATCAAGCCTGCGAGGGCGCTCTGGTCCTCGTCGGCCTGTCCCGGGGTGGCGAGAACGAACCAGCCACCGATCGCGGTCGATCCGACGAGAAGCATTGCAGCGAGAAGAGCGCGTATCGGTTTCATCATCAGAAGGCCTGCCCGATCCCGAGATAAACGCCATAGCCGCGCTGGCCTGCTACCTTCTGGAGGGGAATCGCCACGTCAAGGCGTATCGGGCCGATGCCGGTATAGTAACGCAGACCAAGCCCTGCGGAGAAGCGCAGCCGCTCGCCGAAATCGGGATAGCTTTCCCGAAAGGCGCCACCGGCATCGATAAAGGGCACGATGCCGATCGTATCGGTGATGCGGATGCGGGCTTCAAGCGAACCCTCGAGTAGCGAGCGCCCGCCGATCGGTTCTCCGGCGCGCATCGGGCTGAGGCTGCGGAAGGCATAGCCGCGCACCGAGCCGCCGCCTCCAGCGAAGAAGCGCCGATTGGCCGGGATGTTCTCCAGATCCGCTCCGGCGAGCGAGCCGAAGCCGATGCGCGCGGCAAGAATGTAGCGGCCGCGGTCATCGAGTGAATAATAGGTCGCGGCGTCAAACCGCGTGGACAGCATGTTGAGCGAGGAGCCCAGCGCCCCGAGATAGGGTGTCACGCCCGCATTGATGCGCCAGCCTTCGGTCGGCTCAAGCCGGTTGTCGCTCGAATCGAAGCTGAGCGTGAGCGGCAACCCGACGAGCCGGTAATCGCGCTTGCGCGAAGAATCCTTGGTTTGTCCGCGCTCGTATTCGACGCCGCCCTGGATGTTGAACGTATCCGAGAAACGATGGCGGATACCCGCCGTGACATTGACGAGACGGGTGTCGAAACCGTCCGCCCGATCGCGCTCCATGCGCGCATCAGCGAGGAAATCGTTGCGCGTGCCCCACAGGGCCGGCTTCATGAAACTTGCGGAAATGCGCCCGCCGAGATCATCGAAGATATTGCGATTGCGATCGAAAAGCGCGCCGCCGCCCTCCGTCAGATAAAATGCGGAGGCCTCGAGACGCAGACGCTCCGCGCCGCCGAAGAGATTGCGATGGGCCCAGTAGACGCGCGTGGATGGGCCATCCGTGGTCGAAAACTCCGCAGAGATGCCAAAGGCCCGTGGCAGGCGTTCGGTCACCTCCAAATCCAGCGGCAGATTGCCATCCGCGTCGAGGGCATCCCCCTCACGGATCCGCACGGAGGACAGGGCCTCGATCCGCGTCAGCGAGGTGCGGATTCCCGCAAGCGCCTGCGGGGAATACGGGTCGCCCGGCTCGGTATATATGAAGGAGCGGATCACCCGCTCGTCGATATTCTCGTTGCCGCTGACGGCAATACTCCCGATTCCGGCGACAGGGCCCGGTGAAACGGAGATCGTCAGATCCATCACCTCTTCGGGATGGTTCACCACAGGGTCGATGGCCGAAATATCGGCAAAGGGGCGTGATTGCTCCCGGTAATGATCGACAATCCGCGCCTGGGCGCTGAGGATACGCGCTGCGGAAGCCGGATCGCCCGGCGCCAGCGCGATGACGTCTTCAGGGAGTTCCCGGTCGAGGCGGCGCCCGGTCGAGGCATCGGTCACTGCGATGTCGCGGATTGCGAAACGACGGGACGGATCCACGATGATCCGCACAGGCACCCGCTCGCGACCCTGGAATTCGCCGGCCGCGGCGACGGCGGCCTCGATCCGGTCCGCGCCGATACGCAGCGTGACGCCGGCTATGTCGATCGCGACGATGGCGTTGTAGTAGCCGAGCCCCCACATCGCATCGATGACGGGAAGCAGGTCGCCCTGAGCGCGCCGCGCCAGCGCGCCGGCATCCGGAGGGGCGTCGTCGCGAAGTTGCCGGAGCGTCGAAATATCCTTGATCGCCGTAAGGATCGCCGAATCATCTCCGACGACATCAATCTCGAGGTCATAGGGCAGGGTGTCCGCGCTCGGCTCCGGCGCGGTTTCGCCACGCCCGAACAGGCCGAATAAATCGAAAGCATACGCACCCGTGGCCGGCGTAAAGCCGATCAAGAGGGCGAGGAAAAAGGCTTTCCAAAAAGACGTGCGGGCCTTGCGCCCGTACTCGCGTCCCATCACTCACTCCGCCGATTCCCGTCGCCCCCACGATCCGGGAATGCTGACCAATGGTCATGATCTACAGCATAATTCGAATGAATTGTTTAACGCTCGTGGCCATCGGACGCAAACTGCAAACGCTGATCACGAGGTCGTGATGGTGTAACCTTCGCCTCGGGTGAAGCGTATATGTCACGCAGCCGCCCGGCGGAATCGCGCCAGAATCGTTCAGGCATCAGGGAGCACGACGCGTGAAGACAAAAACGCTTTCAGCAGGGATCGATACCAACACCCACACAAGCCTGAGAAAATCTCTGCTCGCTCTCGGGCTGGCCACGACCCTCGGGATCGCAGGATCGTTCGGTGCGCGCGGGGAGGCGCTCGTCGAGCGCCCATGGGACGAGATCGTGGCTGCGGCTGACGGTCAGACTGTCTACTGGAATGCCTGGGCGGGTGACGAGAAGGGCAACGCTTTCATCGCATGGGCCGGTGAACAGGTGCGCGAGCGCTACGGCGTGCGAATCGAGCACGTCAAGCTGACCGATACCGCCGAGGCGGTCTCGCGGGTCGTGGCCGAGCGGGCCGCCGGGCGTGACGAGGGTGGTACGGTGGATCTGATCTGGATCAACGGGGCCAATTTCGTCACGATGAAGGAGCAGGGGCTGCTCTTCGGCCCGTTCACGCAGATCCTGCCCAATTATGAACTCGTGGATGAGGACAACCCCTCCAACATCATCGATTTCACCGTTGCGATCGACGGCATGGCCGCACCCTGGCGCGTGGCGCAACTCGCCTTCGTCTACGATTCCGCCCGCGTCGATCGCGACAGTCTGCCCGGCTCGATTCCGGCCATGCTGGACTGGGCCCGCGACAATCCGGGCCGTCTGACGCACCCCAATGCCCGCAATTTTCTCGGTGCGACCTTCCTGAAACAGGCGCTTCACGCGCTCGCGCCGGATACCTCCGTGCTCTACGAGGAAGCGAGCGACGCGACATATGCCGAGGCGACAGCTCCTCTCTGGGAGTGGTATGAGGCGATTCGTCCGCACTTCTGGCGCGGCGGCGACGAATTTCCAGGGTCCAGTGCCGATCTCGATCGCCTGCTCGACGATGGCGAGATCGAGATCGCGGTGACGCTGAACCCGGCCACGGCGGCGCTGCTCTCGGAGACGGGGCTCCTGCCCGATACGGCGCGCGTGTTCTTTCTCGACGGGGGCACGATCGGCAACACCTCCTTTGTGGCGATCCCCTACAACGCCGCCAACAAGGAGGGCGCGATGGTGGTCTCGAACTTCCTGATGTCGCCGCTGGCGCAGGCGCGGGCTCAGGACCCGACCGTGCTGGGCGCCTTCACGGTGCTCGACATGGATGCGCTCGATGATGACGCGCGCGCGCTGTTCGACGCGGCATCCGCCCATCCCGCCATGCCGGGCCCCGATGACATCGCCGATGTGCAGATGGAATCGCACCCCTCCTGGATGACCCGGCTGACGCAGGATTGGGAGGCGCGGACGTCCCGCTGATCCGATGCTGCGTTTCGCGCCGACCCTGACCCTGCTGATCCTGCTCGGCCCAATCGGCGCGGGGCTGCTCTGGACGCTCTTGCCGGCGTTTGGCTACCTGCCGGTGCTGGGCACCCGTGACTTCTCGCTCGATCCCTGGCGCGAGCTCTTCGCCTATGCGGGTTTTCGCTCGGCGCTTTGGCTGACGCTCTTCGTGGGATTCGGCGCGAGCATCGTCTCGCTGATTCTGGCGATCGCGCTGTGCGCCACCAGCGTGGGGACGCGCGCCTTCGAGATCCTGCGCGCGGCGCTGCCACCGCTTCTGGCGACGCCGCATGTCGCCATCGCCATCGGCTTCGCCTTTCTGGTGGCGCCGAGCGGGCTGATCGTGCGCGGCTTCTCACCCTGGGCCACCGGCTGGGAGCGCCCGCCCGGCATCGCCACGGTGAACGACGCCTACGGGCTGAGCCTGATTGCCGGGCTCGTCCTGAAGGAGACGGTCTATCTCATCCTGATGATCATCGCCGCGAGCACGCAGGTGGCGCTGCGCCCGATGCTGCAGGCGGCCTCGGCACTGGGATACGGGTCGGCGCGGGGTTTCGTCGCGGTGATCATGCCGCAGATCTACCGCCAGATCCGTCTTCCGATCTATGCCGTGCTCGCCTTCTCGCTGGCCAATGTCGAGATGGCGCTGATCCTCGGCCCCGGCAACCCGCCGCCGCTCTCGGTGGTGGCGGCGCGCTGGTTCGCCGGCTATGATCTGGGTATGTATTACCCGGCTTCTGCCGCCGCGACACTGCAATTTGCCATCGTCGTCGCCGGGATCGGCCTGTGGCGGCTGATGGAGGTCCCCGTTGGTGCGATCCATCGCGCCTGGCTGGCGCGCGGTGTCCGGCGTGGCGCCGGTGAGCCTTTATGGGGCAGCGCCGCGCTGATCGGCTGGACGGGCGGCGTCCTGGCGCTGGCCACGCTCTTGACCGTCGCGGCATGGTCCTTCGCGCATCGCTGGCGCTATCCGGATTTTCTGCCGCAGAGCTGGTCGCTGCGCGTCTGGGAGCAGCATGCAGGTAACGTCGCGGCCCTGGCCGGGGTTACGGCGGTGATCGCCGCTGCTGCGACGCTGGTGGCGTTGGTTCTGGCACTGGCTTGTCTGGAAAACGAGCAGCGGCGCGGATTGACGGTCGGGCAGGGGGCCTTGTGGGCGCTCTATCTGCCGCTGCTGGTGCCGCAGATCGGCTTCCTCTTCGGGGCCCAGATGCTGCTGGTGCATTTCTCCCTCGATGCGACGCTGTTCGCGGTGATCTGGGCGCATCTCATCTTCGTGATGCCCTATGTCTTCCTCTCGCTCGCCGATCCGTTCCGCGCGCTCGATCCGCGTTATGCGCGCAGCGCGGCGGCTCTGGGGGCGTCGCCGATGCGGATATTCTTCACGGTGAAGTTACCGATGCTGGCGCGGTCACTGGCCATTGCCTGCGCCATCGGTTTCGCCGTGAGCATTGCGCTCTATCTTCCCACATTGTTCGCCGGCGCCGGGCGGATCGCCACATTGACCACAGAGGCCGTGACCCTGTCGAGCGGCGGCGACAGGCGGGTGATCGGGGTTTATGCATTCATCCAGGCGCTGCTGCCGCTCGCCGTCTATGCGATTGCACTGGCCCTGCCGGCGTTGATCTACCGCAACCGCAAGGGACTGGCATGATGGATGGAGCTGTTGTGACAGGGCAGGCGAAGCTAGGGGGTGACGACGGTTCCAAAGCCGGGCTCGTTCTGCGCGGCATCTGGCTCGGAATTGGCGGCGAGGCGCTGCTGGACGGGCTCGATCTCACCGTGCTGCCGGGGGAGGTGGTGACGGTGATGGGGCCGAGCGGCTCGGGAAAATCGACGCTGCTGGCCTATGCCGCCGGCTTTCTCGACAAGGCCTTCACGGCGCGTGGCGACGTGCTGCTCGATGGTGCGGATATTACCACGCTGCCGGTGCAGCAGCGGCAACTGGGAATCCTGTTTCAGGATGACCTGCTCTTCCCGCATCTGAGCGTCGGCGCCAATCTCGCTTTTGGGCTCGATTCCGGCGTCAGGGGAAGGCGGGCGCGGCGGGAACGGGTGGAGGAAGCGCTGGCGCAGGCCGGGCTGGCGGGCTTCTACGAGCGCGATCCAGCGACTCTTTCGGGCGGGCAGCGCGCCCGCGCGGCGCTGATGCGCACCCTGCTGGCATCGCCGCGCGCGCTGCTGCTCGACGAGCCGTTCAGCAAGCTGGACCGGCCCCTGCGCAAGGAGATCCGCGAATTTGTCTTCAGCCACGCCCGCGCGCTCGGCCTGCCGACGCTGCTCGTGACGCATGATCACGAGGATGCCGAGGCCGCCGGCGGGCCGGTGGTGTCGCTTTGATGCGGGCGATCAGCGACCTTGCCAGCGTGGTTCGCGCTTTTCGATGAAGGCGCCGATGCCTTCTTCGGCGTCGCGCGCCATCATGTTCTCCGCCATGACGCTGGCCGCATAATCATAGGCCTCCTCGAGCCCCATTTCGCGCTGCGCATAGAATGCGCGTTTGCCGATGGCGAGGGTGTGGCCGGATTTCGAGGCGATGGTTGTCGCCATGGCTCGCGCCTGCGCCAGCGCCTCGCCCTCGGGCGCGACGCGGTTGACGAGGCCGAAGCGGTGCGCCGTCTCGGCATCCGCGAGCTCGCCGAGCAGCAGCATTTCCATGGCGTGCTTGTTGGCGAGGTTGCGCGAGAGCGCCACCATCGGCGTGGAGCAGAACAGCCCGATATTCACCCCCGGCGTGGCGAAACGCGCCTTCGCCCCGGCCACGGCGAGATCGCAGCTGGCCACGAGCTGGCAGCCGGCGGCGGTGGCGACGCCCTCGACCGACGCGATGACGGGCTGGGGCAGGGCGACGATCTTCTGCATCAGGGCCGAGCAACGCTGCATCAGATCAGCGAAATACGCTGCCCCGCCATCGGGATCGGCGCGCCGCGCGGTCATTTCCTTGAGATGATGCCCGGCGCAGAAGGCCGGGCCCTCCGCCGTGAGGATCACGACGCGGATGTCGCGGTCATCGGCGATGGCAGCGAGCGTGTCGGAGAGCGCCGCGATCATCGCATCCGAGAGCGCGTTGCGCGAGGGTGCGTGGTCCAGGGTGATGGTGGCGATACCGTCCGCATCCGCGCGCCGCAGGGGAAGCGCGTCGTCATGCGGGGCCGCTTTCGCCGGTTGTTGCTCGAAACCCATATGGCTTCCTCCTGATTGCCTGTCCGCTCTGCACGGATTCGTCTTGTCTTGCGCGGGTCGAGGCGTTCTCATGACCGTAGAGGAAACCGCCCGACACGTGGCAACGTCTTCGCACCACAGTGCCAAACGAGAGCCGATACGACAATGACCAATGCATCCGCCGCCCCCGCCCTGAAGATGAGCGCCGAGGAGATCACCGCCTTCCTCGACGAGGAATTCCCCCAGATCCATCTCGGCGGGCGCAGCTTCATCATCGAGGAAGTCGCGCCAATGGCCGCGCGCATGCGCATGCTCTACCACGAACGCCACATCCGCCCCGGCGGCACCATCTCCGGCCCCGCCATGATGTCGCTGGCCGACCTCGCCCTTTACGTCGCCATCCTCGCCCAGCTCGGCCCCGTGGCGCTCGCCGTCACCACCAACCTCAACTTCAACTTCATGCGCAAACCCGCCCAGCGCGACCTGATCGCCGAATGCAGATTATTGAAGCTGGGCCGGACATTGGCGGTGGGGGATGTGGCGATCCGGTCGGACGGGGAGGGCGAGATGGTGTGCCACGCAACGGGGACTTATGCGATTCCGAAGGGGTGAGGAGAGGGGCGGTGAGGGGCAGCGCCGGTCTTGACAAAGGTACCCATTCTTTATATCAAAAATTGCATTAACTCCCCGTCGGACTTGGCTGGCAACAGTCCCCGGCGGGGTTTATTTTTTGGCGATCCCGAAGCGGTGAACTTCCAGGCACTTTGGCTATGACCATGACAGCAAGTGAAATGCCTCAAGCAATGCGGTACCCAAATACCCCACATCCCGTTACCCCAATACCACCACCCCCAATCCCTTGCATACCAACCCTTCCAGCCCCACCAATCTCCCCAGAAACCCCTTGACGCAGCACGAAACTGCGCATAAACCGTCCCCATCGCCGCCGCGTTCGGGGTTCCCGGGCTGGCGGCTCTTCGTTTGGAACGGGGTTTTTGCCCCTTTAGGGATACAGCGCAATGAAAACGTTTTCGCTGAAGCCCGCCGATGTCGAGAAGAAGTGGGTCATCATCGACGCGGAGGGCCTCGTCGTGGGCCGTCTCGCCTCGGTCGTGGCGATGCGCCTTCGCGGCAAGCACAAGGCGAGCTACACGCCGCATGTCGATTGCGGCGACAATGTCATCGTGATCAACGCCGACAAGGTGGTCCTCACCGGCCGCAAGCGCAATCAGAAGGTCTATTACCACCATACCGGCCATCCGGGCGGCATCAAGGCCCGCACGGCGAAGTCGATCCTCGAGGGTCGTTTCCCCGAGCGCGTGGTCGAGAAGGCTGTCGAGCGCATGCTGCCGCGCGGCCCGCTCTTCCGCAAGATCCTCGGCAACCTGCGCGTCTATCCCGGCTCCGAGCATCCCCATGAGGCGCAGCAGCCGGAAGCGCTCGATGTCGCTTCCCTGAACGCCAAGAACCGGAGGCTCTGATCATGGCCACCTTGCAGTCCCTCTCCGATCTCGGCCAGCAGGACGAGACCCCGGTCGAAGCACCGGTCCATGTCCAGAAGCTCGATGCCCATGGCCGCGCCTATGCCACCGGCAAGCGCAAGGACGCCATCGCCCGGGTCTGGATCAAGCCCGGCTCCGGCAAGATCTCGGTCAATGGTCGCGAGCTCGAAGTCTACTTCGCCCGCCCCGTGCTGCGGATGATCATGAACCAGCCCCTGCAGCTGACCAACCGTGTCGACCAGTACGACATCCAGGTCACGGTCAAGGGTGGCGGCCTCTCCGGCCAGGCCGGCGCCGTGCGCCACGGTCTGTCCAAGGCGCTGACCTATTACGAGCCCGAGCTGCGCGCCATCCTCAAGAAGGAAGGCTTCCTGACGCGCGATTCGCGTATCGTCGAGCGCAAGAAGTACGGCCGCGCCAAGGCCCGCCGTTCGTTCCAGTTCTCCAAGCGCTGAT
>Ga0008835_100550_pt1 | contig 32316 bp, 31 predicted proteins | sample HotLakConsoUCCRE_FD_62215 | JGI IMG/M metagenome (GOLD analysis project Ga0008835, IMG submission 62215) | Hypersaline microbial mat communities from Hot Lake, Washington, USA - Hot Lake Consortium UCC-RE (Hybrid Assembly) ... | reverse complement strand
AAGCGGCTGGAGCACATCAAGACGCCGATGAGCCTGTCGATCATCGGCTGCGTGGTGAACGGGCCGGGCGAGGCGCTGATGACCGACGTGGGCTTCACCGGCGGCGGCGCCGGGTCGGGCATGGTCTATCTGGCAGGCGCGCAGAGCCACAAGCTGTCGAACGAGGGCATGATCGAGCACATCGTCGAACAGGTGGAGAAGAAGGCCGCCGAGATCGAGGCTACCCGCGCCGCCGAGGCGCAGGCCGCCGAGTAAACCGGCGCGCCCCGCATTTCCCGTTGCGGGGCCGCGCCGCGGCCGCTATATCGCGCAGGCAATGCACCCGTAGCTCAGCTGGATAGAGCGCTGCCCTCCGAAGGCAGAGGCCAGAGGTTCGAATCCTCTCGGGTGCGCCACCCCCCTCATTCGCCGCTGCGGGTCGCGTCCTTCCAGGCCGCGTAACGGGCCTTTGTGGCCTCGTTCATCGGGTAGAGGCCGGGAAGTTCGACGCCGCGGTCGACCTCGGTCATGATCCAGCCTTCCATGCGCTCCTGTTCCGGCGCCTCGGCCAGCACCTCGTCGAGCAGCGCGGCGGGGATCAGCACGGCGCCGTCGTCGTCGACCACGATGACGTCGTCGGGGAAGACCGCGACGCCGCCGCAGGCAATCGGCTCCTGCCAGCTGACGAAGGTCAGACCCGCGACCGAGGGCGGGGCCGCGACGCCGCGGCACCAGACCGGCAGGCCGGTCGACAGCACGCCCGCCGCGTCGCGCACCACGCCGTCGGTGATCAGCGCCGCGACGCCGCGCTGCACCATGCGGTTGCACAAGATGTCGCCGAAGATGCCAGCGTCGGTGATCCCCATGGCGTCGGCGACCGCGATGCAGCCCTCGGGCATCGCCTCGATCGCCGCGCGGGTGGAGATGGGGGAGGCCCAGCTTGCCGGCGTCGCCAGATCCTCGCGGGCGGGCACGAAGCGCAGAGTAAAGGCGCGGCCGACGAGGCGCGGCTGGCCGGGGCGGAGCGGGACCGACCCGCGCAGCCAGACGTTGCGCAGGCCCTTCTTCAGCAAGATCGTGGTGAGCGTCGCGGTGGAGACGGTCTTGAGCGTGTCGATGGTGGTGGCGTCGAGTGTCATGCCGGTGTCCTTCCAATTCGGTCCGGCGCAGCATTGCAGACGCTGTACGAAAGAAAAGCTCGCTTGTGCTAGTTTCAGACAGTAGCTTTCCTTTCGATGAACACGCAATTCCTGGAAACCTTCGCGCTGGTGGCCGAGCATGGCTCCCTGGCCGAGGCGGCGCGGCGGCTGGGCCTGACGCCCGCCGCCGTGGCGCAGCGCATCGCCGCGCTCGAGGCGGATCTGGGCGCCGCGCTGGTGCTGCGCAGCGGCCGGCGCGTCACTCCGACCGAGGCCGGGCGTGCCATTTTGGCCGGCAGCCAGCGCATTCTGGCGGAGGTGCGCCAGCTTCGCCTGGCCGCACGGGCCGACGCCGATGTGGGCGAGTTGCGGCTGGGGGCGATCAGCACCGCGATGACGGGCCTCTTGCCGCCCGCGCTGCACCGGCTGGCGGCCAGCGCGCCGGGGATCGACGTGTTCCTGCTGCCCGGCACCTCGACCGATGTCTACCGGCAGGTGAGCGACGGCAGCCTCGACGCCGCGATCCTGGTGCGGCCGCCCTTCGTGATCCCGAAATCGCTCGACTGGGTGCGCCTGCGGACCGAGCCGCTGGTGATGATCTGCCCCGAGGACTGGGCGCAGGACGATCCGCTGGCGATGCTGCGCGACCGGCCCTTCATCCGCTACGACCGCAACAACTGGGGCGGGCGGCTGGCGGATCGCTGGATGAAGGACATGGCGCTGTCGGTGCGCGAGGGGCTGGAACTGGACCAGCTCGAGGCCATCGCGGTCATGGTAGGCAGCGGGCTTGGCGTGTCGGTCGTGCCCGACTGGGCGCCGCCCTGGCCCGAGGGGCTGCGCCTGCGGCGCCTGCCGCTACCAGGCCGGCTGCGCCCGGTGCGGGAGATCGGGCTGCTGTGGCCGCGGGCCGCCCCGAGCGCGCGACTGATCTTGCAGGTCTGCGCGGCGTTGCGCCCGGTCAGCTCTGCAGGCTGAAGGCGGCCTGCACCGCGTCGCGCGTGGTGTCCGCCTTTTCGGCCGAGAACACCGTCGCGCCACGGCTGAGAACATAGAACCGGTCGGCGAGGTCGAAGGCGAAGTCGAAATACTGTTCCACCAGCACGATGGCCATCTCGCCTTCGGCGCGGAGCTGTTCGATCACGCGTCCGATCAGCTGGATGATGTTGGGCTGGATGCCTTCGGTCGGCTCGTCCATCAGCAGGAGCTTTGGCCGGGTCACCAGCGCGCGGCCGATGGCAAGCTGCTGCTGCTGCCCGCCCGACAGGTCGCCGCCGCGCCGGTTCTGCATTTCCTTCAGGACCGGGAACATCTCGTAGATCCGCTCCGGCACCGCGCGATCCCCGCGCGGCAGGCAGGCGAGCCCGGTTTCCAGGTTCTCGCGCACGGTCAGCAGCGGAAAGATCATCCGCCCCTGCGGGACGTAGCCCACGCCCATCTGCGCCAGCCGGTGCGCGGGCAGGCGCCCGAGCGATTGCCCCTCCAGCGTGATGTCGCCGCCCGAGCGCGGATGCGTGCCCGCGATGGCCTTCATCAGGGAGGTCTTGCCGACGCCGTTGGTGCCCATGATGCAGGTCACCTGACCCGTCTTCGCCTCGATGGAGACGCCGTGGAGGATCTTGCTGCCGCTGTAGTGCAGGGTGAGGTCGCGGGTTTCCAGCATCTCTAGCGCCCCAGGTAGACGTCGATGACGCGCTGGTCATGCATGACGTGATCGAGCGTGCCCTCGGCCAGCACCGAGCCCTCGTGCAGCACGGTGACCTTGCACTCGAGGCGGCGGACGAACTCCATGTCATGCTCCACCACCACGACGGCGTGGGTCTCGGCCAGTCGCTTGAGCAGCGCCGTGGTGTGCTCGCGTTCCTCGGAGGTCATGCCGGCGGCGGGTTCGTCGACCAGCAACAGCCGCGGGTCCTGCGCCAGCAGCATCCCGATTTCCAGCCACTGCTTCTGCCCGTGGCTCAGGATGCCCGCCATCCGGTCGAGCGCGTCGGTCAGCCCGATCTCCTCCGCGATCTCGGCGATGCGGGCGCGGTCGGCGTCGGTCACCCGGTCCATCAGCGCGGCGATGGGGCCGCGCGGTTTCTTCAGCGACAGGCGCAGATTGTCCCAGACCGGCTGATCCTCGAACACGGTCGGGCGCTGGAACTTGCGCCCCACGCCCGCCTGCGCGATCTGCGCCTCGGACAGCGACAGGAGCGAGGTGCCAAGCTCACCCCAGCGCACGGTGCCCGCGTCGGGCCGGGTCTTGCCGGTGACGATGTCCATGAAGGTGGTCTTGCCGGCCCCGTTCGGGCCGATCACCGCGCGCATTTCCCGCTCGCCGATGGCGAAGCTCAGGTTGTTGATGGCGCGGAACCCGTCGAAGCTGACGGATATGCCCTGTACCTCCAGCAGCGTGCTCATGCGCGGTCCTTCCGGACGAGATAGTCGACCAGCCCGCCGATGCCCTTGGGCGCGAACAGCGTGACAAGAACGAAGCCGAGGCCCAGCAGCACCGGCCACCAGTCGATCCAGTCGATGACATACACGCCCAGATCGACGTTGGGCGCGCGCCCGCCGGTGAACCAGGTCGACAGCAGCGACACCGCCGCCGCCCCGATCACCGCGCCGTACAGCCGCCCGCGCCCGCCGATGGCGACCCAGACCGCCAGGTAGATCGAGGCGATGGGCGCGATCTCGTCGGGGTTGATGATGCCCGCCTGCGGGTAGTAGAGCGCGCCGGCGATGCCGCAGAGGCAGCCGGTGACGGTGAAGACGAAGAGCTTGTAGATCTCCACCCGGTAGCCGAGGAATCGCACCCGCTGCTCGTCGTCGCGGATGCCGCGGATGATGTTGCCGAACTTGCCCGAGACCATCCAGGCTGCGGCGATGTAGGACAGGCCAAGCGCCAGGGCCGAGGCCCAGAAGAACCAGATCGACAGCCGCGCCTGGCCGACCGCTTCCAGTCCGGGGATGTTCTGCAGGCCGGACAGCCCGTTGTTTCCGCGAAGGCCGGTGTCGTTCTGGAACAGGTAGAGCGACAGGGCCAGCGTCATCGCCTGGGTCAGGATCGACAGGTAGACGCCCGTGACCCGGCTGCGGAAGGCCAGCCAGCCGAACACCAGCGCCAGCGCGCCGGGCACCAGCACCACCAGCACCACGCTGACGATCAGGCTGCCCGAGCCGGCCCACATCCATGGCCAGTCCTGACCGCCGACGATGGAGAAGATCTGCGAGGCGGTGGCCGCGCTGATCTCCTCCTCGGTCGGCGGGATCACGGCGCCCGACAGGTTGGCGCGCACCACCGCCTCGGTCCGGGCGGTCATCAGCCACATCCCGATCATGTAGCCGCCGAGCCCGAAGAAGGCGAAATGGCCGAGGCTGAGGATGCCGCAATAGCCCCAGACGAGGTCCATCGCCAGCGCGGCAAGGCACAGGCACAGCGTCATGCCCAGCACCTTGGTGAAGCTGACCGAGAGCACGCCGGTTCCATAGGCCTGCGACAACACGGTGACGGCGATGACCAGCAGCGTCAGCGCCGCGATGAAGATCGGAACGGAGCGGTTGCGGACAAAGATCGAGCGGTCCATGTCAATCTCCCGCCGCGCGGCCGCGCAGCGCGATGATGCCGCGGGGCCGGACCTGGATGAACAGGATCACGAACAGGATCATGTAGGTCTGCGCCGCCAGCGTGTTCGACGGGTTCAGCCACTCGATGTATTTCTGCAGGCCGCCGATCACGCCCGCCCCGATCAGCGTGCCGAAGATGTTGCCGACGCCGCCGACCACCACGGTCATGAAGCTCTGCACGATGTAGTTGGCGCCAAGGTCGGGCACCACCTGCGCGAAGAGGCCGATGGCCACCCCCGCGATCCCCGCGATGCCGGAGCCGAGCCCGAAGGTCAGCATGTTGATGCGGTCGGGGTTGATGCCCATGGAGGCCGCCATGCGCGGGTTCTGCGTGACCGCGCGCACCTCCAGCCCCAGACGGGTGCGGTTCAGCACCAGCCACAGCGCCACGAAGAACACGACGCCAAGCAGGAAGATCGCGATGCGGATCGAGCTGATCGAGACCACGTCGTTGAGCGAGACCGATCCGGCCAGCCAGTCGGGCGGCGTCAGCGGGCGGGCCTGGGTGCCGAAGATCTGGCGCACGATCTGCTGCAGCGCGATCGAGATGCCGAAGGTCGCCAGCAGCGTCTCCAGCGGGCGGTGGTAGAGCCAGCGGATCACCAGCCGCTCCATCGCCACGCCACCGGCGAAGGTGACGGCAAAGGCCAACGGGATCGCGATGGCGATGGACAGCGTGTAATCGGGCACCAGCGTCTGCACGACGTAGCCGGTGTAGGCGCCGATCATGATGAACTCGCCATGGGCCATGTTGATGACGCCCATGACGCCGAAGGTGATGGCAAGGCCGATGGCGGCGAGAAAGTAGATCGAGGCCAGCGACAAGGCATCGAGCGACAGGTCGAACACGCGGTAGAGCGCCACCTGCGACTCGATCCCGTCGAGCGTGGCGCGCGCGGCCGTGGTCACGGCTGCGGACGGTTCGCGATAGGCCTCGTAGAACACATGCGCCGCGAGGCTCGCGTCGATCTGCGCCTCGGACGGGGCAGGCGGGGCCAGCCCCTCGGCCACCAGCGCGGCATAGGCGCGGTCGCGCGCCGCCTCGGTGTCCAGCTGCGCCACGGGCAGCCCGCCGACCCGGCCCTCGGCGACATTGGCGGCCAGCGTATCGCGGATCTGCAGGCGGCTGATGAGCGGTGGCGCAAGCTCCGCGCCGACCAGCATGGCATAGGCGGCCTCTCGCGACAGGGCGCTGCTTCCGGGTTGCAGGACGCGCGCGATGTTGGCGCCTTCGGGCAGCGCTTCGGCCACCTCGGTCGTGGTGGCCAGCAACGGGTTGAGGGTGGACCGGGCCTCGATGCTCATGTTGCCCGCGAGGCTTTCGATCGCGGCCGCGCGGTCGGCATCGTCGCTGTCGAAGGCGATCACCAGACGGGGCAACAGCACCTCGGCCACCACAAGGACGTCACTGTCGGTTTCGGTCGCGACGAGGTCCCGCAGGATCGGCAGGTGAGACGTGTCGGGCGCGCGGCTGATCGCGGCCAGTGCCGCGAGCCTGTCGGCGGGATCGTCGGAGGCGAGCTGGAACACCACCTGCGCCGAGCCGATCACCGTCTGCACGCCGCGGTTGGGGCGAAGCTGCGCCAGTTCGCGGCTGGTGGCGGTGCCGACGAGTTCGCCGGTGGTGATGTCGATCAGCGTCAGCGGCGAGGCTTCGGGGCTTTCGACGTAGAAGAACAGCCCGTCGTCGACACGCTGATACACCTCGCGCGACTGCCAGCGAGACAGGAAGGTCGGCACCTCGGGCAGTTCGCTTTCGATCAGCAGGTCGAGCACCGTCTGCACGGTCTGGCGCGAGGCATTGGCGACGAGGTCGGCCTGCGATTGCAGCACGGCCTGAAGATCATCGGTCGCCGCCTCCTGCGCCGTGGCGCGGGGCGCCGGGGCAAGGATCAGGCAAGCGCCGAGGACCGCGGCGAAGAGGGTACGGATCATTGTGCAGGACTGCCCGGCCGGAAAAGGGCGGGCGGCCACGATAGGCCGCCCGGTCGCATGCATCGCTCAGTAGTTGGACTGAAGCTGGACGCAGGTTTCGGTTTCGGTGTTGTACATCCCGCATTCGAGACCCGGCCAATCTGCCTCGAGCACCGCCGATTCGGGCAGGTAATCGGTCCAGGCGTCGCCCGGAACCGGCTCGGTCTGGCTGATGATGTCGAACTGCCCGTCGGCCCGGATCTCTCCGATCAGCACCGGCTTGGTCAGGTGGTGGTTGGGCAGCATCTCGGCCACGCCGCCGGTCAGGTTCGGGAAGGTCTGGCCGACCATCGCCGCGATCACCGCGTCGGGATCGGTGGTTCCGGCCGCCTCGACGGCCTGCACCCACATGTTGAAGCCGATGTAATGGGCCTCCATCGGGTCGTTGGTCACCCGGTCGGTATCGCCGGTGTATTCGTGCCAGGCTTCGATGAAGGCCTCGTTCTCGGGCGTGTCGGCGGACATGAAGTAGTTCCAGGCCGCGAGATGGCCGGCGAGCGGGGCGGTATCGAGGCCCGAAAGCTCCTCCTCGCCGACGGAGAAGGCGACGACGGGGATGTCATCGGCAGAGACGCCGGACGCCGCCAGTTCGGTGTAGAAGCCGACATTGGCCGAGCCGTTGATGGTCGAGATTACCCCGACCTGCTGGCCGCCGGCACCGAGCGCCACCACATCGGCCACGATCGAGGACCAGTCGGACTGGCCGAAGGGCGTGTAGTTGACGAAGATGTTCTCCTGCGGAATGCCGCGGTCGAGCAGGTACTGCTCGAGGATGCGGTTGGTCGTGCGCGGGTAGACGTAATCGGTGCCGAGCAGCGCGAAGGATTCCACGCCCAGCTCGTCGATGAAGTAGTCGACCGCCGGGATCGCCTGCTGGTTCGGGGCGGCGCCGGTGTAGAACACGTTGTAGGAGCTTTCCTCGCCCTCGTACTGGACCGGGTAGAACACCAGCCCGTTCAGTTCCTCGACCACGGGCAGGATCGCCTTGCGGCTCGACGAGGTCCAGCAGCAGAACACGACATCGACCTCCTCCACGGTCAGCAGGTCGCGCATCCGCTCGGCGAAGTTCGGCCAGTCAGATGCGCCGTCGACCACGACCGGCACCAGCTGTTCGCCCAGAAGGCCGCCGGCCGCATTCTGCTGTTCGATCAGCATCTGCATCACGTCGCTCAGCGTGGTTTCCGAAATGGCCATGTCGCCCGACAGCGAATGCAGGATGCCGACTCGGATGTCTGCGGATGCAGCATGGGCCGTGACGACCGACAAGGCGCTGGCAAGAATAAGTCTTTTCATTGATGTGTCCCCAAAGCAGAAGCTCTTTCGCTACCGCAGCATAGGCAACACGGATTGACCCTGTCTTGTCTGCTGCTATTTTTGCCGCGACGTGGTGCAGTTCTTGCACCACGCGGGGGCAGCGCCGATGCGGCATCTGAGGATCTACCGGGCCATCAGGCTCATCCAGCGCACCGGTTCCATCCGCAAGGCGGCGGACCTGCTGGCGGTGTCGCCCTCGGCGCTGAACCGGTCGGTGCAGGCGTTCGAGGACGAGATGACGCTGCCGGTGTTCGAGCGCATTCCCGGCGGCGTGCGGCTGACCACGGCGGGCGAGCTGCTGCTGGACCTTCTCGACCGCCACCTGACCGAGTTCGACGATTTCCGCACCCAGCTGGGCACGCTGCGCGAAGGGTTGAGCGGCGTGTTGCGCCTGAGCCTCGGGTCCGACATCGCGGCGGGGCAGATCCTTGCCGCGGTGCGCGCCTACGAACATGCGTTTCCGGGCGTGTCGGTGGAGATGACCAGCGACGACACCACCGAGGCGTTGCAGCGCCGCGACGCCGATCTGGCGCTGCTGACCAACCCCGAAACCGATGACACGGTCGATGTGGTGCATGTGCAGCACCTGCGCCTGACCGCCTGGCTGGGCGATGCGGGCGGCGCGGGCGGGCTGCCTGCGGGCCTGTGGGATCTGATGGCGATGCGGCTGCTGCTGCCGCCGGCGCGCTCGGGGGCGCGGGTGGCGCTGAGCCATCTCCTGCGCCGCCGCCGCCTGAGCGAGGGGGCGGTCTCGACGGTGCCCGCGGCGTTGCTGTCCCAGCATCTGCCGGGGGAGGGGCGGGTCGCGATCTTTCCCGAGACGGTGTTCGAGGGCCCCGATCTGCCCGGCGGCATCACCCGGCTGGCGCTGCCGCTGGGGGAGGTGCAGCTGCGCGTCCTGCGCGCCGCGCGGGTGCCGATGATCCGGCCGGCGCAGGCGTTTCTCACCGTGCTGCAGCGCCGCCTCGACGCCGCCGGCGCCTCAGAGGGGCAGGGCGGGCCGGGCTGAGCGGCGCCCGACCGTGTAGATCGCGGCGCTGGCCGCGAACCCCGCCAGCGCCGCAAGGTCGAGCGCCAGCGCGCTCAACACCAGGGTCAGGCCCACGCCCAGACCCATCGACAGCGCCGCCGCGCGCGGCGCCCGGTCGCCCAGCACCAGCGCGCCCGCGACGGCCGGCAGGAACACCACCAGCGTGTTGAAGGCGGCGATCACGCCGGTCAGCGCGTCGCCGATGCCCAGCGCCACCCCCGTCAGCAGCGCGAAGAAGGCCATCACCGCGCCGCGGATGCGCGCCAGCGGCCAGCGCGTGCGCGCGAGGCTCGTCATCAGCGGCATCACGAAGGTGTCGATGGAGGACATGACCGCCATCATCACCACCAGATCGGCCAGCACCGGCAGGCCCAACGGCATCAGGCCGCGGAACACCGCCAGCACATCGGCCATCGCCGTGCCGCCGTCGGTGCCCGTCAGGTGTCCGACATGGGCCAGCAGCAGGTAGACCGGCGCGCAGATCAGCGCCGCCGCCAGATAGGCGTGGCGCGCGGTGCGGGCGCTGTCGGCAGTGGCGATGCGCTGCCAGTTGTCGACCGCCAGAACCGCGGAAAAGGGCAGGAACACCATCACCGCGATCAGGAACGGCAGGCCCCAGGGCGCGAGGGTGAAGAAGGCCGGCGCATCGGCGGGCAGGGCGCTGCCCCCGGCCCAGAGTGCCCCGGCGATCAGCGCCAGGCCGATCAGGATGACCAGCGCCTGCGCAAGGTCGGTTTCGGTGGCCACGCGGTAGCCGCCCAGCGCGGTATAGCCGCCCACCACCAGCCCCGACAGCGCCAGCGCGGCACCGGGGCCAAGGCCCAGCGACGTCTCCACGATCAGGGCCAGCGCCATCAGCTGCACGATGCTGCGCAGCGAGAAGGCCACCGCCACCGGGAGCCAGATCAGCGCCGGATGCGCCAGCCCGTGCGCGGTCACGAGGTAGTCGATCATCCCGTGGCTGTCGGTCTGCCGCGCGGCGCGGTGGATTGTGCCCGACAGGGCCGCGCACAGCACCAGCCCGGCGGCATAGCTGGCGGCGACGGCATAGCCGATCACCGGGCTTTGCGCGGTGAACAGGAACAGCGCCACGAAGGTGCCGATCCCGATGTTGCCGCAGATGACGCTCGCCAGCGTCAGGGGCAGCGAGGTCCGGCGCGCGTTGAACAGGTAGGCGTCGCGGGTCATCCCCCGCGCGCGGATCAGCGCGTAGAGCACGGGCGCCGCAAGGCCCAGGACGACGACCCAGACCGACATCGCCTAGCGCGACAGCGACGGCGGCGCGGGCGTGCCGCGGGTCTCGCCCATCAGCCAGCCCAGCGGCCCCGACATCACCCGGTGGATCAGCTCGGGGCGGCTGGTGACATCCATCTTGTCGAACACCCGCTTGAGATGGCTGCGCACCGTCGCCTCGCTGTTGCCCAGCGCGCGGGCGATGGCCCCGGTCGACAGCCCCTCGGTCAGGTGCACGGCCACCATCGCCTCCTGCCCGGTCAGACCATAGGCCAGCGCCAGCAGGCCGGCGCGGTGCTGGCGGTCGGCGCCGCGGCTGTCGGGTGCGCGCAGCACCATCAGGTGGCCCGGCGGTTCGGCCCCGTCGGTGCGGGCCATCAGGCTGGCCGGCCGCATCACCACGCCGACGATATGGCCCTCGTGCACGATCGGCCTGTCCTCGCCCGTCTGCTCGCTCTCCGGGCCGCCATCGGGCCGCGCCGCCAGCAGGCGGGCGGTGTTGCGGTGCAGGTCCTGGGTTTCGACCGGGTCGCGGAACAGGCGCGCCACCGCGGCGCCGAAGGCGCTGTTCCAGTCGCGCAGGGCGTAGCCGGCATCCAGCACCGCGACCCCGATTGCCATCCTGTCGATCAGCTCGTGATAGAGCCGCCCCAGCGAGGCCGCCTGCCGCAGATCCTCGCGCAGTTCGAAGGCGCGCTGCCAATGGGGCTGGATGGTCTGCATCAGCGTGTCCATCCCCGCCGGGTCCGCGTCGCTGCTCAGCAGCAGGCGGTAGATCAGCTCCACCCAGCGCTCGTCGTCGTCGAGCGCGGCGTAGCACAGGTCGATCAGCGCCGGCACGCTGGCCGGGTCGTCATCGGCGACGCCCAGACGCGCCAGCGCCGACTGATAGGGAAGCTGCGGATCGGACCTGGGCGGTGCCGCCGCCGTGCCGCCGTTCAGCCAGTCGGTGATGGCGGGCACCACCGGCAGGCGCGGCGCGTCGATCAAGATGTTGGCGCGCACGCCGTCGATGGAGCGCAGGGTGACATCGGCGACCCCGCGGCTGTGCCACCACTCCTCCAGCCGCCCCAGAAGCCGCCCGCCCCGCGTCTGCGGCTCCTCGGGGCCGGAGAGGATCAGCACGCGCAGGTCGGCGGGCATCTCGCCGGGGCCGATGTCGGTCCAGATCGCATCCATGCCCTGCAGCTTGGCGAGCCAGTAGCCCAGCGTCGGTGTCGGAAAGCCGCGCGGGTCTTGCAGCACGCGCGCCACGGTGGCGGCATCGGCGCTGATCGTGTCGTGGTTGCGGCTTCCGGGCGGCAGATGCGCGCGCAGGAAGCCGTACAGGTGGTGCAGGATCTGCGGATCGGGCCGGTCGAGCGGGTGGGTCATCCGCCGGAACCGCAGGAACGCCTTGATCAGCGCGCTCAACCCCGGCTGCGGCGGGATCGGCGCGGCCATCACCAGATGGCCCGCCAGCGCCGGATCGCGGTGCAGCAGCTGCACCATCAGATGCCCCGACATGGCGCCGCCGATCAGCACCCGCCGGTCGCGCGGCACCCCGCGAAAGGCCACCCGCGTCAGCGCGGCCATGTCGTCGAGCCAGCTGTTCCAGCCGGTTTCCGGGTCCAGATGCGCCAGCGGCTGGCGGTCGGTGACCGACCCGCCGTGACCGCGCAGATCGCCCGCCAGGCACGCGATGCCCTGTTCCGCCAGCGCCAGCGCCGCCCCCAGCATATGCGCCGAATGCACCGTCGGCCCGTGCCCGATCACGGCGGCGAAGCGCGGCTTGCCGCCGGTGGGAGTGACCTGGCGCGCCAGAAGCGGCATGCCGTCGGCGGCGGCGATCATCGACAGGTTGATGCTCGGCGCGAAAGGCGCCGCAGGCGTCTTCACCGGGTCTGCCCCCGGCACGTCGGCGGGCGCAGGCAGGGGGCATGGTTCGTGACGTCGCGCATGGGTCCGCCTCTGGCCCGATCACCGCGACCGGGCCGTGGCGTCCAAAATCCCTCAGTGGCGAGGGAAGTCAACGATGTAGCCGGCCCGCCAACGTCGTTGTGATCGCCCGTGGCATCGCCTGCGCAGGATGCGGGCAGGCTGCGCGATGGGGCGACCTGCCCCAAATGAGGGATGCACGACCGTGCCGGGACGGGCACATCTGCGGCCGGGCCCGCCCCCTTCGATTTCATCTGGATGGTTTCATGACGTTTGTCCCCGGTCCCTCGCGTTCGCGCCTTGCGCGCCTTGTTCTGGGCGCCTGCTGTATCGTCCTTGCGCTTGGCCTTGCGATCGTGCCCGCCCGCGCCTCGGGCCCCTGGGAGGGCGTCTGGGCCACCACCTATGGCGAGGTGCATCTGCGGCAGGACGGTGTGCGCGTCTGGGGCGACTACCGTCGCCAGGCCGGCGTGATCGAGGCGCGCACCACCGGCGACGGCATGACGCTGCGCGGCACCTTCCTGCGCGGCGACGGCACCTGGGGCTGGCTGAGCTTCACCCGCACCGCGACCGGCTGGGACGGCATGTGGCGCTGGAACGACATCCCCGAGCCGGGCGATGCGAGCTGGGATGCCGACGCGCAGATCTCCGCCGCGCCGCCGGTCCTGCGACACGCGACGGGGCCGGGCCCGTTCTGGCCGCCGACCTACGCCGGCCGTCTTTCGGGTCGCTACGCCAGCTATGCCTTCGGCCCCGGCCAGAGCGATCCGCATGTGTTCGGAACGCTGGGCCCACCGCTGCCCGATCCTGCGTCGAGGGGCTGGTACGGCAGCTACGACAGCGACCTGTCGGCCTCGGGCTACATGGTGTCTGTCGCGGTGGACGATACCGCCGGGTTCGACCGGGCCATCATCGACCTTTCCTTCTTCGCCCCGGTCGGCGGCGCGCAGGAGGCCGCGCGCCGCTGCCCGATCGAGATTCACCCGGCCTTCTGCGCCGAGCTGCACGCCCGGTTTGGCCCCGACACCAGCACCCGGGCGTCGATGGCGGTAAACGTGGTGGGCGCCGTGGTCAATCGGGGAGCGGTCGAGATCGCCTTCACCCTGGAGGGCGACGTGGCGCCGCGGCTGTTGGTGTTGAACCGGCAAGGCGTCGGCGGCTTGACGACGCCGCGGATGCGGATCTATCACCCGCAGCGCGGGCTCGACCTTGCGGCCGACACCCTGGACCTGCCGCATCCCTGCGATGGCGGCACCTGTGATCCGGGGCGCAGCGGGGCTGCCGGCCATCCCCAGGGCCCGCTGGCCAGCGTCAGCTTCTTGCAGGCCTACCTGATCTTGCCCGACGGGCGCGCGGCCGCCCATGCGGCGGCGCCCCTGCCAGCGCCCGCGCCCGACCCGGCCCCCGCGCCGCAGGGCAACCCGCCCGGCAGCAGCAGCGGCGAGCGGCAGATCGTCAACGAGGACGGGATCGTTCTGGGATCGCTGGAGCTGGTCCAGCAGGCCGGCGGCCAGATCACCGGGCAGGGCTGGCTGGTGCCCTCGCGCGCGCTGCAGGGGCTGGCGCCGCAGGCGGTCGTGGCGACGTCGGACCTGGTGACGCCCGATGCCATCGACCTGCGCCTGAGCTACACCGCGGGCACGCCCGCGCCGGCGCGGCTGCTGCTCGGCCGCGGGACCGGGCCCGAGGGCGACGCGCTGATCGGCACGCTGGTGCGCGGCGACGCCTGGGATCTGGTCACCCTCCCGGCGGCGGAGGAGGAGCTGTACGACCTGCCCGGCGTGGGTGTCTACGGACCGACCTACCGGCTGCGCAACACCGACGGCAACCCGGCGCAGCTGCGCCAGGCGCCGCGGTCCGATGCGCCGGTGAGCGCGGTGATCGCGGGCGGCGCGACCGGCATCAACGTGCTGCAGTGCAGCCCCGAGATCGACAGCCTGTCCTGGGAACAGGCCGGCCCGGCGCGGCGGTGGCAGATGCTCGACGCCGCGTGGTGCGAGGTGATCGCGGGACCGCAGGCGACCGGGTGGATACCCGGCTACTTCCTCGACCCGATCCTGCCATGACGCTGCGCCACGATCCTGCCGCAAGGGAGCCGATGATGACCAGACCCGTTCCGACCAGATCCAGATCGCTCTGGCCGCGCCTGCGCCTGCGCCTGTGGGCCGTGCGGGCCATGGCCGGCACCGCGTTCGCCCTGAGCTTCGCGACCATGGGGCAGGGGCAGACCATGGCCTACACCCACAACGGATCGGCGATGGTGGTGGAGCAATCGGGCGCGCAGGTGCGGATCAGCTATGCCACCCCGCGGGACGGCCTGCGCGCGCAGGGCGTGCAGCCGGGGACCGAGCTGTTCCGCGGCACGCTGGAGAACGGCTATCTGTCGGGAATGGCGAACATCTTTCGCAGCGGTTGCGGCGCGATCGACTATTATGTCTACGGCGATTTCCGGCTCGGGCAGACGTTCGTTCTGACCGGCGCGGCGCCGGTGCTGGCCGCGCAGGGCTGCGCTGTCGTCGACAACACTTACGAGGGACCGAACGCGACCCTGTCGTTTCAGGTCTCGGCCGCCGCACCGCCACACCCGCCTGTCACCGGCGCCCCGGTGCAGCCCGGCGCGGGGCTGTGCGTGGCCGGCGTTTCGGCGGGCAGCACGCTCGCCCTGCGGGTGGGGCCGGGGCCTGGATATGGCGCCATCGCGCGGATACCGGCCGGGGCCTGCGATCTCACCGCCGGCCCGGCCAGCGCCGGCGGGTGGCAGGCGCTGCGCTGGCAGGGCCGCATCGGCTGGGCAAGCCGCAGCTACCTGCGCCCGGCATCCTAGCCGGCCAGCCGCGGCGCCGTTGCGCGACCGCCCCTTGAGCGCCGCCCCGGTCCCGGTCTAACTGGCGCCATGGCCATTCTCACCGTCACCCTGAACCCCGCCATCGACCTCGAGACCACGACGCCCGAGGTCGTGCCGGGCGAGAAGCTGCGCTGCGTCGATCCGGTGCGCGACCCCGGCGGCGGCGGCATCAACGTCGCGCGCGCCGTCGTGCAGCTGGGCGGCGCGGCGACGGCGCTGGTGGCAGCCGGCGGCGCGTCGGGCGCGGCGCTCGAGGCGATGCTGGCCGCGCGCGGCGTGCCGGTGGGGCGCCTGCCCGCGCCGGGCGAGATGCGCCAGAACCTGTCGGTGATCGAGGCCGCGACGGGGCGGCAGTTCCGCTTCATCTTTCCCGGCCCGGCCTGGGCGGCGGCCGATCTGGATGCGGTGTCTACGGCCCTGGCGGATCGGGTCGCGGCAGGCGACTGGGTGGTGTTGTCAGGCTCCCTGCCATCGGGCCTGTCGCCGGGGGCTTATGCCGATCTGGCGCGCTGCCTTGCGGGCCAGGGCGCGCATGTGGTGGCCGACACCTCGGGCGCGGCGCTGTCGGCGCTGGCGGAGGCCGGGGCGGGGCTGGCGCTGCTGCGGATCGACCGCGAGGAGGCGGAGGCGCTGGCGGGGCGCGCCCTGCCCACGGCACGCGACAGCGCGGATTTCGCCGCCGAGCTTGTGGCGCGCGGCGCGGCGGACATGGTGATTCTCGCGCGGGGCGCCGAGGGATCGGTGCTGGCCGCGCCCTCGGGGCGCTGGATCGCGCCGGCGGCGGATGTGCCGGTGGTCTCGCGCACGGGCGCAGGCGACAGTTTCGTGGCCGGGACCGTGCTGGCGCTGTCGCGCGATGCGGCCCTGCCCGAAGCGCTGCAGCGCGGAGTTGCGGCGGCCAGCGCGGCGGTGACCACCCCCGGAACCGACCTGTGCACTGCCGCCACGACCGATGCCCTGCTCGCGCTGTGCCTGCCCCGGCCGGTGTGACGCCCGCAGCCCGAAAATCTTGCAAAAAAGAGGCTTTGCAAAGGGTGTTGCAACCATCGGTTGCGCCTGCCGGTGTCGCCACCCTTGCGTCGGCGCGACAGTTTGCACCTGCTGACTGTCTCGGATGATTTACAGTTGAAAATGTCAACTTGGCGTGACAATCATGAGCCGGGACGTCGTTGCGTGCTTCAGCGATGCGTCTCTGAACGGCGCGGCATCCCGCCCGCCGGACCACACTTTGAGAAAGGAGGGGCGGCAATGTCCGACGATCCCGATAAGGTCTGGCCGACCGGTCTGACCCTGAAAGAAGCAGAAGAGGTACACAGCTACCTCATCGACGGCACCCGGGTGTTCGGCGCGATCGCGCTCTTGGCCCATGTGCTTGTGGCCGTGTCCACGCCGTGGCTCGGCTGAGGGGGAAGACACATGAACAACGCTAAGATGTGGCTTGTGGTCAACCCGACTGTCGGCGTGCCGCTGTTCCTGGGCGGCGTGGCCGTCACCTCGCTCGTCGTGCATGCGGCGGTGATCTCTGCCGGTGTGGGGGCCTGGTATGCCCCCTATGTCGGCGGCGGCAGCACCGTCGAACAGGCGGCGGCGATCGAAACGGCTCCGGCCATGCTTCCGGCCGGCACCGATGCCACCGCAGAGCTTCCGATGTTCATCGAGGCGAATGCGGATGGCACGCAGTCGATGCGGGTGATCTTGCCCGACGGGCGCACCGCGACGCTTGTGGTGGATGACCTGACGCAGGCCGCGGCCCTGCAATAGGGCCGGAGTGATGAAAAACGACCGTGACACACGGGTCGGAGGCCGCGGCTGATCCGCATCCCCCGACCCGATCCAGACCTGAATTCGACCTGATTTCGAAACGACACACGACCCGGACCGCCCCGGCCTGCTTTGGCGGATGTTACTCGGAGTGTTTGCATGTCCCGCTTCCGCGACACCGCGCTGCGCAAGATCGCCTCGATCGGTCCGCGCTACCTGCCGTTCGCGGATGTCGCCACCGAGGCCGTGCCGCTGTCGCGCCTTCTGCGGCTGTCGCTGTTCCAGGTCACCGTCGGCATGGCGCTGGTGCTGCTGGTCGGCACGCTGAACCGGGTGATGATCGTCGAGCTGGCCGTTCCCGCTTCGCTCGTCGCGCTGATGATTTCCCTGCCGCTCGTGTTCGCGCCGTTCCGCGCGCTGATCGGCTACCGCTCCGACATCCACAGATCCGCCCTTGGCTGGCGCCGCGTGCCCTACATCTGGAAGGGCACGATGCTGCAGTTCGGGGGCTTCGCGATCATGCCCTTCGCGCTGCTGGTGCTTTCGGGCTTCGAGGAGGCCGCCGATGCCCCGGCCTGGATCGGCCATTCCGCCGCCGCGCTGGCGTTCCTGCTGGTGGGGGCGGGGGTGCATACGGTGCAGACCGTGGGCCTGGCGCTCGCCACCGACCTGGTCGAGGTGGAGGACCAGCCCAAGGTCGTGGGGCTGATGTATGTGATGCTGCTGCTCGGCATGATCGGCTCGGCGCTGATCTTCGGCTGGCTGTTGCGCGACTACACGCCGGGCAAGCTGGTGCAGGTGGTGCAGGGCGCCGCCGTGGTCACCGTGGCGCTGAACCTGCTGGCGCTGTGGAAACAGGAGCCGCGCGACCGCCTGCGCGCCAACCGGGTGGAGACCCATCCGGAGTTCATCGACGCCTGGCGCCTGTTCGTGCGCGGGCGCACGGCCATCGGCCTGCTGGTGGTCATCGCGCTTGGAACCATGGGGTTCGGCATGGCCGACGTGCTGCTGGAACCTTACGGCGGGCAGGTGCTGGATCTGTCGGTCGCCGCGACCACGCGGCTGACGGCAGTGTTCGCGGGCGGCGGGCTGATCGGCTTTGCCATCGCCTCCAAGGTGTTGCTCGACGGGGCCGAGCCGCTCGACGTGGCGTGGTGGGGCACGTTGATCGGCGTGCCGGCCTTCGCGCTTATCATCGCCGCCGGCCCGATGGGCGAGGCGCCGATGTTCGTGATCGGCACCTGCCTTGCAGGGCTTGGCGCCGGGTTGTTCGGCCATGGCACCCTGACGGCCACGATGCGCAGCGCGCCGCGCGCGCAGGTGGGCCTGGCGCTTGGCGCCTGGGGCGCGGTGCAGGCGACGGCGGCGGGCATCGCCGTGGCGCTTGGCGGCGTCATCCGCGACCTGATCCTTGCCCTGCCCGAGGCGGGCGCCTTCCGCCCCGAGGCCGCCTACACGCCTGTCTTCGCGCTGGAGCTTGCGTTGCTGGCCGCCGCCTTTTGCGCGATTTTGCTGGTGAGACGCAAACAGGCACGACTTTCCCAGACCATCCCCTATACTCGCAGCCAGGATCGACCGGGTCCGCACGCTGTGCCCAGTGACCCATCGCCGCCGATCGTGCGGCCCACAGGAGGAAAGCCCCATGACCACAGTCGTCTCACGGCTTTATGATCAGGTCGAGACCGCCACCAGACTCGCCGACAGGCTGCGCGCCAAGGGATTTCCCGACAGCACGCTGTCGGTGATCACCGAGCCCGACGCGACGGCGATGATGGCCGCGCAGGTCGCCCCCGGCAGCGCCGAGCGCTACGCCGCCGCGATGACCACCGGGCAGGCGCTGCTGGTCTGCCGCGCGCCCTTCACCCCCTTCGGCGCCGCGCGCGTCGCCATGGCGGTGGCCGACAGCGAAGCCTCGATCGCGGTCGAGGGGGTTTCGCGCAACGATCACATCGCCATCGAGCCCAACCTCGAGGCGCATCTGCCGGAGGGCAAGATCAAGCACGAGCTGTGGCTGACCTCGCCGGACTATGTCGGATCGGGCATTTCGGAGTGGCAGCTGTCGAAGGTCTTCAACTGGCCGACGATCTCGAGAAAGCGCAGCCGCAAATCCTCGGTCATCCATGGCACGCGCTACATGTCGCGCAGCTTCTGGCCGGGGCGGCTTCTGAGCAACAAGCCGCGCAAGATCACCGTGCTGGAGGGGGGGCCGCTGATGAGCAAGAAGCTCGGCAACCTGCCGGTGCTGTTGCCGCCCAAGGACAAGCTCTCGGTGATGACCGATCACCCGAAGTTCTCCGAGCGATTCGGGCTGAAGACGATTTCCGAGCGGCGCTGATCCGCGTGATGAAAAGGCCGGGCGGGGCGCCCCAGCCCCTTACGGAAAATGTTGAAGCCCGCAAATATTTGCGGGCTTCATGTCTCTATCGAAGCTGGCGGGATTGACGATTAAGCCATGTGCTGCTCGCCCAGCAACTCATCGAGGCGCTTTGGATTGTTCGACAGAAGTCGCAGGGCCGTGTCAGCGGCTTTGCTCAACACGATATCCCCTGATTCATATTTCTGAAACGCATTTGGTCCGCCACCAATGAGGCGACCCGCGTCACGCTGCGAAAGTCTCAATTTCTTGCGAACTGACCGGACTTGCCCTGGACTCATCACACCGATCTCTCGAGCCTTCATGGTGTTGATCGCGCGATCCGACACCTGCATGTCTCTGGCATCATGGATGCCGTGGTCCGCAGTGGGGTCGTCGGCCGGATACCAGCCTGGCAAATCAACCGTCTCGCTTTGAGAGCGAAAAGTAAGTGTGATGGTGCGAACGCCGCGAACGAGCGCCTTGCCGGTCTCCGGATGCACTCTTGTTTCCTCAACTCCAGGCATCTCATTTCTCCTTGAAAGACGTGCAGGTGAACTCGGCGACAGTGTCCTGCACGAACTTGATGTAGATCTCATATCCATCCGCTCGCCCATGATAGACATCCATCCATACCCTGTGATTCTGGTGTGTGGTCATCGACTTGTAGAAATCACGATGGTTTAGGCCCTTGATGACGACAATCATGTCGGAACGGGTCATTCCCATCTGGGCCGCGCCTTGTATGGCGGCGTTCGCGATTCCCATCGTCGAGCCAGCAGACGCTTGAATAGATCTGAGATCGTATGTTGGTTTCTTCTTCTCCATCACATAGCACCATAATGGTGTATTTGCAAGTGGTCCAGTGCCTCCGGCGAGGCATTGACCGGCTTGCGAGACGGTAGCCTCGCCGCTGTCGAAGATATTTTCGAGACGAAACTCACCCGATCTCTCCCTCCGAGAATACATCAAGGGTCTTGTTTGAAAGGGAATGTTGGCCACGGGACGGCCAACAGAAGCAATTATTTCAACATTTGTCGTAAGGGGCCGGGCGGGGCGCCCGGCCTTTCGCCTCTCACTCTGCCGCGGCGCGCCTGGGCAGCACCCAGTTCGGGCGGACGAAGTGGCAGGTGTAGCCGTTCGGGATGCGCTGCAGGTAATCCTGATGCTCGGGCTCGGCCTCCCAGAAATCGCCCACCGGCTCGACCTCGGTCACCACGCGGCCGGGCCACAGGCCCGAGGCGTTCACATCCGCGATGGTGTCGAGCGCGCAGGCCTTCTGCGCCTCGTCGGCATAGTAGATGGCCGAGCGGTAGCTCATGCCGCGGTCGTTGCCCTGCCGGTTCGGCGTGGTCGGGTCATGGATCTGGAAGAACATCTCCAGAAGCTCGCGGTAGCTGATCACCGCCGGGTCGAATATGATCTCGATCGCCTCGGCATGGGTGCCGTGGTTGCGGTAGGTCGCATTCTTCACGTCGCCGCCCGAGTAGCCCACGCGGGTGGTGATGACGCCGGGCTTGTGGCGGATCAGCTCCTGCATGCCCCAGAAGCATCCGCCTGCCAGTACCGCGCGTTCATGCTGGTCGCTCATGTCACATCCTCCACTTGATCCAGATAGTCGCCGTAGCCCTCGGCCGCCATGTCGTCGCGATGGACAAATCGAAGGCTGGCCGAGTTGATGCAGTAGCGCAGCCCACCCCGGTCGCGCGGGCCATCGTTGAAGACATGGCCCAGGTGGCTGTCGCCATGGGTCGAGCGCACCTCGGTGCGGATCATGCCGTGGCTGAAGTCGCGCAGCTCGGTCACATGGGCCGGCTCGATCGGCTTGGTGAAGCTGGGCCAGCCGCAGCCGCTTTCGAACTTGTCGGACGAGGCGAACAGCGGCTCGCCCGACACGATGTCGACATAGATGCCCGGTGCCGTGGTGTGCAGGTGTTCGCCGGTGCCGGGCCGTTCGGTGCCGGCCGCCTGGGTGACGCGGTATTGCTCGGGCGTGAGCCGCGCAATCGCGTCGGGGTCTTTGGTATAGCGGGTCATGGTCCCTCCTGATCGCAACGTCACCCGGGTATATGGGGTGCGCGGCGCGGTCTGTCCAATGGGGCAGACATGCGAACGCCCCGCGATCTTTCGCAGGGCGTGAAGGGGCAGGCCGGCGTCTGGGGGCGGGTCAGCTGCCCCAGGACCGGATCGGGCCGCAATCCATGTGCACGAAATTCGAGCGCGAGTAGCGCCCGACGCCGCCGCCGTTGCAGGCACGCGCCGCGTTGAAGATCTGGGAGACCGAGCGCGAGTTGATCCGCAGATCGGCGGCCTCGCCCTGCATGTGGAGCGAATTGCGGGCCACACCCGAGGACCGGCTGCGCAGCATGGCGTTGGTTTCCGGGCTGCGGTAGCCCGACAGCAGCATGTAGGGCTCGTCGGTCTCGAGCAGGCGATGCGCGGCGGTCATGATGTCGATGGTGCGCGCGTCGATGGTGTGGACCTGGTCGTTGCGCCAGTCGCGCATGAAATGGTTGACCTCCTGCAGGGCGGGGCCGATGTAGTCGCCCTCGATCCAGTAGATCATGTCGAGGTTTTCACCGGCGCGGCCGTTGTACATCCTGATCCTGCGGATGTCGCCGGCCCCGCGCAGGAAACCGGTCGCGTTGGCCATCACGGGTGCTGCCGTCACGGCCGTCGCAGCAAACGCGCGCAGCAGTGATCGCCGCGAGAACGTCGTGGTTGTCATCGAATTGTATGCCCCTTGTCTTGCCCGTTTCACCTAGCCGCTGACCCCTTGACCGGAGTCTTTTTCGTTGCGTGCCATCCCCACAGGCGCTGTGTGTTTGATGACACAAAGGAAACTTTTCTGAAAGTCCATGATGCGCCTGCTGTGAGTATCCATGGGATTTCGGCGGATTTACGCCGGTTTTATGCGGGATAAGCGGCTGTTTTCCGCAGTTTACATGTCACAGGACCGGCGCCGTTGCGGCACCGGCGTATCCGTCCGCGGGGCCAAGGTAGGAAAAACCCCCGTTGCAAACCGCTGTCTATAGGAAAACACTTTCGAGATTGTGAATGGACTCGCGGCAACTTACCTTGCCAAGGTGCGTTAAACCGTTGGTCGCCGTAGAAATTCCGAGGACGTCTTTGCCATGCCGTTTCCCCTAGTCCGCCTGTCGCTCGTCGCTGCCATCCTGGCTCTGTCCCCGGCGGTGCTGACGACCGTGTTTCCCGCACCTGCGCAGGCGCAGGCGTTCTCGGCGCTGCGTCAGGCGATCGCCGAGGCCGCCGCCGCCGACGAGGCGCTGGTCGCCTTCTACCGCGACCGGGATTTCGAGCCGGTCTGGACCGTGACCGAGGCCGCCGACCGGCGCAACGCGCTGCTGCGCGCGCTGGAGCAGGCGGAGACGCACGGGCTGCCGGTGGGCCGCTACGACACCGAAGGATTGCGCCAGGCGTTCCGGTCCGCGACCAACCCCTATCTGCGCGGACAGGCCGATGTGATGGCGAGCCGCATCTTCCTGCAATACGCGCAGGACGTGCATGGCGGCTTTCTCGACCCGTCGCGGATCATTCCCGACATCTTCCAGGACCAGCCGCACCGCGACCCCTATGCGCTGATGACCGAGTTTCTCGACAGCAATCCGCATCAGTTCATGTCGACGCTCGCGCCGCAGACCCCGCTTTATACCCGGCTGATGCGCACCAAGCTGGAGCTCGAGGATCTGGCCGGCGCCGGCGGCTACGGCCCGACCGTGCAGGCCGGCAGCCTGCGCCCCGGCGACACCGGGGCGGCGGTGGTGCAGTTGCGCAACCGGCTGATGCGGATGGGCTACCTCGACCGGTCGGCGACGGCGGAATACGACGCGACGCTGCAGGCCGCGGTCGTGGCGTTCCAGGCCAACAACGGCATCAACGCCGACGGCATCGCCGGCGATGCGACGATCCGCGCGGTGAACCGCTCGATCGAGGATCACTGGAACGAGGTGGTGCTCGCGATGGAGCGGCACCGCTGGCTGAACGACGGGCAGGTGCACGACCGGCTCATCTACGTCAACCTGACCGATTTCCACACAAGGGTCATCGACGAGGGCGAGGTGACCTTCGTCACCCGCTCGGTGATCGGCTCGCGCCAGCACCAGACGCCCGAGTTTTCGGACGAGATGGAGCATATGGTGATCAACCCGTCCTGGTGGGTGCCCCGCTCCATCGCGCAGCGCAGCTACATCCCCAACATCCTGGCCGGGGGCGGCACCTACCTGCAGCTGATGGCCAACGGCCGCCCGGTGAACCCGGCCTCGGTCGACATGAGCCGCTATTCGGTGACGAACTTTCCCTTCGACCTGCGCCAGCCGCCCGGCCCGCGCAACGCGCTGGGGACGGTGAAGTTCATGTTCCCGAACCGCCACGCGATCTATCTGCACGACACGCCCGACCAGCACCTGATGAACAACGATGTGCGGGCCTATTCCTCGGGCTGCATCCGGCTCGCCGACCCGCACGAGTTCGCCTATCACCTGCTGGCGCGGCAGGTCGACAACCCGGAAGAGCATTTCCAGTCGATCCTGCGCACCGGCGATGAAACCCAGGTCGATCTCGAGGTCGATATCCCCGTGCATCTGACCTACATGACCGCCTGGGTCGAATCGGACGGCAGCCTGCAGTTCCGCAACGACATCTACGGGCGCAACGCGCAGCTTTCCGCGGCGATCCAGTCGCTCGGGGTGGTCATGCCCGACGTCTCAAGCTAAAGCCTGTCCCCGCGACAACAGCTTTCGCGGGGGCGGCCATGACAGGCCTTAGGATCGGCGATATCGCGGCGTCACTGGGGGTCGAGGCCCTGGGTGACGCAGACCTGATCGTGACGGGGGTGGCCGAACCCGGCAGCGCCGGCCCCGACGACCTGGCCATGGCCATGAGCGCGCGCTACGCCGCGCTGTTGCCGCAGGGCCAGGCGCGGGCGGCGGTGATCGGCGCGGGGATGGATTGGCAGGCGCTGGGGCTGCGCGCGGCCATCGTCGCGCACCGACCGCGCGTCGCCATGGCGCATGTCACCAGCGTTCTCGACCGCGGCGCCGAGGTCGCGCCGGGCATTCATCCCAGCGCGGTGATCGACGCCACGGCCCGCATCGGCGCGGATGCCGCCATCGGGCCCTTCGTCGTCGTCGGCGCCCGCGCGGTGATCGGGCAGGGCGCGCGGATCGCAAGCCATGTCTCCGTCGCCGAGGATGCCACGATCGGTGACGACGCGCTGATCCTGCAGGGGGCGCGCATCGGCCCACGGGTGCAGATCGGGGACCGGGCGATCCTGCAGCCCGGCTGCGTGATCGGCGGCGACGGCTTCAGCTTCGTCACCCCCGACCAGAGCCAGGTGGAACGCGCCCGCGCCAGCCTTGGCCGGGCCGACGACGCGGTGGCGCCGCAAAGCTGGCTGCGCATCCATTCGCTCGGCGCCGTGCGGATCGGCGACGACGTGGAGATCGGCGCCAACGCCACCATCGACCGCGGAACGGTGGCCGACACGGTCGTGGGCGACGGCACCAAGATCGACAGCCTGGTCCATGTGGGTCACAACGCCCGCATCGGGCGCGACTGCCTGCTGTGCGGGCAGGCCGGTGTCGGCGGCTCGGCCACCATCGGGGATCGCGTCGTGCTGGGCGGCAAGACCGGCGTGGCCGACAACATCGAGATCGGCTCGGACGTGGTAACCGGCGGCGGCAGCGTGATCTTGTCGACGGTGCCCTCCGGGCGCGCGGTTCTGGGCTATCCGGCGGTGCGAATGGATGCGCAGGTCGAGATGTACAAGGCGCTCCGCCGGTTGCCGCGGCTGGCCAGGACGGTCGCGGAGCTTCAGAAAGCCGTTTTCAACTCCGGCAAGACGCCGTAGATGACGCGCAAGACGGAAGAGGGTGCAAACATGGCTCAGAGCGTCAGGGACAGGGTCGTCGCAATCATCGCCGAACAGGCCGTGCTGGAACCGGCCGACGTGTCCATGGAGGCGACGCTGGCGGATCTGGGCATCGACAGTCTGGGCCTCGTCGAATCGATCTTCGCCATCGAGGAGGCGTTCGACATCCAGGTGCCGTTCAACGCCAACGAGCCCGAACAGAGCGACTTCGACATCTCCTCGGTCGCGGCCATCGTCGCCGCCGTCGAGGCGCTGGTCGCCGAGCAGAAGGGCGTCTGAGGCGGATGCGCCGCGTCGTCATCACCGGGCAGGGCACGATCAACGCTTTGGGGCAGGATGTGCCCGCCACGCTCGAGGCGATGCGCGAAGGCCGCTGCGGCATCGGCGAGCTGGAGCTGCGCGATGTCGACCGGCTGAGCATCAAGATCGGCGGGCAGGTCAAGAACTACGATCCCGAAACCCTGTTCAACCGCCAGCAGATCGCCCTTTATGACCGGTTCACGCAATTCACCCTGATCGCGGCGCGTCAGGCGCTGGACGGCTGCGGCCTGTCCTTCGCGGGCGAGCTTGCGGCGCGCTCGGGCGTGGTGCTGGGCACGGCCGGCGGCGGGGTGAACACCTGGGACGAGAATTACCGCACCGTCTACGAGGAGGGAAAGAACCGAGTCCATCCCTTCGTGGTGCCCAAGCTGATGAACAACGCCGCCGCCAGCCATGTCTCGATGGAATGGAACCTCAAGGGGCCGTCCTTTTCGGTCGCGACCGCCTGCGCCTCGTCGAACCACGCGATGGGCCTGGCGTTCCAGCTGATCCGCGGCGGGGCGGCCGACGTGATGGTGACGGGTGGGTCCGAGGCGATGCTGAGTTTCGGCGGCATCAAGGCCTGGGAAGGACTGCGCGTGATGTCGAAGGACGCCTGCCGCCCGTTCAGCGCCAACCGCAACGGCATGGTGCAGGGCGAGGGCGCGGCGGTCTTCGTGTTCGAGGAGTACGAGCACGCGAAAAAACGGGGCGCACAGATCCTGGCCGAGGTGGTTGGCTTCGCCATGACCTCGGACGCCGTCGACATCGTGATGCCCTCGAAACAGGGCGCCGCGCGCACCATCGCGGGCGCGCTGAAGGATGCGAAGCTCAACCCCGAGGACGTGTGCTACATCAACGCCCATGGCACCGGGACGGCGGCGAACGACAAGGTCGAATGCGCCGCGGTGGCCGATGCCTTCGGCCACCATGCCGACGACCTGATGATCTCCTCGACCAAGTCGATGCACGGCCACCTGATCGGCGGCACCGGCGCGGTGGAGCTGCTGGCCTGCATCATGGCGCTGCGCGATGGCGTCATCGCGCCGACCATAGGCTACGAGGAACATGACCCCGAATGCGCGCTCGACGTGGTGCCGAACGAGGCGCGCGAGGCCGAGGTCGAGGCCTGCCTGTCGAACGCCTTCGCCTTCGGCGGCTTCAACGCGGTGATCGCGCTGCGCCGCGCGCCGTAAGGGCGCCCTTGCAGACGAAAACGGCCCGCCGGGTCGGGCGGGCCGCGGGGTCGGTCAGGCGGCGCGGATCACTCCTCCGCTTCGCCCTCGGCCTCGTCGCCTGCAGCATTGCCTTCGGCGGCGCGCAGCTGCTCGAACAGCGTGATGGCGGCGGTGTTGCGTTCCTCCAGCGCGGCGAAACCGGCGGTGAAGCCCGAAAGCGACGCCTCGACCTGCACCACCTGATCGGGGGCGGGCAGCGGCACCAGCGCCACGACGGCCCGGCCGCCGGCGCGGAACGAGGCGATGTTGTCCTGGGTCAGGCCGAGACGGGCGAAGCAGCCGATCGGCTGGCAGAAGGCGAAGGGAAATTCCGACCAGTTGCCCTCGTCCACCCGCAGCCGGATGCCCGGCGGCAGCAGGGTGTCGATCGGTGTCACGATGGTCGCACCCGCCACGACCTGGCCTTCGTCGGGCAGGTCGAAGATGTTGAACTCGGCCACCGCGCCGCCGTTCTCGTCGACGAGAAGCTGGTAGAGCTGGCACGGCTCGGGCTGGCCCTCCTCGGCGCGGATGCAGCGGATTTCCCAATCGCCGTGGGTTTCGGCGATGTAGGTCTCGCCGACCTCCTCCACCTGCTGCCCCAGCGGCAGCCCATCCTCGGCGGGGGCCGTTTCGGTCTGGGCCAGGGCACCGAAGGGCAGCGCCAGCAGCCCGGCAACTAGCCCGGCTACACCGCCCGCACGCGGAGATTTCTGAAATGACATGCGACATTCATCCTTTCGCGTCGTCAACAAGATGCCCCCGTCGCTAGCATGTTGCCCGGTCGCTGTCAGGGGCAAATTCCGGCGCTTCGGCCAGCCTCGGCAGGCTCTTGCCCGGCCGGATCGGGGCGGGCACAGGGCAGGGAAGGGAAGGGCAGGGAAGACACACGGTCGGCGAAAAAGCGAAAGGGCCCGAAAACCCGGACCCTTTGCATGTTTTTTTCTCCCTGTCGGACTGGCCGACTTTCTGAACCGGACGCTAAGTCAGACATTCTCGTCCGTCAACCATCCAATCGGGCCGAGCCGGACCTTTTTTGCCGCAAGAAAGGCCGCGCCCGGGTCCAGGGCGCGGCAAGGAGACAGGGAGATACAGGGCCGCTGCGCGACATGTCGGAAGGCCCGTGTTCACTCTGGTGCGGAAAGGTTAAATTTGTATTGTTCCCGAAGCGGTTCCGGGGAGACGGGTGATGGATGACGGGCTTTTCATCGGCGGCGGTGGCGATGGCCACGCGCAGGCGCAGCACCTGCTGCTGAAATACGGCAACCGCCATGGCCTGATCGCGGGCGCGACCGGCACCGGCAAGACGGTGACGCTGCAGATCCTGGCCGAGAGCTTTTCCGCCAGGGGCGTGCCGGTGTTCCTGTCGGACGTGAAGGGCGATCTGGCCGGGCTGGGGCAGGCGGGCAGCGCCGAGGGCAAGCTGCACGGCGCCTTCCTGTCCCGCGCCGCCAGCATCGGCTTTGCCGATTTCGCCTATCGCGCCTTTCCCGTCACCTTCTGGGATCTGTTCGGGCAGAAGGGCCACCCGGTGCGCACCACCGTGGCCGAGATGGGGCCGCTGCTGCTGGCGCGCCTGCTCGACCTGCCCGAGGCGCAGGAAGGGGTTCTGAACATCGCCTTCCGCGTCGCCGACGAGGAAGGCATGGCGCTGCTCGACCTCAAGGACCTGCAGGCGCTGCTGGTCTTCGTGGGCGAGGCGCGGGCGGAGCTTGGCCTGCGCTACGGCAACATCGCCCCGGCCTCGATCGGGGCGATCCAGCGGCGGCTTCTGGTGCTGGAGGAGCAGGGCGGCGACCGGCTGTTCGGCGAGCCGGCGCTGGCGCTGTCGGACCTGTTTCTGACCGATGCCGAGGGCGCGGGCCGCATCAACATCCTGGCCGCCGATCGGCTGATGCGATCGCCGCGGCTCTACGCCACCTTCCTCCTGTGGCTGCTGTCGGAACTGTTCGAGGAGCTGCCCGAGGTCGGCGACCCCGACCAGCCCAAGCTGGTGTTCTTCTTCGACGAGGCGCATCTGCTGTTCGACGATGCGCCCAAGGCGCTGGTCGACAAGGTGGAACAGGTCGCGCGGCTGATCCGGTCCAAGGGGGTGGGGGTCTATTTCGTGACCCAGAACCCGTCGGATGTGCCCGATAAGATCCTCGGCCAGCTTGGCAACCGCGTGCAGCACGCGCTGCGCGCCTTCACCGCCAGGGACCGGCGCGATCTGGCACAGGCGGCGCAGACCTACCGCGACAACCCGGAGCTCGACATCGAGACGGCGATCCGCGAGGTCGGCACCGGCGAGGCGGTGACCTCGCTGCTGGAGGCGAAGGGCGTGCCGGGCATGGCCCAGCGCACGCTGATCCGCCCGCCGTCGTCGCATCTGGGCACCATCGCGGATGCGACCCGCGCGGCCCTGATCGGGATGTCGCCTCTGGCGGGGAAATACGACACGCCGATCGACCGCGACAGCGCCTTCGAGATCTTGCAGGCGCGCGCCGCAAAGGCCGCGGCCGAGGCCGCCGCCGCCGAAGCGCCCGCGCCGCAGTCCGAGGTGCCGTCGGAGGCGCCGGAGGCGCGCGAATTCAACGCCGCGCGGCGCTACAGCGGCCCGCGCGTCGGCAGCGCGCCGCCCGCGCCCAAGGCGCGGCCGCGCGCGTCCACTTCCCGCTCCGACAGCGTGGGAGAGGCCTTCGCGAAGAGCTTCGCCCGCCAGCTTGGCACCCAGTCCGGGCGCGCCGTGGTGCGGGGTGTCTTGGGCGGCCTGTTCCGGGGCCGCTGACCGCCCGTTCTTTGCTTTCCAAATACCTCCGGGGGTTCGGGGGCAGAGCCCCCGATCCTGCCGCCTCAGCTGTCCGGCCTGATCAGCCCCAGGCCACGCAGGTAGATGCCGATCCCGGCCTCCAGCAGCTCCTCCGGCGGGAAGGGCGCGTTGGCCCCCGGACGCCCGCGCGCGAACAGCTCGACCACGCCATGCGACAGCGCCCAGACATGGGCCGAGAACATCGAGGGCGGCGGGCGTTTCTCGGGTGGGATATGTTCCGACAGCGCCTCGGCGGCGCGTTCAAGAACGGCCCGCGACCGGCCGGCGGCGGCGGCCAGTTCCGGCGTCGCGTTCACTGCCGTTCCGCTTTCGAACATCGCCATGTAATGGCCCGGAAACCGGCGCGCGAAGGCCAGATAGGCCCGCCCCGTCGCCTCGAAGGCCGCCAGCGCCGAAGGCTGGCCCTTGGCGAAGGCATGCTCCATCAGGTCGGCGAAGATCTCGTGGCCCTGCCGCGCGCATTCGGCGATCAATTCGTCGCGGCCCTCGAAATGGCGGTAGACGGCAGCGGGCGTCACGCCGGCGGTCTTGGCGGCCTCCGACAGGGTGAAGCCGGTCGGCCCGTTCGCCTCGATCAGGTGCAGCGCCGCATCGACCAGAGCCTGTTTCAGATTGCCGTGATGATAGCCGCGCTTGGCCATGCGGTCAGGAGGCCTTCGGGCTGGAATGATCCGTCCACATCTCGGGTCCGCCGCAGATCATCGGATCGGGCGCGCCGACCACCTCCTCGTCCTTGCCGTCATACGCGACCCCGCGCAGGATCGCGCGGATCACCGCCAGGCGCGCCCGGCGCTTGTCGTCGGAGCGGATCACCGTCCAGGGCGCATGGGTGGTGTGACCCAGCGACAGGGTCTCGGCGATGGCGTCGGAATAGGCATTCCAGCGTTTCAGCCCCTCGACGTCGATCCAGCTCAGCTTCCACTGTTTCAGCGGGTCGCCCTCGCGGTCGAGGAACCGGCGCAGCTGTTCGGCGCGCCCGACGTTCAGCCAGATCTTGGTCAGCAAGATCCCGTCATCGACCAGCATCCGTTCGAAATCGGGCAGCTGGCGAAAGAACACCTGCCGCTGTTCGGGCGTGCAGAAGCCGAAGACCTGTTCGACCACGCCGCGGTTGTACCAGCTGCGGTCGAACAGCCGGATCTCGCCCGCGGCGGGCAGGTGGTGGATGTAGCGCTGGAAATACCACTGCGTCGCTTCCCGCTCGGTCGGCTTGGAGAGCGCGACCACGCCTGCGACCCGCGGGTTGAGGTTCTCGCGCACGCGCTTGATGCAGCCGCCCTTGCCGGCGGCGTCGCGCCCCTCGAACACCACCGCCACCCGCTTGCCGTTGTCGCGGACCCAGGCGTGGAACTTCACCAGCTCGATCTGCAGCGCCTCGAGCTGGTCCTCGTAATCGTCCTTGTCCATCCGGTGGCGGTAGGGGAAGGACGGGCTCAGCACGCTGTCCTTCTTGGCGTCGCGGATGGCATGGCGCACGTCCTTGGGCGCGTCGTTCTTGTAGAACTTCGTGATGTCACCGATGAAAGGAACGCTCATGCCCTGCCTGCCCCTGCCTACATGTTATGGTTTTTGACATTAGGGCCATGCCCCGGTCAGCGCAATCCGGCGCGGCGCGCGGCGCGGTCGATGGCCGCGGTCACGGTTTCGGGCTCGGAATGGTGCGGCGCGTGGCCCACGCCTTGCATCACCACGAGGTTCGCATCCGCGATCTGGCGTGCCAGCGGCTCGGAATGAATGCTCAGCCACACGGTGGTGTCGGCGTCGCCGTGCAGGATCTCCACCGGCATGTCGATCTGCGCGTAGTCCGGCACCATCGCCTGGATCTCGCCCAGGACGCTGGCGCGCTGGAGCGCGTTTTCCCGCAGCGCCCGGCGTTGCAGGGTCAGGCCGGGGCCGAAGTGCGCGGCATAGCCATCGGGTGTGGGTTGCGGTGCGAAGACACCGGAAATGGCGTCGGTCACGACATGGTCGGGCACCCAGGCGGTCAGCACCGGCACGGCAAGCCTCTGGCCGATCGGGTGCGACAGAACCTGGTAATAGGTCGACAGGGGCGTATCCCACGGGTTCGAGGCGGCGGACAGCAAGATCAGGCCTGCGGCCGCGTCGGGGTGGCGCGTGCCCCAGGCCAGCGCCACGGCGCCGCCGTAGGAATGGCCCAGCACGAGCGGGCGGGTGACACCCAGCTGCGCCACCGCCTCGACCAGCACGTCGGCCTGGTCGAAGATCGTGGCGCCGTCGCGGTCCAGCCGGTCGGAATGCCCGAGGCCGGGGCGATCCACCACCGTCACGCGGTACCGGTCCGACAAGCGGTCGACCAGATCGAAGGTGAAATCGCGCATGTTGCCGCTGGCGCCGTGGATCAGCACGATGTCGGGGCCTTCGCCGGTCTGCAAGATGTGCACCCGCGCGCCGTCCACGGTCACGAACCGGCCCAGCGGCGGCGCCTCGGCCAGGGCACGGGCTTCCTGCCGGGCGGCCTGCCACAGCGTCGCGCCCCAGAACACGGCGACAAGGACGAGCAGGATCAGGACAAGTTTCACAGGCGCCAGTCCGTCGAGCTCTGGCCGATCTCGTCCATGTCGAAGGGCGTGGTCTGGTAGACTTCGGCCACCCAGTTGCCGTAGAGCAGATGCGCGTGGCTGCGCCAGCGGTTCATCGGCATCTTCGCCGGATCATCGTCGGGGTAGTAGTTCACCGGCACGGCAACCGGCGTGCCGCCGACCATGTCGCGGTCGTATTCCTGCTTCAGCGTGTCGCTGTCATATTCAAAGTGATTGAAAATGTAGAGCGCCCGATGCGCCCTGTCCTCCACGAGGCACGGCCCGACCTGGGGCGAGGCGATCAGCGTCGTCAGACCGTCGGCCGCGTTGATCTCGGCCTGCTTCATTTCGGTCCAGCGGCTGACCGGGATCACGAACTCGTCGGAAAAGCCGCGCAGGTAGGGGG
>Ga0008835_100533_pt1 | contig 33274 bp, 31 predicted proteins | sample HotLakConsoUCCRE_FD_62215 | JGI IMG/M metagenome (GOLD analysis project Ga0008835, IMG submission 62215) | Hypersaline microbial mat communities from Hot Lake, Washington, USA - Hot Lake Consortium UCC-RE (Hybrid Assembly) ... | reverse complement strand
GACCCGCCCGCGCGGCCCGGCACCCGCGCGCCGGCCGCCGCCCCGGAGACGGCCACTCCGGCGTCCTACGCCGTGCTGCAGGAGCCGCCGCCGGTCGCCCCCCTCACCCGGCCCGGAACCGCGCCGTCGACCCCCGCCGCCGCCGCCGCCGCCCTGCCCGTCGTGCGCGTCGCGGCCCCGGCCGTCACCCCGCCGGTGCGCAGTGCCGGCGTCCTCGCCCGGGCCGCCGACCGACTGGAGGCCGAGCGCGCCGCCATCGCCGCGCGCGCGGCCACCGTCCGGGTGGTGGACACGACGCCGGGCGGTGTCTCCCTCGCGTCCCTCGACCCGCCGCTCCGGCCCGAGAGCATCCTCGCCGCCGCCCGGGCCGCGGCGCCCGGCCCGGCCACGGAGGCCGCGACCGAGGTCAGCCTGCGCCCGCGGGCCCGGCCCGGCGAACTTGCCCCGGAGACGGAGCTGGCCGAGGCCGACGACGCCCGGGAGGAATCCGAGGCAGAGGCCGCCGCGGCGGAGGCCGCGTCCCAGCGGAACGCCGACCTCCTCGCCGCCGCCGCGGCCGCCGCCAATGCCCTCGGGGCTTCGGTCCCGGGCCTCGCCAGCGCCACGCCACAGGCCGTGGCCTCTTCCATCCGCCCCGATGCGCGCCCGCGCAACATGGCGACGCTGGTCGATCGCGCGCGCCAGCAGCAGCAGCGCGACCAGGCCCGGAGCGCGGCCGCCCCCGCCGCGGCCGCACCGCAGAGTACCGCCGCCACCCGGGTGCAGCCCTCGGGCCGGACCGCCAACACCGTCGCCGCCGCGGCCACGATCGACAATGCGATCAACCTCAACCGCATCAACCTCATCGGCGTCTACGGCCGGCTCGACGACCGCCGCGCCCTCGTGCGCCTCTCGGGCGGCCGCTATGTCCGCGTGGCCGTGGGCGACCGGCTCGACGGCGGACAGGTCAGCGCCATCGGCGACGGCTACCTGACCTATGCCCGGGGCGGCCGGAACGTGCGCCTCGACGTGCCGGGCTGAGCGCGACCCGCACCAGCCCGGCTCACCCCGCCGACACACCCGCCTCGTCGAACGTCGCCATGCCCGAATGGCAGGCCACAGCCGCACGCACCACGCCCAGCGCCACCGCGGCACCGGAGCCTTCGCCCAGCCGCAGCCCGAGATCGAGCAGCGGCCGCTTGCCCATCTTCTCCAGCAGCCGCCCGTGAGCACCCTCGGCCGACAGATGCCCCGCCACCGCATGGTCGAGCGCGCCCGGCACCGCACGCTCGAGCACCGAAGCCGCGGCGCAGGCGATGAACCCGTCAAGGATCACCGGCACCCGCAAGCCCCGCGCCGCAAGGATCGCCCCCGCCATCGCCGCCAGCTCCCGCCCGCCCAGACAGGCCAGCGCCATGAGAGGATCGCCGAGAGCCGCGCCATGGCGGGACAGCCCTGCATCCACCGCCGCCGCCTTCCGCGCCAGCCCCGCATCGTCGACACCCGTGCCGCGCCCGACCCAATCGGCGCCCGACCCGCCCCAGAGGGCGGCCGCCAGCGCCGCCGCCGCGGTCGTGTTCCCGATCCCCATCTCCCCTACGATCAGAAGGTCCGCCTCCGGATCGAGCGCGGCGCGCCCGGCCTCCATGGCCGCCACCACCTCGGCCGCAGTCATCGCGGGCGCCTGCGTGAAATCCGCCACGGGCCGGTCCAGCTCCAGCGCCACCACCGACATCGACGCGCCGAAGGCCTTCGCCAGTTGGTTGATCGCGGCACCTCCGGCCTCGAAATTGGCGACCATCTGCGCCGTCACCTCCGCCGGAAAGGCGGACACCCCCCGCGCCGCCACCCCGTGATTGCCAGCAAAAACCGCGATTTGCGGACGGGCCAGCGCCGGCCGGCCCGTGCCGCGCCAGGAGCCGTACCACGCGGCCAGTTCCTCCAGCCGGCCGAGGGCGCCCGGCGGCTTCGTCAGCACCGCATCCCGCGCCCGCGCGGCGGCGAGGGCCTCGACGTCGGGACCGGGAAGAGCGGCGAGGGCGGAGCGGATGTCGTCGAGGGAGGAAAAGCGCATCATCGTGACCTTGTCGTTGACCTGCGCCCCTGCTTATCCCATGGGCCGTCAGACGAAAGAGACGGACGCGACCGACCATGATCCGAGCCAGAGTCTCCGAGGCCGGGGCGGCGCTCGCCCTGCTGACGCGGCTGCCCGCCCGCTTTGCCGACCATGCCGCGGGGCACCGGGCGGCCTGGGCCTGGCCGCTCGCGGGCGCGGCCGTGGGCGTGATCTCCGCCGCCGCCGCCGAGGCGGGCCGCACCCTCGGCCTGCCGCCCGGCGCCTCCGCCGCCCTCGCCCTGACCGCCGCGGCCCTCGTGACCGGCGGGCTGCATCACGACGGGCTCTCGGACATGGCCGATGGCGTCGGCGGCGGCCGCGATCCCGCGCGGCGGCTCGAGATCATGCGCGACAGCCGCGTCGGCAGCTACGGCGTCCTCGCGCTGATCCTCGCGACGCTGCTCGCCTGGACAGCGCTCACGGCCCTCCTCGCCGCGGGCAGCGCCTGGCTGCCGCTGCTCGCCACCGCCATGGCCAGCCGCGCCGCCATGGCGGGGGTGGCCGCGGGGCTCCCCTTCGCCCGCAAGGACGGTCTCGCCCGGCTCACCGGCCGGCCCGCGCCGCCGCTGGCGCTGATCGCGGCCGCTCTGGCGCTGCTGGCCGCCCTGCCCCTCGGCGCCGCCGCCGTCGCGGCGCTGGCCCTCGTCACCGTCACCGCGGCGCTGCTGACCGCGCGGATCGCCATGCGCAAGCTCGGCGGACAGACCGGGGACGTGCTCGGCGCGACCCAGCAGGTGGCCGAGGCGGCGGGGCTTCTCGCGCTCGCCGCCCTGCTCTGACCCCCGGGAACCCCGTTCAGCAGCGCATCGCAGCCGACAGGCTCTCCCGGTCCCGATGCGCACCCATGTCCCGGCTCTCGAGCCGTCCCCCATCGGTCAGGCGCGTGGCGATGACACGGCTCCAGTCGGCGGAGGCCGTGATCATCTCCACCGTCCCGCCGCAGGTCCGGAGCCCACCGCCGATATCCGCCTCGCCGATCCTGTGGTTGGTCAGCCCCCCGGCCGAAGCCACCTCCTCCAGCGCGCCGTCGCGATACCGCCAGACCCTGAGCACCTTCGCCAGATGCGGCCGGTCCACATAGCCGATCTCGACATGGCCATCGCCGTCCATGTCGGCGATCCCCACCGGCGCGAGCCAGCGGAACCGGGTGCCGATGTGCGGCGTGGCCGCGACCGGTTCCCCCGCGCCGTCAAGGATGGAGAGCCGCGCGCCCAGCGCCGCGTCGCTTTCCACGACCACCACTTCGGCCCGCCCGTCGCCGGTCACATCCGCCACGCGCGGGGCGATATCCTCGAAGACCCGCGCTTCGGGCAGGCGCAGCAGCACAGCGGTGCCGTCCGCGCGCGTGATCCGCAGGGCGCCCCATTCCAGATCGTCCCCGAGCACGCCATGGGGGTAGCGGCCGGTCGGCTCGAGATACTCCGCCGCCACGATGGCCGGGGCGGGCTGGGCCGCCGCGACCCCCGCCGAGGCTACCGCCAGAAGGGCCCGCAGCAGAACCGGGCCCGGTCGCATCAGATCTGCTTTTCCGGCATCTGCACCACGAGCCCGTCGAGCGCATCCGTCACCTTGAGCTGGCAGGTCAGGCGCGAACGCTCGGGGTCGGGCTGGTAGGCGAAATCGAGCATGTCCTCTTCCATGGCGTCCTTCCCGGGCAGCTTCTCCACCCAGTCGGGGGCCACGTAGACATGGCAGGTCGAACAGGCGCAGGCGCCGCCGCAATCGGCCTCGATGCCGGGGATGCCGTTGTCGCGGGCGCCTTCCATCACGGTCATCCCGGTGGCGACCTCGACGACGTGTTCGGTGCCGTTGTGCTCGATATAGGTGATCTTCGCCATTCTGCCCTGTCCCTTCCGTCAGCCTCGGACCCGCGCCTATCTAGTGCCCGAGCGTCCGTGGTGCCAGTGGCATCTTCGCCGCCCTCCGCCCCGCACGCCCCGGGCCGTCTTTGCGACAGGCCTGTCCTGCGCTAGGCTGCCCCGGACAAGAGGGCAAGAGACCCCGGACCATGAGAGCAGTTCCCCGCGTGGCGATCCTGTGTGCCAGTCTTCTGGCATTGGCCGCGTGCGCCCGGAGCCCCGCCGATTTTCGCGCGGAGGTCACGCGCAACGCGACTGTCCTCGACCGCGCGCGCGTCGATCCCCACGCCGATGCCCGCGAGATCGGCCGCGACGCCGAGGGCCGGTGCTGGGGCCGCCTCGTGACGCCCGCGGTGGTGGAGACGGTGACCGAACAGATCATGGTCCAGCCCGCCGAGGTCGCCACGAACGGCTTCGTTCTGTCGCCCGCGGCCTTTCGCACCGTGACGCGCCAGCGCATCCTGCGCGAGCGGCGGGTGCGGGAGTTCGAGGCGATCTGCCCCGAGGCGCTCACCCCCGATTTCTCGGCCTCGCTGCAGCGCGCCCTGATCGCCCGGGGCGACCTGCAGAACAGCGTCACCTTCGCCATGGATGCGCGGACACGGGCCGCGATCCGGGCCTTGCAGGCGCCCGCCGGACTCGACACCCCGATCCTCGCCCGCGCCACGGCAGTGGAGCTGGGCCTCGTCCCGCTCCGGCCCGAAGAGATCGCGGAGATTTCACGGAGCTAGCGCGGAGATACCGCCAACGATCCCGCAGCGACGACGCCACCCGCCGCGCCACCTCGATCCGGCCCCACGCCACAGTGTCTCGCTGGACGATCCGCCTCCCGCCACGTCCGACCGCACAGCCTGTTCCCGGCCCGGCGCCGATCACCACGAGTGCGCCCCGCCATCCCGTGGCACCGGCCCCACGCCGCCCGGGGTCCGGGCCGTCGCGGCGGGGCAGACGTCACGGTCCGGGCTCCCGGCCTTCAGACCGCACGGCGCACAGCGGCACCGGCCCGGAACCAGGCCCCGCAAAACGACAGGGGCGCCCCGAAGGACGCCCCTGCGCTCATCGGGGGAGCCCCCGGCGATCACTGATCGCCGGAGCCCTCCTCGTCATCGCTCGCTTCCATCAGGCTCAGCGCCACGAAACGCGGGTCGCCGCCGCGCCGCACCAGCAGCAAGAGCGAGGTCCGGCCCGCGTCGCGCGCATCGCTCACCCGCGACTCGAGGTCCTCGAACGTGGCGACCTCCTGCTGACCGGCTTCGGTGATCACGTCCCCTGCAAGAAGACCCTTCGACGCCGCCTCGCTCGCGGGATCGATGCCCGTGATCACGAGCCCCTCCTCCGCCGAGAGACCGAATTGCTCTGTCAGCTCCTCGGTGATCGGCGACAGGGTCAGGCCGAGCACGCTCGTCTCCTCGGGGGCGGCCTCCTCCTCGGGCATGTCGCCCGCGACGGGGAAGGCCTGCGCCTCCATCGTCTCGCGCCGGCCCAGGGTGACCACAAGCTCCGTCATCTCGCCGTCGCGCAGCACTTCAAGCGGCACGTCCTTGCCCACCGGCGAATTGCCGACGATCCGCACCAGTTCGCGGGTGTCCTCGATCGCCACGCCGTCGAAGACGAGGATCACGTCCCCCGCCTCCATGCCGGCATCCATCGCCGGGCCCTCGGGCACGTCGGTCACCAGCGCGCCGCGCGCCTCCGCGAGGCCGTCGATCGCCTCGACCATGTCCGGCGTCACGTCCTGGATGCGCACGCCGAGCCACCCGCGTCGGGTCTCCCCGAACTCCTGCAACTGGTCGACCACGTTGGTGACCACATCCGAGGACATGGCGAAGCCGATGCCGATGCTGCCGCCCGTGGGCGACAGGATCGCCGTGTTCACGCCGATGACCCGGCCCTCCATGTCGAAGAGCGGCCCGCCCGAATTGCCGCGGTTGATGGCGGCGTCGGTCTGGATGTAGTCGTCATAGGTGCCCGAAAGCTCCCGGTTGCGGGCCGAGATGATGCCTGCGGAGACCGAGAAGCCCTGGCCCAGGGGATTGCCCATGGCCATGACCCAGTCCCCCACCTCGGCGGTGTCGCCCGAGCTGTTTCCGAACTCGACGAAGGGCAGGTCCTCGCCCTCGGGCGGCTCGACCTTCAGCAGCGCGATGTCGGTGTTGGGATCGGTGCCGATCACCTCGGCCACCAGCTCCTCCTCGCGGTCGAAGAACTCGATCAGGATCTCGTCCGCGCCCTCGATCACGTGGTTGTTGGTGACGATATAGCCATCCGCGGAAATCACGAAGCCCGAGCCCAGCGCCGAGGACCGGCGCGGTCCGTTGCCCTCGGGCAGGTTCTCGAAGAAATCCTCGAAGGGCGAGCCCTCGGGCACGATGCCCTGGGGCCCGGTTCGGCTGGCGACGGTGGTCGAGGTGGTGATGTTGACGACCGAGGGGCTGACCTGGCGGGCAAGGTCCGCAAAGGACAGCGGCCGCCGGTCGACTTCGGTATCGATCTCCTCGGACAGGGCCTCCTGGGAATATGCGGGCAGCGCCTGGGAGAGCGCCACGGCCGTACCGAGCGCGAGACCGGTCAGGGCGACGCGAAGGCGCGGCGCGCGGGGCGCCTCACCTGACGCAAGAGCGATGGCCTGTGGGATCAAGAGTGCATCTCCTCTTCATGAGCGTATCTTCATGAGCGTATCCGATCCGGACGGGCAGAGCCGTCAGGATCATCCGGTGACCCTGAAGATATGCTGAACCGGGCGCAACTCAAACTCCGCGCACGTCCTGTCACCGGACCGTGACGCCCCGGCGCGCCCGACCGGCGACACAGGCGCTTGCAAGGATCGTGGACGATGGCATACATTTCTTCCATGACCGAGCGTTCAGACAGTTCCGCCACCACCGACATGGGCCCCCTGCGGCGCGTGACAGTGGGCGTGCTCTCCGGCCTCCAGCCCCGGCGCGAGACCGCCGAGGTCGCGGCCTGGCTCGACGATCAGACCCCGACCCGGCGCAATGCGATCGTGGCGGGCGTGATGGGAGGGCTTCTGGCCGGCGCTCTGCTCTTCGGCGCCTTCGGCTGGATCGGGATGCTCGTCTACCTGCTGATCGTCATCTTCCTCGTGAACTGACCCGGCCCAGACCTGCGTCAGCCTGCCGCAGCGTCGCGCCAAGGCCCTTGATCCCCAATGGTTAATCTGGCGCATACAATTGTATGCCACTGATTTTTCGTCACTTTTCGTGAACCACTCCGCCCTGCCCGCCGTAATCACTGCACAACGACACAGACAGGATGGAGACTGACGATGATCGACCTGATCGGAATGCTGATGTTCGGCACGCTCGGCTTCTTCGCCGTGCTCGCCTACGTGAACGCCCGCACCACGCAGAAGATGAAGGGCAAGATGCCCAAATCCACCCTCGCCCGCGACAGCGCCCACTGGCGCATGGCCCGCGAGCGCGCCGAAGCCCGCGGCTGACGCCCTGATCCGCCGCCCCGGCGTCACGGGGCGGCGGCCCGACTTGACCTTCGCGCGATGACAGGCGACCCGTCCGGCACCCCTGCCCCCGACGGAGACGCCCATGGCCAGCCCCTCCTCCCCGACCGGCCCGCAAAGCCTGAAACCGAGGCTCGAGATCGTCGCGGCGGAGACCCGTCATGTGGAGGGCATCGTCGCCCTCTCGGCCCGCGTCTACCCCGAGGAGCCGCCCTATACCCGCGGCCAGATCCTCGGACAGATCAACGCCTTTCCCGGTGGCGTCTTCGTCGCGCTCTACGCGGGCGACGTGGTGGGCTATGCGGCCTCCACCCTGCTCGCGGAGGAACGCGTGCTGGCACCCCACACCTGGGCCGAGGTGACCGGCGGCGGCTACGGGTCGCAGTTCAACGCCCATGGCGACTGGCTCTACGGGCTCGAGGTGATGGTCGACCCGGCCCGCCGCCGCCTGCGCATCGGCCAGCGCCTCTACCGCGCCCGCGAACGCCTCTGCCTCGAGCGCGACCTCAAGGGCATCGCCTTCGGCGCGCGTCTGCCCGGCTGGCGGCGGCACCGGAAAAGCCACGACACCCCCGAGGCCTATCTCGAGGCCGTCCGCGCGGGCAGCCTGCGCGACCCGGTGCTGGCCTTCCAGATGAAGGCCGGGTTCGAGCCCGCCCGCCTGTTGCGCGACTATGCCCCCGAGGACTGCGCCTCGGGCGGCCATGCCGCGCTGATGCTCTGGCGCAATCCCCATGTGGACGAGGCGGCGTCAAACCAGCCCCTGACCCGCCCCGACCCCGAAACGGTGCGCGTGGCCTCCGTCCAGCTGCGCGCCGCCACGCTGAGCGATCCCGAGGAATTCTACCGCAACGTCGAATACTTCGTGACCATCGCCTCGGAATACGGCGCCGATTTCGTGCTCTTTCCCGAGTATTTCACCCTGCAGCTGCTGTCCTGCGACGGCGTCGAACTGCCCCCCCGCGCGGCGATTGAGCGCGCCACGACCTTCACCGGGGACTTCATTGCCCGCCTGCGCCAGATGGCGCTGTCGAAGGCGATCAACATCGTCGCGGGCTCCCACCCGGTGATGCGCGCGGACGGCATCTACAACGTGGCCCATGTCTTTCTCAGGGATGGCGCGGTCCATACCCGCGACAAGGTCCACCCCACGCCCGACGAGCGCACCTCCTTCGGCATCCTCGGCGGCCGCGACGTGGACGTGATCGACACCGACTGCGGCCCCATCGGCGTGGCGATCTGCTATGACGCCGAATTCCCCGAACTCCCGCGCCGCCTCGCCGACGAGGGCGCGCGCATCCTCTTCGTGCCGCAGAACACCGACACGGTCCACGGCCACCTGCGCGTGCGCTACTGCGCCCAGGCCCGCGCCATCGAGAACCAGTGCTACGTGGTCACCTCCGGCATGACCGGCACCCTCGACAACGTGTCGAACATCGACATCCAGTTCAGCCAGGCCGCGATCCTGACCCCCTGCGATTTCCCCTTCGCCCGCGACGGCATCGCCGCCGAGGCGAGCGAGAATGTCGAGATGATCATCGTGGCCGACCTCAACCTCGCAACCGTCCGCTGGGCCCGCGCGCAGGGCTCGGTGCGCAACCTGCGCGACCGGCGGTTCGACCTCTACCGGACGCGGTGGGCGGACGGCGGCTGAGGAGACGAGGTCTTTCGCCGCCTGCGGCGGCGATCCGCCGGGGGGCTCCGCCCCCCAGACCCCCCGGAAGTATTTCCGGCCAGATGAATGAGAAGGCGGGCGCTCCGCCGGACCGGGTGCCAGGGACACCCGCCTCCGTGACCGGCGTCACGGAGGCGGACCGGCGGAGGACCGGCCCCTGCGGGACCCGGTGACGAGTCGGGCCAACCCCCCGCCCGGACCCTTTCACAGGGGGCCCGCCCGGAGGCTCAGCCCGGGTCGCCGAGATCCATCTTGTAGCCCAGATGAGAGGCCTCGAACCCCAGACCTTCATAGAAACGATGGGCGTCGGGGCGCGCCCTGTCGGTCGTGAGCTGAACCAGAGCGCAGCTCCGGGCGCGGCATTCCGCGATGGCCCAGCCGATCATCGCCCGCCCGATCCCCGCATCCCTGTGGCCCCGTGCGACACGAACGGCCTCGATCTGCCCCCGCGTCGCACCTCCCCGCGACAGACCCGGGATGAAGGTCAGCTGAAGCGTTCCGACGACCTCTCCGCCTGTCTCGGCGACGCACAGGAACTGATTGGGATCGGCATCGAGGGCGTGGAACGCGCGATGGTATCGCGATCCCTCCTCGAGAGGACCCTCCCGCGTCCTGCCGAGGTCATCGTCGGCGAGCATCCCGACGATCGCCGGAAGATCGGTCTCGCGTGCCTTGCGGAAGGTGAGTGTCACGGCCGTCCCGATGCTGCATCACGGTCCGTGATACCCCCATCCGACAGGACCGGGCAACCGCGACCGTCGCGGCGCCCGCGTTCCCCCGGAAAGATGAAGGGCGCCCCGAGGGACGCCCTTTCACCCTTCGTTCCGTCGCGGGCTCAGCTGACCTTCGTCAGAAGCTCGTCCAGCGACTTCTTCGCATCGCCGTAAAGCATCCGCGTGTTGTCCTTGAAGAACAGCGGGTTCTCGATGCCCGAATAGCCCGTGCCCTGCCCGCGCTTCGACACGATGACCTGCTTGGCCTTCCAGACCTCCAGCACCGGCATGCCGGCGATGGGGGAATTCGGATCGTCCTGGGCCGCCGGGTTCACGATGTCATTGGAGCCGATGACGATGGCCACGTCGGTATCGGGGAAATCCTCGTTGATCTCCTCCATCTCGAGCACGATGTCATAGGGCACCTTGGCCTCCGCCAGCAGCACGTTCATGTGCCCCGGCAGACGCCCCGCCACGGGATGGATGGCAAAACGCACCACCTTGCCCTTGGCCCGCAGCCGCCGCGTCAGCTCGGCCACGTTGGACTGGGCCTGCGCCACCGCCATGCCGTAGCCGGGGATGATCACCACGCTGTCGGCCTCCTCCAGCATCGAGGCGACATCGTCGGTGCTGGTGGCGATCATCTCGCCCTCCACCTTCATCTGCTCGCCCGTGGCCCCGCCGAAGCCGCCGAGAATGACCGAGACGAAGGACCGGTTCATCGCCTTGCACATGATGTAGCTCAGGATCGCCCCCGAGGAGCCAACGAGTGCGCCGACCACGATCAGGAGGTCATTGCCGAGGGAGAAGCCGATCGCCGCCGCCGCCCAGCCGGAATAGCTGTTCAGCATCGACACGACGACGGGCATGTCCGCGCCGCCGATGCCCATGATCAGGTGATAGCCGATGAAGAGCGCCAGCAGCGTCAGCAGAACCAGCGTCCAGGACCCCGACCCGCCGAGATACATCGCGGTGAGCAGCAGCGACAGCGCCGCCGCCGCTGCGTTCAGCATGTGCCCGCCGGGGAACTGCTTCGCCGAGGTGTCGACCTTGAAGGGCAGCAGGCTCGATCCGCCCGCAAGCTTGGCATAGGCCACGACCGACCCGGTGAAGGTCACGGCGCCGATCCAGATGCCCAGCACCAGCTCCACCCGCAGGATGCCGATCTCGACATGGGTCTTCTTGGCGATCAGCTCGCCAAAGGACGACAGCCCCACGACGGTCTCCGGCGGCAGCGCGGCATAGGCCCCGGCTGCCCCCAGAACCTGGCCGGTCTCGGCAAAGAGCGCTGCCATGGTGTTGATCATGATGTCCGCGTTGAAGCCCACGAAGACCGCCGCCAGACCGACGAGCGAATGCATGATCGCCACGAGTTCCGGCATCTGGGTCATCTCGACCCGCGTGGCGAGCTGATAGCCCACCGCGGCGCCCGCGGCGATCAGCACCAGCGACAAGAGCCACAGGCCCGCGCCCGGCCCCACGATCGTGGCGACCACGGCCAGCGCCATGCCCGCGATGCCGAACCAGACGGCGCGCTTGGCGCTTTCCTGGCCCGAGAGCCCCCCCAGCGACAGGATGAAGAGAATGGCCGCGACCGCATAGGCCGCGATGGTGAATGCGTTGTCCATTGTCCCTGCCCCGCCTTACGATTTCTGGAACATGGCGAGCATCCGCCGTGTCACGAGGAAGCCGCCGAAGATGTTGACGGAGGCCATGAAGATGCCCAGCGCGGCAAGGATCGTGATCAGGATGCTCGACGATCCGATCTGGATCAGCGCGCCCAGGATGATGATCGAGGAGATCGCGTTGGTCACCGCCATGAGCGGCGTGTGCAGGCTGTGCGCCACGTTCCAGATCACCTGGAAGCCGATGAAGACGCTCAGCACGAAGACGATGAAATGCTGCATGAAACTCGCCGGCATTCCGGGGATCAGCCCCACGCCCAGGAGCAGCGCCGCCGCCACCGCGAGCAGAGTCACCTGTTGCCGTGTCTGCGCCTTGAAGGCCGCGACCTCCTGCGCCCGTTTCTCTGCGGGCGTCAGCTCCTTGGGCTTGTCCTTCTTCGGCTGGGCCGCGATGGCCGCCACCTTGGGCGGCGGCGGCGGATAGGTGACCGCGCCGGCATGCACCACGGTGGCGCCCCGGATCACGTCATCCTCCATGTTGTGCACGACCACGCCGTCCTTGCCCGGCGTCAGGTCGGTCATCATGTGGCGGATGTTGGTCGCATAAAGCGTCGAGGACTGGGTCGCCATGCGGCTGTTGAGGTCGGTATAGCCAAGGATCGTGACGCCGTTCGCGGTCACGACCTTCTCGTCCTTCACCGTCAGCTCGCAATTCCCGCCGCGCTCGGCCGCAAGATCGACGATGACCGATCCGGGCTTCATCGCCTCGACCATGTCCCTGGTCCACAGCAGCGGCGCGGGCCGGTTCGGGATCAGCGCCGTGGTGATGACGATGTCCATGTCGGGTGCTATCTCGCGGAACTTCTCCAGCTGCTTGGCCTGGAATTCGGGCGACGACGGCGGCGCATAGCCCCCGGTGGCCGACCCGTCGGGCAGCTCGCTCTCCTCGAACTCGAGGAACACGAACTCCGCCCCCATCGATTCGATCTGCTCGGCCACCTCGGGCCGCACGTCGAAGGCATAGGTGATCGCGCCCAGCGAGGTCGACGTGCCGATGGCGGCAAGCCCCGCCACGCCCGCGCCCACGACCAGCACCTTCGCCGGCGGCACCTTGCCCGCCGCGGTCACCTGGCCGGTGAAGAAGCGGCCGAACTCGTTGCCCGCCTCCATCACCGCGCGGTAGCCTGCGATGTTGGCCATGGACGACAGCGCGTCCATCTTCTGCGCGCGGCTGATGCGCGGCACCATGTCCATGGCGATGACCGATGCACCCTTGCCGCGGGCCGTCTCCATCAGCGCCTCGTTGGCCGCCGGATAGAAGAAGGAGATCAGCAGCTGCCCCTCGCGCAGCCGCGCGGCCTCCTCTTCGGTGGGCGGGCGCACCTTGGCCACGATGTCCGCGGCGGCCCAGAGCGCATCCGCACCCGCGACCACCTCGACACCGGCCTCGGCATAGGCGGCATCGGTGAAGCCCGAGGCCAGTCCGGCCCCCGCCTCGATCACGCATGCATGGCCCAGTTTCTGCAACATGCCGGCGGAGGCGGGCGTCATCGCCACACGTGCCTCGCCCGGCAGGATTTCCTTCGGTGCGCCGATTTTCACGGGCAGATCCCCCTCGTTCGCCGATCGTCCGGGGGTGAGTATAGCGCGCAAGAATGTTTCACAAGAGCCCGCACCCCGGTCAGAGGCGCAATTTATCCCGTGATTCCCCTAAGTGCAATCGTTTGCGAATACCCACCGCGCCTCACCGCGCGACCGCATGGCCCACATGCGCCCCCGCCCCTCGTTTTTCTGGCTTGAAATATCCCGGGGAGTCCGAGGGGCTGGCCCCTCGGTCCCCCCCTCTCCACCCGGCGCGCCGCTCAGATCCAGCGCCGCGTCCGCTCGCAATAGGCCGCGAACTCCTTGCGGAACTTGCGCCGCAGCCGGTCCTCCTCGGGCAGGATGAACCGCCGCTCGATCCACCAGACGAAGACCGGCACCAGCGGCAGCGCCAGCGGCGCGTCCCAGTAGAGGATCAGCCCTGTCAGGATCAGCGCATCGCCAAGGTAGATCGGGTTGCGCGTGCGCCGGAAGATGCCAGAGGTCACGAGGTGATCCGCCTCCCGGTGCGGGATCGGCGTGGTCCGGCGCTTTCGCATCTCGATCAGCGCAAGGCCCATCAGGATGAACCCGCCGCCCACCATCAGCCCGCCGGGGAACGCCACCAGCCCGCCGCCCAGCGACAGCGTCGAGACCTCTGAGATCCACCAGGCCAGGCCTAGCGCGAGCGCCAGCCAGACAGGCGGGATGTCGATCCATTTCCAAAGCGGCATGGCGGGACATAAGCACAGTCCCGAGCCGCTGGCGAGGTCGCCCGTCAGGGCGGACGAGCCTTCCCCTCCGTTGCCCCCGCCCCGCGACCGCTTTAAGCCCGTTCCATGACCGATTTCACCGCCACCCGCCGCCTTTTCGACCTGCCCGAGGGCCTTGCCTATCTCGACGGCAATTCGCTGGGTCCCCTGCCGAAATCCGTGCCCGCCCGCCTCGAGGCGGTGCTTCGCGACGAATGGGGCCGCATGGCCATCGGGGGCTGGAACCGGGCGGGCTGGATGGCCGCGCCCGCCCGCATCGGCGACCGGATCGCGCGTCTGATCGGCGCGCCGGCGGGCTCGGTGACCATGGGCGACACGCTCTCGGTCAAGGTCTACCAGGCCCTCGCGTCGGCCCTCGACATGCGCCCCGACCGCCGGGTGATCCTGTCCGACACCGGCAATTTCCCCACCGATCTCTACATGGCCGAAGGCCTGATCTGCAGCCTCGACAAGGGCCACGCGCTGCGCCTCGAGGAACCCGAAGCGGTCGCCCACGCCATTGACGAGACCACCGCCGTGGTGATGCTGACAGAGGTCGATTACCGCACCGGCCGGCGCCACGACATGGCGGCGCTGAGCGCCCGCGCCCACGAGGCGGGCGCGCTGGTGATCTGGGACCTCGCCCATTCCGCCGGCGCGCTGGCCGTCGATGTCACGGCGGCCGGCGCCGATTTCGCCGTCGGCTGCACCTACAAGTTCCTCAACGGCGGCCCCGGCGCGCCCGCCTTCATCCATGTCGCCCCCCGACACGCCGACCGGGTCCGCCCCGCCCTCTCGGGCTGGCTGGGGCACGAGGCGCCCTTCGCCTTCGACCTCGACTACCGTCCCGCCGGGGGGGTGGAGCGGATGCGCGTCGGCACGCCGCCCGTGCTGGGCCTCGCCGCCCTCGACGCGGCCCTCGACGTCTTCGACGGCATCGAGATGACGGAGATCGAGACCCGCTCCCGCGCCCTCTCCGAACGCTTCCGCCTCGGCGTCGCCGCCCGCGGCCTGCCGCTCACCCTCGCCTCCCCCGAAGACCCGATCCTGCGCGGCAGCCAGCTGTCGTTCCGCTTCCCCGAAGGCTACGCCGCCATGCAGGCGCTCATCGCCCGCGGCGTGGTGGGCGATTTCCGCGCCCCCGACATCATGCGCTTCGGCATCACGCCGCTCTATATCGGCGCGGCCGAGATCGACGCCGCCATCGACGCGCTCGACGCGGTCCTCACCGGCCGGCTCTGGGACGATCCCGCCTACCGCGCCCGCGCCGCCGTTACCTGACCCGTCACGTCCGGAGGACAATCGCCCGACAGACGCCGCAATTGCATCCAACTTCTGACGCCCCGCCCTTCTAGACCGAGTCCGAAGGGGGGAGTCCGCGCGGCCCCGCCGTTCGGCGGGATGCTGAGGCAGGTGCAGGCAGATGGCGACAGCGATCGAGTTGAACATCAACAGCGCCGTCACGGCGATGGACCTCGCCGAGGAAATCTTCGGCGCGGGCGTCACCGTCGTCAGCGCCTCGATCGCCGGCGACGCGATCCAGTACGGCATCTACACCGACGGTCTCGCCACCTCCCCCGGTGTCGTTCCCGCCGACAGCGGCGTCATCCTGAGCACCGGCAACGTCCGGGATTTCACCAACGGCGACGGCAGCACGAACACCAACACCGCGGGCAATACCTCGACCGACACCGTGGGCGGCATCGACGGCGACCCCGACCTCAACGCAGCGGCAGGTGTGCCCACCTTCGACGGCGTGATCTTCGAGGCCACCTTCATACCCGACGGCGACTGGATCACGATGCAGTTCGTGTTCTCGTCCGAGGAATACCTCGAATACGTGAACGCCGGATACAACGACCCGTTCATCGTCATGATCAACGGCGTGCTCACCCCGATCACGCCGGACGGACAGACCATTGCCATCGACACCGTCAACCAGACGGCGAACGCCAACCTCTTCGTGAACAACCCGGCCGCAACCGACCCCTTCAACACCGAGATGGACGGGTTCACCCGGACCCTGACGCTGAAGGCGCCGGTCAACGCCGGGCAGGAAAACACGATCCGCATCGGACTTGCCGACGCCGGCGATGCGCTGTGGGATTCCAACGTCCTGATCGCCGCCGACAGTGTCCAGACGGTCGCCATGGCGATCAACGACACCGTGTCGCTCGAGGCCAGCACCACCCGCATATTCGACGTGCTCGGCAACGACGTGGACACGCTGGGCGGCGGGCTGACGATCACCCAGATCAACGGCACGGACATCGCCCCGGGCGGCAGCGTGACCCTGACCACCGGCGAGACCGTCACGCTCAACTCCGACATGACGCTGACCGTGACCGCGGGTCCCGCCGCGACCACCTCGGTCTTCACCTATTCGGTGATCGACGTCATGGGCAACACCGACGTCGGCTACATCACCGCGACCACGGTCGTGACCCTGACGCCCGACGGCACCGTGGACGGCACCCTTGGCGACGACCTCATCGACACGTCCTATACCGGTGACCCGGACGGCGATCTTGTCGATGCGAACGACGCCACCGGCGCCCAGGGCACCGTGGGCGACGACGACATCATCATGGCCTTCGGCGGCGACGACACCGTCTTCGCGGGCCTCGGCAACGACATCGTCTTCGCCGGCGCGGACGACGACACCGTCTATGGCGGCGACGGCAACGACACGCTCCACGGCGACGCCGGGAACGACACGCTCTTCGGCGACAGCGGCAACGACACCCTCTTCGGCGGCGAGGGGAACGACACGCTCGAGGGCGGGGCCTGGTCCGACGAGATCTACGGCGGCACGGGCGACGACGTGATCATCGGCGACGACCCGGTGACGGGCGACGCCGTGCAGGTCTCCTTCGAGGATTTCCAGTCCGGCGCCACCGGCTGGAGCAACGCCACCACCTCGACCGGCGGGGCGTTCACCACCTTCCTCGGCCGGTTCGCGGGGACCAATGGCGATTCGAGCGGCGGGCCGCTGACCGAGAAGACCTACGACCTTGCGGATGGCTATTCCGGGGTCGTCATCGAGTTCGACCTCTACATCATCGACAGCTGGGACGCGAACAGCCCGGGCTCGAGCGCCGGACCGGACGGCGACGCCTTCCAGCTCTACGTGAACGGAACCGAGGTCGCGAACGAGCTCTTCAGCGTCTTCGATCCCGCCTTCACGGGCGACCGGACCGGCACCGTCACCCTGGGCGGCGTCGACTACACCTACAGCTTCGTGCTCGAGGAGAGCGGCCCGCTCGGCTTCTCCGGCAGCTGGTCCGACCAGATCTGGCGCGTCCGCCTCGAGGCGGAGAACTACACGGACGGCCAGATCACCCTCGGCTTCGGCTCGACCACGAACCAGGCCGTCTCCGACGAATCCCTCGGGATCGACAACATCACCGTCGTCTCCACCAACGACACCTCCGTCGACATCGCGTTCGCCGGCGGCAACGACACCCTTTACGGCGACGCCGGCAACGACACCCTCTTCGGCGGAACGGGCGACGACACCCTCTTCGGCGGGACCGGGGACGACACCCTCTTCGGCGGAACCGGCGACGACACGCTGTTCGGCGGCGACGGAGCGGACACCTTCGTGCTGCAGGACGACTTCGGCACGGACACCATCACCGGCGGCGAGGGCGGCACCGATAGCGACCTCATCGACATGGCCCAGCTCAGCGCCGGGGCGGAGGTGCTGCTCTCCGGTGACGAGGCCGGCACCGCGACCTCCGGCGCGAACACCGCGACCTTCTCGGAAATCGAAGCCTTTGCTTTCACCGACTTCGACGACACGCTCGACGCCACCGCGGCCTCCTCGAGCGTCACCGCCTCCATGGGTGCGGGCAACGACACCGCCACGGGCGGCAGCGGCGACGACACCCTCTTCGGCGAGACGGGCGACGACACGCTCTCGGGAGGGGGCGGCGACGACATCCTCGACGGCGGCGCAGGCGCCGACAGTCTCGCGGGCGGCACGGGCAACGACACGCTCTTCGGCGGAGACGACGACGACAGCCTGTCGGGCGACGCGGGGGACGACAGCCTCTTCGGCGGCGCAGGCAGCGACACGATCTTCGGCGGGACCGGCGACGACCTGATCGAGGGCGGCGACGGCGACGACGTCCTTTCGGGCGATGCCGGCAACGACACGCTCTTCGGCGGGGCGGGCGACGACACGATCTTCTTCGACAGCGGCGATACGGCCGACGGCGGCGCGGGCGACGATCTCTTCGTGCTCGAGGACCTCGGCGAGACCGGCGACATCTTCATCTTCGGCGGCGACACGGACGAATCCGCCGGCGGCGGCGACATCCTGCAGCTCGGCGATCTGGCCGATCTCTCCACGCTCACCATCACCGGCACCACGACGAACGCCAGCGGCAACACGAGCTCCTCCGGCTTCATCACCCTCGACAACGGCGCGATCCTGACCTTCGAGGGAATCGAGCAGATCATCTGCTTCGCCCGCGGCAGCCGCCTCGCAACCGACCGCGGTCTCGTGGCGGTGGAGGACCTGCGCCACGGCGACCGCGTGGTGACCCGCGATCACGGGCTGCAGCCGGTGCGCTGGATCGGCCACCGCGCGGTTCCGGCCAGGGGCCGCTTCGCGCCGGTCCGCATCCGCGCGGGCGTCCTCACCGGGCTCGAGCGCGATCTCGTCGTCTCGCCCCAGCACCGCCTCCTGTTCCAGGGCTACCGGGCGGAGCTGCTCTTCGGCGAGCGCGAGGTCTTCGTGGCCGCGACCCATCTCGTCGACGGGCGGGACGTGACGCAGGAGGAGGGCGGCCTCGTCACCTATTACCACCTGATGTTCGACGCCCACGAGGTGATCTACGCCGAAGGGGCCGCCACCGAGAGCTTCCACCCCGGCGATGTGGGCCTCAATGCCGTGGACGAGGCCGCGCGGCACGAGCTTTTCGCCCTCTTCCCCGAACTGCGCGCCGATCCGGGCGTCTACGGGGACACTGCGCGCCGCTGCCTCAGAGGGTTCGAGGCCCTCGCCCTCACCGCCTGACGGGGCTCAGCGCCGCTCGATCAGGTCCCAGAGATTGCCCTCGCAATCCTGGAAGACCGCGACGCGCCCGTAACTGGTCTCCCTCGGCGCCTCGAGAAACACCACGCCCCGCTGCCGAAAGGCGGCGTGGTCGCTGTCGAAATCCCCGGTCTCCAGAAACAGCGCGACCCGGCCCCCGGTCTGGTCGCCGATCCGCGCGCGCTCGGCCGTGCTCGCCGCCCGGGCGAGCACCAGGCCCGGCCCGCCCCCCGGCGGCCGCACCACGACCCAGCGCTTCTTCACCTGCGGATCGCGCGAACTGACCGACGGCTCGTCCGCCACCAGCTCGAACCCCAGCGCCCCGGTGAAAAAGGCGATGGCCGGATCGTATTCCGCGACCACAAGCGTGACGAGATCGAGCCTCATCGCAGCCAGGCCTCGTAGTCGCTGACCAAGAGATGCAGGGGCGCGACATCCTCCTCGATGGTCGAGAACCGGCCGATGGGCTCGCGGAAGATGTTGTCGGTCTCGTCGTCGTTCACCGTCGACACCTCGCCGATCAGCACGTCGCCGCCCTCGCCCCAGAAGGCGTGCCAGTCGCCGGGCATAAGGGTCACACTCTCCCCCGGCGCGAACCGCAACTTCTCTCCGGGCCCATAGGGCCGCGCCACGCCGTCGCACATCACCACGCCGCCCCGGTCCTCGGCGAAGGCGCCGTCGTCGTCGGAGCCATGGAGCTCGATCACCAGCGTGGCGCCGCCGCGGTTGATGATATCCTCGGCCTTGATGTGGTGCGTATGCATCGGCGAAAGCTGGTCCTCCTTCGAGATCAACAGCTTCTCGGCATAGCACATGCCCTTCCCGCGGCTCAGGTCCTCGGGTTTCCCGTTCCTGAGCGTGAACAGGAACAGTCCCAACTCGTCATAGCGCCCGGCGCCGTAATCGGTGATGTCCCAGCCGCAGCGGGCGTCGATCACATGCCGCGCCTCCTCCGCCCTGCCCCGGAACTCCTCGGGGCTCCAACTCGCGAACGGCGGCAGCACAAAGCCATGCGCCCGGATCATCTCGTCCGCCTCCGCCATGATGCGATTGATCTCCGAGCGTTTCATAGGCACCTTCCCGCGAGTGATTTCCAACAATGATCCCGAGCCCGATGACAAGAGCAAGAACCAAGCTGACCTCCGGCGCCACGTTATTTGCGGCGGCGCTCCTCCTTTCGGGCTGCGGGGCGGGCGTTCCGCTGCCGCTGGCGGGCGGAGGCGGGCTCGACGTCGCCGACCCCGGACCGCCGGTGCTCGACGCCGCGGCAGAGGGCTATGCCACGCCCGATCCCGCCTACACGCCCCCCGGCAATCCCGGCACCATCGGCTGCACGACCCTCGTGAACGCCGTATCCACAGGGCCGATCTACACCGCGACCCGCTGGGGCCTCTCGGAATGGGAGGATTTCACCCGCACCAACGACGAGGTCTCCCTGCCCGGCCCCGGCGACGACGCGCTCATCGCGGGCTACATCGTGGATTTCTGCCAGGGCACCCCCGTGGGCAACGTCCGCGACGCGGTGAACGTCTTCCTGTCGGCCCGGCCCGGCAGCAATGCGTCGCAATTCGGCGGGGTCGATCCGCCGATCGACGTGCCGGCGGCCGAGGGACCCGATTCGATTCTGTCGGACGTCCCGGGGACCGACGCCTGACCCCGGCGGCCGGCGGGCTTCAGCCCGCCGCCTGCGTCAGCCGCCCCGGTCGCGCGCCCGCGGCCCAGGCCCGGGCCGCGTCACCGAAGGCCCGGAACAGCGCGCGGCTCACCGCATCCTCCGCCGCGCGCCACTCCGGATGCCACTGCACCGCCAGAGAAAACCCCGGCGCACCCTCGACATAGCTTGCCTCGGCAGTCCCGTCGTCGGCCACCCCGTCGATCACGAATCGCGGTCCGGGCTCCTTGATGCCCTGCCCGTGGAGCGTGTTCGTCATCACCTCCGTCGCGCCGAACAGCCGGTGGAACGGCCCGCCCTCGCCCACCCGCACCCGGTGGCGGATGGCGAACTGCTCCTCCAGCGTGCCGTTCGGTGGCATCCGGTGGTTCATCCGTCCCGGCAGGTCGCGAATCTCCGGCCAGAGCGTGCCACCCAGCGCCACGTTGATCTCCTGAAAGCCCCGGCAGATGCCGAACATCGGCTGCCCCCGCTCCACGCAGGCCCGCACGAGGCCCAGCGCCACCGCGTCGCGGTTGCGGTCGAACTCGCCATGGGCCTCGGTGGCGGGCTCGCCGTATTCCTCGGGGTGGACGTTGGGCCGCCCGCCCGTCAGCAGGAAGCCGTCGCAGATCTCCAGCAGTTCGCCGACCGAGACATAGGCCGGATCGGCGGGCAGGATCATCGGCACGCAATCCGAGACCTGCGCGATCGCTTCGGAATTCATCGTCCCGCCCGCATGGGTGGGATAGCGGTCATTGATGACGTGGTAATTGCCGATGATGCCGATGACGGGCCGGACCATGATGCTCTCCTCGAAACCCGCCGGAAGGTAATGCGCGCGGGGCGCGAGGGAAAGCCCGCGCCGCCGCACATGCCTTTCGCGCCTCAGGCCGCGGCCTTGCGCTCCTGCCTGCGCGCATGAAGCACGGGCTCGGTATAGCCCGACGGCTGCGCGCGCCCCTCGAAGACAAGGTCACAGGCCGCCTTGAAGGCCACCCCGTCGAACCCGGGCGCCATCGGCACATAGGCCGCATCGCCCGCGTTCTGCCGGTCCACGACCGCGGCCATCTTCCTCATCGCCGCCATCACCGCCTCCTCCGACACCACGCCGTGATGCAGCCAGTTCGCCAGCGCCTGGCTGGAGATCCGGCAGGTCGCGCGGTCCTCCATGAGGCCGATGTCGTTGATATCGGGCACTTTCGAACAGCCGATCCCCTGGTCGATCCAGCGCACCACATAGCCGAGGATGCCCTGGGCGTTGTTCTCCACCTCCCGCGCGATCTCCTCGTCGGAGAAGTTGCGCCCCGTGGCCAGCGGGATGGTCAGCAGGTCCTCGAGGCTGCCCCGAGGCCCGCCCGCGGCGATCTGTGCCTGCACCTCGGCCACGCTCACCTTGTGGTAATGGGTCGCGTGCAGGGTGGCGGCCGTGGGCGACGGCACCCAGGCGCAGGTCGCTCCCGCCTGCGGATGGCCGATCTTGGCCTCCAGCATCGCCTGCATCCGGTCCGGCATGGCCCACATGCCCTTGCCGATCTGCGCGCGTCCGCGCAGCCCGCAGGCGAGACCGATATCGACGTTGCGGTCCTCGTAGGCCGCGATCCAGGCGGCGCTCTTCATCTCGCCCTTGGGCACCATGGGCCCCGCTTCCATGGAGGTATGGATCTCGTCGCCGGTCCGGTCGAGGAACCCGGTGTTGATGAAGCACACCCGGTGTTTCGCCGCACGGATGCATTCCTTGAGGTTCACGCTCGTGCGGCGCTCCTCGTCCATGATCCCGATCTTCACGGCGTTGCGCGGCAGGCCGAGGATATCCTCCACCTTGTCAAAGGTTTCGACGGCGGCCTTCACCTCTTCGGGCCCGTGCATCTTGGGCTTCACGACATAGACCGAGCCCGCCACCGAATTGCGCGGCCCTTCCGTCTTCTTCAGGTCGTGCATGGCGATGAGCACGGTCATCAGCGCGTCCATCAGCCCCTCGGCGATCTCCGTGCCGTCAGCCGTCAGCACCGCGGGCGTGGTCATCAGATGCCCGACGTTGCGCACCAGCATCAGGGACCGCCCCTTGACCGTCAGCGCCTCGCCCGCCGGCGTCTGGTAGGCCGCATCCGGGCTCAGCCGCCGGGTGATCTGCCGTCCGCCCTTGGCGAAGGTCTCCTCGAGGTCGCCCCGCATCAGCCCGAGCCAGGTGCCATAGGCCGCGACCTTGTCCTCGGCATCGACGCAGGCCACCGAATCCTCGCAATCCATGATCGTCGAGATCGCCGATTCGAGCCGCACATCGGACAGTCCGGCCGGATCGCCAGAGCCGATCTCGGTTGTCCGGTCGATCACAAGTTCGATCTTCAACCCGTTGTTCTGCAACAGGATGCGCCCCTCGGCATGGCCGGCGAACCGGCCCGGGTCCGCAAGACCCGTCTCCCGGCCCGCGACGGTCACGCGGAGCACGCCGTCCTCGACGCGGTAGCCCTCCGCCTCAGCGTGGCTCGCCCCGTCCAGGGGCGCCGCCTCATCGAGAAACGCCTTCGCCCAGGCGATCACCTCCGCGCCGCGCGAGGGATCATATCCTCCCGGCCCGGGCAGCGAGCCCAGCGCGTCGGTGCCGTAAAGTGCGTCGTAGAGCGACCCCCACCGCGCATTCGCCGCGTTGAGCGCGAAGCGGGCGTTGGTCACCGGCACGACAAGCTGCGGCCCTGCGATCTCCGCGATCTCGGGATCGACGCCCGCGGTCTCGACCTCAAAGTCCGGCCCCACCTCGCCAAGGTAGCCGATCTCTCTCAGGAACGCGGCGTAAGCCTCCGGATCATGGCGATTTCCTGCCCGCGCGCGGTGCCAGTCGTCGATCTGATCCTGCAGCCGCGCCCGCGTCTCCAGCAGCCCGGCGATCCGCGGCCCGAACTCCGCCACAAGCTCGGCGAAGCCAGCCCAGAAGGCTTCGGCCGCCACGCCCGTTCCGGGCAGCGCCCGCTGTTCCACGAAGTCTGCCAGCGCCTGCGCGACCTGCAGTCCCGCCCGATCCACCCGTTCCGTCATGCCGCTCTCCCCGCGTCCCGTGTCGGGGGGCAGGGTTAGACCGATTGCTTGCCAGCGGCAACGCCACCCCGCTGTGCGCGGCAGCGATCGGAACAGTAGCGCACGTTTTCCCAGTCCTTCGCCCATTTCTTGCGCCACGCGAAGGGCTTGCCGCAGGCGGCACAGGTCTTGCTCGGCAAGTCCGCCTTGCGGCGCATCTTGGGCATCACGGGCTCCGGACGGTCAGACCCCTAGTCTATCGCCGCGCCCGCTGGCAGGTCGATAGGCGTCCGCTCGTCCTCGCCGGGGGTGTTGCCCTCCGCGGCGACCCAGATCACCAGAAGCGTCAGCAGCCCCAGCGCGAAGATCACCGCGATTGCCATGCCGATCAGGCTCGGCCAGTGGCGGCGCTCCTGCTTCTTCAGGTCGGTTTCAGGTGCCGACATCGGAACCTCCTTTTCTGCCGGGCTGTTGCAGCCCGATGGTCCGGACTCTAACGTCCCCCCGCGGCCCCGGTTCCGGGGCCGGCCCAGGTTCGAAAGGCACTTCCATGAAAGACGCGGCGCCCGCCCAGATCCACCTTCGGGACTATGCGCCCTGGCCCTGGGAGGTGACCCGCACGGAGCTCACGTTCCGCCTCGATCCGGACGCGACCCGGGTCACCAGCCGTCTCTCTCTCCGGCCCCGTCCCGGCGCAACGAAGGCGCCGTTTTTCCTTCATGGCGAAGGGCTTGCGCTCCTGTCCGCCCATATCGACGGGGTCCCCGTGACGCCCGAGATCACCCCCGACGGCCTGACCTGCGCCGTCCCCGACGGCCCCTTCACCTGGGAGGCGGAGGTCGAGATCGCCCCCGCCGCCAACACCGCCCTCGAGGGCCTCTACATGTCGAACGGCGTCTACGCGACGCAATGCGAGGCCGAGGGTTTCCGCGGCATCACCTACTATCCCGACCGCCCCGATGTGCTCGCTCCCTTCGATGTGCGCATCTTTTCGGATGCGCCCGTCCTGCTGTCCAACGGCAATCCGGGCGCCAGCGGCCCCGGTTGGGCCGCGTGGCACGACCCCTGGCCCAAGCCCGCCTATCTCTTCGCGCTGGTGGCCGGTGACCTGCGGGCCGTGCGCGACCGCTTCATCACCCGCTCGGGGACCGAGGTCGGCCTGGCGATCTGGGTCCGCCCCGGCGACGAGGGCCGCTGCGGCTGGGCACTCGAAAGCCTCAAGGCCTCGATGCGCTGGGACGAGGAGCGATATGGCCGCGAGTACGACTTGAACATTTTCAACATTGTCGCTGTCGATGACTTCAATGCGGGGGCGATGGAGAACAAGGGCTTGAACATTTTCAACTCGGCGCTGGTTCTGGCCTCGCCCGAGACGGCGACCGACAGCGACTACGAGCGCATCGAATCGGTCATCGCCCACGAGTATTTCCACAACTGGACCGGCAATCGCGTGACCTGCCGCGACTGGTTCCAGCTCTGCCTGAAAGAGGGGCTGACCGTCTTCCGTGACCAGGAATTCACCAGGGACCTGCGCTCCGCCCCGGTCAAGCGCATCGAGGACGCAAACCTCATGCGCGCGCGCCAGTTCCGCGAGGACGGCGGCCCGCTCGCCCATCCGGTGCGGCCCGAAAGCTTCGTCGAGATCAACAATTTCTACACGATCACCGTCTACGAGAAGGGCGCGGAGGTGGTCGGAATGCTGAAACGGCTTGTGGGGGACGACGCGTGGCGCAGGGGTTGCGACCTCTATTTCGACCGCCATGACGGGCAGGCGGTGACGATCGAGGACTGGCTCGCCGTGTTCGAGGAGGTGACCGCCCGCGACCTCTCGCAATTCCGGCGCTGGTATTCCCAGGCCGGCACCCCCCGCGTGGCGGTGTCCGAGGCGTGGGACGGCACTCACCTCACCCTCACCTTCCGCCAGTCCACGCCGCCGACGCCGGGCCAGCCCGACAAGGCGCCGCTGGTGATCCCCTTCGCCCTGGGGCTCCTCCACCCCATCGGCGCGGAACTCCTGCCCACCACGCTGATCGAACTGACCGAACCGGTCGAGACGCGCCGCTTCGACGCGGCCGCCCTCGCCGCCGCCAGGGGGCTGGACACCGCCCGCCCGGTCCCCTCGCTCAACCGCGATTTCTCCGCGCCCGTGATCGTCGACAGGGCCCGGACCACCGGCGAAGACGCCTTCCTCCTCGCCCATGACACCGATCCGTTCCTGCGGTGGGATGCAGGCCGCGCGCTCGCCCGCGCCGTGCTCTGCGACCGCGCCCTGGGCGAGGCGCCCGACGACAGCGCCTATCTCGACGGCCTCGCCGCGGTGCTGGGGGATCCCGCCCTCGATCCCGCGTTCAAGGCCCAGGTGCTCACGCTTCCGTCCGAGGACGACATCGCCCAGACCCTCGCGGACCGCGGCCATCCGCCCGACCCGCTCGACATCCGCACCGCCGGAGAGACCCAGCGCGACCGGATCGCGGCCCGGCTCGGGGACCTGCTCGCCCGCACCCATGCCGCCTGCGCGACACCCGGGCCCTACAGCCCCGACGCCGCCAGCACCGGACGCCGCGCCCTCGCCGGCGCCTGCCTCGCGCTCCTCTCCCGCCGCGACGGCGGCGCCCTCGCCCGGGCGGAGTTCGCCGCGGCGCCGGACATGACGCGCTCGTTCGCAGCCCTGGCCGCGCTCCTGTCGGTCGGCGCGGGCGCGGCGGAGCTTTCGACCTTCGAGGCGCGCTGGCGCCACGACCGTCTCGTCATGGACAAATGGTTCGCGCTCCAGGTGGCCCGCGCCGCCCCCGCCGACGCCGCCGCCACCGCCCGGCGGCTCATCGACCATCCGCTCTTCACCTGGACCACGCCGAATCGCGTGCGCTCGGTCATGGGCTCGCTCGCGGGCAATGCGGCCGGCTTTCACCACCCCTCGGGTGCGGCCTACGACCTCTACACCGAGGGGCTGCTCACCCTCGACGCCCGCAATCCCCAGACCGCCGCCCGCCTCTCCACCGCCTTCGAGACCTGGCGCCGCTACGGGCCCGACCGGCAGGCCGCGATCCGCGCCCGGCTCGACAGGCTCTCCGCCACTCCCGGGCTCAGCCGCGATCTGGGCGAAATGATCGGCCGCATGCTCGGCTGACACCCCGCTACGGGCTCGGCGACCGCGCGCACCGTCGCCCGGATCCCATGGCGCTGCCATGCGCCACCGCCCGCCGGTCGGTTGCCCCTACGGATGTGAAGACTGGCGCGGCACTGCCGGGCATCGTATAGAGCGGGGAACCGGGGACAGGCGGGGCGCGTTGCCCCGTCGGGCGGACCAGTCCGCTGTCATACGACCGTGATACTGCCATGGTGGGTGCGGGCCATGAAAGAGCGCATAGATCCGCTGATCGCCGAGAGGGCCCCCTGGCTGTTCGCTGACCGGCCCGGGACCCGGCTCGTTCGTGGCACGCTACACCGCGCGCTCAGCTACGACCGCACGATCTCCATCGCCGAGACCCTGCAGGGCAGCCCCTCGGCCGAGATCATGGCCCGCATGGGCGAGATGCTCGCCCGCGACGTCGACTGCCACGGTCTCACGAACATCCCGCGCGCGGGTGCGGCGCTCATCGTGTCGAACCATCCCACGGGCATCGCCGACGGGATCATCCTGCACCATTTCATCGCGCCGATCCGGCCCGACCTCTACGTGATGGCCAACAGCGACATCCTGCGGATCATGCCGCAGATGGCCGACTACATCGCCCCCGTCGAATGGCGCAAGGACAAGCGCAGTCACGGCAAGACCCGCGAGACCATGGCCTTCATGCGCCGCGCGGTCTCGGACGACCGGCTCGGCGTGATCTTCCCGGCGGGCCGCCTCGCCAAGCGCCGGGGCCTCAGGCTCTACGAGCGGCCCTGGATGGCCTCTGCCGCGATGATCGCGCGCAAGTTCGACCTGCCGGTGATTCCCGTGCACATCCGCGCGCGCAATTCGCTTCTCTTCTACCTCTTCGACCTGATCCACCCGACGCTGCGGGACATCACGCTGTTCCACGAGACGCTGAACAAGAACCGCCAGCCGTTCCGCGTCACCGTCGGAGAGGCGATCTCGCCCTCGGCCCTGCCCGAGACCTCCGAGGACGGCATCGAGATGCTGCGCCGCGCGACCCTCGCCCTCGGCGGAGAAGACGCGCCCACGGTCAGCCTCGTCCGCGCCACCCGTCGTCCGCTCGTGCGGTTCTGAAAAGGCCAGGCGCCGGGCGGCCTGCCGTGCACGCCCCGCAAGGCGCGCCGTCAGCCTCCGGGCCGCCCCATCGTGCTCAGCCGCGGCTGGGCGGGCGCCAGCGCCTCGGCCACCGAGGTCGGCTCGGGCCGCGCCTGGGGCCGCAGGCTCGCCATCACGGCTAGCTGCGGGCGGCAATAGTCCTGCTCCCGGGTCCAGGCCGCCATCTGGTCGCGCTTCGAGGACGAATGGAACGGCCCCCAGTCCAGCATGCCCTGGCTCACCGTGCCCCGCGCCGGGATCTGCCGCGCCATGATCCGGATCGAGCACGAGAGGTTCAGATGCGGGTCCATCAGCTCCTCGCCGGTGCGCGCGTCGCAGCGGTACTGCCGCGCCGTGGGCGGATAGACCTGCAGCAGCCCGTACCACTGCCCGCCGCCGCCCACCGCACCGGGCCGATAGCGGCTCTCGTGATAGGCCAGCGCCGACATCATCCCGACCCAGAAGGCACGGCGCATGGCCGGCGGGTTGGTCGCATAGGCCGGGCACCAGGTCTCGATGTCCGCGGGCACGATCTCCTCGAGCCCGCCGCCATGGCGGCGGATCGCCGAGAGCGCCGCCGTGGTCCAGCTGTCGGCCCCGCCGATATGGTCCCACTGCGTGTCGGGAATGTAGATCTGCCGGGTAGGGACCGGGATCGGCGGCGGCCCCGCGATCACCTGCGGCGGAACCCGCACCATGTGCAGGGGCCGCGTCTCGGGCCGGATCTGGGACAGCTGCTCCATCCGCGCCTCCGCGGCAAGGCGGACGGCATCGGAGCGCAGCACGGGCGCGATCGGTGCCCCGCCCGTGTCCGCCGCGGCCCCCACCGCGCATATGGACATGACGAGACCCGCAAGAAGGGCGCGGCAGGCAGACATCCGGCCTTTCCTGCCCCTACTTCCTGCGCACCGCAAGAAGGCGGCGCCGGACCGGGCGGATCCTTGCCGACGGCGCTACTGCGCCGGGGCCGCGCAATAGGATTGCTCCGACACCCAGCCGCGCATGTCCTCGCGCTTCGAGGCCGAATGGAATGGCCCCCAGTCGCGCATGCCCCGGCTCACGGTGCCATGGCGCGCCACCTGCCGGGCGGCGATGCGGACCGCGCAGTCGATATTGGCGACGCCGTCGCGCAGGGCGCTGCCCGACTGGGCCGCACAGCCGTAGCTGCGCGCGGTCGCGGGCGCGATCTGCACGAGACCGAACCAGCGGCCCCCGCCGCCCACGGCCTCCGGGTTCCAGGTGCTCTCGTGCTCGGCCAGCGCCGACAGAAGGCCGGTCCAGAACGCCTGCCGCTCCTCCCGGGTCGCGGTCTCGTAACCGGGGCACCAGGCCGCGATATCGGCGGGCACCATCTCCAGAAGCGAGGCGCCATGGGTCTCCATGGCGGCGAATCCGGCCTCGGTCCATTCCGAGGCCTCGGGCCGGTGATCCCAGCGCATCGTCGCCAGCGTCGGCGTCATCTCGGGCTCGGGCGGCGGCGGGTTCAGGGCGGCGCATCCCGAAAGGCTGAAGGCGGCGGCGGCGAGGACGGCGAAAAGGCGCATGGGTTGACCTGTGATGACGCTGGGTCCATTGCCCGGCGAGGGCCGTTTGCCCCGGGAAGCCGCATCCGTCGAGTCCGGCCTCCTCCGATGGGCGATCCTTTGCCGATCAAACCATCACGCCGCCCCGGCTCTCCCCGCTTGAAGCTGCCCCGGCCAGCCCATAAACCCCTGCAAAGCGCGCATCCGCGGAGGCCCCCATGCTCGACCATCTCGCATTCGATCCCCCGAAACCCAAGGTCATCCAGGGCGCCACCGGCGACTGGGAACTGGTGATCGGCCTCGAGGTCCATGCGCAGGTCGCCTCGAAAGCGAAGCTCTTCTCCGGCGCCTCCACCGAATTCGGGATGGAGCCCAATTCCAACGTGGCCTTCGTGGACGCGGGCATGCCCGGGATGCTGCCCGTGATCAACGAGGGCTGCGTGGCGCTTGCGGTCAGGACCGGCCTCGGCCTCAACGCCGCGATCAACCTGCGCTCGGCCTTCGACCGCAAGAACTACTTCTACCCCGACCTGCCCCAGGGCTACCAGATCAGCCAGCTCTACCATCCCATCGTGGGCGAGGGAGAGGTGATCGTGGACATGGCCCCCGGCATCGCCCGCCGGGTCCGGATCGAGCGCATCCACCTCGAACAGGACGCGGGCAAGTCGATCCACGACATGGACCCCGCCATGTCCTTCGTCGATCTCAACCGCACCGGCGTGGCGCTGATGGAGATCGTCAGCCGCCCCGACATCCGCGGCCCCGAGGAGGCGGCGGCCTATGTCGCCAAGCTGCGCCAGATCATGCGCTACCTCGGCACCTGCAACGGCGACATGCAGAACGGCAACCTGCGCGCGGACGTCAACGTCTCGGTCTGCCGCCCCGGCGACTACGAGCGCTACCAGGAGACGCAGGACTTCTCCCATCTCGGCACGCGCTGCGAGATCAAGAACATGAACTCCATGCGCTTCATCCAAGCCGCCATCGACTACGAGGCCCGCCGCCAGATCGCCATTCTCGAGGACGGCGGCGCCATCGTGCAGGAAACCCGCCTCTACGACCCCGACAAGGGCGAGACCCGCTCCATGCGCTCCAAGGAAGAGGCGCATGACTACCGCTACTTCCCCTGCCCCGATCTTCTGCCGCTCGAGATCGAGCAGGCCTGGGTCGACGACATCGCCGCCGCCATGCCGGAACTCCCCGACGCGAAGAAGGCGCGCTTCGTGAAGGATTTCGGCCTCACCGAATACGACGCCGACGTGCTCACCGCCGAGCTGGAGAACGCCCGCTTTTTCGAGGCCGTGGCGACGGGCCGCGACGGCAAGCAGGCGGCGAACTGGGTCATCAACGAGCTCTTCGGCCGCCTGAAGAAGGACGACCTCGCCATCGCGCAAAGCCCGCTCTCCCCCGCGCGGCTGGGCCAGATCATCGACCTCATCGCCTCCGACGCCATTTCGGGCAAGATCGCCAAGGAGGTCTTCGAGACGGCCTATACCGAGGACCGCGACCCGGCCGAGATCGTCGAGACGGAAGGACTGAAACAGGTCACCGACACCGGCGCCATCGAGGCCGCCGTGGACGAGGTGATCGCCGCGAATCCCGATCAGGTGGAAAAGGCGAAACAGAACCCGAAACTCGCCGGCTGGTTCGTGGGCCAGGTGATGAAGGCCACCGGCGGCAAGGCGAACCCCAAGGCGGTGAACGACCTGGTGGCGGCGAAGCTGGGGCTGTGACGCGCGACCTGCTGGAGCCGGACGCGCTGCTGATCCGCAACGAGCGGATCAAGCTGCTCGCCGGGTTCCTGAATACATTGGCGATCGGATTGATCGCCTACGCCCTTGTGCGGCCCCTGATCGACGCAACCGGGGTCACCCGGCTCGCATGGCTCTGGGGTGTCATGGGACTGGCAATGCACGGCCTCGCGCATTATGTTCTGGGCCAACTGCGAAAGGAGCGCCGGAATGACGAGCTTTGAAATCGCCTTCCCGATCCTCGTCTTCGCCCTCGGCGTCGGTGGCGCCCTCTGGTTCCGCCACAGCGCCCGCCAGATCGACGCCGCCCGCGCCCGCCGCCACCCGGCGGAGTGATCGGGGGACGGTCAGCACCACTGCGACCTCAGGTGTGACAGCAGAGCCCGGCTCCGGGCATGGCGACCGCAGGCTCCATGCCCTAAGTTATTTCCGCCACCGTCACACCAAGGCTGCGCCGCTGCCGCCCGATCCGCTCCTGACCAGAAAGTTCGTGATGACCCGTTTCCTGCCCGCCGCCCTCCTCGCCCTCGCCACCTCCGGCGCGGCGATCCTGCCGAGCGTCTCCCTCGCACAGACCGGGGCGCAAACGGTCAGCGTCGCGCCTTCGGCCCTCGCCACCGCGCCGGGCCGGCTTGTCGTGGACATCCGCGAGCCCGACGAATGGCGCGAGACCGGCGTCCTGCCCGGCGTGCAGCTTCATTCCTGGCGCGATCCCGAAAGCTTCGCCCGCGCCTTCGCCGCCGAACTCGCGGCGGGCGATGACATCTACCTGATCTGCCGCTCCGGCAACCGCTCCTACCGCGCCGCCGAGGCCCTCTCCGCGGCACTCGGCCGCCCGGTCATCGACGTGGCGGGCGGCATGATCGAGGTCGCGGGCAAAGGCCACGTGCCCCTCGTCGCGCCGAGCCCAGCCGCAGGCTGCACGGTCTGCTGACCGGCGGGACAGGCGCGGCATAAGGTTAACGCCCCGCCGCGCCCGGCCCGGTCCCTCTGAAAAATCAATTACTTGCAAGGGCGTCCACATGTGGACGCCCCTTACCTCACATCCAGCGCCAGCGCGTGAATCCGCTCCATCACGTCGCCAAGTGCTGCATGCACCGCCCGGTGCCGCTGCACCCGGCCCATGTCCTTGAAGGCCGCCGCCTCGATTTCCACATGCCAGTGACTCTCCCCCGATCCGTCGTCGCCGGCATGTCCCGCATGTTTCCCGCTTTCGTTGGTCACATGGAGCCGCTCCGGCGAGAAGGCCGCCTCCAGCCGCTCACGGATTTCCGCTTCTATCCCCATTTTTCCGCCCCCTGCCCCCTTACATGTGCCGCGCCATGGTCTAAACTCCGGCGGCCCTACACGACAAGGAGCCGACATGCCAAAGCCAGATCCTTTCGGATTCGACCTCTCCGTCTCGGCTTCCAAGAAAAAGAACCCGCGCGGCCGGCGCGGCATGTCGGGGGCGTTCGAGACCAGCCAGCGGGTCTGCGACCATGACGGCTGCGACGAGGCGGGCAAGTATCGCGCCCCGAAAAGCCCGGACACCACCGACGATTACTACTGGTTCTGCAAGGAGCACGTGCGCGAGTACAACCTCAAGTGGAACTACTTCGAGACCGGCTCGGAACAGGACTATCTCGACCAGGTCGAGCGGGACCGGGTCTGGGAGAGGGAGACGAAACCCTTCCGGAAATCCGTGGAGGAACGCGCCTGGGCGCGGCTCGGGATCGAGGACCCCCATGCGGTGCTCGGCGACAACGCCACCCGCAACCCCGGCACCGCCCGCAGCGGAAGCCGCCGCCTCCAGCCCACCGAGCGCCGCGCGATCGAGATCCTCGACGCCAAGGACAACTGGACCAAGACCGAGATCCGCAAGGCCTACAAGGCGCTGATCAAGGTGCTGCATCCCGACATGAACGGCGGCGACCGCAGCCACGAGGACCAGCTGACCGAGGTCGTCTGGGCCTGGGACCAGATCAAGTCCTCGCGCTCCTTCAAGGACTGAGCCACGGGCGCGGGCGGGGCCACGGCCCCGCTCGCCGGCACCCGGCCCCGGCCGACCGGACGTCTCACCCCCTCAACCGTCGCGCTCCGCCGCGGCGCACCACCGGGAGCGGCACGAAGATCGAGTCCCGCTCCGCGCGCCAGCGCCGCATCAGCACATGGACGCCGTAGAGGCTGCCGCCCCAGGCGACGGCCAGCAGCGGCAGGTCGATCAGGGTCACCGCCAGCACCAGCGGCCCGAACATCGTGCCGTAGATCGGCAGCACCAGCGTCCCGGCGATGACCGACC
>Ga0008835_100527_pt1 | contig 33639 bp, 22 predicted proteins | sample HotLakConsoUCCRE_FD_62215 | JGI IMG/M metagenome (GOLD analysis project Ga0008835, IMG submission 62215) | Hypersaline microbial mat communities from Hot Lake, Washington, USA - Hot Lake Consortium UCC-RE (Hybrid Assembly) ... | reverse complement strand
GCCATGGCCAGGCGGGCGCGATCCTGATCGAGATTGAACGCTATTTCTGCATCATCGAGCCCTCGTCACCGGCTCTGATCCTGGTTCATCAGGCGCGCAAACTCCTGGGACGTCCGCTGGTCGAGGCGCTTGAGGCGCTGGCGCCGTCGCGCGTCGATGCAGCGCGCCTGATTGTCGATTCGGGCAGCGGCTTTACGCTTTCGATCGATCGTATGCGGCAATTGACAAGTTCCGCGTTGCTTCAACCCGAGGCAAACATGAGCGGAGATGAATTCATTGCGCCTGCAATAACCAGCCGGGATGGCGCAAGCAGTGCGATGCAGTCAATAGAGCGCTTCCTGGGCGTCGTTGAGCCGACGAGTCCCGTTCCGCTTCTTCTGTCCCGGGCGCGGTCTCTGATGAACAAGAATTTCAGCGGCCTGCTCAGCGACTATTTCAATCCATCTGATGCACAGTAGAGAAGTGCAGTCGACAATAGTTTTGTTTGACAACGGTTCTTCAATCTGGCTTTCTTAGCCTGTAAATAAGGGGAGATTACAGTGGCTTCGGATAGTGGACAGAAGTTCATCAAGCGCAATCGCCCGCCGCGGGTTCAGATTTCCTACGAAGATCCGGGCGATGCCGAGAAGATTGTAGAGTTGCCCTTTGTCATGGGCGTGATGGCCGACCTTTCCGGGAATGCATCGCCTGTCGAAAAGCCGTCGATGGCGGAAAGAAAATTCACCGACGTCGATATGGACAATCTCGACGCCTACATGGCCAGCATCAAGCCTGCGGTTTCCATGAAGGTGGACAACAAGCTGGGCGATGAAGCTGGCAACGAGAAGCTTGGCATCAATCTCACTTTCTCGAAGATGGCCGATTTCGAGCCGGCGGCCGTGGTCCGTCAGATTCCCGCCCTGAATGCGCTTCTGGAGGCCCGGGAGCAATTGGCGAACCTGCAGCGCTACATGGATGGCAAGGTTGCTGCCGAGGACAAGCTGAAAGAGCTTTTGTCCAATCCGGAGATGATGCGCGCGATGAGCGAGCACCGGGCGGCGAAACTGGATGCTGCCGCAACAAATACGTCAGAAGAATCGGACAAGACGGACTGACCATCCCGTTTGTGTCGTGAATGGTAATTGGGGGTAAGATGTCGGCGCAAGAATCCAATCAGAAACAGGCGGGTGTACTTGAGACTCAGGTCGAGGTCGACGAGTTTTCCTCGCTCCTGAAGCAATCGTTCAAGCCGAAGACCGAACGTGCCGCGACCGAGGTGGACAACGCCATCACGACCTTGGTCAAGACAGCCCTGGCGGACAGCGACGTTATTCAGGATGATGTGCTCGACACGATTGGCGAGATGATCCGCCGTCTGGACGAGCAATTGTCGGCGCAGCTGAACGAGGTCATGCATTCTCCCGAATTCCAGGCGGTGGAGAGCGCCTGGAACGGTTTGAATTACCTGGCGAACAATTCCGAAACGGATTCGACCCTGAAATTGCGGGTCATGAATGTCTCCAAGAGCGAACTCTATCGTGACCTGAAGAGCTATCCAGGCGCCAAGTGGGACCAAAGCCCGCTGTTCAAGAAGCTCTACGAAGCCGAGTTCGGGCAGTTGGGCGGTCAGCCCTATGGCGCCCTGGTGGGCGACTTCTACTTTGACCACACAACACAGGATGTCGCGCTGCTGCGTGATCTGGGCAAGGTTGCTGCCGCCGCACACTGTCCGTTCATTTCAGCCGCCGATCCGAACCTGTTCGGGTGGGATTCCTGGAATGAGCTGGTCAATCCGCGTGATCTGTCCAAGATTTTCGAAACTCCGGACTACGCCGGCTGGCGTTCGCTTCGGGATTCAGAGAATTCGCGCTATGTGGCACTGTGCATGCCTCGGGTTCTCGCGCGCGAGCCCTTCGGCTCGAAGACGGTGAAGGTCGAGGCCTTCAATTTCGAGGAGGAAGTTGATGGCCATGACGGTCGCAAGTATTCCTGGATGAATGCGGCCTATGCGATGGCGGCCAATATCAACCGCGCCTACAAGGAATATGGCTGGACGGTCCGCATTCGCGGCGTCAATTCCGGCGGCGAAGTGATCAATTTGCCACTGCACACATTTCCCACCGACGACGGCTCGGTGGACATGAAATGTCCGACAGAGATCGCGATCAGCGACAGGCGCGAAGGCGAGCTTTCGAAGTCGGGGCTCATTCCGCTCGTTCACCGCAAGAACTCCGACAAGGCTGCCTTTATCGGCGCGCAGTCGCTGTTCAAGCCGCGCAAGTTGAGCACGGATGAGGCCACGGCGTCGGACAATCTGTCTGCACGCATTCCCTACATGTTCGCCTGTTCGCGCTTTGCGCATTATCTCAAATGCATGGTGCGCGATCAGGTCGGCGACACCAAGGAGCGGGAGGACCTGCAACGCTGGCTGCAGACCTGGATCATGCGGTACGTCGATGGCGATCCGCGCAACTCGACCTCGGAAGTCAAGGCCAGAAAGCCATTGGCGGACGCTCGCGTTGACGTCTTTGAGGATCCGGAGAACCCGGGATACTACGGTGCAAAGTTCTTCCTCAGGCCACATTTCCAACTTGAGGGAATGGATATCGGGCTCAGCCTCGTTTCCAAACTTCCGGCAGAAAAGAAGTGAATGCAGTGCAATTGCCATGAATGATTGTGGCAGGCGCATGGACAACAATGGAACCATGAGAGGAGACAGCCATGGCTACAAACATGCATCTGAAAATTGACAGTATCCCAGGAGAATCCCGAAAAAAGGGGCATGATGGGCAGATCGAAATCACAAGCTGGGCCTTTGGCATGGATCAGCAGGCCTCGGTCGGACATGGACATGGGTCAGGGGCCGGCCGCGTCTCGGTCCGCGACGTGGTGCTGACCAAGAATATCTGCAAGGCGGACGCCGCCTTGATGCAGCATTGCTGCAGCGGCAAGCACATTCCCGAAATCACGCTGTTCTGCGAGAAGGCTGGCGGCGAAACCACGGTCGAATATGTCAAGATCGTCATGAAGCAGGTGCTGGTTACAAATCACACCGTGGCTGGCGCCATGGGTAGCGATGCGGTGGCCGTCGACGTTTCTTTGAACTTCGCTGAATATGTCGTCACCTACACGCAGCAGGCCGAGGACGGCTCCGCCGGCCCGACGACGACCCAGGGTTGGAATGTCGCCGAAAACCGGTCAGCCGCGTAACATATTCAACGCCGGGACGACTTGTGCCGGTGGATCATGATGGCTGCGCCTCTTTCTCCATAGTGCTCCCCGACTCGTCGGGGAGCACGGACGATGTCGGGTGACCATGGCCGAAAATGACAGATTCCGCGTTCCTCTGCTGCATTGTTTCCAGGATGCTTTCTACAACGGGGATTCGCGATCCGAAAAGATCGATTCCCGTTCTGACAAGCGGGCCGACAGGCGGGCGGCAGGCGCTGTCAGTGATGAGGGGATCGTCATGTCCGCTGCCGACAGGCTGCGACGCAAGGGGCTGAGCGAAACCGAAGTGCGGCAGCTGGTGATGGAATCGCTTGTCGATGTCGTCAACACCATCGATTTGCAAAGCTCCATAGACCTCGCCGATCTGGAATACGCCTCGAAATCCATCATCAATTACGGACTCTATGACATTTCCCATCTCACCAGTGAGGACATGAGCCTGGCCTCGCTGGAGCAGAACGTCGTGGCGGCCCTGTTGTGCTACGAGCCGCGCATCCGGAAGGAGACACTCAGGGTCCGGCGCGATACCGAGTTCAACGACGTCGACCAGAAACTGCGCCTGTCGATCTATGCGGAGGTGACCTTCCTCAATCTTGAAGTGCCGATCGAATTTGTCGCGGAGATTGATATCGGCGCAAGCAAGGTGAGCTTGTTGAAAGCGTCCAATTTGTCATGAACAGAGAGTTTCTTGAATTCTACGACCGCGAACTGAAGCTGCTGTACGAGCGTTCGAAGGAGTTCGCCGAAGAGTTCCCCGGCGTTGCCGCCCGCCTTGGCGCTCTGACGGAAGACCAGATGGATCCGACACTGGTCGGGTTGCTGGAAGGTGCGGCGTTTCTCGCCGCCCGGGTTCAACTCAAGATCAAGAGCGAGTTCGACACCTTCACGGTGGAGATGCTGGAGCATTTGCTGCCGGGGTTTCTCGCGCCCATTCCGTCCTTTGCCATGGTCCGCGCCATGCCGGATTTCTCCGATCCCGGACTGCGCGATGGGGTGTTCCTCAAGGCTGGCGACTATCTGGATACCGCTTTTGTCGAACGGGAAAAGCGCATCGCCTGCCGCTACCGCCTGGTGACCGACCTGACCCTCTGGCCCTACGAGATCAGCAAGGCCGAGTATTTCTCAACGCCGGCGCCGATGCAGGCGCGCGGGATCGAGACGTCGGTTTCGGTGGCAAGCGGCCTGTGCCTGGAGCTGGTGCTTCGCGGCGGGCCACCCGCCAAGGACACGACCGCCGGGCCGCCGGCGAAAAGCTGTACGCCTGACGAACTGACATTTCATCTGGTCGAGTCGATTTCCGATTCGGCTACGCTCTACGAGTTGCTGTTCTCGAAACTCGGCCGCATCATCATTCGTCACGCCAAGGCGGGTTCGGCGCCCAGATTCGAGATCCTGCCCGGGGGCTCGATCGAGGAGATCGGGTTCGAGGAAGGCAGATCCCTGTTCGGGCACGATGACCGGGTGTTTGCGGGTTTCAACCAGCTCAAGGAATATTTCCTGTTTCCGCACAGGTTCCTGGGTTTCCGCCTGAAGGGGCTTGCCGACAAGCTCAAGCACATTGATGCTGATCGTATCGAAATTTATTTCGAGTTCGAATCCTCGTCCAAGCGCATGTCATCGATCATAAAGGCGAAGAGTTTCGCCCTCTATGCCGCGCCCGTCGCCAATCTGTTCGAGGCGACCTGCACGCCAGTTCCGTTGCGCACCCAGGATCACGAGCATGTGGTTGTCGTCGATCGCAGCCGGCCGCTGGAATACGAAATCTACAAGATCCTCGAGGTCAGCGCGTTGTTTCCGCGGCGGAAGGACAAGATCCCGGTGTTCCCGCTCTACTCGGCGCCGCGCGGCAACATGCCCCTCAACAAGGCACACTTCTACACGTCCCGGCAGATCGAGAGACGGCGGACGGATGCGGAGCGCCGCACCGGGCTTGTCAGCAATTACCTCGGCACCGACACTTTCATTTCACTGCGGGAGCCGGCGGAGGAGGATGTGGCCGAACGGGTCCGGTCGCTCAACGTGCGTGCCCTGGTCACCAACCGGCATCTGACCGACCAGCTCCCGGTCCGTCGCGGCAGGGCTGACTTCGTTGCGGTCTCGGACACCAAGCTGGAATTCGAGTGCATCGCCGGTCCGACGCCGCCGAAGGACTCGCTGCTGTCGGGAACCTTCAGGGGACGCGGCGCGGAACCCACCGGGTCGGTCTTGTGGAAGCTCATCAATTTTCTGCAGTTCAACCACCTGGGACTGGCGGGAAGACCCGGCGGGGACGGGGCGGCAGCCTTGCGCGAGATGCTGATGGTTTTCGCCGATACATCCAACGCGGATATCGAGCGGCGGATCCGGGGGATTGTGAATGTGTCGACTGAGCCGGTGGTCCGCAAGATCCGCCAGGACACGGGCTACAATGCGGCCCGCGGCATTCGGGTGACCATCGAGGTGGATGAGACCGCATTTGAAGGCAGCGGCGCCTTTCTTCTCGGAACAATCCTGAGCAAGTTCCTGACCGAATACGCCTCGATCAACAGCTTCGTCGAAACTGCCATGCGCTCCCGGCAACGCGGCGAAATCAAGGTCTGGAAACCGGTCGTGGGCGAAAGGCGGCTGCTGTGAAGCTGATTGACGAAATCAAGGCCGACCCGTTCCGGCACAATTTCTACACGGTGTTGCGCGAGTTTGAGCGGCAAGCGGCGTCCAAGCCGCGCATTGGCGACGGCGTTACGGTCAAGGACGACATCGTGGTCTTGTCCCAGGACCCGTTCACCGCGTTCCCGGCCTCCAACATAGCCGGCATCGAAAATACCCGTGGGGGTGCTTCGCGCCTGTCCATCCGCTTTCTTGGCATGTTCGGCCCTCAAGGCGCACTGCCACTCCACATAACCGAGACATCGCAGATCTGGACAAATGGCAGGGATCCGTCCTTCGCCCGGTTTGTCGACCTGTTGTCGACCCGGTTCCTGCAGCTCTTTTATCGTGCCTGGGCGGATTCCCGTCCAATCGCCCAGTTTGAACGCCCCGAGCTTGACCGGTTTCAGGTGTTTCTCGCCAGTTTCGCGGGCGTTGGCACCGACACGCTGCGCCATGGGGACGCGCGCACGCAGGTCGGCCGCATTCCCTATTCCGGACTGGTGAACTCCAACATCAAGAGCGCGTCCCGACTGAAACAGCTCTTGCAGGGGCTTCTCGGGCTCGACGTCGAGATAGAGCAATGGGTTGGGACATGGCTTTCCCTGGACAGCACGGAACGAACTTCGGTCGGACGCCAGGCTGCGCGGCTTGGTGTGGACAGTTTTATCGGCAAGCGGATCTACAGCATCACCGAGAAGTTTCGAATCCGCATTCGATGCCACGATCTGGATGAGTACGAGCAGTTGTTGCCGGATGCGGCGCTGTCCAAGGAACTTGCGGATCTGGCGTTCTATTATGTCGGATACCGTGCCGAATTCGATGTTGAGCTGGGTTTGGCGCGCAGCCAGGCGCCTGCCATGCAATTGGGTTCGGCGGGCAAGCTGGGACTGACATCGTGGTTGCAGGGGGCCCGGACCGTCGAGGGGCCGGAATTCCTTTTCGACGCACGGTTCAATCCGATGGCTGCCGGCCAAGGCAACGGTCAAGCGAAAATGTGAAGTTAACCCGGCCAGATGGGGGCGACAAATGAACGAGATAAGCCTGGAAACAGTCGCAGGAAAACTCAACACAGTCGGCTATGACGCCTTCATGAAGGCCCTGAGGCAGGCCAAGACCGCGGGCAACCGCAATGTCGAACTGGCTCACTGGCTGCTGCACATCGTGCAGAACGAACGGACCGACGTGGCGCATACGCTGACCCATCTCGGCATCGACAAGTCCGCTGTTCTCGCGGAATTGGCCGCCACGACATCCGGGTTCAAGTCCAATGAAACCGAGATGCCGGGTGTCTCCACACAGATCATCGATCTGTTGGACAGAGGATGGCACTACGCAACGCTTCTGTTTGGTGAATTGCAGATCCGCAGCGGGCACCTGCTCGTTGCCGGGCTCAAGTCGCCCAACATCAGGCGATCGATCACGGATGCGTCGCGCAGTCTCGGCACAATCGATCCCGACAAGCTGATCGGCCAGCACCGGGAATTCTGGCAACGCTCGGATGAATCCAATCTCCGTCCGATGGACGGCTTTTCGCCCAGCGGGCAACCGGATGGGGAAGAGGCTGGCCAGTCCGAGGGCAAGGGCAAGACAGCACTCGACCGGTTCTCTATCGACATGACGGCGCAGGCGGCATCCGGCAAGCTTGACCCGATTGTCGGCCGCGACGAGGAGATACGGCAGATCATCGACGTGCTGTCGCGCCGGCGGCAGAACAACCCGATCCTGACCGGCGAGGCAGGGGTGGGAAAGACCGCCGTTGTCGAGGGCTTTGCGCACTGCATCGTCTCGGGCGATGTGCCGCCGGCGTTGCGCAATGTCCGGCTTCTGGCGCTCGATATCGGTTTGATGCAGGCCGGTGCGTCCTTGAAGGGCGAGTTCGAACAGCGCTTGCGTTCCGTGATCGACGAGGTTCAATCATCCCCCATACCCATCATCCTGTTCATCGATGAAGCGCATACGCTGGTGGGCGCGGGCGGAGCACAGGGCACGGGCGATGCCGCCAATCTTCTCAAGCCCGCGCTTGCCCGCGGGACGCTGCGCACCATAGGAGCGACAACCTGGGCCGAATACCGTCAGTATTTCGAAAAGGATCCGGCCCTGACGCGGCGCTTCCAGCCCGTGCATGTGGACGAGCCGTCCATCGAGAAATGCTGCTACATGTTGCGTGGCATCTTGGGGCCGATGGAGAAGCATCACAATGTGCGGATTTCCGATGCGGCGCTGGTCGCCGCGGTGCAGTTGTCCGCCCGCTATATTCCAGCGAGGCAATTGCCCGACAAGGCAGTGAGCCTTCTCGATACCGCCTGCGCCCGTGTTGCCATCAGCCAGAGCACAACGCCAGCGGCGCTGGCCGATATAAGGGTGGCGATCGAGGCGGCGCGCAAAGAACTGGACGCTCTCGGAAACGAGGGCGAACTGGGCGGCGGTAATCCGGACCGCGTCGAGGAACTCAAGGGGATCATTGCGGAAAAGGAGGCGCAACTCGCCGAGCGGCAGGCCGCCTACGACAAGGAAAAGAAGCTCGTAGACGAAATCATCGCCGCGCGGGCGGCGCTGCGCGCTGCCACCACGCCTTCGATTGAGCCGCCGGAAACTTCGATCCCGCCTGCAGATGGTCAGTTGGAAAAAACCGTCTCTGCGGACGACGTAGGGCAAGATACCCCGGCAGAGAGCGAACCCGAAGAAGGGGCGGATCAGACCGCCCCGATCTCCGGCGTACAGCTTGAGGATCTCAACAGATCGCTGAGCGATATCCGTGACGACGAACGCATGGTGTTCGCGCATGTCGACGAACAGGCTATCGCCGCCGTTGTCTCCGCCTGGACCGGCATTCCGGTCGGACGGATGGTGCGCGATGAGATCCAGTCTATCCTCAAGCTTTCGGAAACGCTGAACAAGCGGGTCATCGGCCAGGCGCATGGCATCGAGATGATCACCCGCCGTATCGAGACCAGTCGCGCCAAGCTCGACAATCCGAACAAGCCGATCGGTGTCTTCATGCTGTGCGGACCATCCGGCGTCGGCAAGACCGAGACCGCGCTGGCGCTGGCCGAAGCGATCTATGGCGGCGAACAGAACATCATCACCATCAACATGAGCGAATTCCAGGAAGCCCACACCGTGTCGCTGCTCAAGGGAGCGCCTCCGGGCTATGTCGGCTATGGGGAGGGCGGTCGGCTGACGGAAGCTGTACGGCGCAAGCCCTACAGCGTGGTGCTTCTCGACGAGGTCGAGAAAGCCCATCCCGACGTGCACGAGCTGTTCTTCCAGGTGTTCGACAAGGGGCGCATGGAGGACGGCACCGGCCGTGTGATCGACTTCAAGAATACCTTGATCATCCTGACGTCCAATGTCGGGACCGAGGCCATCATGCAGCTGGCGGCGGAAGGCAAGACCCGGCCCGATGTGGAAGAACTCTCAAAGGCGCTTCGTCCCTATCTGTTGCAGGTGTTTCCGCCCGCCTTGCTTGGGCGCATCGTCACGATCCCGTATTTCCCGCTGTCCCAGGAGATGCTCGGCGGCATTGTCAATCTGCAGCTTGCGCAGATCAAGCGGCGGGTTCGCGACAACCACAATGCGGAGCTGATCTGCACCGACGGACTGGTCGACTACATCGTATCCTGTTGCAATGATCCGGATTCGGGCGGGCGCATGATCGACAATATCATCACCAACACCTTGCTGCCCGACCTTGCCCGGCATTTCCTGCACAGCTCCATGGAGCAGACGGATTTCAAGACGGTCACCGTTGACCACAAGGACGGCAAATACACTTACGAGCTACAGTAAGACGCCAGGGTTTCGAGAACCGGTTTGTCGGGCTGCGCTGGTCTGGCGTCAGGCGTTTGTGATTGATACTAATGCTATGCCCGCAACGAAGGTGGCGGGATCTGCTGTCTACAGGATCTGGAATAAACCGAAATGAAGTCGATCACGCTTTCGATCACGAATCTGGACAGGTTGCCCGATGGGGGGCCGTTGAGCTTCAGCTCCGATGGCCGACCGTTCGAAATCGGCCGCGACGGCACCAGCGACTGGACCCTGCCGGATCCGAAACTGTTCATCTCGGCGCGGCACTGCGAGATCCGGTTCGATGGTCAGGACTACGTGCTCAACGATATCTCCCGCAACGGCACGTTTCTCAACGGGGCTCTTCAAAGGGTGAAGAGCCCCTACAGATTGCAGGCGGGCGACCAGCTTGCAATAGGCGACTATGTCATTGCCGTGCAGATCAGGGATGGGCGGCAGCAGGCCTCCGGCGGACATGGCAGCGATGCGTGGATGTCCGCCGGTCTCTCTGCTGTGCCCGATGATGACGACATCTGGGGCGCCGCCGCTGCCGGCCCGGCGCCTGTCGATCGCGGTGTCTTCAAGCCCAAGAGGGTCAACCAGCCCGTCCACCCGGATTTCGTCGATTCGCATCTCGACCTGCCACCGGCGCGGTCGAGTGAGGATCCTTTTGCGCCGCAGCAGGTGCGGCCAACACCCGGCGCCAACCCGTTCGCGCCGGCGTCGGCTGACGAGTTTCCGCCCTCCGCCCAACCGGGCCTGCCGCAAGCCCCGACGCCATTGCGGCCGGAAGGCAGGGCCGCGTCGGCTGCGGCATCCAGCGACATGCTCTCGTCGTTCAAGCTTGGCGCGCGCCTGCCGTCGCATGCACTGTCGAACCGCAACGGGCAGGAGGTGGCGCAGGAGCTGGGCGCCATGATGCTGCTGATCGCCGAACAGACGGCGCTTCTGCTCAAGGCGCGGGCCTCGGCCAAGGCGATGGTGCGGACCACCGACCGCACGGTGATCGGCGCGCTCGACAACAACCCGCTCAAATTCATGGCCGATCCGGTGGAAGCGCTGGAAGCGATGCTGTCAAAGGACCGCTCCGGTTATCTGGATGGCATGCGGGCGTTTCGCGAGGCCTTCGAGGATATCAAGTCGCACGAACTGGCGACCTACTCCGCCATGCAGAAGGCCTTGTCGCGGTTGCTAGCGGATTTGTCTCCGGAGGCGATCGAGGCCAAGGTCGAGAAATCAGCGTTTTCAAACCGGAAGGCAAAGGCGTGGGAAACCTTCGTTCAACGGTGGGACGCCAAGGTTGAAGCACATGAGAACGGCATGCTTGATGTTTTTCTGTTGTATTTCTCGGAGGCCTATCAAGAAGCAACCGGAAAAAAACGCAAATAGCCAATTCAGTGACGGGCAATGGCACTTCAATACAACGCGCTGAATTTTGTTGAAGCCGTAAGTTTGTTTCTTTAGGTTCAGTAATGGCTTTGATGGGTTGCTGTTGACATTGCAGGGCCGCTGAGGAACAGCATGCGTTCATCCACGGACATTGTATCGATCAGCACCGGACGGGAAACCATCCTGATCGGTCCGTTGTCGGCATTCGGGGCGCAGGCGGCCTCGGTCGTGTTGCGTGACCGGTTCTCCATCATCCAGGCGCTGGAGTTTTTCGCGAGCCGTCCCAATGCGGAGCAGTTGGTCCGTCCGCATCTGAGGCGCTGGGGCGTCGATCCGCTTTCCCTGCGGGTGGCGACGCGCCAGACCATGGTTCATGCTCTGGCGCAAATGGCAAGCAATGGCACGATCGGAATCTCCAAGGTTCCGGATATCACGCTCAGCTTTGCCGGCGCCAGCCTCGATGAGGAATTCAAGCAGGTTTCTGTCAAGCCGATCACAGGCGGGGCGTTGCCGCCGGACCTGTCCGATCGGATGATGCTGGTGTTCGAGATGGCGCCGCAATACATGGAGGGCGAGACCCGGATGGCGTTCGACAACGCTGTCAAGGACCTGGGCATGGGCCTGATCGTCGGTGCGGTCGTCACTTGGGTTGGTGCGCACTTCATTCCCGGCGTCAACATCGCCATGCTGGCGTTCGACCTGTTCTTCCTCTCCACGGCCGTACTTCACGCGCTTGAACGGGCGCATGAGATCGTCGGCGAAGTCAGGGATGCGAAATCACGCGCCGAACTCAAGCCCGCGGCGATCGCGATGGCGGCGGTGCTGTCCATCCTGATTGTCGAAGGCGTGCTCGGACGCCTGCTCAAGGCCAAGAGCCTGACCAAGGGCGTGGGAAAACAGGGCGGGCATTCGGATGCCAAGCCGAGCGTCAAGAAGAAGGAGGAGACGAACAATAGGCAGCCGGCAACCCGGATTCGGACGGCTGCCCTGCTGCCGATGCCCGCGCGGACTGAATCCCCAAAATGCCAGGCGTTGTCGAAGCAGCGGAAAGCGATTGAAAAAGCTCAGGAGAACGCAGCACTTGCCAATGCGGCCTATGAAGATCCAAATGGCGCTGCAAACCTGCCAAATGGCTGGCAAAGGGCTTCGGATGAAGACATGGAGGATTTGGGGCTTTTGGTCGATGGTGCCAACCTCACAGAGATGGAAAGCCATCCTGATTTTAGAGCCGATGTTTTCAGCCGTATGGGGGCTGACGGTGAGAAAGAATATACGATTTCCTATCGTGGAACTGACCCCACACAAATCAATGATTGGGAAGCCAATATCCAACAAGCCCGAGGCAAAGAAACGGCCTATTATTCACAAGCAATGTTGATTGCCATTGAAGCAACCAACTTGAAGCCCGGACGAGTGCAACTTGTTGGTCATTCCTTGGGTGGAGGTATGGCATCGTCCGCGTCTGTTGCGTCAGGGGCTCCGGCAACTACTTACAATGCAGCTGGAGTGCATCCGAACACAATTAAGAACTACCCAGGCAAGCTAAAAAATGCTCCAATTGACGCTTATTATGTAAAGGGTGATGTTCTGTCTGGTGTGCAAGATAAAAGCCTCGGAGCAATTCCGGATGCGATCGGAAAAAGACTGTCGTTATCTCCGGCCAATGGCTTTGCAACTTCTGACGCCCTGGGAGGTTTTGCGGCCGCAGCATTGGCAATGGGTCCCGGCGGGGTGATTGGTGGAGCAGCGCTCGCCCGAGGCATACGTTTGCATTCGATGAAATCAATGGATGCTTCGCTGGAAAAGGCAAAGCATAATATAGAAGCGGAGCAAGCGGAAAATGGCTGCAATTAGTTTGGGGAACAATTTATGGTTCAGGTTCGCTTCGGCTATTATTTTTATGATTTTTGTGACTGGTGGGTTCGCGACAATGAATGCTAATGCTTTTGAACGAGATGCAAAAGGTCCGGATGGTTTTCATGCCATCTTTTGGGCGATAAAGTCTTTAGATCAGTGGGCTGTCGAACGATATTTAGATGCTGGAGTTAGTATTGAAGTTAAGGGATATGCGGGATCAACGCCGGCCTTGCTCGCTGCATCGATCGATGCGTGGGATATTTGTCTCTTTTTGGCGCAGCGCGGCGCTAATATGAAGGTCGCGAGCAAGACCGGTATGACCATTCCTTGGCGTGTACATAGTTCACGGGTGACACGCTCCACAGATGTAGGGAGGTCTCTTGAGGCTGTTGAGCAGATATTGCGGGAAAAGGGACTCATGGATAACCTTCTTGATCCTCGTGTTGTAAAGGACTTGGTCAAGGCAGGGAAATGGCCACCCGGGAACTGGTGAGCAACCTCAGTCTGATCATCTCTTAGGTTGTTTTCAGGTGCGGGGGCTTTCCCCGGTGGGTCTCTGCTTCGGTCGATTTAACTCCCATTGCGCTACAGGGACTGCCCTCATGTCTCGATTTTTCTTAAACTTCAATAATATACAAGATTGTATAAAAAGAAATTTTTGATGGTAAGTTAGGACAGTCTTTAGTTGAACAAGCAGCCAAGTGTTTGATAGCTTGTCCTCGGGTTTGATAGAAACCTGTCGGGGGATCGCATCGCATGTCATGGTACAGCAAGGTTGTCTGGTCTGAAGGTCTCTTTCTGCGGCAGCACCACCTTCAGCAGAATGACCGCTATGTCGAACATCTGCTCGACCTTCGCGTGCGCCATACGACGCCCTATCCTTGGGGATTTGCCTCCATCGAGATCGATCGCGATCTCGCCCAGCAGAACAAGTTCGGTATCAGACGTGCCTCCGGGATCTTCCAGGACGGAACGCCGTTTGATCTTGGCGAGACCTCGCCGGTGCCCGCGCCGGTGGACGTGCCGGAGGGGTCCGAGCGGCGCTATGTCTATCTGACCCTTCCGGGCATCGAGCCTAACGAGCGCGAAATCGACATGCCCGAGGGCAAGAGCGGCAGCCGCTTTACCCGGTCGCTGGAACGGGTGATGGATTCCTCTTCCGGCATGCATGTCGAGGAAGAGATCGAAATCGCCCATCCCAGGGTGGAGATCGCCATCAGCGAGGTGCCGAAACCGCGCTACAACAATCTGCTGATTTCCCGCATCGTCGAGGTGCGTGACAAGACCATCCTGCTGGACGACACGATCGCGCCGCCGGTGCTGATCTGCCACGCGCATCCGGTTCCCATGGGGTGGCTAGACCGGGTGATCGGCTGGGTGGAAACGCGGCTGGAGTCGCTGGCGCGCTATGCGACGGATCCGAGTTCGGGTGGCGGATTGCAGGCGTATGACTATTTCATGCTGCAGATGCTCAATCGCGAAATCAACGTGCTCAAGCATTACCGCGCTTCCAAATATGTTCACCCGGAGCAGCTTTACATCGAATTCCTGCGGCTGGCGGGGGAGTTGTCGACGTTTTCCGGAAGTCGTCTCGTTCCGGAGTTTCCCAAATACGATCATGACAACCTGTCTGAGGTGTTCGCGCCACTACTCAACACCATTCAGCGCCTGCTCAGCCTTGATATCGGCCGGGCGATCCGGCTCGACCTGACCGAAGTCCGGGCCAACGCCTATGTCGCCAATGTCAATGACCGAACATTGTTCAGCAAGGCGACGTTCATCATCGAGGTTGCCGCCTCCATGCCGTTGTCGCAGATCCAGATGCAGTTCCCGGAACTGGTCAAGGTCGGTCCCAACACCAAGATGAAGGAGATCGTCCAGACCCATCTGCCAGGTATTGCGGTTGTGCACATGCCAACCCCGCCGCGACAAATTCGGACCATTACTGATCATGTCTATTTTCAGCTGGAGAAAAACACGCCATTGTGGCCCGAATTCAGCGTGGCGAGCGGGTTGGCCATGCATTTCGCCGGCAACTGGCCGGATCTTCAACTCGAATTGTGGGCCATACTGGATGATCGGCAATGAGCAGCTCTGACGATCCCTTCGGCGCCAACAATGGCAACAAGACGGTGATCCGTCCCCGGCCGGGCGGGGCCGCGAGTCCGTCCGGCTTTGGCTCGGGGCCGGCAAGTCCGGGATCGACGGTATTCTCCAACCAGCCTTTCGGCTCGCCTGCGTCGAACCTGAGCGGTCCGACCGACTGGGTGTCGCAGCAGTCGCCCGAATATGCGCCGAAACAGGCTCAACCCAGGCCAACCCGCAAGATACCGCTCAACGTCGCCATCGCCGCTCACAGCAACGCGGAGGTCAAGACCACCAATCCCATCACTCAGGCCGCGGTTCCGTTGCTGGTGCTGCTCGGCAGGCTGCGGCAGCTGGTTGTCGACATGGATGCCGTGCCGCTGATGCAGCATGTCGGGCGCTCCATCAACGAGTTCGAACGGACCCTGCTGGCGCGGGGCATCGATCAGGAACAGGTGCAGATCGCCAAATACACGCTGTGCGCAACGGCCGACGACATCGTCCAGAATCTGCCGGGAACCGAAAAACATGTCTGGCTGCAATACAGCATGCTTGCCCAGTTCTTCGGCGCACGAACCTCGGGCACCGTGCTGTTTGACAAGATCCGCCAGTTGCTGGCCAACCCGACCGTCTATTACGATCTCTTGGAGCTCATCCATTCCTGCCTGTCGCTTGGATTCGAGGGGCAGTACCGCGCCGCGGCCGGCGGCGACATCGAATTGCAGCGGATTCGTCGCGATGTGTTTCAGACGCTCAGGACGGTGAAGCCCCGCGGGACGGACGAGATCTCGCCGCGCTGGCGTGGCGTCGTCACCAGAATGCGGGTTGGGGGAGAGGGCATGCCGCTGTGGGCGATCGGTGCGCTGGCGCTGGCCTTCCTGGCTGCGGTCTACATGCTGCTCAGGTTCATTATCGCGGACGAGGGCGATGCCATGGCGCAAACCATGGTGCAGTTGCACCCAAGGACAGCCATCGAAATCCGTCGCGAGGAGTTCACGCCCCTGGTGGCCGAGCCGTTTGAAGCCGACAAGGCCCAGCTCGAGCGCATTCGCGAAGCCCTGGCGCCGGAAATCGAAGAGGGCCTGGCTGATGCCTTCATCAAGGGCGAGAAAATCGTGGTTGCCGTAAGCAACGTGCTGCTGTTCCCCTCTGGCAGCGCCGATGTGACCCCGGAATTCGAACCGCTGGCGAACCGCATCGCCGTCGCGCTGGACAGGGAACCCGGGCCGATCAACATCATCGGGCACACCGACAATGTGAAGCTTCGCGCCACCAGCCGGTTCAAGTCGAACTACGACCTGTCGGTGGCGCGGGCCGAATCCGTCGCGGGCCTTGTCCGGCAGTACATTGCCGATGCCGACCGGATCACCGTAACCGGCAAGGGGGAAGACGACCCGGTCGCCAGCAACGATACGGCGGAGAACCGGGCCAGGAACCGGAGGGTTGAAATCAACATACCACGGGAGGAATCGCTGTGAGCGGAGCACCCAAGCCCAAGGCAGACACCTGATGTGGTCGAAACTGAAGAGATTCGTTCGCTGGGCACTGGTGCCACTGGCGCTTGTGATCTTTTCCCTGGCGCTGTGGTTTGCCGGGCCGCTGATCGAGTTTGCCGGATATCCGCCCCTGGCCGGGTTCTGGACCCGTATCCTCATCATTGCGCTGATCTGGATTGCCTATCTGGGGGTGACGGCGTGGAAATATGTCAAGCGGCGGAAGGCCGAAAAGGCCCTCGAACAGGCGGTTGTCGCGCAGGCGGAGTCCGGCGACAACGAGGAATTGTCGCAGCGAATGGCGGATGCGGTCGAGACCTTGCGCAAGGCGTCGAAGGGCCGGAATTTCCTCTATGACCTTCCCTGGTACATCATCATCGGCCCGCCCGGGGTCGGCAAGACCACGGCGCTGGTCAATTGCGGGCTGAAATTTCCCCTTGCAGCCAATGGCGAGAGCGCTTCGGTGGCAGGCGTTGGCGGTACCCGCTATTGCGACTGGTGGTTTGCCGAAGACGCCGTCCTGATCGATACGGCAGGGCGTTACACGACCCAGGATACCGACGCCGAGGCCGATACCAAAAGCTGGCTTTCGTTTCTTTCGCTGTTGAAGAACAACCGCCCCAGGCAGCCGATCAACGGCGTCATTCTGGCCACAAGCCTGGAAGACCTGATGCGACTTCCCCAGGAGGAAATCGATGCCCATGCGAGTGCGATCCGCAAGAGGCTGCTTGAGCTGTACGAGGAACTCAAGATCGATTTTCCGGTCTATGCGTTGTTCACCAAGTCGGACCTGATTGCAGGTTTCAACGAGTTCTTCTCCTCGTTCCCGGATGAGCGGCGGCGCCAGGTCTGGGGCGCGACGTTCCAGACCGACGACCGAAAGAAGAACTGCGTCGGCATGATACCCGGTGAATTCGACGATCTTGTCATGCGCCTGACCGAAGAGACCGCCGACAGGTTGCAGGCCGAACCCGATCCGATGGCCAGAATCGCGATCTTTGGCTTCCCTGCGCAGATGGCCAGCCTTCGCGATCCTGTCGCCAACTTCCTGCAGGCCATTTTCGAGCCGACCCGTTATCACGCCAACGCCCATCTTCGCGGCTTCTATTTTTCATCGGGAACCCAGGAGGGAACCCCGTTCGACCAGGTGCTTGGCGCAATGGGGAAGGACTTTGCCGCCCAGCCGGTGGCGCATATGTCGGGGCGGGGTCGAAGCTATTTCCTGCATGATCTTCTCACGAAGGTCGTGTTCCAGGAATCAGGCTGGGTGTCCCAGGACATGAAGGCCGTGCGTCGAACGCAGTTTGTCCGCTACGGTGCGATCACCGCAATGACGCTTGGCGCGCTGGGGCTTACGTCGGCCTGGATGTGGAGCTACTACCAGAACCGCAACCTGGTGTCGGCGGCCAATGCTTCCATCGCGGAATACCGTGGTATTGCTGGACCCGCGCTCAATGATGATGTCGTCAGCGACAGTGATTTGCACACGGTGCTCGACCTGCTGCACAAATTGCGAAATCTTGAAACCGGCTATGCAAACCAGGACAAGGAGCCGGACCTGACGGAACGGTTCGGCCTCAGTCAGCGCGCCAGACTGACGGCGGCCGGAAATGAAGCCTACCGCGCAGCGCTTGAACGGACCTTCCGGTCCCGCCTGATCTACCGGCTCGAGCGGCAGATGGAGGCCAGCATCAATGATCCGGCGGTGATCTATGAAGCGCTCAAGGTCTATCTGATGCTCGGCGGCAAGGCGCCCAAGATCGACAATGAATTCATCATCTCCTGGATGGTGCGCGACTGGGAAGACAACCTCTATCAGGGCGCAGGCAACAGGCGCGGACGCGAGGAGCTTGAAGCGCACCTGCGCGCCATGCTGGAGCTCGATGACGCCCATGAAGCGCAGATCGAACTCAATGGCGCGCTCGTCGCTTCGGCCCAGCAGGCATTGGTGCGCCTGTCGCTTGTCGATCGCGCCTATTCGCTGATCAAGGGTGAGGCCAGCGGCGCCAATATCCCCGACTGGTCCCTGGTCGATGCCGGTGGCGTCGATACCGCCCTGGTTTTTGAAACGGTTGACGGGTCGCCGGTCGAGGATTTGCGGATACCCGGGCTGTTCACCTATGGCGGGTTTCACGACTATTTTCTCGATCAACTCGGCGCGGTTGCCGACAAGCTCTCCGCGGAGAGTTGGGTTCTGGGAGAGGAAGGCGCCAAGGCCAAGGTCGAATCGCAGTTTCAATCGCTCGGCAACATGCTGCTTGAGAAGTACCGCCAGGATTTCGTCGCCGAATGGGAGGGATTGTTCGGAAAGGTAAGGCTGAAGCGGATGTCGGCGGACAAGCCGGAATACACGACCATTGCCGCCGCCTCGTCGGCAAATTCGCCGATCCGCAACTTGTTCCTGTCGGTCGCCCGGGAGACAAGCCTGACCAAGGAGCCGGAAGCAAGCGGCGGCGATGAAGTCGCCGATCTGGTTGACGGGGCGTCCAGTCCGGGTCTGGCCGGCGAATTGGCCAGGATTGCGGTGCAGCGCGCCCGTGACCGGGCCACCGGCTGGTCACGGATCGGCATCAATCTGGCGCTGGAGAAATCCCAGTCGCGTCTTGGGGCAGGTGGAACCGCGCAGCGACCGACCGTGCCGGGGGAGACCATCGAAGGCTACTTCAGGCCCTATCATCAACTGGTTGACGGCGAAGTCGGACGTCGGCCGATCGACACGTTGATCACCACTCTTTACGAGATCTATCAAAGTCTGATCCTGGCTGCCACCAATCCGTCCCAGACCGAGCGGGCGACGGCAAATCTCCAGGTCCAGATCGTCAATCTTCGCGCCAACGCATCAAGGCTTCCGGCACCACTTCAACGCATGATGGAAGTGGCGGTTTCGGATTTCGAGGGCGATGCCGCCGGATCGACGATATCGCAGCTGAACCAGGCGCTTAACAGCGAAGTTACACGCGTATGCCAGGATGTCACCGCCAACCGCTACCCGTTCGCGCGAAGCAGTGGCCGTGACGTGCAAATATCTGAATTTGCACGTGTCTTTGCACCCAACGGAGCGATTGACAAGTTCTTCGCGAACCGGCTTGCCACCTATGTGGACATGTCAGGCGAGCAGTGGGACTGGAAAGTCGATTCCGTAATCGCCCAGGAGATGTCGAAGGCCACCCTGCGCGAGTTCGAACGCGCCGCAGAGATCCGGGACGCATTTTTTCCGTCCGGCTCTCCGCAGATCGGGCTTAACATGGTTGTCCGGCCCAACACGATCTCGGGAAATGCGGAACTGGCGCTGATGGAGGTCAACGGCACCGTCATTCAATCCCAGCAGGTCGGCAACGCACCGGTCAGCATGACCTGGCCGGGGACCGGCGCCGGGTCCGCGAGCATCACGATATTTCCCGAATTGCCAGGTCGCACATCGACGCTCACCGAAACCGGTCAATGGGCGTTCATGCGGCTGATCGAGAAAGGCGGCGCCAGCCGCAGCGGTGACGGTATTGCCGTCCGGTTTGTCATTGGCGGACGCGAGGTTTCCTACAAGATCGAAGTCAATTCACTCAGGAACCCGCTCATCCTGCCCGCGTTGAACGATTTCAAGTGTCCGGCGGGCTTTTGACATGCCGGTAGGATTGTACGGCAAGTATCCCGAAAAACGTGATTTTGTCGTCTTGAACATGCCTCGCGCTGTGCTGCAGCCGCTTGAGACCTGGATTCAGTCGGGCCTTGCTGCAAGCAAGGAGAAGCTGGGACGGTCCTGGGCGGATCACTACATGATTCAGCCCATCTGGAGCTTCCGCCTGGGGGCGTCGATCGCCGGAGTGGATTGTCTGGGCGCCATGTCGCCCTCAGTTGATGGTGTCGGACGGACGTTCCCGCTGGTCATCCTGTCTCATGCGCCTTCAGGCTCGGGCGGATATCCGTCGCTCAGTGCCCTGGATCCCGGCCTCTGGTTTCCCGACGTTCATACCAGGTTGCTTCATGCGCTGGACGAGAATGCGCCTGCGGAACCTCGTGACCTCATCGAGGGGCTTGCCGAGCCGGAGTCCGCGTCCACCGCTCTTCCTGAAGGCATGTCCCCGGTTGCCAACGGCCAGCGGACCTTGGTCGTGAACGGCGAACTGAAACCTGCCCTTGAATCGATAACCGAGGTTGGGCGGACACTTGCAGACAGGATGATGTCCGTCTGGTGGACGACGGGCAGCGATGCCGTGCCCGCTCAGGTGGCGGCTTTTGCCGGAATGCCGGATGTCTGGTTCATGGCGGAGATGATGTCCGGACCGCTTCCGGAGACACAGGCAAGCTGGCCAGTCGAGGGTTGAGACATGGCCGAGGTGGCGATGACAAACGATAGACACAGAGGACGCGTCCATGACTAGCCGCCCGTTTCAGATAAACAGCTATTCCCTGACCCATGTCGGTTGCGTGCGCAGGCTGAACGAGGACCGGTACTTTGCCGATCCCAAGGCAGGCGTCTGGGTCGTGGCGGACGGCATGGGCGGTCACGATGCAGGCGATCTGGCCAGCGAGGCAATCGTGCAGGGGTTGCGGAATCTGGCGGACGCCACATCCGCTGTTGCTCTCGATGAGTTGTTTCGCGAGCGCATCCTGCGCGCCAATGCCCATATTCGGCGGATCTCGGCCGAGCGCGGCGGGGTGGTCATCGGCAGCACCGTGGTCGGCCTGCTCTGTTTTGGTGAGGCCTACCGCTGCATCTGGTCCGGCGACAGCCGGGCCTATCTGCTGCGCGGTGACACGCTGACACAATTGTCGCGGGACCACACGGAAGTCCAGGATCTTTATGATCGTGGTATGCTAAGCGCCGAAGAAGCAGCAAACTATCCGCGCAAGAACGTCATCACCAGCGCCATCGGTGTCTCCGACACGCCGCATTTTGATATTGCCGATGGCCGGGTCCAGACCGGAGATACATTTCTGCTGTGCAGCGACGGACTGACGACGCATGTATCCAATCCGGAAATCGGTGAAATCATGGCAGGCCGGAGGGTGCGGGAAATCTGTGAAACTCTTATTGAGCTTGCGCTCGACCGGGGCGGCACCGATAATGTCACCGTGAACGCGATACAGTTTCATGCCTCCAAGGCAACAATACCTGTGAATATCCTGGAACAGGCCTGAAAGGAGAATTTGGGTCTATGAGTGACCAGGAAAAAACCCGCATCATGTCGATTGTCGGTCTTGGGCCCGGCACCCAGTTGAATGGGTTGTTCGAAATCGACGAAAAGATCGCATCTGGCGGGATGGGAGAGGTTTTCCGCGGCCACGAGATCATGAGCGGCCATCCGATCGCCATCAAGATCGTCCTGTCGGAACTCGCCAAGGACGAGACCATTGTGGGCCTGTTCAACAAGGAAGCCCGCATTCTTCGCGATTTCAACCATCCGGCCATTGTCCGGTACATGGCCTTCGGCACGGATCCGATTATCGGCCGGCCCTATCTGGTGATGGAGTTCATCAACGGGCCCTCGCTGGCCGAGCGGCTTGAGGAAGGCCCGCTGGCGCTCGACGAAGCCAAGAATCTTTTCGGACGGTTGGCGTCGGGTCTTGATGCGGCGCATGAACTGGGCGTCATTCACCGCGACATATCCTCCGACAACGTCATCCTTGCCGGCGGCTCAGTCGCCAACGCCAAGATCATCGATTTCGGCATTGCCCGGACAACCAAGGGTGTGACGTTGCTCGACGGCAAATTCGCCGGCAAGTACAATTTCGTTTCGCCCGAGCAATTGGGGCTGTTCGACAGCAACATCTCCGAGGCGACCGATCTCTACAGCTTCGGTCTGGTGATGGTGAATGCCTTGCGCGGCAAACCCATCGACATGAACGGCACTCAGGTCGAAATAATCGAGAAGCGTCGAAGCGTGCCGGATCTCTCCGATATCGATGAATCGATGCGCCCGATCATAGAGCTGATGCTGCAGCCGAACCCGGCCGACCGGAAAGTGTCGATGGCCGACATCGCCGAGTGGTTCACTCAACGCCGCGAGCGGTCATCGCCACCGCGGCCAATTCCGACTGCGCCTCCGACGCCTGCGGCTTTGAGCGTTACTGCTGCCAGGCCGGTTGCCGCGCCCGTTCCTGAAGCCAGCCCTTTTCTGGATCAGGACGCGGCCAAACCGGCGGAAGACAGCTGGGCTGTCCCCGATCAAGGTGACGCTGCTGCTGGCAATCCGTCGCGGACTGTCGTCTCGATCCCTCCGGCAGCCGAAGTCGACGATGACGGGTCTTCACCAGATCCGACAGCCGGTTCCGACCCCAGGATGCCCGGGACGGACAGGGCTGGCGGAGATGCGAACGCCGTCGGGGCGGACAAGCTTGGTTCGACCCCGATGCAGCATGAACCCGATGCGGCCTCGCACCCCCCTGCGCCGGAGGTGGAGACCGGGGCCGGCTCGCGCCCGCCGAGGGGCGACGCAAAACCGGAGCCCGCTTCAGGCGTGTCGGGGGCAGGGAAGCCGGCAGATTCCGATCTGGACGCTCTGCTCGAGCCCTTGATTGCGCTGAAGCACGATGACTCGAAGGCCGAGAGCGTTCCGAATGACGTCAAAGGCGCGGCTGCGGATCACGATCCATTGCCACTCTCCCCACGGACTGATCCGGCGCGGCCGGTATTGCCGGGTGCGACCGGGACAGGCGGATCACACCCGACCGAGCGGTCAGGCAGGGCAGGGATGGTCGTTGCGGCGCTGCTCGTGCTGGGTGGCGCCCTTGGCGGCGGCTACTGGTTCTTGAACCAGAACCAGGATTCGCAGCCGCAGAGCGACAGGTCTTCCGTTCTCACGCCGACGGAGCCGAAGGACGATGCGGGTGTGGACGGCACGGATGGGGAGGAGGTTGCGATCCTCGCGCCACCGGTCGTTCCGGCCCGGCCCGGCGAAGCAGCGACACCGCCCGCGATTCCAGAGGAGGTGTCGATAGATCAGCACAGCATCCGCGGAGAACTCGGAGAAATCGGCGAACGGCTTGCCTGGGTGCGGGCGTATGAAGGTGGGGAGTGTTTCTTTGCGCGCGGTACGGCGGCGGGCGCAAAGGAGATCCGAATCGAGGGAATCGGCACCGACAACAGCGGGTTTGTTGCACTGGAGCGTGATTTTACCGATGCGTTCGGTTTCGAACCTGGAATCGAGGTGCGTCCGATCGTGGAACGCCAATGCGGGATCACCCAGTTTCTTTCGGGCATGGCTGTCGACGACCTGCCGACGGTCCGGATGGAATTGAACAGCGACCGGCTCAAGAGCGGCGATTCGCTGCAGGGGAAGCTGTCGGGCCTGACAAAGCCGAACACGGTGCTCTACCTCGTCGACAATGACGGATTTGTCTATCAGATCGACCAGTTCCTCAAGCGCAACGGCGACGAGGGGACCTTCAACATAAAGCTGGTGGAACTCGCCACCCGGGATCCGCTGCCCCAGGTGGTCATTGCGCTGTCGTCGGAAAGGCCCATACGCGGCGCGGCTCTGGAACGCCCCGCCAGCGTTGCCAGCTTCATGCCGAAGCTGCTGGAAACCATCCGCAGCGACGGCGTTCAGCCCGACTACGCGTTTTCCTTTTTTCTTCTTGGCGGCTCATAGGGTAAGGCGCGGCAGAGACCTGACAGGGACGGCTTGTCGAACTGGTATCCGCGACGGGCAGCCGGAACTATTGCGCTACTCGCCGCCGCGGAGAAACACGGTCCATCGTTGTTGTGATTGCGTGTCGACTTCGTGAAAATCAACCGCCCTGTGGCCGCGAACCCAGCATTCTTCGGTGCCGCGAATAAAGAATTTTGCCACATCCACGCAGGCAGACACATCGCCGGCCAGAACGGGCTGGCCGAACACATCCTCGGCATAGAGGTAATAATAGCGGCTTGCCAGGGGCTCGCGAATGACCTCCGAGCAGCGGTTTGCGCCGACGCTCCACCAGCCCTCTGTCTGGAACTCGCCGGTCTCTTCATAGCCGAGGGAAACGTTGAGGATATCAAGTGATTGGTTGCAAACAATAAGTTCAGCCTGAACTTCCTCGGCTCCGCTGATCATGAGCAAAACAAGAAGCCCAACCATGAGAAGGGGCTTTCGAACCAGACGCGTTTCTTCACTCGACAGCATTACGATGCAACCTGCTCGCCCATGTCGATGGACTGGACGTTCCAAACATTAAAACCTAACGAATAATGTTACGATAGAATTATTGTTATTGCGTGTAAAATAGCGTGCATTGAAAGAATCCGGGTATCGTGCGATGATAAAAACAGAAAACGAGGGCTTTGCGATGAAAATATGCGGAAAAACAATTGCGATCAGTTTGTTGCTCGCGGTGACCCCGGGTTCTGCTGTGTTCGCTGATTCCCTTCTCGGAACAATACCGGACGAGCCCACGCTCATGGTGCTGCCGGGATCCGATGAAGAAAACGCCGTGTCACTGGAAACCGTCTCGAGCATATCGGCCATCCCCACCGAGAGCACGGTCGAGGCTGGCTACCCGGTGCTCTCTGTGCTTTTCGGGCGCGTGCCCATTCCGACGCCGAGGCCGACCGAGGCGGAACGGCAAACCAGCGCGGCTTCGGTGACACGAACGCGACGCGCGGCCGGCTTGCCAAGCCCACGACAGAACACCGCAGCGACATCGAGGTCGCGCAATATTGCGCTGGCGATGGAGAAACGACGTATCCCGACGCCGATGCCTCCCATTATCGGCGTGTATCGCTGAATTGAGAGGAGAAGTTCTTCGGCCGGGTTGTATAGATAACACTTGATTGCTTCTACTGTGTCGTCTCTAATAAGCGAGATGAAATTCAGGGAGCCTGTTGGATGAGAGTTGTTGGTTTTGTGGTGGTGGCCTGCGCAACAATGGCTGGATGCAGCGCCACAAGTTCGCCGGAGACGCCGCAGGTGACCAAGCCAGACTTGGTTGGCAAGGTGAGTTCGCAGCCGGGCAATTGTTTTTTCAGGGATGCGGCAGGGAATGTCTTCATCTCAGCATGCCCGTAGCTTGCTCTGCTTTCGTTCCGGGGCACCGTTCCTATGCCGGGTGAAGCCTGTGCCCTCCAGGATCGGAACCAGAAAGGTTCACGATAGACAAGGGTGCCGTTTCGAATGTTCGTTTGGCTGAAATCCAGACTTGGTCTTATCTTTCGGACTGTGCTCGCCGTCGTGCTTGTCCTCGTGCAGTTTCCGATTGCCTCTCAGGCGCAGGTGAGCAGTGTTGGCGCTGGACGACTGGCGCTGGTGATCGGCAATTCCAACTACAAGAACATTCCGACCCTCAAGAATCCGGAGCGTGACGCGGCGTTGATCTCGTCGACGTTGCGGGGCCTTGGTTTTGACGTGATCGAGAAGACCGATTTGGACAGGAGCGGTTTCGAGGCGGCCGTTTCGGAGGCCCTCGAGAAAGCCACCTACAAGAATGCGGTTCTGTTCTACTACGCCGGGCACGGGTTTCAATTGTCGGGCCGGAACTACCTGGTGCCGACGGACGCCAGTCTCACCGACAAGACCCGGATAGAAGAGGAAACCCTGTCGCTTGATACGTTGATCAGCCGTCTGCAAAGCCGCGACAGGCAGACATTGCTGTTGCTCGACGCCTGCCGCAACAATCCCTTGCCGCAATCCTCCAGGGAGGCTGTCTCCAGTGACGGCCTGGCCCAGATTGAAACCGGCAGCGGCACGTTCGTCGCGTTCGCCACCCAGCCTGGCAACATCACCAATGACGGTGCCGGCGCCAACAGCCCCTTCAGCACCGCTCTTGCCGAACACATGCCCACCGAGGGCATCAGCATCTCCGACATGATGATCCGGGTGCGCAACACGGTGGAGGAGACGACGCTGGAACGGCAGACTCCATGGGATCAGTCATCCCTCCGGTCGCAGTTCTATTTCAATCCTCTCGACGAAGACAGCGATGCCCTGACGGAAGAGGATCTTGAATTGCTGGCGGAGCTGGATCCTGAGCTTCTGGAGAAGTTCAAGAAACGCTTCGGTCTCAATTACAAAAGCTCGGACGACGCCGGTACCCAGCCCGAACTGGTCGCAACTGTGGTTCCAGCCTTGCGAATTGAGGCCGCGGATGATGCACCGGCCGAGATTGCCAGCGCCGAACCGCCGGAACCTGCCGTCGATCCGCCGGCCGCTGCCGATCTGGGCCTGTCGATACGCGCCACGCCGGAGATCCTGTCAGAAGGAGCCGCACCTGAACTTTCGTCAGACATGGCCGCGGTCGAGGTGCCCGATGGCATGGCCACACTCGAGCCGCTGGAGCCGAAGCCCAGCCTGCTCATATCTGCGGCGCCTACGCCCGAGCCGGCGGAACCGAACGAGACCGCGCCTGCGACGATCGATCTTGCAATTGGCGCTGGCGTGGCGAATGACGGCTCCCCGACGCCGGGTCTCGACCCCGGAAGCATTTCCGAAGCCGCCAAGTCCATCGACACCGCCCTCCCGGGCTTCACCATTCCCGTTCCGCTGCAGCGTCCGGAATTTGATCCGGAGGTCGAAATCGCACTGGCGGATCCCGCTTTGGTGATCGATTCCGCTGCCGCTGCGAGGCCGGTCATTCCGGCACCGGCAAGCCCGGCGTTGAGCGCGCCGATTGCCCCCGCCACGCCTTTGGTGGTTGAGCCTGCCGTTTCCGGGCCCCAGGAGTCGAGGAGTGCCGCAGATCCTGCACCGATGCCAGCGCCGAAGCTGATCATCGGGGCTCCGGAGCTTCCGCCTGCCGTGGTCGTTACCCCGGTGCCGGAAGCCAACGAAATCGCGGCGCTGATGCCGGAATTCTCGCCGTCGGTCGAGTTGAATACGGCCCCCGTGCTGTTTCCCGACGCGCCAGGCCTTGTCGAGGACACTGCCGCCGCGGTCCCGAACGATGCGGCAATTGCCAATGCTACGCCCGAGCTGCCGACGCCGGCGACAGCGCCGTCCGCAACAACAGACCGGAGCGACGACGCAACCCCGAGGCTCACGCTGACGCCAACGCCCACCCCCACCGAAACCACGCCGCCAGTGGAACTGGCGGCCCTGGGGCCGGCCGAAGAGATCGAAACGCGCCCCGAAAGCCCGCTGCCGGACCCGGCGCCGGTGGTCGACCTGGAGGAACAGCGGCGTTCGCTGGCGGCACGGGCGCAGACCGAACTTCAGAGGTTGGGGTGCTACCGAAGCGCCATTGATGGCGACTGGGGGCCGAAATCCGCGCGTGCATTGCTGCGTTACTACGCGGAACAGAAACTCACTCCGGACGAGACCGAACCCACCGAGAGCCTGATCAACCTGCTCGCCGGCGAAACCACCGTTGTCTGCAAGACGACGGTCAAGGCGGCACCTGCCGTCGCGCCCGCCAAGAAGAAAACCACCACCGCAGCGCCGACACCGAGAAAGCAGCCGCAGGCGGCAAAGCCGGTCGTGAAGCGCGCTAGCCCGCCCAAAAAGACGGTTGCCGCGACGCAGGCGCCTGCGGCCAAGAAGCTCAAGGGCAGCAACATGATTGGTGCCTTCAGGTAAGGCCATGAGTTGATGTAATCAAATCGGAGACTTTCGCGGGCAATGGCAATCAGGTGGCAGGTGTTCGGAGGTTTGGAGTGCTGGCCGGCCCATCCGGATTGTGCCGAAATCTTGATCCATGCATGAGCTGGACACCAGTTTCCGGCAGAGCAGGGAGACACGGAGCCTCAAGCGGCGGCGTCGGGCGATTCGGATGCGCATGCTCGGGGGAGCGGCGCTGCTCGTGCTCGTCTCGGCGGTACTGGTCATCGGTTACTGGCTGGACAGGCCGGCCGCCCCCTTGAATGGCGATGACGAACTGACGGCAATCGAAGTCGCGGAAACGGTTGTTCCGGTCTATGTGCCGACCATTATCGATCTGCCCGGCGATCCCATCCGCATCGAGCTTGGCGATCATGCCAGCAGTGCAATAAAGGATGTGCCGGTGCCGGCACCGCTGGCGGCGCAAGGCATATCCGGCCCGCTGCATATCGTCTCGGCGCGCATCATGGAGACGGGCAAGAGACTGACGGTAAGCGTTCCTTCGACGCAGCAGGATTTTGCCTTCTTCCAGTCTCAACGCGATCAGTCCGTTCTCGAACCGGAATTTGCCGCTGAGTTTTCGGATCCGCATGCCGGCGATTCGGGGTCTCCGGATCAGGCGCAGACCGGCGACACGGAAGGCCTCGCCCCGGTCGATGAGGGAACCGGCGGATGGGGAGACATTCAGGATGCCGGGCTTTCCGGCGCTGACGCCGAGTTCGAGCAGACCGAAATAGAGAACAACACGACCGCCATTCGCCTGATCGAGGAAGCCGACCGGTTCGAGCCGACCGAAGACGTGTTCGTCCACGTTGTGGCAGCCACGACACCGCAAGCGTTTCTCAATGAGAACAACATCAACCTGCTGGATGCGATCCGGGTCAGCGACGCCTTCAAGGCGGCACTCGGGATGGAGGAATTGCAGCCCGGGTCGATCGTGGCAATGCGCCAGCTCCGCAGCGGCGGCCGCTCTGATGACCGAAAGCTGGTGCAGATCGCGGTCTATTTGCCGGAGCGATTCCTCGGCGCGCTTGCCGTGACTTCCGACGCGAGTTTCCATTCCGCGGTGGATCCGTGGGTCGACCGCGACCTGTTCCAGCGGGTCGAGGAGGAGCCGCAATCCGCCGAGATCCGCATGCGCCTGCTCGATGCAGTCTTCACCACCGGACTTCGCAGCGGTGTCCCGAGCAGCGTGGTGGGCGAGGTGATCATGTATTTGTCGCGCAAGCATGATCTGAGCGACTTTGCCTCGCCGGCAGACAAGCTGACCCTCGTCTACAGCGAGACGCCGCGCGAAGGCGGGGAAAGTGCGGGCAAGGTGCTTTATGTCGCGCTCGAGAACGCAGAAAAGCGCATCACCTGCTTCATCTTTAGGCCCGCCGATGCAAATGATTTCAATTGCCTCGACGAGTACGACCAGACCGGCACGATCACGGTCAGCAACGGCATGGTGACCCCTGTCTCTGGCGGGGTGATGACCTCCCGCTTTGGCCCGCGCCGCCACCCGATCCTCAAGAAAGTGCTGATGCACAGCGGCGTGGACTGGGCGGCGCCCAGCGGCACGCCGGTCCGGGCCGCCTTCGACGGGGTTCTGGCATTTGCCGGCGACGCCGGTGGTTACGGCAATCTGATAAAGCTGTCGCATCCTGGCGGCACCGAAACCCGCTACGCCCATCTCAGCCGCTTCGCCGAGGGCATGGCGCCGGGGCAACAGGTCAAGGCCGGCGCGCTGATCGGCTATGTCGGCACAACCGGGCGGTCGACCGGGCCACATCTGCATTTCGAATTCTACCGGAATGGCGTCGCGCTCGACCCGCTGGAGCCGGAAATTGCCGGAAACTCCGGGGGTGCGGACGCGGTGGGGATGCTGGTCGACCGGATCGTACAAGTTGAAAGCGGCGGCAATGCCGCGGCCAAGAACCCTCTGTCGACGGCCACCGGTCTCGGCCAGTTCATCGATTCCACCTGGCTGCGGATGATGCGCACCTACAGGCCGGATCTGGCAAGTACCCTGCCGCGGGACAAGCAGCTGGCGCTGCGGTTCGATCCGACCCTGTCACGGGAAATGGTGGCCAATCTGGCCCGCGAGAACAGGGCCTATCTCGAAGCCGGCGGCCATGCGATCACGGCCGGCCGGCTATATCTGGCGCACTTCCTGGGACCTGAAGGCGCGCGAACTGTCCTGGCAAGCGATGATGGCGCGGACTTGCTGTCATTGCTTGGCTCAGGTGTCATCAACGCCAACAATTTCCTGACAGGAAAGGACGTGGCGTTCATCAAGGACTGGGCAGAGCGCAAGATGAACAGGCGCGGCAGCGATTCACGCGCAGTTCCGGATGTTACCAGGTCAGTCCAACAGGCTTCCCCAGAGTTCGTACTTTACCGCAAGACGCTGGAGACCTTGTTGGGCGGAGTTTAGAGATCCGGCAAAACTCCGCCGTTTCAGTATTGACGAGAATTCGGGTGAAACCCGGGGAATCAAGTTCTCGGACCCGGGCCATGAAGTGCCGTTGTTCCAAGACGGGTGCAAAGGTGAGAAGGTTCAAGCCTGAAGCTTTTTCGAGCGATGGCAGTATCAAGCCAGCGTCATGGCTTGTGTTTGCTTCGGATTAAATTAACACTTTGTTAACCAATTAAATTTACCCATATATTCCAGCATGATGCAAGCATCGGTGGACATTATTTCGAAAGAGATTTCCGTCTTTGGCGTTGCTGCAAGGCAACACTTCTCTGCACTCATAGAATTCATGTGCTTTCCGAAAACAACTATGTTGCGATTGTGTTAATTTGCGTGTAGCCAAAGAGTGGGTGAAGTGCAAATCAGGACCGGCGGAGCATTGTTCAGGGCAGGTTCGAGTGGATCACGTCAACTATTGCATGGTTCAAGGATGGGGACTGATATGGCGAATTGTGTTGACCGGAACTCGAAGCGTTCTTGCAGCAGAGGCTTGAGCGCGCAAATGCGGCGGAGCTTGGTGTCGGGCACTGCACTTTCGGTTCTGGCGCTTTTTTCTCTGTCACTTGCCACGCCGGTCTCTGCACAGCAGTTTTTCGATGGCGCCAACACGATCAGCAACAACAGTGTCGACGGCGGCAACGGTGCCTGGGACAATGCGACGACGAACTGGTCCGATGTCGACGGCGATAACAACGCCGCCTACAATTCCGCTGTCTCCACGAACTTCGGCGGCGGCAACACGGGGCCTGCGAGTGGCGGGACGGTGACAGTGGACGGGGGCGGCATCACGCTGTCCAGTGACGTGATTTTCGGCGCGACCGGGGACAACAGCATCTACACAATCGAGGGCGGCGACCTGACAGTCGCGGCAGCAGGCGGAACCACTTTTGACGTTTCTGACGTGAGCGGCGGCGTCGGCAATGACGCCACGATCTCGTCCATCATTACCGGTGCGGACGAGTTGACCAAGTCAGGCATTGGCACGATGACGCTGAATGCCGCCAACACCTATACCGGCGATACCGAGGTCAATGGCGGCACGCTGCGCATCGGCGCATCGGAGCGGATTGCCAACACCTCGAATCTCGTGATGGGCGGCGGCACCTTCGATCTCAACAACTTCACCGAGACAGTGGCGGACCTGTCAGGCTCCGGCGCGATCACCACCGGCGGCGGGAACGGACGGTTGAATGTCAACCAGGCAAACAATCTGACCTATTCGGGCAGCATCAGCGGCGCCACGACTTTCAATACGGATTATTTCGTAAAGACGGGCGGCGGAACGCTAACAATTTCGGGATCAAATTCGACAACGGGTTCCGGGATCTTCGCAATTAACGGCGGTACAGTGGAGGTTTCAGGCGGCAATGCCATCGGCGACAACAATATCGTATCGCTTGCCGGACCCAGCACGCTGTCGCTGCTTGCTGACGAGACAGTGGGCATCCTGCTGGGCAATTCCGTGGACACGATTAATCTTAACGCCAACACGCTGACGCTTGCTGGCGTAGCGGCCAGCGCAAATCTTGACGCCGACATTACCGGGACAGGTAACCTCGTGGTCAATGGCGCAGACCAAAACCTGCGTGAGGCCGTGACTTACACGGGCACGACAACGGTCACGGCCGGGACGCTTGAACTCAATACCAACGGGGCTCTGGCCTCGACCGGCGTCAGCGTCAATGGCGGCACGCTCCGGGTCGTCAATGGCGGCCTGGCGGCCGGTACCACAGCGAGTGTGTCCTCCGGCGCGCTGACCATCAACACGACCGCCGAGTCCATCACCTCTTTGTCGACTTCGGGCGGCACGGTGAGCGGCGACGCTGTGCTGACTGTAACGAGCGGTGCGGCCAATGCGGTGCAGATGGATGGCGGCACGATTTCATCCGACCTGAACGTCGCGGGCGGCCTGACGGTCTCGTCCGGGACAACCAGCACGCTGTCAGGGTCGAACACGTTTGGCGCGTCCGGCATCACGGTCGATGGCGGCACGCTGACGCTCGGTTCGGACAATGCGGCCGGTGGCGCGGGTGGCCAGATCACCACGACCGGCTCGGTCATCAACTACACCAATGGCGTCAACATGGCGACGCCGATTGCCATCAATTCGAACACGACGCAGCTTCAGGCCCTGGCGGGCGTGACGGCGGAGCAGTCCGGCGTGATCTCCGAAGTCGGCGGTGCGCGACCGCTCGAGAAGATCGGCGACGGCACATTGGTTCTCAGCGCCGCCAACACCTATACCGGAACAACAACCGTGAGCTCAGGCGCGCTCGCGCTGACCGGCGCGGGCTCGCTTGCCTCCACCGACGTCGACATCAGCAACGGCGGCACGCTTCGCACCGACGGCGGCGCGCTGGCGGTCGGCAGTGACATAGACGTGGCCGCCGGAGGTACGCTGGATATCGACGGGTCGGAAAATCTCGGCACACTCAGCGCGCTTGATCTTAACGGCGCTGGCGCTTCGCTGGATATCGCCGTGAACCAGACCCTGTCCGTCGGTACGATTACGACTGCAAACGGCTCGGTAGTGACGATCAGTTCCGGCGCCACGCTCGCGGGCCTTTCCAACACCATCAACAATGGCGGTGTGATGAACGTCGCCGATACCGGCTCTGTCACGGATGTCGGCGCCATTAACAATCTGGTGACTGGCGTGTTCAACTTCGCCGGAGCGGCTACTTTCGATTCCGACACTGATAACGCCGGCGCCGAGACGATCACCAATGACGGCCAGATCAACCTGAACGGAACCAATGTTCAGATCGTCAATGTCGGTCCACTTGGCAACAATGATCTGATCAATCAGGGCGCGGGTCAGATCAATGTCAATGCCGGCCGGCTCGATGTGGCGGGGACGCTCACCAATTCGTCTCCAGGCGCTGCTGTGGGCGGTCTTGGCGGGCTGGACATTGCGGCGGGCGGCATTTTCAACGCGGCGGCGCTGATCAACAATGCTGGCGGCGAGATCACCAATGCCGGCACCCTGACATCGACCGCGGTCGTCGCCAACAATGCCGGCGCCACATTCGGCAACACCGGCACGCTCAATGGCGACATTGCTAATGCCGGAACCTTCACCAACGCAGTCGGCGCCTTGGCCGGCGCGGTGACCAACAGCGGCACCGGCTCGAACGCCGGCACCATTGCCTCGCTCGACAACAGCGGCACCTTCGGCAATACGGGTACGATCACCGGCAATGCGGTCAACACGGCCGGC
>Ga0008835_100525_pt1 | contig 33746 bp, 33 predicted proteins | sample HotLakConsoUCCRE_FD_62215 | JGI IMG/M metagenome (GOLD analysis project Ga0008835, IMG submission 62215) | Hypersaline microbial mat communities from Hot Lake, Washington, USA - Hot Lake Consortium UCC-RE (Hybrid Assembly) ... | reverse complement strand
GCGTTCACCGCATCCACGCGATCACAGAGTGGAACACTGCGGCCGGAGCCACGACCTGAGATCAATCCCGAAGGCAGCGCGTCTCCCGTGCATCCGAATTCAAGTTAAGGTGACATCGCCCGTTTGCGTGTCCCGTTCGACGGAATCTGGCTCAATTCCGATCCCGCCACACTCGAACGCCGAATTGCCTCGCGCACCGCGGATGCTTCGGACGCGGATGTCGAGGTGTTGCACAGGCAGCTGAAGCGGGGAGCAGGACACCTGACCTGGACAGAAATCGACGCCGGCGAAGAACTCGATCAGGTCGTTGCCCTGGTTGACGCGACCCGGTCTGGGCGTTGACCATGAGTTCTCTCGCCCCGGCAACATGGACTTCATCGACCAAAAGCTCTGCAGGTCTTTCAGCCTGCTCTCGGTGAAGATCGCGATGTGTGAATCGGGGCGCAATCGCTTTACCGTGGATTGATGCGTATCAAGGCAGTTTTGCTTTCAAAGATCTAAAGATATGGAGACTTGATCGGCGCAGCCGGTCTGCAGTTCCAAGGCGGTCGAGAGAATCCAATGTCAAAGAAACCTGTCTCTGAAGCAGCCTTTCCGGAACTGTCCATTCCGCATCTGCGGGAGCTGCAGCGCAGCGCCGACGTCGGCAGCCGCATCGTCTCCTTCTGGTCGGAGCCGCAGAACCAAAGTGCCGCTACCTGGAGCGAGCACCGCGACATCAACAAGGTAAAGCTCGCGACTGCGCTTCTCGACGCCTATGTCGGCACGGCGAAAACAGGGCCGGTGTCCAAGGGGCGTCCGGCCGTCGAAGGGCTGCATCAGGCATGAGGCGCGACAGTTCAAAAAACGGCGCCGTGGCCTTGGTCCGTCGCTACCTTCCGGAACTGGTCTACGGCGCCAACGACGGGATTGTCACCACATTCGCCATCGTTTCGGGTATCGTCGGCGCGTCCCTTTCCATCAACGTCATTCTGATCCTCGGCTTTGCAAGCCTCTTCGCCGACGGAATCTCCATGGCTGCAAGCAATGTCCTGTCCGAGAGATCGAAATCCAAAGATCGCCCGTCCTTGCGTGAAGCGTCCCGCCACGGCGCGGCAACCTTCTGCGGCTTCATCGCGGCGGGATTCGTCCCGCTTCTAGCCTACCTCCTTCCGTCAACCCAGATATCGCGCTTCGCACTCTCCGTCGTACTGGCCGGGGCCATGTTATTCCTCGTCGGCGCATCGCGCGCCTTCTTCACCGACCGCAGGTTTCTTCGCGCTGGCGTCGAGATGCTGCTCATCGGTGCCGGAGCAGGGGCCGTCGCTTTCGGTGTGGGTCATCTGGGGGCACAGATCACGGGGAACGGAGGCTAGCCTTCTGACGTTCGCGACCAAAGGCAATGCACTTTATCATCGGGCCTGTCTGGGCGCAGTTTCGCAAAGCAGTCAGCTTCAGCCGAACCGGGCGCGCCTTTCGGCATCGGCGCATTTGAGGGCAGGGCATCGTAACGTTAAGCGAATTCTCGATCGCACGGCTGCGCCGCCTCAGCGTTCAACTCCTTACCTATATCCGCGTACCAACGCCGATGCGCGGTCGAACAGTCTGAGAACTTCGTTGAAAAGGTATCGGAGCCGGCCCAGCTGGAAGCCTTCGAATGGAAGCCGGCGGGGCTACGGCCCCCAAGCCCCTCGTCCCAACTGCTGCTGGTTGGCAACGCGTGTGCCTCCCAATTTTTTCGCCTCTTCCGCGCCCGTTGCGGGAACCAAATAACCGGATAACTGTTATCGATTTGTGACAACACCCAGGCGCGCGTCTGGTTCCGATCGGACAATGCAATGCCCGTGCACCTCAGACTGCTACTTGCCTTGAGCTTCGTTGTCTCACTGCTGGAGCAAAGCTTTCTGATCTGGGATCACGGATATCACGGACGGCGAGACAATTTTCGTGCCCGGCGAAGGGGGGCATGTCGACAATGAAGGGACCGGGGTGAGTAACAGCACCTGTTCGATCCGGGCGGGACCGGTAACATCCGGCCCAGTGTTTTGGCTGTCGGGTGCTTCTTTCAGTCCGACGCCGGACAGACGTAATCTGCGACTCATGCTCAAGATCATTTTCCACAAACCGCCAGAGGTCTGATGCAATGCCACTGATTTTCGAACGAATTCAAACCGAAGGCATCGCTGTGTTGTCTTATCTTCTGGGAGACACGGGCAAGGGTGTGGCTGCGGTGTTTGATCCAACCCAGGACGTCGAAAAATATGTCGAACTCGCGCGTTCCAAGGGCCTGTCGATCACACATGTTTTCGAAACACACATCCACGCCGATCTTGTCAGTGGCGCGCGCGAATTGTGCGAGCGTGTTGGATCAGCCAAAGTCTACGCGAGCTACGAGGGCGGCGCACGCTACGGCTTCGAGCCCGAAAAGCTCAAGGATGGTGATGAGTTTACCTTCGGCGAGACGATCCTCCGCGTCAAGCACACGCCGGGTCACACACCCGAACATGTGTCCTATCTCATCGCCGAGAAGGACCATTCCGACACTCCCTGGGGGGTGATCACGGGGGATTCCCTCTTCGTCAACTCCGCCGGCCGTCCCGACCTGCTTGGCTCCAGCGAGACCAAGAAGCTCGCCGAACAGCAGTTTCACACGCTTCGCGACTTCTATTTGAAGCTGCCGGACAGCGTCATCATCTATCCCGCTCATGGCCAGGGATCTCCGTGCGGCGCCGACATCGGTGATCGGCTCGACAGCACGATCGGATACGAGCGACGGTTCAATCCGTTCCTGCAATTTCAGGACGTGGAATCCTTCACGGAATATGCGCTCAGCACGGCTCCGCCGGTGCCCAAATACTACCCCTTGATGAAAAAAATAAACTCCAAGGGCCCCGACATTCTTGGAGGCTTGCCACGCGTTGCGGGTCTTCCGGCCAAATCCTTCAAGCAGGCGATCGAGGACAAAGCCGGCGTCCTGGTGGACACGCGCACCATGCTGGGCTTCGGCGGCGGTCACATCCCCGGGGCTCTCAACATTGGCGGGACGCCAATGCTGTCGATCTGGGCCGGCTGGCTGCTTGATCCGGAGAAGCAGCTTTTGCTCGTCCTTGACAGTGACACCGACCTTGAAAAAGTCGTGAAGCACTTCATTCGCACTGGCTATTCCAAGTTCGCCGGTTATCTCGTCGGGGGCATGGAAGCCTGGGACAATGCAGGCTTCAAGCTTTCGCAAGTCGATCAAAAAACGGTGCGCGAGGTGCATGAAGCCAACAACATCCAGCTGATCGACGTCCGGGCGCCGGGCGAATGGAAATCAGGGCATGCCCCGGGCGCGCAGCACATTTTCCTGCCCGAATTGCGGGAAAATCTTGACGGCCTCGATCGCGAGCGCCCGATTGCCGCCTATTGCGACAGCGGCTATCGCGCCAGCATCGCAACCAGCATCCTGAAGCAGGAAGGGTTCACGGATGTCAGCAACGTGCCGGGAAGCTGGCAGGCCTGGAAGAATGCCGGCCTGCCGATAGATGGGAAGATCGAATGAACCGGCGCCAGGCTTGGCTTTGCGCCGCAGCGACTGCGCTCGTAGTGATTTCCTCGCAAGCCGCATGGGCGATCGATCCGGCTCTCGACGCCCGCAACTATCCGGCGCTGGCCTGGTCGCCTTATCTCGTCGGCGCCGGCATCGGGGTTCTCACTTGACTGACCTTCTTTTTCTCCGACAAGCCGATCGGCGCTTCGTCCTTCTACGCGACTGTCTCAGGCATGATCGGGAAGGCACTGGCGCCAAAACACACTGAAAGCGGGTCTTCCTCATATGTGGAACGGCCCGGTTGGCAAGGTATTGTTTGCGTAAATCTCCGTCGGACGGTGCAGTCATATGTCCGGCCTGTTGGCGCGGTCATTTGACCGCTGGCCACGATGATATCCGCGATCCCGATTGCCTAATCACTTTGACGCGCTCGACGGCGCATTGAGGAAGCCGGTCTTATCGGTATCAAGGTTATCGTCCCTCGGGTTCATCACGCTTTTGGCACCTTGCCACTTCATTCCGGAGCCGAGGCGCCAGAATTCCTTGTGTTCTATGCTCTCCCCATGATCGCCGGCGCTTGGTAGGTGCCGCCCTTGACAAGGAGCGCCCAAATCGTGCGCGCCATCTTGTTGGCCAGTGCTACAGCCGCGACCTTGTATGGCCGCCGCGCGATTAGGGAGAGGACCCAGGCGGGCAACTTCACGCCACGACGAGCCAGCTTAAGAATCGATGTCGCACCAACGATCAGTAGTGTTCGCAACTGCTTGTTGCCTCGCTTCGATATTCTGCCAAGCCGCTCCTTGCCGCCGCTGGAGTTGGCCCTCGGCGTAATCCCGATCCAGGCCGCCAGATCGCGGCCTGTCCGGAAGGCTGCGGGATCCTGGATCACTGCCCGGACAGTCGCTGCTATGATCGGACCAACGCCTGGGATGCTGGTGAGCCGCCGAGCCGTTTCGTCAGCCTTCACTGCCGCCATGATCTTCGTGTCTAGCACTTCGATACGAGCCGTCAGTCCCTCGATCTGCTCAGCCATCTCCAGGAGTGCAGCTCGGGCTGCTGAAGGAAGGCGGGCATCGTCGTCGTCGCGTAGAATAGCGACGAGTTTGGCGATACTGGCCATGCCGGTCGCGGCGATGATCCCGAGCTCGGACATGTGAGCCCGCATCGCGTTCGCCATCTGTGTCCGCTGGCGCACGAACAGCTCGCGGGTCTTCAAGACCATCCCGGCAGCCTGATCCTCCGGCGATTTGATCGGCACGAACCGCATGGTCGGGCGCGTCACCGCTTCGCAGATTGCCTCAGCGTCTGCCGCGTCGGTCTTGTTGCGTTTGACGTAGGCCTTAACGTAGGCTGGCGGCATCAATCTGACCGTATGCCCGAACTGGCCGATGACGTTCGCCCAATGATGCGCACTCGCGCACGCCTCAAGTCCAACGAGGCACGGCTCAACGCCGCGGAAGAACTCCAACAGCTGCGACCGCCGCAAGGCTCGGCGGATGACGACGCGGCCGTCTTCGGCGACGCCATGAACCTGAAAGATAGACTTGGCCAGGTCCAGGCCGATCGTGGTAATCTTCTCCATGGAACGGTTCCTTTCTGTTTCGTGACGATGGACATCACCACAATAGGCACCTTCGATGCCGCTTCGAAGGGCCGTTCCACACCATCATATTGTAAGTAATCTGACATCGGGATCGGCGTCCGGGGTGCGCTTCATGCGGCGAACGGCAGTCACGAAGATCAGGTCGCGCTCCTTGGCTTGGGCGCACATCCAAAGATCGTTTTCATCAATACCGAGCTTCTGACCCGTGGCTTTGTCGACCCATTCCTCAATGTATTTCGGGCGGTCCTTTCGTAGCACCTTGGCCAGATATTTCTGCGCAATGCTCGCCTTCAGTTCGGCGTAAACCGACGCGGTATTGCGCAAAGACCCGTTCACCGGAACGGTGTTTGTGTTCCGGTCACGCAAGGCGGATCGGTTGAAGCTGATCTACTGGGACGGCAGCGGTCTTGTGATGGCCTACAAGCGGCTTGAAGATCATACCTTCACTTGGCCGGGCATCAGAGATGGCCTGATGACATTGGGCCATGCTCAGTTCGAAGCGCTGTTTGCGGGCCTCGACTGGCGGCGCGTTCGTTCCGTGGAAACGAGAGCGCCGGAGGCCGTTGAATAGCTGCGGCACGATGACTCAGGGATGTAAATTCCAAGGGCAAACCGAGGCGGAATTTGGTAGATTTGGGCCATGCTGAACGCCTCCGATCTTCCCGATGATGTTGCCGCCCTGAAGGCGATGCTGATTGCGGGCGCAGGAACGCGAGGCAGGTAAGGACGCCCAGATGGTCCGCAAAGATGAGCGTATCGAACGGCTTGAGACCGGCGGGCCGGTTCAGGCAAGTTCGCCACCATGGCCGGATCGAAGTCGGGCAGATCAGACGTTGATCCGGTGGGCGCACGTCGGACCTGAGTGTCAGCCCGGCGATCATTCGCGCGCCAGACTGCGAGGACTCGCAAGCTTTTGGAACGAGCGCAATTGAAAATGCAACCGCCGCCCCGGTGGGACGGCGGTCCTCAACTTGTTGGGCTGGGTCTCGTCAGGCGGCGGGGAGCTTGTAAACCCGCCCCCGCCCCTCGACCTTCTCCGAGGCAACCTCGAGCCCGAGCTTCTTCTTGAGCGCCCCCGCCATCGCGCCGCGCACCGTGTGCGACTGCCAGCCTGTAGCGGCCATGATCTCCTCGATGGTCGCGCCTTCCGGCGCGCGCAGCATGGCGATCAATGTGGCTTGCTTGGTTCCCTCGCGCGGTGTGCGCGCCTTGGGCGCAGCCTCTGTCTCGACGCCGATGGCAGCGAGCCCTGCGTCGGTCGCGACCAGAGTGACGCCATGACCTTCGCCGGTCTCGCGCCAGACGTGCTCGCCCTTGCGCATGTTCGCATCGACCTCTTCGAGGAATCCCTTGGTGAGCATCGCGCCGACCACCTTGGCGGCGGCGCCCCCGCGAAGGCTCTCGGGCAGCGGCAGGGCGATGTGCTCGGGCCGCTGGGCGGCAGCCCTCAGGATCAGGGCTTGGGTGTCGGAAAGCTGGGTCATCGTCGGCTCCCGTATCGGGGCGCGCGGAATGCGGGCCCTTCTACGAAGTCGTCTCACTCGGCGTATTCGCCTGACATAGAGCTCGCGCACGAGCACGAGACCCGCGGCGGTGAGCGGCGTCGCGAGCGCAAGGCCTGTAGCACCGGCCAGGACGCCAAAGATGAGCTGCATCCCGAGCGTCAGGGCTGGCGGCAGCGACACCGTGCGCTGCTGGATGAGCGGCGTCACGAGATAGCTCTCGATGGTTTGCACAGCCACGTAAAGCGCGACCACGTAGCCTGCGGTGGTGACGCTCTCGCCCAGAGCGAGAAGAACGGCGGGGGCAGCCGACAGGATCGGCCCGAAGTTAGGGATGAAAGTGAGCGCGCAGGCGATCAGGGCCAGAGTTAGCGCGAGGGGGATGTCGAGGAACCAAAGCCCAAGGAACGTCAGAACGCCGACCAGCGTCATCGAAATCAGCTTCCCAATGAGCCACCACAGAAGAGTGTCGCCCATCTGGTCAAGGATCTCATCGGCGCGCAGGTGATGGCGGATGGGGACGAGCCGAACGAGGCCGTGCCGGTACGTTTGTGGGTCCACAGCGAGATATAGGCCGGTGAAGAAGATGACGAGAGCACTCCCGAGCGCGCCGAGCGTGCCCGAAACCACGCCGAAGACCCTGCCAAGCAGATCCTGGACGGTACCACGGCCGGGGGAACCAAGCTGGTCTGCCGCCTGTTCGAGAACGCGCGCCCCCAGCACGTCTCCAAATCGGTCTCGGACTTGCTGCCATAGTTTGGGTAGCTGCTCGACGAGCTGCTGCGATTGATCAGCGATCTGGGGCGCGAGGAGCCAACCGGCCACCGCGAGAATTGCCGCAGTCGCGAGCAGCACCGATGCGAGCGCCACACCAGGTGAGACGCTCGTATGAGACGCGATGGCTGTGGAGGAGGACCGGAGAAGGACTGCCAGCAGCACCCCTGCGAATATCAGCAAAATTACCTGGAAAATGCTGGATACAACGACAAGCGCGAGGGTGGCCAGCGCGATCCACTTGAGTGTCGTAGCGACAGCGACCAGCGCCTCCGAGACCTCTTCAACAGAAGACCACCCCGGGGCGGAGCTTTCCTGCTCGGCTTGGCCGTCGAAGGCACCCTCGTTCGGAGGAGGAGCTTGATCGGCGCTTGCAGCAATTGCTCGTTTCGGCGAGGCCGGTTCGAGAGGGTGCTTACGTCTCTGATCGACACCCGGGCGTGCCAAACGCCGCCAAATATCCTTCATCAACATACTCCTCTTCAGAATCTCACGCGATCGCTTCGGATCTCGCGCCTGCCCAGAAAAGCGCGGCCCCTTTCAAAAGGCGAGCAGTTTTGCGCAGAGACATTGATGCCGTCAATGCCATCGAGCTGCCGTGGAGCAATGGACAGGCCGAAGGCGAGATCAACCGCCTCAAGACCTTCAAGCGCGCAATGTATGGTCGGGCAGGTCCTGAACTGATGAGGGGACGAATGCTACCACCGCTCCACACAAAGTTAGGAAGAACCCCAATTAGCGAGAAAAGGCACGTCATCGAATCGATAACAATAGGCCAGTGATCGGCGAGCAGCTTCATTAACTGCAAAAGCCGCTTCTCGTACCCGTAAGACCACTCGCATGGCTCAAAGCGAGGGTCAGGCCGGACGGCCATGCGGCCGCGGAGGATTTTGCAGGATCCGTTCCAGTCGATCGAGGGCTGTGTCGACATCCTCGAGTGTTGCCGGCGCGCCTAGAACGATGCGGACGGCATGCGGAATGTGACGCCGCCCGACAACGAAACTATGGGTCGGCGCAATCGCGATGCCGTGCGCCGCGGCTGCGTCGACAAAGTCCTCGCTACGCCAGGGATCGGGCAGGCCAAGCCAGATATGTGGGCTGTTGGGAAGGCTGACTGCATTGGAGAGGGCTGGATAGGCCGATAGCAGCGCAACACGGCGCAAGGCATCGTCCTGCTGCCATTCCACCATCTGGCGGATATAACCATTACGTATCCACCTTGCGGCGATCTCGACCTGTAGCCGTGACGAGGCCCCGGTCGACATGCCCACGCCGGATTGGCTGCGCATGACGCTCTCAAGGGGCGACACAAGGCAGCCGACCTTCATGCCCGGTCCGGCGATCCGGCCCAGACTGGTCACGAAATGGGTCCGGTGCGGTGCAATGGAAAAAATCGGCTGCTCTTCGTCCTGGCGCAATGTGCCGTAAATATCGCTCTCGATAATAGGAATATCGTATTTTTCAGCTATCTCGGCGATGGCCACGCGGCGCTCGTAAGGAAGCACCGCATTTGTCGGGTTCTGGTTGCGCGGCGTGCAGTAGATGGCTGAGATCCGGCGTCCGCCTTTGCACAGGGCTTCAAGCGCGTCCGGCAACATGCCCTTCTCGTCCATCTCGACGCCAGCCAGCTGCCGGTCAAGGTAACCTGCGACCGATTTCATTCTTGGATCGGTCAGTTCCTCCGTTGCGATGGTCTGGCCGGGATGCGTGATCGTCGACAGCGCGCACATCGTTGCGTGCTGCCCGCCGTTCGTGACGATGATGTCGTCTGGTCTTGCGTTGATACCAGACTGCGCCAGCCACTCGGAGAGGGCTGATCTGTGCGCATACTCGCCCTGTGTCGGGCAGTTCTCCAGCACCAGCCTTGCCGCATCATCCGAGGCGATCGCGCGTAGGGTCTCAGCCACCAGACCCGGAATGTCCGCCACCGGGACACGGTATGTCTGCATGTCGTAAAGCCGGCCGGAATTGACCCCGGACGGCGTTAATTTTGTTTTGATTTCAGCAATATAGGTTCCTCGTCCGATATGGCTTCGGACAATTCCCATCTGCTCAAGTTCGCTGTAGGCGCGGCCGACCGTCGCTATGGCATAGCCCAGCGTGTGCGCCAGTTCCCGTTGCGGCGGCAGCTTCTCCCCCACGGTGAATTTGCGTTGCGCCACACCGTCGACGACTGCGGCAATGATCGCCTTGTAGCGCGGCTTGATATCCGATTGTATCAGGTTTTCAATCATCGGACTATGACAATATATTTCTTGTGTTAGCTCAATTGCTCGCCTAGCCTATTCAAAACCTGACACAATTGCAAATGCAATTAGGACATTCGGAGGATGTCCTGTCACCTGGGAGGAGAAGCATGATGATTATGAAAAAGCGCACCTGCGCTGATACCTACGCGCTTGATCAGCTTTCAAGCGTTGATACCAAAGGGCTCATTTCCCGCCGTGAGCTGATGCGCCGCGCCGCGGTGTTTGGCGCGGCTGCAACGCTGGGCACATTCGGGGGCGTTCTTGGCGCTGCCGGGCAATCCGGCGGTGGCAAGGTGAGGGTTGGCCTCGACAGCGGCGCCTTTACCCCGATCCTGAAGGAATTCGCCACGGAGTTCCGCGAAGCGACAGGAACCGAAGTCGAATTCCTGTCCTATCCGCTGGGCAACATGTATGACCAGAACCTGCTGGCGCTTCGGCAGGACGAGGCGCGGTTCGACGCCTTTGATTTCTGGCCCAACTTCACAGGCGATTTCGGTCCGTTCATGACCCCGCTGGAGGATGTGGGATCACTTGCCGATCTCAATTTTGATGACATTGCCAAGCCGTTTCAGCTGCTCAACATCTATGAGGGCAAGTCTGTCGGCGTGATGATCGATGGCGACATGTTCATCAACACATACCGCACCGACCTGTTTGAAGACGCAGCCGAGATGAACGCCTTCAAGGCAAAATACGGCTACGATCTGGCGGCTCCGAAGGACTGGCAGCAGTATCGCGATACCGCTGAATTCTTTACCCGACCAGACCAGAACACTTACGGCCTTGTCGAGGTGACAAGCTACTTCGTCTACGCCTTCTTCATCAACCAACTGGTTCAGGAAGGGTCCGCGAGGGGCGAGCGATACGGCGAGCTTTTCGACGAGCAGATGAAACCGAAGCTCGTCAATGACACGGCGATTGCTGCACTGGATCAATATCGCGAAGTCACCCAGTTCATGCCGTCCGATCTGGCTAACGCCATGCCGTGGGATGTGGGCCGGCAGATCTTCTTTGAAGGTCGCGTGGCCCAAGCAAACTGGTGGACCGACATGCCCAAGGGCGCGGCCGATCCATCCATCTCGAAGGTTGCCGACAAGATCAAATGTGCACCGAGCTGGGGCGATGTCACGGTCCTTCCCTATGGTCGCGCCATGGGCATTGCCAAGAACTCGTCCAACAAGGAAGGCGCATTCCAGGCCATCGCCTGGATCCAGAAGTCGGCACAGGCAAACCGCTGGGTTGCCGAGACCTTCTCGCAGTCGCTGATGGACCCGTGGCGGATGAGCATGTTCAATGAGCCGGCCAGCACCTTCCCGTTGCAGGCTGAATCGGGCTTTGCCGAGAACTTCGCATCGGTTTCCAAGCAGCTGCTGGCCAACGAGAAGGCCTATCTCGACATCTCCATTCCGGGTACCAACCAGTATCTCGCCTCCATGATCCAGCACGTTCAGCGTGCGGTGACTGGTCAGGCGACATCGGAAGAGGCCCTCCAGGCGATGGAAGCCGATTTCGAGGATACCACCGAGACCTTCAACCGCGACCGGCAGATCACCCATTATGACGAGTACCGTCAGCGGATGATCTCCAACGGATACTGGAGCTGATCCCAGTCTTCCCGAGGAGACCGGCCCGCGATCTCGCGGGCCGGTGTTTCCAATCGGCGGCGCTCTGGCCGTCCGGCGGTGTTCCTGACTTCTCTCGATGGTGATGGGAGCAAAAGCATGCGGATTGTTCATGACTGACTACACACCGACTCTGACAATCAGCCGCCCGCCGCCAGGCGAGCGCAGCAAGCGCGAGCGTGCCGCCGAACGCCGCTCTACCATGATCCTGCTCGCGCCAGCGCTCGTGTTCCTGACGTTGATGTCGATCTGGCCCTTCGCCTATCTGCTTTATGCATCCTTCACCTCCTATCAGCTTGCTGTTCCGATCCCCATCGAATGGGTGGGCTTTGACAATTTCACCAAGCTGCTGTCAGGCGAACGGTTCTGGAGCAGTCTCGGCATCACCGCGATTTTTGCCCTGGTCGCCGTGCCACTGCAGATCCTCATCGGACTTGGCCTCGCCATGCTGATCAATTCAGTCGTGCGCGGACGCGAGATCTATGCCTCGCTGTTTCTCATTCCGATGATGCTGGCGCCCATCATCGTGGGCTTCTCCTGGAACCTGTTTCTCAATCCGATCTATGGCCCGCTCAATGCCGCCCTGCGAGGCTTCGGCCTCAATCCGCCAGCCTGGGCGCAGTCGCCGGAATGGGCCTTGCCGACAATCGTCGCCGTCGACATCTGGCAGTGGACGCCGCTGGTCATGGTGATCCTGCTTGCGGGGCTTCGCTCCATCCCAGCCCGGATCTTCGAGGCGGCCAAGGTAGATGGGTCCAGTCAAATCCAGACCTTCTTCAACATCATCGTGCCCATGCTCGCGCCCTACATGGTGGTGGCCTTCGTGTTGCGCTTTATCGACAGCTTCAAGGTCTTTGATGTCATCTACATCCTCACCCGCGGCGGGCCCGGCACATCGACCCAGAACCTTGCCTACTACACCTATGATGTTGGCTTTGGCCGCTTTCAGTTCGGCAGCGCCGGCGCGCTGAGCATCATCCAGCTCATCCTGCTGATCATCGGCACCAGCGTGATTCTGGCTCTGGTGCGGCGTCGCGGCGCCGGTGGCGCGGAAGGGGGACGCTCATGAACCGCTCGTTTGCCTTTGCGGTGCTGCGGCACCTGACATTGATCGTGCTGCTTCTCGCGGCCCTCGCGCCGCTGCTGTGGTTGCTCCTCACCGCCTTCAAGCCCTATGAGGAACTGTTCAACAGCCCGCCGAGCGTTTTGCCGATCAATGGAACGCTGGTCAATTTCACGGAAGGTTGGGCCATCGGCGGCGGCAAGGGCATCATGGACAGCCTCATCGTCTCGTCGGTCTCAACCGTGATCTGCCTGATCCTCGGGTTCCCGGCGGCCTATGCGCTTGCCAGGCGCTTTCCGCCGCACGGACAGCTCAGCTTCACCATCCTGTCGCTCAGGATGATGCCGCCGATCGTTCCGGTCATCGGCTTCTACCTGCTGTTTCAGGAACTGTCGCTGTTTGACACCTACACCGGTCTGATCATTGTCTACACGTTCATGAACCTGCCTCTGGTCATCTGGCTTTTGGCCGAGTTCATGCGCCAGATCCCCAGATCCTACGAGGAGGCGGCGCGTGTCGACGGTGCGGGCTGGTTCCAGCTGTTTCGCGATGTGCTGCTGCCGCTTTCGCTTCCGGGCGTCATGACTGCCGGCATTCTGGCTATGATCTTTGCCTGGAACGAATTCCTGTTTTCCCTGGTTCTCACTGGCGACGCGGTCATCACCCTGCCCAAGGCGCTGGCCAGCTTCTTCCTGTTCCAGCAGCCCAACTGGGGCCAGCTCGGCGCCATCGGCATAGTCGCCTTCGGCCCGTTGCTGCTGCTCTCCTATTACATGCAAAAACTGCTCATCCGCTCGTTTTCCATCGAGCTGGGCGGCCGTTGAGGTATCGACATGGCATCCATTGAACTCAGAAACGTCAACAAGTGGTATGGTCAGGCGATCCACGCCGTCAAAGATGTGAGCTTCACCATCGAGGATGGCGAATTCTTCGGCCTTCTCGGCCCTTCGGGTTCTGGCAAAACTTCGGTGTTGCGCATGCTGGCGGGTCTTGAGACCATCACAGAGGGTAACATGCTGTTCGACGGGCTCTCCGTCGCCGACAAGACCCCCCAACAGCGCAACATCGCCATGGTGTTCGAGCAGAACGCGCTCTATCCGCACATGACGGCCCGGCAGAACATCGCCTATCCGCTGAAAATCCGCGGCAAGTCGAAATCCGAAATCGATGAGATGGTCGGTGATGTCGCGCGGATGCTCCATATCGATCACTTGATTGACCGCCGCGCATCGCAAATGTCGGGCGGGCAGCAGCAGCGCGTAGCCATCGCGCGGGCGCTTGTACGGCGTCCGAACCTCCTGTGCCTGGATGAGCCCATCGCCCACCTCGACACGCTTCTGCGCGCCCGGTTGCGCGGGGAACTCAAACGCCTGCAACGCTCGCTCGGCACGACCTCGGTCATCGTTACCCATGATCCGATCGAGGCGATGACCATGACGGATCGGCTCGCGGTCATGCGCGATGGGGTTCTCCAGCAGATCGGCGCGGCCGATGAAATTCACAATCGGCCGGTCAACGCTTTTGTCTCGCAGTTCTTCGGCCTGCATTCGATGAACCTGTTCCGATTGTCACAATTGCGCGAGGAAACCGGCAGGCATTATGCAAAACTGGAGGGCGGCGAAGTCGGGGTCCCCGCAGCCCTGAAGGACATGGCCGGCAAATCCGGTTCGCTCATTCTGGGTTGCCGGCCCCACGCTGTTGAAGTTCTCAAGGCTGGAGAGGAGGCTCCGGCCGATTCATTCACCGTCACAGGCAAGGTCTATGTCGCCGAGCCTCTGGGGGATGAAATGCTGGTCACCATTCAGGTGGGCGATCTGATCGTTCAGGCCTTTGACGGGCGTAAGCGTGACTATGCCATCGACGAGGAGGTGACAGTCGCCGCCCGCTCGGAGATGCTCTACGCCTTCAACCCGGAAACGGAAGACACGATCCGGTTCAGTGAGGGCGGTGGAGGCTCGCTCAAGTCCGAAATGCTGGCAGTGTAAAAGATGCGGTATCTCGTCGGCATAGACAAGGGCACCACAATGGTCAAATCGGTCGTCTTCGACGAGACCGGTCAGGCTGTGGGCTCCGCTGATGAACGGGTCGCGATCCTGTCGCTACGACCGGGGTGGCACGAGGAGGATCCTGATGCCAGCTGGCAGGCCTGCTGCCGCACCATCCGTTCAGCCATTGCGGATGCGGGCATTGCCGGCGGGGATGTCGCGGGTGTCGGAATCGCAGCGCACATGGGAGGCGCCTGGATTGTTGATGATCGGGGCAGGCCTGTCCGCAATGCAATCTGCTGGCCGGACGAACGGGCCCAGTCGCTGCTCACAAGGCTTGAAAGCGAGGGTTCGCTCGACGAGGTATTCCGGATTTCCGGAAACGGGCTGATGCCCGGCATCACCCTGATGATCCTGAGCTGGCTCAATGCCAACGAACCGGAGATCCGCAACCAGGCCGCCGCGGTTCTGAGCGCGAAGGACTATCTGCGCTACCGGCTGACCGGCGTCGTCGCGACGGATCCTTCAGACGTTTCCTTCGTTCCGGGCGACATCGACCGGCGAACCCATTCTGACCGACTGATGGCGCTGCTTGGCGCGGATGGCTGGGACTCGATGATGCCGGACATCCTGCCATCCGGCGCAGTTGCGGGCCAGGTGACTGCGGAAGCTGCGTGGGAGACCGGCCTTGCGCCCGGAACGCTGGTGATTACCGGGTGCGGCGATGCCGTGGCCAATGTCGTGGGCGCAGGTCGAAGCCGCCCTGGCGAGGCAATCACTGTACTTGGAACCTCTTGCCTCAATTCGCTGATCGTCGACCGGCCGGGACGCGAACCTGAGGGTCTCGGCTTCCTGTTTGCCATGCCGGATGAAAACTACCTGCGGATCCTGCCCAACACTTCGGGCACAATTACCATGGACTGGTTCCTTGATCATTTTGGCGGCATCCGTGACGCAGCCGGGAAATGGGATTTCCCCGCCATGGAACAGCGAGTGGCCGCAACGCCGCGCGGCGCCGACGGCGTTTTGCTGTTGCCCTATGTCAACACCGCCGGCGTCCTGGCCCCGTTTTATGATCCGCGCGCCCGCGGCAGCTTCTTCGGCATGAGCAATCAGACGACGCGCGACCATCTGATGCGCGCGGTCTACGAAGCGCTGGCCTTCGCGACACGCGATTGCCTGGCCGCCATGCCGGGCGAGATCGATGTTCTGACATTGACGGGTGGCGGTGCACGCAGCGCTTTCTGGTCACAGATGTTTGCGGACGTGTGCAAGATCCCCATCGAGATTTCGACGGCCCAGCAGACCGGCGCCACCGGCGTTGCCCTCATGGCGGGCGTGGCCGCAGGCATATGGCCTGATCTCGCGACCGCACAGGCCAGCACGTCGTCGGTTTCCGCACGCTTTGAACCGGACCCGGTGGCAAGCCGGGACTATGACGAATGGTATGGCCTCTATCGCGATCTGCGCGATGTCTACCGCGGTTTTTCTGATCGTCGCTCACGGCTCCTCGAGGAGGCGCAGGAATGAGTTACGTCATCGGCATCGACAAGGGCACGACGGCCACAAAAGCCGTGGTGTTTGAGGCCGCCACCGGGCGCGCTGTCGCCAGCGCCCACCGGGCAACCAGGTCTCTGCACCCGCAGTCCGGGTGGCATGAGGAGGATATGGATGTCACCTTCGCGGGCGTGGCGGAGTGTATCCGCGCCGCAATCGCCAACGCCGGTCTCACCGCCGGCGATGTTACGGGTGTCGGCGTTTCCGGCCATATGGGCGGCATGTGGGCTTTGGACTGCGACAACCAGCCGCTTGGCACAGCCATCGCCTGGCCGGACGCCCGGGCGGCGGGCCTGGTCGCGGAATGGCGGGCGAATGGCGTGGCTGACGAGATCCATGCCATATCGGGCAATGTTCCCATTCCCGGCGTGCCGCTGGCGCTGCTGCCGTGGCTCAAGGCCAATGAGCCCGAGCGCTACCGCTCCATAGGCACGCTTCTATTTGCCAAGGACTACATCAATTTCCGCCTCACCGGCCGGTTGGCGACGGATGAATCCGATATCTCCTTCTTCCCTTGCGACATCCGCGCGCGAACCTTCTCCGAGCGCCTGTTTGAAATCGCTGGCATCAGCGAGATCGCATCAGCACTGCCTGAAGTCCTGCCGACCGGGTCAATTGTCGGCGAGGTGACACCTGAAGCCGCTCTCATGACCGGGCTGCGGGCTGGAACGCCGGTGGTCACCGGTGCAGGCGACGCGGTGTCGGCGGCACTTGGCGCGGGGGCCGTGCGCCCAGGCCAGGCGGTCACGGTGATCGGCACCAGTTTCATGAACAATCTGACCACCGACCACCCGATCTTGGAGCCGGCCGGTGTCGGCTTTCTGTTCCTGATGCCGGATGGCGCATGGCAAAGGCTGATGGCCAATACCGGGGGCGGGGCGCTGTGCCTGGACTGGGCCCTGCGCGCCTTCGATCTTGACCGGCTTGAGGCAGCGGGCGACGACCGCTCGGAGCTGTTCGCCCTTATCGAGGCGGAGGCGGCCGCTGTCGCGCCCCTCTCGGGCGGCGTCTTCACACACCCCTACTTCAACACATCGGGCATGTCTGCCCCACGCTTCGTGCCCGATGCGCGGGCGTCGATCTTCGGGTTCGACACCGCCACCGGGCGCGCGCAGATGGTTCGCTCGGTGATGGAAGGCGTCGCGTTCTCGATGGTGGATTGCTACGCTGCCCTCGACACCACCGTGGAAGAGATCCGCCTGACCGGAGGCGGCGCCCGGTCGCCGCTGTGGCAGAAGATCTGTGCGGCGGCGATCAACCGGCCGCTCGGCTTGCTCGAGGCGGAGGAGACCGGAGCGCTGGGCGTGGCGATGATGGCGGCCGTTGCCATTGGTTGCCACAAGGACCTGCCCGAAGCCACGGCCGCCATGATCCGTCTTTCCAAAACCGTGGAACCCGATCCCGCATTGGCGACCGTCTATCACCAGGCTTATCCGCTGTTTCGAGATCTCGGCCAGGCGCTCGAACCGTTGTGGAGCAAGCGCGCGCAAATTCTTTCTCATTTAGCCAAACGTCAGGACTCCCCATGATCGCGATAACCGCCCGCCACGTCTTGTTCGATCTCGACGGGACGCTGGTCGACACCCGTGCTGCCGTCGAGTGCTGTTACCGGAGGGTCTTCACCAAAACGCTCGAACAGCCGTTCCCGCCGGCCGACCTGCCTGCCGATCTTTATGCCATGCGTCCGGCCGAGGTGTTCCGGCTTGTCGCGCCCGAGCGCGCCGACGAACTCTATGAAGCCTACAGGACCAATTACCCGCTATGCGCCGATCAGGTCCGTGTATTTGACGGGGCCAAAGACCTGATCCGGGAGCTCATTGCCGATGGCCGCAAACCGAGCCTGGTGACCAACAAGGGGATTGAGCGCACGCTCATCGACCTCTCGGTGGCAGGGATCGCGCCGGAAGACTTCGTGGCAATTGTCACGGCAGAGGATACCGCTGAACGGAAGCCGCACCCGGCGCCGATCCTGCTCGGTCTGGAACGCGCAGGCGGAGAGGCTGCCGATTCGATTTACGTCGGAGACGGCCCGCAGGATGTGCTCGCTGCCCGCGCTGCAGGGATGGACTGCATTGCCGTGACCTACGGGTTCTACTCTGTCGATGATCTGAAGCCCCTCGACCCCGCTGCAATCGCATGCACAATTAATGAACTGGCGGGCAAGCTTGGCGTTCGCGCCCATCGCGGGACTGCCGCATGAGCCGTTTTGAGACATTGGCCGAGGGACTCGGATTTCCCGAAGGACCGGTGGTGATGCCCGACGGTTCCGTGGTGGTGACCGAGATCGCGGCCGGTTGCCTGAGACGGATTGCTCCGGACGGGTCGGTGTCGCGTCTGGCCGATACCGGCGGCGGGCCCAATGGCGCGGCCCTCGGCCCGGACGGCATGCTCTACGTCTGCAACAATGGCGGCTTCTCGTGGGACAACGAGGCCTATCTCAAGCCCGTCGGTCGGGCCGCGGACAATGCAGGCGGCAGCATCCAGCGCGTCGACCCGAACACCGGCAAGGTGGAGACGATCTATACGAGCAGCGGGGATATTCCGCTCCGCGCCCCCAATGACATTGTCTGCGACCGTCACGGCGGGTTCTATTTTACCGATCACGGCCACAGATCCGGCCGTACTCTTGATTTCGGCGCGGTGTTCTATGCCCGTCTTGATGGCAGCGAGATCCGCCAGGTGGCGTTTCCGCTGATCGGGCCCAATGGCATCGGTCTGTCGCCAGATGGCAAACTGCTTTATGTCGCCGAGACCTCGTCCGGGCGGCTCTGGTCGTATCGCATTACCGGACCGGGAGAGGTCGCCACGCCGAACTGGCCATCGCCTACGGGTGGTGATCTGGTGGCCGGTCTGCCCGGGTTTCACCGCTATGACAGTCTCGCCGTCGAGGACTGCGGCAACATTGCCGTGGCGACCCTTCGCCTGGGTGGCGTCAACGTCGTCTCACCGACGGGCCAGCTGATTGAGCGAATTGTGTTGCCCGATCCCTACACCACCAATATCTGTTTCGGTGGCACCGATCGGCGCGTCGCCTACATCACGCTTTCTGGGTCTGGGCGCCTGGTTCGGATGGAATGGGCGCGCCCCGGTTTGACGCTGGTCTCGTAGAGCAATTCCAAACGAAAGCGAGAACCGGTTTAGCGTCAGTGATCGCGTGAAAACAATCGGATAGAGCTTTCTGGGGAATTCTGCTTATCAGGAATACACTTAGATCGCGGTCGCGTTGAAGTCTTTGGGGCGTTAGTCGACCAGATGTCCCAATCGCTTCGAGATTTCCGCTGCGGAAGACATCAGGCCCTGGGCGAGTTCGCTTTCCCGTGCTTTCAGCGTTTGCGCCAGGCCGCCGATACTTATGGCTGCGATCGCTTTCCCATGGGCATCGTAAATGGGGGCTCCGAACGCGCCGACGCCCGGAGTGACATCTTCCATGCTTCTCGAATAGCCGCGCCTTCGGGTTTCTTCGCGGATTGCCGACAGGTCGTCGGCTCCTATCATTGTTCCGTTCGGACGTTCGAGCGGGCAGAAAGGCACCAGTTTCTCGAACAGGTCGTCGCGGTAGGATAGAAGCGCCAGCGGTCCGCCGCCCGCGTGAAGGGGCAGTGACTGACCGATGTCCAGCACCATGATCTGGACCTGCGCATTGCCCTCAATTCGCTCCAGGCAAACGCCGCGTAGCCCATCCGGCACCAGGAGATAGACAGTTTCACCAAAATGTGCGGCGAGCTGGGAAATAGATTGACTGGCCTCCTGACGCAACATCAGGGCGTTTACCGCGACAGAACCGACCCGAAACACCTTTAGACCGAGTTGATAGCGATCACCGGTCCTCGTGATCCACTCAAGGTGCTCCAGAGTTCCCAGAAGCCGATAGGTCGCCGTCCGGCTGTATCCTCCCAGCCTGACAATCTGACCCAGTGTCAGCTGGGGGGACCTCTCGGAGAACAGCTCAAGCAAACGAAGCGCCTTTTCAACAGATGCCACGTAATTCTTTGGATCCAAATCGGTTTTCCGGTTCGCGTCATGCCCCATTTTAACGACCTCCGATCCTTTGAGCGTGTGCCCGGCAAATATGGTTGTTGACACACATTTGTTAAGAAGCGATATTGCAGTGTGTCCGGATAACGGACTATATGTCCGGATAGCGGACATAACAAGAGGAGAAGCAAGCTGAAGATCAAGCGGCTTGTATCGAGGAGAAAAAGAATGATGAAATCAAAGAGCTTTGGAATTCGGGCCGGTATCTTGCTGGCGACCACGTCAGCAGCGGCCTTTGCGCTTCCGGCCTCCGCCGCGGATTTTCCGGCTGAACCGATCCGAATTGTTATTGGCTTCGCCGCCGGTGGTTCCACGGACACCAACACGCGGGCACTCGCCAATGCGGCCGAACAGGTCTGCGACGCGGACATCGTGATCAGCAACCAGCCAGGTGGTTCCGGTGTCGTGGCGCTGGAAACTGTCCGCAACAGCGAGGCTGATGGTTATACGGTCGCGACCACTCCCACCGAGATCAGCGCGCTCAAGCATCTTGGTCTCAGCGATGTCACCCATGAAGATTTTCAGGGCGTGATGCGCTTCATCCTGGACCCTCACGGCTTCTTTGTCCGTTCGGGCTCCGATTACACATCGATGGAAGATGTCATCAACGCGGCGAAGGACGGAACGAAGTTCCGCATCGCGACTTCGGGTCCGGCGAGCCCTTACGCAGTGACCTTTCAGGACGTGGCGCGTGCGACCGATGTGTCGGGCCAGTTCGTGAACATTCCCTACCAGGGAGACGCACTGGCTATTCCCGCGGCACTCAGCGGTGAAGTGGATCTCCTGGTTACGAACGCGTCCAACGTCGTGGGTCAGGTCGAATCCGGCGATCTCTTGCCACTTGGTGTGGCGACTGACCAGCGCATCGACGTGATGCCAGACGCGCCAACACTTCAGGAGCTGGGCATTGATGTCACGGGAGGGTCGATCTACGGTCTGGCTGTGCCGAAGGGTACGCCGGAGGATCGGGTTGCCGCTCTCAACGACTGCTTCAAGAAGGCGTTCGACTCCGAGAGCTTTCAGTCCTTTATCGGCAAGTCCGGCATCAATCCGGCCTATCTCGATTCAGGTGAGTTCAACGCTTATCTGGCTGACGAGTATTCCCGTTACGGCGAACTCCTGAAAACTCTCGGCCTCACAAAGAACTGAGAAGGTCCGGATCGTGTCGAAAGGATCCGTCGTACCACCGGCATTGGTTCTGCTGTTCGGAATCGGGATCCTGGCTGCTTCAGCCGGGATCCGTCCCGGCATGCTCGATCAGGATCCCGGGCCGGCTTTCATGCCGCGCATCTGCGGCGCTGGGCTGGTGGTTCTCTCGCTGTACCTCTTTGTTGACAGGGAGCCCCACGAGGGGCTGCCGCGAGGCAGGGCGCTGTTCAAGGTGCTCGGCACGGTGGCGCTGGTTCTTGCCTATCTCAACCTGATCGAGCCGTTGGGCTTTCCGCTTTCGACGGCGCTGTTTCTGGGAATCGAGATGGCAATTATCGGCGTCGCTAATCCGGTGCTGCTTATTGCCGCACCGGTGCTTTTGAGCGGTTTGATCTATTCCCTGTTTCGTTTTGGGCTCGACGTCGCCTTGCCGGCAACACGCTTGTTCGGAGTTCTGATATGAGTGGCTGGTATGAGGGCGCTGTGGCTCTGATGGACCTCTCCGTCCTGATGATGATCCCTTTGGGAGTGGTCCTGGGTATCGCGGTTGGAGCGATCCCCGGACTGTCGGCTACGGTCGGAATGGCGATGTTTCTGCCGTTCACCTTCACACTCGATCCATTGACGGGTCTCGTCTTGCTGCTGGGCATCTACAATGGCGCCTGCTATGCGGGCGCCATCCCTGCGGTCCTGCTGAAGACTCCGGGGACACCGTCTTCCGCCGCGACGGCCCTTGATGGTTACCCGATGGCGCAGAAAGGGCAAGCCGGTCAGGCCCTGACGATTTCGCTGGTGGCAAGCGTTGTCGGCGGGCTGGTAGGGACGCTTCTGCTGTCGCTTTTTGCTCCGGCGCTTGCGCGCTACGCCTTGTCTTTCGGAACCCCCGAATATTTCGCGATTGCCATACTGGCCTTGACGATCATCGCATCCGTAGGTGGGGGATCGATGGCGAAGGGTTTCGTCAGCGCCTTCATCGGACTGATTGTAGCATCCATCGGATTTGATCCGATAGCAGGATTCCCAAGGCTGTCCTTTGACAATACATCACTTTCCGGAGGGATCTCGCTCATCCCCATGCTTGTCGGCATCTTCGGCGTCTCCGAAGCGCTAATCCAGCTAGAACGTGTCAGCAACGTCCATGAGCGCATGAGTGTGCTGGGATCCTTTAAACTTGGCGCAAACTGGGTGAAGCGATTGGGGCCCACCATGCTGGGATCGACGGCCATCGGTTTCGTGTCGGGAATGTTGCCGGGTGTCGGAGGCGATATCGGCGGCTATCTCGCCTATAACGAAACCAAGCGGCTGGCAAAGCCTGAGGATTGTTTCGGCGAGGGTGAGCCGAAGGGCGTGGTCGCCGCGGAAGCGGCCAACAACGCCAGCAACATGGGCTCGCTTATCCCCACATTGGCCTTGGGTGTGCCGGGAAACACCCAGTCTGCGGTTCTGTTGGGTGCGCTGCTTATTGCCGGTGTGCAGCCAGGCCCCGGGCTTTTCGCTGCAGCGCCGGAACTGGTCTTCGGATCCTTCCTGGCCATGACCCTCGCCTATGTCTGCATGCTGGCGATCGGGTTGCTCGGTATCCGAATGTGGATACGCGTCGTCCAGGTCCCCGCGGTTTATCTGTGGCCGCTCGTCATCGTGTTTTCGGTCGTGGGATCATTCGCCGTACGCAACGAGCCATTTGACGTCCTTGTCATGCTTGTGGCCGGCGTCCTCGGATACCTGATGACGAAGGCGAAATATCCGGTTGCGCCCTTGTTGATTGCCGCGATTGTCGGACCGATTGCAGAAGAGAATTTCCGTCGGTCGATGATCCTGAACGAAGGCAGTCTTATTTGGCTGTTCCAGCCATTGACGGCGACGATCCTGCTTATGGCCGCAGCGTCGATCATCTTCACGTTGCTTCGCCACCGCAAAACCCATCACCCCGATCCCGCGGACAGAGTGTCGTGAAGCGCGGATCGTAATGAAACATACCATACAAATCAGGAGCTTGTTGTCGTGTTGAAATCGAACTTCCCGCCCGCCACGGCGAACATCGAAGAGTTGAGCGCGCGTGCACTCAATCTCAGGCGCAAGATGATGCATATGGCGTCGGGCAAGGGCGAAGGCTATATCGCCCAGGGCCTGGCCATCGCCGATTGTCTCGCCGCCATCTATTTTCATGAGCTGCGGCACGATCCCGCGCGACCGGACTGGAAGGACCGGGACCGTTTCCTGCTATCGACGGGGCATTACTCCATCGCCATGTATGCCGTGCTTGCGGAAGCCGGTTATCTCGCCGATGATGAATTGCCGACCTATGGACTCAACGGGTCAGCGCTTCCAATGAGCACCTTCGACGAGACAGTGGGTGTCGAGATCGTCGGCGGTTCGCTCGGCCATGGCCTCGGCCAGGCCGTCGGTATGGCGATCGGCGTCAGGCTCGACAAGTCGAACGCACGGATCTTCTGCGAATTTTCCGATGGGGAGCTCGACGAGGGATCGACCTGGGAAGCCGCGATGGGTGCTGCGACATTCAAGTGCGACAACCTTGTAGCGCTGATCGACTGCAACGGCATCCAGGCGGACGGTCCGGTGACCGTCGCCATCGAGCCCGTGGCCGACAAGATGACAGCCTTCGGCTTTGAGACCTACGAGGTCAATGGAAACGACATGGAAGCGCTTGTCGATGCGCTCGGAAAGTGCCGTGAACAGAATGGCAAGCCGAAGGCCATCGTTCTGCGCACCACGCCCGGATACGGCGTTCCCACCATCATGGCCCGTGACAGGGCGCACTTTGTCCGCGTCGGCAACGACGAATGGGAAACGCTTATCGAAGAGTTGGAGAGAGAAAATGCCTGAGACCCAGACGATTGGTAACCGCACGCGCGGAATGGGCGAGGTCGTCGACGTTGCGGGCAAAATCACGGAGACCGCACCGTTCGGCAACACGCTCGCCGAGATGGCGAACACACGCCCCGAAATTGTTGGTCTGACAGCCGACATGGGGCGCTACAGCGACATTCTGCCGTTTCGAGACGCCCACCCCGAACGTTTCTTCAATGTCGGGATGGCCGAGCAGAATCTGATCATGGTGGCCGCCGGTCTCGCAAAGACCGGCAAGATCGCCTACTGCACCACCTATTCGGTCTTCATCACCCGCCGTGCTTATGATTTCGTCGCCATCGCCTGCGCCCATTCCATGGCGAACGTGAAGATCTTCGCCGGCATGCCTGGACTGGTCAACGGTTATGGCGCCACCCATCAGGCGACCGAAGACATCAACATGATGCGTGGTATCGCGGATCTGACGATCATCGATCCGTGCGACGCAACCGAATTCAAGCAGGTGGTCCGCGCTGTCGCCGATATTCCAGGCACTGTCTATGTTCGCAATTTGCGCGGCAAGGTGCCTGTCGAATTGCCAGAGGATTATCGCTTCGAGCTCGGCAAGGCGAAGGTGCTGCGCGAGGGCGATGGCGAGATCGGTCTCATCTCGACGGGTTACATGAGCGCCCGCGGGCTCGACGCTGCCGGGATGGCCGAAGATGACGGCAAGAATGTTGGCGTACTTCACGTCGGCACCATCAAGCCCTTTGATAAGGCCGGCGTGATCGAATTCGCCAAGCGGCACAAGCGCCTGATCGTTGCTGAAAACCACAAGACGACCGGCGGGCTCACAACCCTAGTCATAGAGGCCCTCTACGAGGCCGGGATCCAGAAGCCGCTCGTCAAGATAGGCCTTGCCGACAGTTTCTTTGAATGTGGATCGCAGGAGTATCTCGAAAGCAAATATGCTGTTGATATTCCCCGGTTCATGACTGCAATCCGTGATGGTGTCTGAGCGGAGGGGAGCGACAATGGGAGGATACGTGCGATGACTGCAACCAACACCTCGAGGATCGACACCAGCAAGGTGGCATATGCCAAACCGCAACCCTTCGGTATGGTTTCGGACGTGTTCGTCCCCGGTGCGCTTGATCTCGACGGAGACGAGAAGCTCTGGGTGCCGCAGGTCGACGGGGTCTGGTTCAAGCCGTTGGTCCTGTGTGTGAGCCAGGGCTACTACGTCAACCTGTTGCGGGTCCGCAATTCCGGCGTGTTGTCGCGTCACCGCCATGCCGGCCCGGTGCACGCCTTCACGCTTCGCGGTCGCTGGCGCTATCTTGAGCACGACTGGGAAGCCGTGCCACAAAGCTACGCCTTCGAGCCGGCTGGCGAAACCCATACGCTCGTGGTTCCCGACGATGTCGAGGAAATGGTCACCCTGTTCCACGTGACCGGCGGCTACGTCTATGTCGATCCGCAAGGTGTGGCGCTCGGCTACGAGGACGTCTTCACCAAGCTGGAGGCTACGCGCCGACACTATACTGCGATCGGCCTGGGCGAGGACCGTGCGATGGAACTGGTGCGTTGATGACGGCATCGGCACTTCGCATATTCGGCAGTCCCCGGCGATATGTCCAGGGCCCCGGTGCGCTCAACCGGTTGGGTATCGAAGCGCGTTCATATGGTGTTTCGCCTGTATTGGTCGGTGATGCGCATGTGATGAACCTGCTCGGCGGGAAGCTTCGCCACCTTTGCGACGAAGAGGGACTTGCACCTGTCTGCCTTACCCTGGAAGGCGAGATAACCCGCGCGGCGATTGCCGGGCTGGAGGAGCAGCTTAGCGGCCATGATGTCAGCCTCGTCATCGGTGTTGGCGGCGGCAAGTCGCTCGATGCGGCCAAGGCACTGGCGGTCCGGCTGGGCAAGCCGGTCTTTACCGTGCCGACCATCGCCTCCAACGATTCCCCCACCAGTGCAGCGATCGCCATGTATGACGACAGCCACGTCATGATCGCCGTCGACAGGATGGCGGCCAATCCGGATCTCGTGCTCGTCGACACAGCGCTCATATCCAAGGCACCCGTCATGTTTCTGCTCGCCGGGATCGGGGATGCGATTTCCAAGAAGTTCGAGGCCGACGGTTGCCTGGCCGGCACCGGTGTCACGCCCTTCGGCACCCGGCCCCTGCTAACCGCAATCGCGATTGCCGACTGTTGCTATCGCACCATCCGGCTGAATGGGGTGGCCGCCGTGGCTGCCTGCAAGCGGAACGAGGTCACGCCGGAACTGGAGGCCGTAGTCGAGGCTGCGGTGCTGATGAGCGGGCTCGGCTTTGAGAATGGCGGTCTGTCACTGGCTCACTCTCTGACCCGCGGCATCGTAAAGACGCGCGATGCCATGAACGCGATTCACGGCTACCAGATTGCCTGGGCGCTACTCGTACAATGGGCCGCCGAGGAACGCTCGGACGATGATATCCTCGACCTGATGGCGTTTTACCGAGAGATTGGCCTGCCGGCTTCATTGCCCGAACTCGGCATGGATGATCCGACCGAAAGCGAGATTGACCAGATGGCCGAGTGGACCATGGTCGCGCCGCATCTCGCCAATCTCGACAGACCGGTCGATCCGGCTATGCTCGCCGCGGCCATTTGGCGGGTCGAGATGCTGGCCAGCAGGGAGTCCGCATAAGTGACACCAGATCCATTGTTCGACATTGTTGGGAAGCGCGTCCTGATAACCGGCGCATCCAGCGGGCTTGGCAGGCATTTCGCGCAGTTTCTGGCGTCTCGCGGTGCGTGCGTTGTTTTGGCTGCCCGCCGCGCCGAGGCGCTTGATCAAGCCTGCCGCGAGATCACCAAGAATGGCGGTGAAGCCACACCTCTGGTTCTCGATATTGCAGACGGTCAGGCTGTTCGGGTTGCTCTGGCGGATGAACGGTTCGATATTGTCGTCAATAATGCAGGCATTTCGCGCACCGGCGCGCTGATGGATCTTTCCCCCGAGGACTGGCAGAGCGTCATTGATGTCGATCTTTCCGCCGCCTTCAACGTCGCCCAGGCGGCTGCGCGGGGCATGCGCAACAGCGGCAAGGGCGGTTCGATCGTCAATGTCGCCTCGATCCTCGGCAAGCGCGTGGTCGGAGGGGTCGGCGCCTACACTGCGGCCAAGGCGGGTCTCGTGCAAATCACGCGAGCCATGGCGCTTGAGTGGGCGCGCTTTGACATTCGCGTCAATGCGCTCTGCCCCGGCTATTTCAGCACCGAGATCAATCAGGGCTTTTTTGAGAGCGGGCACGGCCAGGCAATGATCAAGCGTGTGCCAATGCGCCGCATCGGTGATGTGTCCGATCTCGATGGGCCACTTCTGCTGTTGGCTTCGGATGCCGGACGCTTCATGACCGGGACCGAGGTTGTCGCCGACGGCGGACATCTGGTTTCAGGACTTTAGGAGAAATCGACAATGGACTTCACAATCTCCCAATCGCTGGAAGAACTCAGGCAGCGCATTGCCGCCTTCGTCGAGAACGAGGTGCTGCCGCTCGAGAGCGTGAAAAGCTCCTACGACGATCACGAGAACATCAGCCTGGCGCTTCTCAACGAGCTTCGCGCCAAGGCTCGCGCGGAAGGCCTCTGGTGCCTTCAATTGCCGAAGGAAGATGGCGGTCTTGGTGTCGGTCGCACGGGGATGGCGGTTTGCTACGAGGAGATGAACCGCTCCATCTTCGGTCCCGCGGTCTTCAATTCCGCAGCCCCCGACGATGGCAACATGATGGTGCTGTCGATGATGGGCACCAAGGAGCAGAAGCGCCAGTGGCTCGATCCGATCGGCGACGGCAAGGTGCGTTCGGCCTTCGCCATGACCGAACCCCATCCGGGCGGCGGCTCTGATCCCTCAATGATCGCCACGAAGGCGGTGAAGGACGGCGAGGACTATGTCATTTCCGGCACCAAATGGTTCATTACCGGTGCCGGCGAGGCGAGCCATTTCATCCTGATTGCCCGCACCAGTGACGATCCACGCAGTGGTCTCACCGCCTTCCTGTTCCACAAGGACCAGCCTGGCTGGGAGATCGAACGCCGAATCGGCATCATGGGGCCGGAAGAACACGGAGGTCATTGCGAACTCATTTTCAACGGGCTGCGCGTTCACGAAAGCCAGATCCTCGGCGGGATCGGGCGAGGACTGAAAGTCACCCAGACCCGTCTTGGTCCTGCACGGCTGACGCATTGCATGCGTTGGCTGGGGCTCGCCAAGCGCTCGGTCGAGATCGCATCGGACTACGCCGCCAAGCGGGAAGGTTTCGGTGTCCGGCTGGCTGATCGCGAGAGCATCCAGCTCATGCTCGGGGACCTCGGCATGCAGATCGAGATCGGCCGGCTTCTGGTGATGAAGGCGGCCTGGGCGATCGATCGCGGCGAATATGCGCGTACCGAGGTTTCCATGGCGAAGATCCACGTCGCCAACGTGCTTCACCAGGCAGTCGACCGAGCGATCCAGATCAATGGCGCCCGCGGCTATTCCAAGGATACGGTGCTCGAATGGATCTACCGTTATGCCCGGCAGGCGCGTTTGGTCGATGGCGCCGACGAGGTCCACAAGATGGTTATCAATCGCGAGATGGCTGGCAAAGGTCGGGATTTCTGGGCTTGGCGGGTCGATGGGGCAGGCGATGACTTGGACTGACCCGCATCTTCAAAGGCGCGAAGCGAATTTCCAACCGCTCAACCCGGTTCGCTTTCTGGCGCGGGAAAACGAAGCTCATCCCGAACGCACTGCTGTCCTCTGGCGCCACCGCAGTTGGACCTATGCCCAGTTCAACACGCTCGCCGTCCGCCTTGTGGATCTATTGAAGAGGGCCGGGATCGGACCTGGCGACGTGGTCTCGATCATCTCCCGCAATCGGCCGGAGATGCTGGCCGCACACTTTGCGCTTCCGGCGCTCGGCGCGGTGCTGAATACCATCAACACCCGACTGGATGCCGAGGCGATCGGCTACATTCTGCGCCACTCCGAGGCCCGTCTGCTCCTGGTGGATGATGCTGTGGGCGTTTCGGCGCTGCAGGCGGCGGCGGATGCGGCCGTGAGAACCATCCGTCTCAGCGATGTCGCGGGGCAGGGGGAAACGCCCGGACTTCTCTCCGGCGAGGTCGATCCTGAAGCTCGCCTAGATGAGCGCGCCATCACCGACGAATGGCAACCTATCTGCCTGAACTACACCTCGGGCACGACGGGAAACCCCAAGGGCGTGGTTTGTCATGCCCGTGGCGCCTTCCTGAATGCCATGGGCAACGCGCTTTCGCTCGGCTTCGGTGCAGGCACGCGCTATCTTTGGACGCTACCGATGTTCCACTGCAATGGCTGGGCCCATACCTGGGCGGTGACGGCTGCTGGCGGCACCCATGTCTGCCTTGATGCCGTCGAACCCGCGACCATACTCGACCTCGTCGCCAATGCGGATATCACCCACATGTCCTGCGCGCCGGTGGTGCTCTACATGCTGCTCAACGACCCGAAGGTCTCGGCCCTCAAAGGGACCGACAGGCGGGTCTCCGTCGCCACCGGCGGCGCTGCACCCACGGCCTCGCTGATCAGCCAGCTTGATGCGATCGGCTTCGATCTCGTGCACCTCTACGGGCTGACCGAGAGCTACGGTCCGGCCTCGATCGGGGAACTGGCCGACGGAATGCACAATGACGATCCGGTCACCAAGGCCGAATGGCTGGCGCGCCAGGGCGTGCGCCATAAAACCTCCGGGGACATTCGCATCGTCGATCCGGAGACAGGCGAGGACCAACCCGCCGATTCTCAGTCAGCGGGCGAGATCCTGCTGCGCGGCAACACGTTGATGGCAGGCTACCACAAGGATCCGGAGGCTACGGAGGCCGCTTTCGCGGATGGCTGGTTCCACACTGGAGACATTGCCGTCCGCGAGCCGGATGGGGCGATGCGGATCACCGACCGTGCCAAGGACGTGATCATCTCCGGAGGCGAAAACATCTCTTCGCTCGAGGTCGAATCCCTCCTGCACCGCCACCCTGCTGTCATGTTGGCCGCCGTGGTCGCCATGCCGAGCGAGAAATGGGGCGAGACACCGTGCGCATTCATCGAACTCAAACCCGGTGCCCTGGTTGACGCCGACGAGTTGATGACCTTCTGCCGATCTCATCTGGCCGGATTCAAGATACCGCGGAAATTCGTGTTCGACGAACTGCCGAAAACGGCGACCGGTAAGATCCAGAAATTTGTGCTGCGCGAGGAAGCAAGGAGGTACGACCGTTGAGTTTGGCAATCGATACCACCGCATTTGCCGCCTGGCTGCGGGCGAGGGATTTTGGCGAACTGGAGACGATCGAGGACGTCGCCGGCGGTCAGTCAAATCCGACTTTCTTTCTCCGTGCCGGTGATAAGGCCTATGTACTGCGCAAGAAGCCGGGCGGGCAGATTCTCAAGGGTGCGCATGCGGTCGACCGCGAATTCCGGGTGCTCACTGCCCTTTCCGAGACCGATGTTCCGGTTCCCCGACCGGTCGCTTTCTGCAACGACACGTCGGTTCTGGGCACCGAATTCTATCTCATGGAGCGGCTCGAAGGCCGTGTGTTTCACGATGCGGCGCTGCCGGACCTGGCGCCGGCGGAGCGCGAGGCGATATACCTTTCCATGGGCGAAACGCTCGCACGGCTTCACGCAGTTCGTCCGGACGACGTCGGACTTGGTGATTATGGGCGTCCCACCGGATATTTCGAACGCCAGTATCGCCGCTGGCGGTCCCAGTGGCAGGCAGCCCAGGAAATGAATATTCCGGAGGTCGACCGGCTCGCCGAGCGGCTGAAAGATCAACTCCCGAAAGACGACGGACAGGCGGCCATCGTCCACGGCGACTATCGGATCGGCAATCTGATCTATCACCCGGTAGAGCCAAAGATCGTCGGCATTCTCGACTGGGAGCTCTCCACGCTCGGCCACCCGCTGGCCGATCTGGGCTTCTGCTGCATGCCCTGGCGAACGATGCCCGAGGAATATGGCGGCATCCGTGGGCTTGGCGCTGAGGTAGAGGGCATTCCGTCGCGCGAGCGCTTCGTCGCTCACTACATGCGGCACGCGGTTTCCGCCGCGCCGCTGGAGCCGGCCCACGAGGCCTTCGCGCTCTTTCGCTTTGCCGTGATCTTCGTCGGCATCGCGGAGCGCGCCCGGCAAGGCAATGCCACCGACCCCGAAGCCGAAAGGCTGGCGCCACTGGCTGCCCGCTTTGCAAGCCGCGGCCTTGAACTCATTCCCGGCTAGCATCCGGGCAACTCGCCCCTTCCACCCAAACAACAAAGGTCAGGAACCATCTCATGTCTGCACCAAAGAAAACTGCGATCGTAACGGGTGGCGGCACCGGGCTCGGACAGGCCTGCGTCAAGCAACTTCTGGCTGACGGCTTCAAGGTCTGGTCGTTCGGTCTCGATGTGGAAGAGCAAATCGATCATGCGGATCTGGTCGAACAGCATTTCGACATTAGGGATGGTGCGGCCATCAGCCGTTTGGCAAGTGGGTTCGAGGGCGTCGATGCGCTCGTCAATGCGGCGGGAACGATCCTGCACGATCGCCGCGAATTCACCAATGACGGCTTCGACAAGGTCATGGAGGTCAATTTCAGGGGCACCCAGCAGCTGTGCTACGCGCTTGAAGCGCAGCTGAAGGCCAATCGGGGTGCGATCGTCAATTTCGCTTCGATGTGGTCGATCTTCGGCTCTTCGGGCAACCCGGCCTATTCGGCGAGCAAGGGGGCGATCGAATCCTTTACCCGGGCACTTGCAGCATCGTGGGCAGCGGATGGTGTGCGAACGAATGCGATCGCGCCTGGTTGGGTCAAGACCCGCATGGCGGTCAATGCGATGAGCAATCCTGATCGTGCGGGGCCGATCCTGAAGCGAATTCCGATGGCGCGCTGGGGCGAACCCCGGGAGGTCGGCCAGGTGATTGGTTTCCTTGTGTCTCCGGCCGCAAGCTACATCAACGGTGTCACGCTGCCTGTCGACGGAGGCTATGCGATCGCGTGATGACCAGCGAAACCAGAAAGACCGTTCTGATCGCAGGCGCTTTGGGCGTCGTCGGTCGTGCGGCGTTCGAGCACTTCTCCGCCTTGGAAGGCTGGAATGTCGTGGGCCTTTCCCGGCGCAAGCCCGACTTTCCAGCCCAACGCTGGATATCGGCTGATCTGACAGACGGCGACAGCCTGGCTGTGGCGCTCGCGGATGTGGGACCTGTCACCCATGTCGTCTACGCAGCGCTCATGGAAGAGCCGGAACTCGTCAGCGGCTGGACCTCTGCCGAGCAGGTCGGCACCAATACCCGCATGCTCCGCAATCTGCTCGAGGCGCTGCCCGCCGAGTCCGAACGTCATGTCGTGCTGCTCCAGGGCACCAAGGCCTACGGCGTACACCACGGCCCGTACAGGATGCCGGCGCGGGAATCCGATCCCCGCTTCATCGCCTCCAACTTCTATTATGATCAGGAGGATCTCGTTCGAGAACGGTCGGCCGCGGAGGGCTGGAGTTTTACCGTTCTCAGGCCGCAGATCGTCTGCGGCTATGCGCTTAACAATCCGATGAATGCGGCTATGGCCATCGGCGTCTATGCGGCGATCTGCGCCGAACTCGGGCAGCCGATGCGATTTTCCGGAGACCCGGCCTGCTTTCAGGAGGCGGTGGATACGGATCTTCTGGCCCGGGCAATCCACTGGGCATGCGAGGAGCCGCGCTGCGCGGGTGAAACCTACAATATCGCCAATGGAGACTGCTTTTCCTGGCGCAATCTATGGCCACGCATTGCGAAACGCTTTGGGGCGGAGCCGGGTATCGATCACGCGTTCTCAATGGCGCGGGTCATGCCGGACAAGTTCGCGGTCTGGGACCGGATCGTTGAAAGGCATGGGCTGCGGAAGATCCCCTACGACCGTATCGTGTCATCCTGGCAGTTCCTCGACTATCTCTTGAGACACGACCGGACCTATCCGCACCATTCTCTCGTCTCGACGATCAAGGCGCGTCAGCACGGCTTCCATGACTGTATGGACACCGAAGTCATGTTCGACCGCATCTACGAACGGCTGCAGGCGGAAAAGGTTCTTCCAGGGAGTGGAGATTGAGGGCGCCTAAAAAGAGGTTCTTCCTCATATGTGGAACGGTCCTCATGAGTGCCAAGCCACAATGGGAATGCGGGGACACGGGCCTCGCCAGCCCGGGCGGCAAGAAAAGGGGTTCTTCCTCTTTGTGTGGAGCGTGGTAGCATTCGTGCCCTCAGCAGTTCAGGACCTGCCCGACCATACATTGCGCGCTTGAGGGTCTTGAGGCGGTTGATCTGGCCTTCGGCCTGTCCATTGCTGCCACGGCAGCTCGATGGCATTATTGATGGCATTGATGTCTCTGCGCAGGACGCGAGCGAACCGCATGATCGGAATGAGTTCGGAGTCGATCGCATCGTCGATCCACGCATCCAGTGGTGCCGATCTCTTGCCGCGAAGGATCCCGTTGAGCGCATCGCCAAGCGTCGCATCTCGGCGAACGCATCAGATCCCTGCTTCAGGACATCGACCTTTTTGACCTGTCGCTCTGTCAGAAGGTTTCGCGGCTTGATGCACAGCGCGGCGGCATCCACTGGCGAGATTGCATGACCGGTTTCCGGATCTCGAACCGGCTCCGACTTCAACGCGGTGGGCGGCACTTCATCGGCCTGCCCCCTTTCGGCCCGCCGCCAAGCGGCATCGTTGCGTTAACCGCGCGGCAATTGGCCTATGCGATTTTGCGGCATGACCCAAACCGTTCGTGATCCCCTTTATCGCCGCCACCGGTTCCCAGCTGAAGTGATTGCGCATGCCGTCTGGCTTTATCTTCGTTTCCCGCT
>Ga0008835_100519_pt1 | contig 34129 bp, 53 predicted proteins | sample HotLakConsoUCCRE_FD_62215 | JGI IMG/M metagenome (GOLD analysis project Ga0008835, IMG submission 62215) | Hypersaline microbial mat communities from Hot Lake, Washington, USA - Hot Lake Consortium UCC-RE (Hybrid Assembly) ... | reverse complement strand
TCATCTGCTTGCGGAGCGCCAGGAGCGCGTTGTTGATGGTCCTGTCCTGCATGGCCAAAGCCTAGCAAAACAAGTCGATCAGGGATTCACTTATCTTGGTGCGTTTGATACATAAGGCCGCGCCTTCGTCTCGGGCTTCATGCCGGTGACGAAAAAGCCCCGCCGGGGTGAGCCGACGGGGCAGTTGACCGCGCAACACGATCACCGGAAGCGCCGGCACGCATCACCCCGAAAGGGGGATTACATCCCCTGCCACTGGTCGAGGAACAGGTCGACCGTGCCAATCTCGCCGTCGATCACGTCGATGCTCTCGGGAATCGCAACCCATCCGGCGGGCGCGACCACGGTCAGCGTCTCGGGGCCTGACGTGATGTGCAGGCTCAGGCGCACCGTCAGCGCGCCGTTGGTCAACTCGCGTGGGGATGCGCCGCTCTGGCGGCTTTCGGCGTTGTAGTAGGTGACTTGAGCGTGGGCGGGGTCTACCCAATCCAGCGAGAACTCATCGGGCGCTTCGTGCTGGCTGGGCCACGGCTGTGCATGGGCTGGCGTGCATGTGGCAACGGCAAGCGCCGCCGCAAGGATGACCTTGTGCATGGGGGACTCCGATGTTATGATTTGAGGGATTGCGGCGGCGTGGATAGACACGCGGGATAACACCACGGGCGTGGGAGTGCGCATTACCTCGCCAACCCGGTGGCCGGGTCAACGCCACCAGCCGAGAGGCCCGCGATCAACCCCGCCAGAACTCCCAGCACTCTCTGCAATGCTTGGGCCCGAGAACGCGCAGCCAGAACCGCCGGTCATGCCTATGGGCGAGACTGCACCAGCTTTCCGACGATCCGGTGAGCCAAGAGCATGACCGAAACGATAGCCGTATCACCCACGGCGGTAGTTTGGCGTAGTCGATCCCGAGCGCGTCCAGCCAGTCGAACACGTCACTGCGGCCCCGTGGCGGCGACAACCCCCTGCGCCCATGCCGCCAGCCCCTCATGACGCGCGGCGCAGTCCACAAGCGACCGCCGGTCCTGCGCCCACTCGGAAACGCCCGCCGTGTTCAGCAATCTCACGGGCGCCGCACACGGCTCTGTCAGGGCGGTATCGGGTGCCGGAACCCTACTCGGAACCGATGGCGTTGAGCACGCCCCGAGCGCCATCAGACAGGCACAGGCTGCGGTCGTTGTCGTCCAGCGCATCGAGGCTCTCCTGTAGGGCCGCGGCACGATCACTCTCGGCCCGGCGGATTGCGGCGGCGGCTTCGCGGCTGATACGGGCGGCGTTCTGAATAGCCGCTTCCTGTGCGGCCTGTGCGGCCCGTACAGCGGCTTGGCAGGCTTCCCGGCCATCACTGCGCCCGGTGAGGTAGAGCCACGCCCCAGCGGCCAGCACAGCGGCTACAGCGGCGGCATAGAGCCACGGGCGCACTAGGCCCCCTCCATGCAAAGGCGGTACTCATCGGCCCGGCGGTTCACCAGCCCGAGAACCTGCCTTCCGCCCGCGCGATTCCACATGGTAAGCCCCTGGCACGCCCCGGCGATGTCGCCCGCGTTGAGGCGGCGCAGGGCGGTGGAACGGCAGATGGCGCCCGTGCCGATGTTCCACGTCAGCGAAGTCATGGCGGCGTCGGTCTGCGGTGCCATGGACGAGGCCGTGACGCAGGCCCGGTAGGGCATCCAGTATTGTCGCTCCAGCCCGATGGCGAATTGCCGGTCGGCTTCCTCGGCAGTGATCAGGTCGCCCATGCGGACGGCGCGGTTGACCGATCCGTCAGGGTGGAATAGCCGTGTCTGTCCATGCCCAATCGTTGGCACATCCGGTTCCGCGATTGTGTCGAGGTAGGCCCGGTAGCACACCCGCGACGGGCTGGCGGCGCAGGTCTCGCGCGGGCCGGTGCCCTCCCATCGCTGGATGATGGGGCGGGCGTAGGGTTCTGTCTGTGCCCACGATGGCAGGCCGCTTGTCGGGGTCGCCGTGCCGGTGCAGACGGCAAACAGGATGCACGCGAGGTTCATCTGTCGAGCCCGCCCTGATCGACGTAGCGCAGGAACTCCGCGAGGAACAGCAGGCCCAGACCGGCAGTCCAGCGGGCCAGGGGCGTCACGATGTCATAGCCCATGGCGGCGAACCAGATTTCGGGCAAGACCAGTGCAGCAATGCCCGCGCGGGTTGCCCAGAGCGATTGGGATTTCAGCGCCACGCGGCGCGCTTTGGGGATGAATTTGATCACGGCCTCTGCCCTCTCTCAAATGCGTTAAGGAAGCGACTGAAGTCCGAGCGCAGACCGTCGACCTGTTCCTCGATCCGGCCAAGCTGCACAGCCTGCGTCTGCGAAGCGTTGCGCTGCGCGTTGACTTCCGCTTGGATGGTGATGATCGACCGCTCGGTGTTCTCGACGCGGCTTTGCAGGCTGGCAGCCCACCAAAGCGCACCGCCTGTCTGCATCGCGATGGCGAAAATGATTGCCACGGGCACTCTCTTGTCGAGGTGCCACTGATCTTGGTCTTGATCTGTCATGCTCTGCCTCTCGTTACGCGACGGGTTCCCGCGTCAGGCCCATCGCCGCGACCACCGCGTCCAGATGCTCGCTGCCCCAAAGCACGGGCTTCTCGGGGTCTGCCGGGTCGGTCATGCTCGCTCTCTGGTTTCGCTGAGACGCCCTGTCGATGAGCGTCTCGCCGGGGGCGATCAGATTTCCATCTCGGGAACGAACCGCAGGCCCTTGGCTTCCAGCAGCGTCGGCAGGTCGCTGATGGTGCCGCCGGCTTCCGAGATGACTTGCAGCGCGGCAGCGGCGGCGTTGGCGCTGGTCTCGGTGATGCCGGGAACATCGGCCCAGACGACCTGCGGCATGAACTCGCCAGCGGCCATGAGCCGGAACTTTTGCTCAAGGTCGGTCACCATCGAGGCGTCGTTGACGAGGTAGTGCGTCGGCGGCGTCGTGGGTGTGGCGTCCTGCGTGTCGGACGGGATGAGGCGTCGGCCCTGATCGAACGGCTGGCCGTAGCCCATTTGGGCGGCGACGATGGTGAGCTTGGCGGCGTGGTCTGCCTCGACGATGAGGACTGTTCTTATACCCATTTCAGGCACTCCATTGGTTGTTGAGGTTGGTGATTTCTGCGGTGGTCAGCACCCGCGCGATAACGAGGGCCTTCTTGATGTCGTCATCCCAGAAGGCAGTCGGGGTGCCGTTGGCATTCAACGCACCGAGCATGAACGGGATGGTGGTGTTGACCGCGCCGGACTGCGCGCCGGAATAGATTTTGGTGTCGTTTTCCCACAGTTCGACCGTGGTGCCGTCCCATGTCAGGAAGCCGTTGACCCAGACGCCGCGCATGTCCGTGGTGCCCTTGATGACGCTGGTCGCCTGCGTTCCGATGCCGCCCGCGAGCGCCCCGTCCGATGCCAATGCCATGTAGCATCGCCCGTCGCTTGCTCCCTGAGAGCCAAGCACGATCCGAGACGCCGTGCCGCCGCGCATCCGCACCGCGATGGTGCCTGTGGTGGGAGGATTGTAGGCCACCGGATAGCGGTCGTCGTTCGCGTCGAACGCCAGCCGTGGTGGGGATTCCTGATAGACCGCTCGGAAGCTGTCTCCGATGGCAATGGCGGGGATGCCGGGGATTTCGCGTACGGAGATGTTGGAGATTGTAAGCCCAGCATTCGCTAGACTTCCATCGACACCAAAGCGTCCATTATTTGATGGAAAGATGAATTTTTTGGCACCATTGCCGGTTAAGCCACCAACAACTTGGCCGCCGGGACCGGCCGAAAGAGCTGTAAAGGTGCCGGACGTATATCCAGACACTTCGAATGTTAACTCGGCAAAAGTGCCTGAAGGAATAGTTGTGTCACATTGCATTCGGCTGGCGGTTGCCGGGGATCTGGCGCCGTCATAGGTGTAAGAACCATCCCCATTGTCAGTCCAGTCTACGCCCACAGCATTAGCCGGGTCAGACCATGCATCCGGCCCCAACTCCATCCCCCGCGCCCCGTCCAGAAGCACCCCCACCGACTGCCCTCCTGCCGTGACAGGCGTAGACCCTGCGCGGTCCTGAAACAGCGTGTCAATGTCGGCAAGGCTGTAGGCAAAGCCCGCCGTGCTGCCGAAGAGGGAGGCGAGGGTGGGGGTGCCGCCGCTCCGCAGCACGAACGGCGATGTGATGCCTAGGCCAAGTCCAATCATGTCGGGTCCCTCACGTCAGTTGCAGCGTGTAAGTTTCAGAGTCTTCGAAATCAAAGAGTGTGTTGAAATATATGAACGTCGAAAGAGTGTCAGCGTCGTATTCCGGTGTCTCAAATATCGGATATTCCGTTGCACCGATCAAAAGACCGGAAACACCAGCGAGCGTAGCCGCGTGGTTACCCCCGAAGACAACGACAAGGCCCTCTCCCGAATACACAGCGTCAACGGCAAGACCTTCGAAAAGCGTACCGTCAAGCGCCCCGAACGCAATATCCCCGTTAGTTGTGGAAAAACCAGAACCGGAACGAACGAAGCCAAATGCTACATCTTCGAGGTTTCCTGCAATCATCGTGGCCATAGGGAAATTGACGCCGACCGAAGCGGGAACAACAGGGATGGGAAATCCGGGGATAAACATCAAGTGTACTCCAGATGCGACACCACGATTTCCGTGGATGAAATCGCCGTGAGAGTGACAAAGAGAAACGCGCTGTCCGTCACCGTCGCTGTCGGGATGTTGCCCTTGAAGTTGGACCCCCACGAAATCGTTCGCGCGGTGGAACTGCTGGAACGGATTTTTACCACCCGCGTGGTGCCGGGAATGACGTTGGTCGGGTTGCCCAAGGTCCGGTTCGCTGTGACGCTCCAATCCGCTGAAACGAAGGCTTCCCAGTCCGGCGTCCAGTTGGCTGAACCTGATGGAGTAATCAGCGCCGCCGCGTCCCGCGCCCGGCGCGTCGTGATGCCAAGCGCGCTGTTGGCCAGCGCGCGCACCTGATCGGCGGTGGCTTCGGCCAGTGCAGCCATGGCCCCGGCATCGGTGACATCGCTGAGCGTGTGCGTGTGAGACGACGCTGCCTTTGCCTCCAGTTGCTCTTGGATCGGGCTCGTCACCCCGTCCAGATACCCGACCTCGGCGGCAGATACCTCGCTCGGCCAGTCGGTGATGTCAGCAAGAGACGGCGCACCAGATCCAAGCTGCGATACCGACACCGCAAAGCTGCTCCCCGAAACCGACACCGACACGCTGGTGCCGCTGACTGTCACCTCATACGTCATCAGACCGTCCTCACCGGGTTATACAGGATCTCGATCACGCCGCGCACCGGCACCCAGATCTTCTGCGCCGAGCCCTCGCCGTCGTCCGACACCTCAATCGCGAAATACGCGTAAACCGGATCGTCAGGTGTCGGCGCGACGTCGAAGTCGTCTGAAATGTCCTTGGGAATGACGAGCGTGAAAATGTTGTCATCCGTCACGGTGTCGATGATTGGCAGGGTGACGATCTGCGGTGTCACCGCCTCATCCATCGGCACCGTGCGCCCGTCGCCCGCTTCGTTGAGGCTTTCCACGATCTTCGCAACCACCGTGTAGTCGGTCAGGTCGGACAGCCATTCAAGGGTGAAGTCGAAATGAAGCTGCTCGCCATCCACGACCGATATGACGAGCGAGCCATTGTCGGTGACGACCGATGTATCCTTGCCCCGGATTAGTCCTCTGGTCATGTCTTTGCTCCATCACGAGGGAAAACGATCACCCTGCACGGCTCGCGCTGAAAGCTGAGGCCGTGTGCGGGAACGATGAAAATGCCGGTCGGCAGGACGACAATCGTGTCGTCGCGAACCAGCTTCACGCGGGCCTCTCCGGCCAGGCGGGATTGAATGGGTCAGTCGTCACGGCGGGCAGGTCCAGCAGGGCCTGCCGGTAGTCCCGCCATGCGTCCCGTTGGGCTGGCGGCATGGCGTCCCACCAGACGGGGTTCATGGCATCCACATGCGCCCGCAGCAGCTTGTCTCGGGTGGACCGCAGGGCGCGCATGGCGTCGTCGGCAGTCGGCTCGATGTCCACCAGCGCGCCGTCCTGCACGCGCTTGCCGGTGATGGACTTGAAGTCGCCCTCGATGCACGCCTCACCGTCCGACAGCCTGTCCCGCGCCTTCTGCAAAGACCGTGCGGTGCCGTCGTGCAGCCGCTTTGCCCTGCCCGTCGCGGTGTCGTAAACGACGAGGCTCATCGCTTGAACACCCGGCCCTTGACGCGGCCTTCCGTGATCGTCACGCCCGAGACGTTCGATGCCTCCGCCGTGATGGACACGTCATACTTCCCCGGCCCCCGCAGAGCATCAGCGCCGAGCGTGACCACGCCGTCAGCCGCCAGTTGACCCGTGGCCACCACGTCGTCGTCTACCTTGAGCCTGACAGTCACCGACCCGGCAGCCGTGAAATCGCAGTTGGCGTGGCACTGCGCGTCGATGAACAACGCCTCGCCGCTTGCACCAGACGAAAGCGTCGGCACGAACACGGTCGCCGTCGCCAGCGTCTCGGGGGTGTTGTTGGTGGCGAGCGTCGTGGTGCTGAATGCCGTGGCTTCATTCTCGGTGACCGAGTTCAGTTGCAGGCGGGCTGTGTCGAATGCGGACCCGACAGCGACATTCGCCACGAACACCACGCCCTGCGTGTCTTCGAAGCGCAGATAAGGCCTGCAGAATGCTGCATCCTCGGGCGGAAAGCCGGTGCGCTGGAAGGTCGCCCACAACGGGCGCCCCGCCGAAATTGCCGCCACCTCGAACGCCAGCAGGTCGAAATCTACCGTCTCGTCATCCGGGTCGGAAAGCTGCACCTTGTCTTCGTCGTACCAGCGCAGCACGCCGCGGCAGAAGGCGATGTTGTCGACATAGTCCTCGTCTTCCGTGCCGCCCGCCAGCATGAAGCGCATGTACACCTCGGTCGCCGGATCGACGGGGATGTACCCATCCCAAAGGACGCTGGAAATCTCCGACACGCTGTCCAGCAGGTCAGGCCCGAAGTCCATCTTGAGCACGTTCGCCGCGGGGGCGACCTGCAAGGCCAGATGGCCCGACGCACTGTCGCGCCGCACGACGCTGATCGCGGTCGGCGGGGCCAGATCCGACGACCAGCCGCGCAATCTGCGCTTGAAATTTCCGTTCCAGATCGCGTCCGGGTCTTCGAAGTCATCGACAAAATCGGGCGGCACCGTGAGCGTGTAGACGGCCTCGGGCGGGTCCACATCATCATCACTGGACCAGTCCACGTCGCCCGCATCGCGCTCGCGCACCACAACAGATTGATTGAGCGTGTCTGGCCTGTGCTCGACCTTGACCACCTCAAAGATCTTGTCCTCGTAGCCGTTGACCTCGCTTGTGAAGGACACGGAATCCAGCGGCTCAAGCAACGCGAAGGACGGCGGCAAGACCATGGAGTGAGTGCGAAACCGCCTCTGATCCTTGATGTATGCCGTCAGAAGCTGCTGCGCCTGGGATTTGTTCGCGACCGATGGCAGGTTGATGTCCACCGTCAGCCGCCGCCCGCCGTCTTCCGCCTCCCATGTCGAGTTCAGAACAGCGTCAGCAGCCCGGCCCTGCCAAAGGTCCGCCGGTTCGACATAGGTGCCGGTCGCAGCGTTGAACGTCCCCGCGAGGCCCGGAAAAGGATCGTAGCGGGACGGCTCGGTGATTACGAAATCATCATCGGTCAGGCTCATGACCGCCGCGGCTGGGGCGCCCACACGCACGCGGAACACGCCGCCAAATTCCGAGGGCTGCGCGAAGCTCGCCCGGTTCATTTCTTCGATGACCTCGAACGGCTCCATCGTATTGGTGTTGATTTCGAACCCGGCCTCGTACTGCGGGCGGTCACCGATCAGCACGTCGCATTCGTTCATCGCCGCGAACCAGTTATCCAACGGCAGATCTTCGCCAGGCACCTGCCCGCCCCAGATGTCGCCGGTCGGCAGCGTGATCCCGCGGTGGATGTTGTAACTGATGACCTGCGGATTCTTGGTGAACTCCCAGGTGTCGGGATCGTCCCAGCGATGGGAGCCGGACCCGCCCACGGTCGTGTCCTTGCGCGGATCGTATAGCGCGATGCCGTCCACCTCGAAACGGACCGAGGGCAGGCTGTTATAGACCTCGCGGTCATAGCCGAACTCGCAGACCGCGTAGGCGCTTTTCAGGAGCTTATGGTCAGTGGTCCACGGGCGATCAGGGTGCGAGCCGTAGAAGGTCACCAGCGGGGCCGACGCGGTTGTCTGCGTGCCGTCATAGAACCACAGCCAGCCATAAGCATTGCCCGCGTTGTCCACCCCGAAGCTGTCGAAGTCCAGCCGTTCGGCGTCGTCGTCACTCGCGACCAGATCCGTGTACTGACCGTCCACGATGACACGGCCCGTCAGGCCGGTGACCGGAATGTTCGACACCTCAAGGATGTAGGTCAGGATGCGGTTGTCTTCGCTGCGCGAGTAGGCTGGGGCGACCGCGTGCCCTTCGAGCGCGTAGCGCCCCACGACGAATTTGACCGGCGTCGTGTCGCCCACGGTCGTCTGCTCGGTCTGAATCCCCTGGTTCCTGATGTTGCTCGCGAGCTTTGGCGCGAACATCTGGCTGACAAGGGACAGACCGACGCCGACGATCAGCCTGCCGACAAAGGTGCTTGAGAGTGCCGTGAAGCCCGCACCAAGCGCCGCAAAGACGCCGGACCCTGCGCCAAGCGTTGCAGAAAACGCCGCGATTGCCGTTGTGATCGGTTCTGCGCTCGCTGGCTCTGCCGTCAGGACAAGGGCCGTCGCTACCAAAAGCCACTTCATACCGTGAATGCCCTTTGAGCCTGACGCCGGGACACATGGCCCAGCCCGTCAGGGCGCAGCACGAACACACGCTCCGATGCGACGATGCCAAGCGCCCGGTCATCGACCACGGCCAGATCCCCCGTCTGCGCCATCGACGGCAGCGTCTCGGTCAGGATCGACGCGACAAGCGCAACGTGGTCCTCGAACCCCGCCGCGGCCAGGAGGTCCTGCCCCGCGTCCAGCTTCGTGTATCGACCGCGAAAGGCGGCGGCGTGGTCATGGCCGGTCATCTGCTCGACCCAGCCCGACACGAAAAGCGCGCAGTCATGCGCGCCGGGTCGGAACCGACGCGCCCTTACACGCGCAAGGTAGGCGTTGAGGTGCTGCTGCCGGGTCATCGGAACCCCGAATTTACACTTGGGTTGACATTGGCTGGCGTCGTCGCCGGTGGCGCTGCCCGCTTGTTCAGGACGTTCCAGAAGACGCCGACCGCGCCCGAGATGGACGAGTACTCACGCCCCTTGTCGGTCGAGCTGATCCGCCGCTGCATCTCGTCGGATTTCTTGGTCGTCAGCGTCTGTGTCAGTGCCCGTGCTGCCGAGGCCACCGTGAGGTCTATCGTGGCCGTGCCGCCTTCCTGCGGGCGCGGGACGGGCATCTCGTCAATCCACCCCTTGAGGATGCGCACCGGGTCACCGATGACCACGCCCTTGACGGGATCGTAATGGATCTGATGCACCTCGATGGGCGCGAGCCGGGCGTCATAGCCGTGGACAAGCTCCAGCACTTCCGGCGGGATGCCGCTGAGGCTGATCTGGTGCATCCTGACCTGCAGCCCGATTGTGCCGGTGATGGGCGACAGGGACAGCAACGCACCCGCCCCGGTATAGGTCCGGGACACCCCGCCAATCGTGATCGTCAGTTCATCAAGACCGTTCCAGAAGCCCGCGTTTTCCGTCTCGCCCGTGTCGCGGTTCTTGGCCGCAATCCACACGAGGCTGCGGACCATGACACCCGATAGGGATGCGATCTGCGTCTCGATGGCTGTGCCGTAGTCACGCATGGGTCACCGATATGTCTGGACGAAGGAAAACGACTTCGGGCCCGAGATCACGGGACGATGCGACCCGAAGTCAGGGCTGGGCATAAGCACGGCTTTCATCACCGGCTTTTCGAATGTCAGCGTTGCGCCCACCGTGGTGCCAACCGGAAGAAACGGCGTGACTTCCAGCGTGGAGCCGGACACCGACACGATCCGGTGCAGGCTGTAGCGGGTGGGGCTGCTGCCGTAGGTGAAGCTGAACAGATCACCGGCAGCCAGGGTGGGACCGCCGGTTATCGTCATCACCCGCCGGTCGCTCGAATTGAGGCTGGCGATTGTCGCGGATGTGGTGCCACCGCTGGCAGGCAGTGGCTTGACCGGATCGTAGACCAGGAAGCTCGACCCGGCCCGATCCAGAACCGACAGCAGAGAGTCGATGCGTGCGGATTCGTGGCGATCATTGGTCGGCGGCAGGGAAAACGAGCCTTGCCACACAGCCTCGCCAAGCGAAGCCGTCAACTGCGTGCCTTCTGCCGTGCGCGACATCTGGCGGGGGTTGCTCAGATAGAACTCGGAGATGGACAGTTTCAGGCTGTCTTGAAACTGCGACAGCGAGAGGGGATAGGTGAATGCCATCACATGGCCCTCCGCCGCGGGTCGCGGTTGATCGCCTGTACGCTGTCGGGTAACGTGGTGCGGTCATACTCAGCGACGACGCGGATGGCCGTGTCGCCCGCGATCTGGCGGGATTCCTCGATGGTGACGCCCTGGGGAACGGCAAGGCGAACCACGACTTCACCGCCGCCGCCTGACTGGCCGCGCGTGTGGTCGATGACCGTCTCTTGCGGGTGCATCATGGCAAGGAAACCGCCTTGACCATCCATGCCACCGCTGCGCGCCCCGTTGCCCGTGTAGCCGCCACCTGAGAATTTCGGGATGGCAGCGCCACCACCGCCACCGCCGCCGAAGCCGAACAACCCGCCCAACCATCCACCAAGACCCTGTAGGCCCGAGTTGATCAGGTTGTCGGCAATCCGGCTTGCCATCTGTGCGAACGCATCGCCGATGGTCTGAGTGCCGTCCAGAATAGGCCGGATGAACGAAGCAAAGCCCGACGCGAACCGCGAAACGCCCTCGGTCGCCGTTTCGCCAGCCGATGCCACCGCCTGCGCCATGCCGTTCATCGCCGACACAGGTGCAGCCGCGCCGCCCTCGATGCCCTGCGCAAGGCCCTGCGTCAGCCATTCACCGATCCGGCGGAACAGGCGCGAAGGCGATTGCGTCTCGAATGTCGTGAAGGCCGCATCGTTAACGCGGTTGGCCAGCGCCTCAGTCTCGGCCACAGCCTCGGGCGTGCCGCCGCGAATGCCGTCAATCAGGCCGGTGACAATGTCGCGACCGGTCTGCACAAGACGACCAGGCCAACTTGCAAGCTCTGCCCGCACGGCTTCCCATAGCCCGGCGATGGCCGCGACAAGTTCGGTTGCCATTTCGGCGATGCCCTCGCCAAGCGCGCGGATCGTGTCGCGGCCCCATTGCCGCGCATCGCTCGCCCATGTGCTGACGGTCGTGGTTACGCTCGTCCATGCGTCGGTGAAATACTGCGCGACCGCTTCCAGTCGCTCGCCGAACCACTCCCGGACCGACTCCCAATTCGCGTAAAGCGTGACCGCCGCCGTCGCCAACGCAACCGCACCAGCCACGGCCAGCGCAAAGGGCGTGGCCAGCGCGCCGATCGCGGCGGCGACGAGGCCAAGGCCGACCAGCAGCGGACCGCCCACGACGAAGACTGCTGCGGCAATCGAGGCGAACCTCTGCACTTCTGGCGAAAGCTCTTGGAACCGCTCAGCCATCGACGCAATGAAGCCGCTGACCTGTTCGATCACCGGGGCGAGGTTGGCGGTCAGCACCGTCACGAAGCCACTAACGGTGTCGCCAAGTGTCCGCATGTTTTCGTTGAACTGCCGGGCCGAGGCAATCGTGTCATCCGACAAGATGATGCCCGCCCTCTGCGCAGCGTCGGCAAGCCGGTTCATTTCGGCGCCACTGTTTGCGAGCAACGGGATCAGCGCCGTAGCGTCCGACGCGATGGCCTCCATGTAGAAGGTCATTTCGTTGGCCGACAAACCCGCCTGCTCCAGCGAACTGTAGAACTGTTGCAGAGCCTGCGGGCCAGACAGATCGCGGAACGCCTCAGCAGTCAGCCCGACTTGAGGCGCGATGTTCTCGAAGAAATCGGCCATCGGCCCGCCGCCAGTCGACAGGAAGTCACCGATGCGGTCGGACATGTCCTTGTAGATGTCGGCGAGCTGGTCGGTCTCGATTCCCACAGACCGTGCTGCCGCCGCCGCCCGCTGAAACTCCTCGGTGGTCGCATTCGCAAGCTGCGCCTGGGTGGCGATCTCTGCCGCCGCGTTCAACTGCCCGCGCACTGCCAGGGCAATGCCGGTGCCTACCAGCGTCATCGCCGCGCCCAGGCGGCGCGCTTGGCGCGCAACGCGCTGCATCGAACCTTCGACTTGCCGGGTGCCGCGCGTAAATTGTGCGCTGTCCAGCCCCAGAGTGACCCGCAGCGCGCCGATGATGCTTTGTGTCATGCTTTCTTCCTGTTTCGGCTCAGGGCACGGTCAACCCGGTCCCACGCCGCCACGCAGGCGGCTACGTCACGCACGCGGTTTTCTGACTGGCCGACAAACTTGTCGAAGGACGGCGGCTTTTTCAGATGCGGCAACATCGCGCCCCACCAGATCATTGCCCGGTCATTGCGGAGCCGATCCTGCGCGCCCTCCATCTCAGTCGTGAAAAGGCGCGGCGTGATGTCCCAGAACCGCGCCGGATCGAAACCCGCCGCGATGTATGATTTCAGCAGGGTATTGAGGTTCAGGCCGCCCGCTTCGGCCTTCTGCCGTTTCCCGACGTGGCCTTTGGCGCCTGATCTGGAAAGCTGGCCGCCATCAGCCGCTCGAAGGCTTGCGGGTTTTCTGCGATGATGTCGTCCACCACGAAGCGATCCGCCTCTTCGGCGTGGTGCCGCTGAAGCGCGCCCAGCATAAGATCGACAACAATGGCCAGCGGCGGCATCCATCCCGGTGGAGCCGCCGGTGGCGCGTCAAGCCTCGACAAGACGTCCTGCCCGTGCTTGCCCTGCAGGTCGGCCAGGACCGACATGCCCAGATGCAGACGATACGTCTGGCCGTTCGCCGTCACCTCGAACAGGCCGCGGGGATCTGCCGTCATTCGATCACCCGGGCATCGGTTTCCTGCCGTTCCATCAGCTTGATGCCGACGTTGACCATGGACTTGTCACCCACGGACCCGGTCGGCGTGAAGACGTTGATGTAGCCAAGGTAGGTGCGCCGCAGCGCCCCGGAGATGTTGAACTCGATCAGCACGTCCTCCTTGGTGCCGGCGGCGGTCAGCTCTGCCAGCTCGTCCAAAAGGTCGTCGCCATCATCGCCCCAATACTGCTTTTCCTGAGACCAGTCGGCCACCGGAAGCAGGCCGGGCATGGTTTCCCGTGCACGACCGGGTGACTGCATGTGGGTCACATCCACATCCTCGGGCACCTGTTCGGGATAGGGCAGGGATTCGAACCCGAAGATCTGCGTCCAGGTGGTCGTTTGAGCCACCGTCCGCCCGATCCAGAGTTCCCAGTCATAGGCAATATCTGCCTGCGAAGCTGCTGTCGGCATGTCATGCCCTCCATGCAAAAGTGAAATCCAGGCTGACGCGGAACAACCGTTCAGCCTCGTTCGTGCCGCCCTCGCGGCTGTCTCGGGTGGCGACATGCGTCACCAACCGGAACCCGGTATCGCGGTAACCGTGCAACCGCGTGACAATGGCCTGCGCCACGTCGTCTGCTTGTTTCGCCGTTTCCCCGTAGCAATCGACCTGCACCCGGCCCATCAGAAGCCCATCCGGCCCCTGCATCGTGAGATCCTCGGCGCCACCTATGGTGTGGAGAGTCACATACGGCGCTCCCGCGCCCTGCGGCTGCGAAACCCAGTTGATGCGCGCGACCGGCACGAGCGTGGTGATGGCAGCGTCGCCGGTCAGCAAGGTGCGGAATGCAGTCTTCATGTGGCAGCCCTCGCCGCGGCCCTGGCCGCGCGGCGCTCAGCACGCGCAACAGACCGCTGAATGTCGGCCCACAGTTCCGTCGCGATGCGCTCAAGCGTGGCACGGCTTTCCTCATCCCAGGCCGGGCGCATGTAGGGCTGTGGCGGATGAAAGTAGGTCCCGAACTCTTGCGTGATCGCTTGCGGGTGACGACCGGGCCCCATGTAGATGAACACCTGCGATGCCGTCTCGCGCTGCGCATCTCGCAACGCTTGCACCGCCTGCGCGCGGCTGCCTCCACCCTGCAAGGTGCGTCCGAAAGCAAGCTGGCCCGCGTTGCCACCCGACACGCGCGTGCCGACCGTGATGCTGTCAGCAAGGTCGCCCTGAGCACGAGGGGCGCGGGCCTGCGCCGCCGCAGCCATCGGGGCCAGAGCGCGAACGCCAGCGCGGCGCGCGGAAGCACGGCGCGTGTTCGGATTTGCCAGTCTCTCCAACTCGCGCTCCAAATCGCGCAAGCCGTCAAAGCGAACCGTGGTGGTCACTGGTCAGGTCCAGCCGGTAAGCCCGGTCGCAGTGGTTCCGGTGGCAAGAATACGCTGCGCGAACATGGGATAACTGCCAGACGGCAGCGAATTGGTCGTGCAGGTATCGCCACGCCAATTGTGGTAGGTGAGGACACCCTCACCGGAGAGAGTAACCATCCGCACCTTTTGTGGGAGATCATCATTATCCGAAGGCGTGACCGCAAACGACGAAGTTGCAGGCCCCGTGATCGGGATGGCATAGCTGTCGAATTCACTCACTGGTCGGCCCTCGCTGCTGCCGTGATTTCAAGAAATGTCCGACGTTCGGGCGCCTGCTTGATGCCTGCGATGTCGAAGGTGGTCCCTTCGCAGACCAGCCGATCCTTCGGGGTCAGGGCTGCTGTGAAGGCAGAATAACGAACTCGGAAACGGGTCGTGACGTGTGCTTGGATTTCCCCGGCGCGCCACCGCTCGCCATCGCTCAAATCCATGCGTTCAGCCCAGACCGGCGAGCCATGATTGGCGAAAGCCTCGACCATGGCCGTGCCGTCATCCACCAGCGTGGCGCGCTGAAACTGCACGCGGCGATCAAGCGGCCCGGCAGCCATCAGACACCGACCATGCGGTGCGGTGCGACAAGGGCCTCATATGCCATGTTCGGAGAGACGCGCTCGCTCAGGGTCTCGCGGTTCTCGTAGAGGGTGCCGACATGCAGCAGGATCGCTGCCTTGAGCGACCACGGCACGTCATCTGCGCCCCCGTAGCCGTAAACTCCCGTCACCCGCACCGCGTCAGGGCGGTTGGCCGTCTGTGGCCAGTTCTGGCCATCCTCAAGAACCAGCCCTCCGCCCATCGCATCCGACACGAGGTGGAAGCCGGTAAAGGCCTGCTCGTCGCCGTTCACATCCAAATAGGCCAGCGTGGCAGACTGAGCGTCAGGAAACGGCAGGCGGATCAGATCGCAGAATTGCGGAAAATCCTGACGCCATGTCTGCGTCACCATGCAACGCCCAAGGATGCCACCCCAACCGTCCAGGTGAGACACGGCGGCGTCGATATAGCCTTGAATGACGGCGTCGTCGTCAGTGAAGTCCACGCGCAGATGCGCTTTCGCTTCGGTGAGCGAGACAGGTGCCGTGGCCGGAACCACAGTCCTGACAGGCTTCTGCGCGTGGATCGTTTTCATGTTCAGTTCGACAGGTATGCGATGTCAGAGACGGTCGCACCCTGAACAGCCGGGAGTTGGCGCGGCTTCAGGATGGCAATGACTTCGCCATAGGCGATGTTCGCCGTGGCGCTGGTCCGCGTTGCCTGAACGTACCGGGTCGCCGGGTGGCGGATCTCGGTCACAAGCAGCGTGCCGTTCACGTCATCGTTGGTTGCCGAGGTGACGGTTGCGGCAGTGTCGGTGATCGCAGCCATACCGGTGTCGCTGTCCGCATCGTTCCCCTGCACCACCATCGTGGCAACGCCAGTAGCGGCGCTGTCTGTGATCGTGGTGACGAAGGCCACAGACTCGTAAGCCTGCATGTCGATCCGGGTCGAGTTGTTGTCGATGGAAGAACCCGCAGAGACGGCAGCGCCGACATAGCGGATTTCCAGATTGTCAGTGATGCCATGCATGTCAGGCACTCCTATGGAAATGGGGGGAAGGCGGGGCTGCTACGCCCCGCCGCTGGATCAATCGCCGAACTTCAGGAACTTCACGGCCTCGAAGTTGATGGCATCGCCACCAACGCGCTTGGTCGTGTAGAACCCGACGTAAGGCTTGTTGGTCAGAGCATCGCGAAGAACACGAATGCCGATCCGGTCAACGATCTGGTAGGCTTCACGGAAGTCACCGAACGCGATGGACAGGCTGTCTGCAGCAATGGCAGGCATGTCCTCGGCCTCGACAACGTTGAAGCCCAGGATCAGGCCGCCCGACATTGCGCTCAGCGACGGCTGCCAAAGGTAGTTGCCCTGACCGTCCTTGAGTTTGCGGATGCCGCCGACCGTCGAGCGCGCCATCATGAAGTTGGCGTTGGCCCGGTAGCCGGCTTTCACGCTATAGACCAGATCGATGATCTTGTCGGAGCCGTTGGGAACGGTGCCGAACGAACCATCAGAGCCGGTCAGAAAGTGCTGGAAAGTTCCCCAGGCGCGCGTAGCATCAGCAGTCACGGCGGTGGGGTGGGTCAGCAGTCCGCGCGGCTTCAGAACGCCGTCACCATTGAGGAAGGCGGCATTCTCGGTGCGGATGAACTTGTCCGCAGTCTTTTCAGCCAGCCATCCCTCGATGTCGAACATGCTGTCATCCAGCAGTTTCTGCGTGGCCTGCGGGAAGGCGTACATCTCGTGCACGGGGATTTCCCACTTGCCGAGTTGAGCCGTCGAAGTTGCCGGACGCGGAGCGGTTTCACCCACCCAGCCTGCGGTGCCTTCGCCGAGGTCGTTGAAGCCCTCCAGGCGGTCGGTGCCAATGCTGACCACCGATGCGACCTGCCGCATGGGCGAGGTCTCATAGATGCGCTTGACGATCCGGCCCGTGGTGTCCGGCGTGACGCTGTAGCCGCCATCCGGGTCAGAGCCGACCGACATTGCCGCCATGACATTCGCAGGGGTATTGCCGCCCCGCCGCATGTAGACGTTCAGGCCGTCGCGATATGCCTGATAGTCGGAAGCCGACACCGCAGCGCCGCGCTCTTTGCTGAAGGTCGCTGCGGCCTTGGCCACATCGTCGCTGGCACCATTGCCCAGACCACGCGAGGCAGCCTTGGCAGCCACATCGGCCAACTGCGCCTGCAGGTCGGTGATGGTGGCGTTGATGGTGTCGACCTTTTCGTCAAGAACGACGTCGCTCTTGCCGGTTTCGAGCGCCTTGATGCGCTGGTCGTTGGCGGCCTTGAACTCTTCAAAGGCCACCTTGATCTGCCCGACGAGCGCCGCAGGATCGCTGGCGTCCGCGCGCACGGAAGCAACGCCCCGGAAGGGCGCTTTCTGGTGCATTGTCATGGGTATCTCCTATGACTTCATTGCGGTGAAAAGCTGAGCAAGCTCAGCCGAGAGTTTGCCTGCATCACGCGCGGCGGGTCCGGTTGCATCACGCTGGCCGGATAGGGAATTGATCAGGTCGGCGCGGTCTTTTCGCGCCATGCCCTGCTTAGCCAAAGCCGCCTCCATTCGGCGGCGGGCAATTACATCGTCCGGCGCAGACGCTCGGGCTTGGGCCCCGGTCTCGCCGGCCTCAAATTCGCCGTCCGCAAAGCCCATCTCGATAGCTTGGGCTGCGGTCATGTATGTCCCGTCAGACGCACGAGATGGGCCGTCCAGCATCGCAAGGATCTCTTCATCGTCCTTGCCGGTGCGGGCGGCGTAGATCGACGCCATGGACCCGTCGAAGGTCTCGAACACTGACGCGGCATCCGCAAAGTCGTGGCGGTTGCCGATCACGAGGCCCCAGGCATTATGGATCATCATGATTGAACCAGTGCCCATCAGAACCTCGTCACCTGCCATTGCGATGACAGAAGCGGCGGAGGCCGCTACGCCCATCACCTTGACCGTGACTTTGGCCGGATGCTCGCGCAGCAGGTTGTAAATCGCCAGACCCTCGAACATGTCGCCGCCGGGGCTGTTCACGTTCACCGTGACGGCGTTCTTGCCGACACTGCGCAGCGCCGCAGCCATCCGCTTCGAGGTGAAGCCCTCGCCCCAAAAGTCTTCTCCGATGACGCCATAGATTGAAACCGTGTTTGGTTCGTCGGCTTCCGCGGCCATCGGACGCTCGGCCCACTGATCCAAAGCAGTAGACGGCGCATCCCATGTGTAGCCCTCGGGCCGATTAAATGCCTTCGGGGCTGGCAACTTCTTCAGGCTCATCGCCATCTCCTTCCGGTGTTCCTGACGCATTCGGTGGCTCGTAGTAGATGCCGCCCCCGCCGTCTGGCCGTGGGTTCATGTCCTCAAGCGCGCGCACTTCATCCGGGCTGATCACGCCCCACTGCAGGCCCTTGACGTGAGCCTCCCAGCGGGCCTTGGCATCGCCGCGCATCAGTCCTTGAGTGAACAGGCGCACGTCCAGCGTGTCCCATTCCCGCTCGGAAAGCAGGTCGCGCTTGCAAGCCTCTTCCCAAATCTTGATCCAGTCGTTCAGGGTGTAGGTGACAAACCCGATGCCCTGTTGCTCGATCCCGCTGCCCCAGCTCGTCGTCTTCTCGGTCGCGCCCAGCATGTGCGGCGGCACACCGAAGAACATGGCGATGTCGTACCGCTGGAAATCACGTTGCTGCAGAAACTGCATGTCATTGGCCGACATGCTAACCGAATTGAACTTCATGCCTTCTTCAAGCAGAAGGTTCTTGCCTGCGTTGTCGGCCCCTGAATGCTTTTCGTCTATCGACGCCTTCAACCGCGCGTGAGCTTCGTTGGAAAGTTTACCGGGGTGTTCTAGAACCCCACCGACAAACTGGCCGTTCCTCATAAGTCTGGCGCTCGTTAGTTCCGCCTGCAGTGCAATGCCTAGGCTTTCCCGCATGTGCGAAAGAACCGAAAGTCCTTTGACCCCATCCAACGACATGCCGCGAAGGTGAAAAATATCAGCCTGCTTGAGAATCCTGTAATCGCCATTTTCGAGCGTCACTCGATACTCAATCGAGTAGTCGTCAAGCTGGTCTACATCCACCCGATCAGGGTGCAGAGGGATCAATCCCAGAATGCGGCCAGCGGCCATAACCTTGAGCGCGTAGGCATTGCCGCGCAAAAGCAAATGCGCCTGCATCATGCGGCGGAACTCGTTGGGCGTCTGCCATTGGTTTGGCTTTACCGTCAGAACCCGGCGAAGCGGGTGATTGACGGCGGGCGCTCGGACATTTTCGGCCTCGCGCCGGATCAGGTCTATGGGCAGAGACCCCATCACGCCCGAGATGATGTTGACGCACCGCCAAGCCGCCGCGACGCGCATCGCGCTTGTTTCGCTGATGTGCGCCCCGGATGCTGTCTCCATGGAACCGCCGCCGATACGCAGGAAGTCGCGTACCTGCTCGGCCGTCATGTTCGACAGGTCAAAGGAAGCCTTTGGCGCTCGGCCCGCCGCCGCACTAAGCAGGTTGCGAAAATACCCCATGCTAGAGAACCAGGACGCCGCGGGTTTCATAGACGGACGGCCCCTCGCTCAGATCTTCGAACGTGCCCGCCACGCTCATTGCCATTGCCAGAGCCACCATACCGTCGATCCTTCCGTGGCTCTTGATCTTGCTCAGCTTGCGATTGCCCGCCGGGTCGGCCTGCACCGTGGCGTTCGCCGCGCACATCGTCAGAACAGGGTGCCCGCCATGAACAATCCGCTGGTTCAGGATGGCGCTTTCCAGATCCCGAAGCGCAGGTGACATGCTCTGGAAGCCCTGCCCCATCTGCTCGAATATCGCGGTGTCGCCCTCAAGTTGGCCTTCCTCGAACCCGGCCTTTGCCAACCAGGGCTTCAGGTGCCGCCAGTTCCAGCGGTCAAACGCGATCTTGCGCACGTCGGCCTTGTCGACCAGCGCCGCCAGATGGTCCGCGACATACTCGTAATCGACCGTCGGCCCAGGCGTTGCCTGCAGCCAGCCCTCGCGCTCCCAGACATCGTAGGGCACCCGGTCTGCACGGGCCTTGTCGCGCAGCCCGTCGCCCGGTAGCCAGAATGTCGGCTTGACGTGCCAGACCCCCTCCACGGGGGCCACCAGCACCAGAGCCGTAAGGTCGCTCACCTCCGACAAGTCCAGCCCGCCGAACACTGGCAAGCCGTCGAGGCTGTCGATCACCGGCCCGCCACATTCCGTCCAGACCCGGCGGCTGATGAATGGCGCGTTCATGTCCACGCGCTGGTTCAAGATCAGGTTGCGGTACTCGGATTCCCGAGACGGCATCCGCCGCGCGTCCTCGGCCATGGCCAGGGTTTCAGCCGCGTTCTGGAAATCCCCGAAGGCCGGGTTTGCCAGCCTGATCGTTTCCTCTGTGAAAGGGTCGGCATCCATCGGCGCCGTGTAAAGCGAGACCACCACGCGAGGGTCAGCCCCGCTCAGCCCGTCCTCGATCAGCAGCGAAAGGAGATCCGCATCCGTCGGCGATTGTGTCGAGATGACAATCGACAGCGGCGCTTCCTGTGCCCCCGTCGCCGTTTCCAGCGCCTCGTACAGTTCCGAACGCGGCCCCTTTACCTGCCCGAGTTCGTCATGGATGATCAGCACCGGGCTAAGACCGTATGCCGTCGAAGCCTCCGCAGACAGCGCCCGGTAGAGCGTTCCGAGTTCTTCGCAGTATAACTGCTTGGCCGTATCCCTAATGCCCACGACAGGCGAAAGCCCCGGCGACATGCGCACCACCTTCGCAGCCAAGGAAAACAGGATCGACGCCTGCTCGCGAGACTGCGCCGCGCTGTAAAGCTGGCTGTTCGCCTTTGCCTCTGGCCCGCACAAATGCAGCAACGCAATGAACGCGGCCAGTGCCGTCTTGCCGTTCTTCCGACCAAAGCTAAGGATAGCCCGCCGCGTCCCGTGCGGGTTGTCGTAGATCTTGATGATCTCGGCCCGCTGCCATGGGCGCAGCTTGACCGCCTTACCAACATCTCGGCCTTCCGGGATGCGACAAAACTCCTCGATCCACCGGCAATTCCGCTCGCCAGTGGTTTCCTTTTTCAGCTTTCCCAAGGGCGCTTCACCGGGCCAGGCTTCTTAGCCTTGGCGCTAACTGTCGCCTGCTGCGTGATCCGCAGTCTTGTTGCCAGCGACGACAGCGCCCGCCCCTCGCGCTCCTGCATCTTTAGCAACTGGTCGTACCGAGCGAGATCCAGTTCATCCTCGCCCTCACACGCCGCCACCAACTGCGCCACGCGTCGGGCAGTCACCACATGCCGGCAATACTGAGACAGCACGCCGTGCGTCTCCCGAGGAAACCAGTCCGCCGGAAGTCTGTTGACCACCGCCCACCACTCTTCTGTCTGCTCGTCCGTCAGGTCATACGGCGCGTCTGGCCGAGCGATTGTTTCAACCTTGCCGACTTGGGCAACCTCACGGGATGCCGCCGACACTCTGCCTCGTGCGCCCATGTTAAGCCTCTAAACTTATTTTCTGCCCGTTTATGAAATGCGAGTTCCCCCGCCGGTCCTGAAAGCTGTGGCTTCCAGACTTTCGACCACCCCCCCCCGGTCAATCAGCCCCGGCCACGAAAACCTCGGGTTTCGCTGACCCAACCCTGCAGGCTGCGGCATGGTGGCCGAGGCTCAGGTTGCGCCTGTGCTTGCCGCCTCCGCTCACCACCCAGATGTCCCCGTCTTGGTCCATCGAGATGGCAAAGGACTCATCGCGCTTGTGCCACTTGAGTTCCGATACCAGCCTGTCCGCTTCGGCGCGCGTGATCCTGATCGTCGGCATGTTCGCTCCTGTGTTCGTTAGATCGGCCATCCGTCTGTCCCTATCCTTGCCTTGACCGCGTGTCCGTTCGCCCTTGCCCGCTCGTCCTTGGACTTCTCGTCGTGGCATGTGGTGCAGATCGCTTGCAGGTTGTCGGGTTCGTCGCTGCCACCTTCGGCCTTGGGGGTGATGTGGTCGACCTGCGTTGCGGGCGTTGGCCTGTTCTCGCGCTCCAAGCATGGGCGGCATAGCTCTGTCGGCTTGCCGTTCTTGTCGCACTTGAGGACGACTGCGCGGATCTTTTCCCACGCTCGGCCGTATCCGCGTTCATGGCGTGACTTGCCACCGTGGTGCCAAGGCTTAGAGTTGCGTGACACCGACAAACACGATGCCATTGTCGCCCTCCAGGATCACAAACGTACATTGGAACCTGGCCTGAACTATGCCGCCCATTGCGTTCGGCGCCCGTATCGTAGGCTGGACAAGGATGTGTGAGGCATTCGTCTCGCTAATTCCAGCAGGCCATAGGCGGTAGTTGCCGAGATCAGCCCGGGATGGATCGTGCAGTGTGCGCTCAATGGCTTCCCTGCACACATACCGCGCAACTCCCATGTTTGACGGCTGGCTTTCCTCTGCGGACTGACCTGACGGAAGATCATCGACCGGGCTACGGGGCTCAGCCTGTGCACTCCGCTGCTCTGCATTCATCGACCAAACAGTGAGCAATGCAGGCACGGTGACGAACACAATCGCCAGAATGACGGTCAGCTTCAACGTTCGCCTAATCATGCCCGCGAATATGGCGCTGGTGGTGTTGTCTGGCAAGGGTTGAGACGCGGTGTCTCTGGGTACGGCTTGTGGCCTGGGGGTGGGTGATGCCGCGTCTCGGGCTGGCGTGTCCGGGCTTTCGCCCCAAGCCGTGAAGCCGCCCTTTCGGGCCAAGACACACCACCGGAACCGCGTAACGTCGCTCGGGGATCAGGCCGAGCGGCCCTGCTGGCAGGGTCTTGAGGTGCCACGAGGGCGACTGGAATTGCGTAGCACTGTGGCTCGCCGCTGTTTCAGACGAACCCTCTGCGCCCATACGCTACCCAGCGACTGAAAGCGCGCAGACTATGCTGCCCCGCAAGATATAGCGGTTGACCGCGCATTGCAAGCTATTCGGCAGCCTTGACATCCCCCGGGTTCATCCGCACCACGCCAAGCGGGCTGTCTGCCTCGACCGCGTAGCCGTCCACATCCTCGATAACCCGGCGATACCGCAGCATCAAGCCGCTGAGAGGCCCGCCAACGGCTTCGAGCACCTGCCCCGCGTCAAAGGCTGGCGGGGCCTCCTCGCCGCGCTCCTTGGCTCTGCGCTTCTCCTCGTAGTCCGCATCAACAACGCGCATGAACTGCTGCACCCCTCGCATGGCGCATGGCTCCACCACCGAGACGAAACCCACAACATCGCGGATGGCTTTGGCGTCGTGGTATTCTCCCGGCTCCAGGCTGGCGAATATGTAGTTCGGGATGGCTGGCCTTTCGCTCCAAAGCGTCAACCGCTTGCGCCCTGCCCGCTTGGGGTCCGGCTTGCCTTCGAGCACCCGCCCACACCATACGTCGATGCCAAGGGCGCGAAGGTCCGCCTCGACGTCGAACTCGCGGTGGGTGCGCGCGTAGATTAGCCACATTTCCTTGCCTGTCATGCTCTGCCTCGTTTGTTATGGGGTGGTGCGCCTGATCGCCCATGCGTAGCGATGCTGGCCGTTGTGTGTGACGGCACAGGCGATGACGCGAAGCCCCGCCTTTGCCAGCCACTCACCGCAGGCGCGGCGCTCTGCGTCTGTGGCGTTGGTCCAGATGATCCGCGACAGCCTCACGCCCCGTACTCCTTCCGCGATTTCCGCTTGCGGTAGACCCGCACGCTCTCCGACTGGCGCTGCTTCTTGCGGGCGTCCTCTTGCGTCCGCTCGGTGTTGTCGCTGGCGTAGAGCTGGCTGCGGGGCATCACCTTGGCAGAGATGGGCGCGCACAGGTCTTTGATGCTGAGTTCGGTCATGTCAGGCTCCAAAGCTTCATGGTCGCCCCGTTCACCTTCACTGTGCCGTGAACCTTGATCCGACCAGCCTTGTGCAGCTTGTTCAGGTAGGCGGATGCAAACCGCGAACAGATGCCGACTTGCGCTGCAACCTGACCGGAGTTTTCGCAGCCAGACGCCAGGGCCTCGACGATGCGCCCCATGACGCCGCTATCCCGGCGGTTGCCGCCGCGCCGGCCAGCCGTCTTGCCGTCGCTAAAATCGGGTGCCTTGCCCTTGCCCTCGCGCCCCTCGGCCATCAGCCCGGCCAGCAGCGCGTCCTCCATCTGCCGCGCCGTGGCGGGCGTGTAGGCGGGGAGTTTCGTTTGTGCGTTCATGCGTCCAGCGCCTCCCGCGCGATCAGGCTGCTGTGGACCCAGATCGTCCAGTCTGCGGCGTTGCGCTTCTCTCCGACCAGCGCGTCCCACTCGATCAGCAAAGTGCCCTCACCTGCGCTGCGCGTCTCCAGCGGCACCTCGACCACCACGCCGCCGCGATCCTTGCTCAGCTTCTCGCCCCACGGGCCGGGCCGAAGCCATGCGTGCTCGGGAAGCGAGCGAACGCGATCTCCGACTTTCCACCGCTGCTCTATCTCTACACTCATAAGCTATCTCCTCTTTCTCTCTGCCCCGGGCGGGGTGCCAGGGGTGGGGTTGAAAGGGCATAGGACGACCGGCCCCCGGCGATATGCCGGAGTCGGTCCCCATGCCCTCCGGCGGTCTCGCCTCGCTATGCGTGGCTGCCGCCTAGGCCCCGCCGTGGATGCACCTCCCGGACAGGTTGATCGCTACTTTCGGGGATGGTGCTCCCCGGGGACCGCGCTTCGATCTTTCGGACTGCGCTTTGCCTTTGGCCCCGCCCCGTGGTAGGCTTTCCTCTACTGGTGCCACCGTCTGTCAAACCGTCCACCAGATATGGCCCCGCGTAGCTTCGGCGCGCGGGGTCGCCCTTTCAGGTTCGCACCTCCCTCAGATGCAGCGCGACAGCCCGCAAGCCGTCTGCTATGTGCCAGTCGTTGAAGTCGCCGGGGGCCTTCGGCATGGTCCATGCGCAGCCCGAGCGGCGGGCGTAGTATTCCCCTGTGCCAAGCCCGCTGAACTGTTCCACCGGCTTGTCGTGGTCGGCGGCGATGATCGCGGCGGGGATGCCCTCGACTACCTTCGCCACGTTGGAGGCGCTGAACGCGCTCAGGACCGTCGCGGGGCGCCCCAGAAGGCGCAGGGCAGCCCTGACGCTAAGCGCGGTCGCGATGCCCTCTGCAACCCATGTCTCGGCCCCTGTGGCGATCCTGTGGGCCGCGCCGCCCATCTGGCCGCCGAGGATGTTCTTCTTGGCGCCCTCGGGGGTGATGAACTGCACCGTGGTCAGCATCTTGCCGATCCTGCCCGGCACGATCAGCAGCGGGCCGTCGCCCTCGGGCAACGCGCGCGCCAGCCGGTCGCCCAGATCACCGCGCGGCATCAGGGGGCGTGGGTCGTCAATCACAAGGCCGCGTTCGTCCGGGAAGCCCTTGCGCACCAGGTAGGGATGCACGGCAGGCTCGCAGGCGGTGACGATGCGCTGGCAGGTGGCGATGACCTCGCGCCGCTCTGCCTCTTGCTGGCGGTCGCGTTCCGGGTCGCGCTTGGGGGCCTCGATCCTCTCGCCCAAACCGGCGGCGCTGAATACCTGCTGTTGTCCGGTCGCCCAGTTCCAGCAGATGCCACCGCACCCGTCATCGAACAGCATGACGCGGCCCGACTGGTTGGACGCGGCCTTGCCTTCGACGGGCGTCTTGATCCAGCGGCCCGGATCGGTCTTGCGCGGAGCCTTGATCCCCACTGCGGCGCAGGCATCCCGCATGGCGTCGTGAATGCTCATGCTGCCCTCCGCTTCGCGTTCTTGCGGAACCGCTTGATTTCCCGCTCCACCAGCGCAACCGCGTTCATGTCGGCCAGAGGCGGAACCGGCGCGTCGTAAAGCCCGAAGGGCAGCTTCGCGCCGGGGTAAATGTCTTTCCAGACGCCGAACGCCCATTTGCGCGCGTGGTCCTCGCCCTTCCGGGTCGAGTTGGACGTGTGCCAGAGCGCGGCCATCCAGACGGCGCGGGGATCTTTCAGGCATTCGGCCCGCAGCCCGGCGCGCGGTTCCAGCGCATCAGGGACGCGGAACTCGTGCAACTCTCCCTCGACGGCATGGATGCCAGAGCGCGCGGGCTTCTCGAAACCGCAGGCCATGCACGTCGGCCCACGCATTGCGCCAGAGCACTCAGGGCAAACCACCTTCTGCCGCTCGGTCTCGTTCCGCTCGCGGGGCTTGCTGTCGCGCTTGGTGGCGTGGCTCAGTTCGCCAACGCCGTTGTCCCATACGTCGAACATATCGAGCGCAAACCGTTCGATGTTGCCCGAGTGATCCAGCCACAGCGCCCGGTCCTTGCCGGGGTGCGAGCGCATGATGCGCCCGATTTCCTGCATGTGGCTGGATAGGCTCTTGCGGTACGGCTTGCAGCTCACCCCGATGCGCACATCCGGCACGTCAAAGCCCTTGGTCAGCACGCCGCAGGAAACAAGCCCGTGGATCACGCTGTCGGGACGCCGGAACTCTTCAATCTTCGCGGCGCGCTCGTCGTCGTTGCGGTCGAGATAGCTGATCTGTTGGAAGTTGAAGCCAGCCGCAGCGAAGGCGGTGCACAACTCGCGGCCATGCTCGACGGTCGGGCTGAACACGATAGTTTTCGCCGGGCCGTCGAAATACTCGTGCGTCTTGCGCACCCATTCCGACACCACGTCACCGACGATCCGAATACCCGCCGCCGTGGCGCTCGCATCGCTGAACTCGCCGTAGCTGTTCAAGCCAAGCTCGGCATCCTCGGGCGACCGCGCGACGTAGATGGTAGGTTCCACCAGATGCCCGCCCTCGATCAGCTTGCGCGTCGGAATGACATTCACCACCGCGTCCCAATGGTCGGCCATGCCAGCCGTGAAGGGCGTTGCGGTCAGCCCAATCTTTGCCGCCTGGGGGTTCATCGCCATGTAGTCGAGCGTCCCGCGATATTGCGCGTGCGCCTCGTCTACGATGATCAGCGATGGGTCGCGCGGCAGGGCGCGGCGGGCCAGCGTCTGCGCGCTGCAAACCTGCACGTTCTCTTGCGGCGACCAGCGGTCGTTGATGCCCTGAACGATGCCGTGGGGGATGCCGTACTCATCGAACACCGCGCTGGTCTGGTTCACCAGCGCCACGCGATCCACGATGAACAAAGTGTAGCTGCCCTTGCCCGCCGCTTCCTTGAGGATGTGCGCAGCGGTCAGGGTCTTTCCGGCCCCGGTCCCGGCGACAAGCAACTGACGCTTGAGGCCGCGCCGGATGTTCTCGCGCAGCGCTTCAACAGCGGTTGCCTGATAGTCGCGAAGTTGGATCTCGCGTGAGGGCGTAAAGTTCAGCATCCCATTACCTCCGCATAGGCATCGCGCTCGGCATCGGCGCGCGTCTGCCCGCCCTCAAACTCGCGGATGGCAGCCCGCTCGTGCCACTCATCGACTAGAGACCAGACCTCGCGATGCACGCGGTCTCTGACCTCGGGCTGTTTCAGCCACGCCAACGCATCCGGCCCGAGACGCCCGGCGCGCACAGTCATACGCCATTCGTCGCGGATCACGTCACCACCATGGGCGCGGATGCGGGCCAGGATGCTCACAGGGCGATCCCCATGTTTTGCAGTTCCTCGACGCGGGCCTCGGCCTTCTTGAGCCGGTATTCCATGCGCTTGGCGGCGGCGAGCGCGTCATCGCGGGCCAGCTTTGCCGCGCCCAGTTCCTTGATCTTGGCCGAGAGCGTCTTGCCCATGTCGCTGCCCTCGCCCAACTGGCTGACAGCCTGTTTCAGGTCGGAAATCTGGCTGGTCTGGTTCTTCACGCGCTTGCGTAGTTCGGCGGTCTCGATGCGCAGGGCGATCCAGTCATCCTCCTGGCCTTCCCGCGTCATGGACCGGAACTCGCTGCGCAGCTTGGCGTGGGGATCGGATTGCGACGGTGTTTCGGGCGGCTTAGGCGCTCCGATTACCTCGCGCCGAAGTGCCGCCTTGGTGGGCTCTTCGCCGCGCGCAATCAGGGCATCCGCAGCGGCCTCGATCTTGCCGGGCGCCGCCGCCTCAGCATCGCGCAGTTTGCGGGCCTCGTGGATTTCATCGCGGCGTAGGCCAAGTTCGGCGGTTGTGGGAGGTGCGTTGTCGTCCCCAACGCAGCTACGGGATGAACCCATAACCTCGCCGCGATCCTGCGCAGCGTCATATTCGTCGGCCAACCGCACCTTGGCGCGGGCCTCGATAATGGCCGCGTCTGCCTGTGCGCGAAAAACGGCGGACAGCACTTCGTCATGCGCGGCCTTTGCCTTTGCGAAGCGACCGGCGCTCTTGGCGGCGTCATAGGCCACACGGGCCAGATCGCGGGCCTCAAGCACCTCGGCGCTGGACCGGGCGCCAGACAATGCAGACGCAGCCCGGTCGATCAGCGACGGCAACGTGTCTTGGATTTGCGTAAGTTCGTTCATTTGCCGCCCTCGATTTGTGATTGAACCCGCAAGGCGAGGCGCGTCTCGGCCTGCCAATCCCGGTCGCCGTGCGCCGCTGCCATCACCAGCGCATAGGCGGCGTCGGCCTTGTCAGCCTGGTGGTGTTCGAAGGTGTCCACGGCCTCGCCTGCAAAGCCCTCGGACATGTCGGGGTAGGTCTCTGCCATATCCGCCAGCTTGATCAGGACAAGGAAGTGCTTCGGGGTTGAAGCCACTGCGGCCAGCCTGAGTATCAGCGACGGGCGGACACGCGGCAGCGCGCCTTGGATGTAGTAGGCAAGCTCTGCCTCTACCTCGGGCGAGGCGCACCAGTGGGCTTGAATGTTGGCGAATTGTTCTGCGTTGTCAGAGCGCGCAGAATCGCTATATTGCCCTCGATGGGACATTGCTCGGTGCTCCTCTTCAGCATCGCTATGTTCAAGGGGCCGGATGGCGCGGCAAACGCCACCGGTCCCGTCTCTCAGTTTCGGCGATTGGGCCTTGTAATGCAAGGGTTTTGTCACGAAATCACCCCCGTCACCGGCACGAAAACGAACGGGCGCATCACGCGGAAAACCACCTTCCCACGCGGATCGGTCCCGGCCCAGACAGACGGGAAATCCACCTTGAACCGCCGGTCATCGCAGCCCATCGCGTCGGCAATGCCGTCGATGTAGGCTTTCATTCGCCCGTGCATGTTGTGGACGTCGCCGCGGCGGGCCTTGGGCCAGTATTCCACGAAGATCACCGCGTCGGGGATCGTCTGGACGGCGGGGCGCTCCATCGCTTTGGCCCATGCCAGATTGCGGGCGTCCTTGGTGGCTTGTGCCTTCGGGCGCCAGTGGCCCTTTGCGTGGGGCGTCAGCTTGGCGTCGGGCCATGGCAGGACGATTTCCTTGACGTACTGCGTCATCCCCGCGTCTCCAGCCTCAGCGCACGCTCCGTGGCCTCCTGGAGCCTTGCCAGAGCGCGAGCCTGTGCCTGGGTGTCACGGCGGGCTGTGGCGCGGCGCAGGCGGGCTGCAGCGGCGTCACGGTCGCGGTAGGCGATCGCTAGGGCGGTAAGGTGCAGGGAATGGGAGGTCATGCGGTTCCCCATGTCGTGAGAATGCCGGTGGGCACGTTGGTGCCGCTCTCGGCAAAGCTGGCGATCGGCAGGTCCGACCAGCGCCCGTCCTGCGCCGTGAGGTGGCCGTCGTACCAAGCCGAGGCGGGAAGGATGCACTTGAGGACGCTCTGCCGGTCGCGCAGGAACTTGCGGGCGTGGTCGAGGTGCTTGCGCCAGTGACGGCCCACGAAGGGCGGGTTCATCACCACGACGTCAAAGGTCGGATCGGGCGGCACGTCGAGGAAGTTGGCAACCTGAACCGCGTAGCCCTTGGCTCGGGCCTCAGAAGCCCGGCCTGGGTGAACCTCTATACCGCGCAGGGTGGCATCGGGGCACTCACGGCGCACGGCGTCCAGAAGCCGCCCACAGCCGCAGGAAGGCTCAAGCACACGCAAGCCGGGCTTGACGTACAGATCCCGCATCAGCGCCTTGCCCACGGCCTCTGGCGTCGGGTAGTAGGCCAGATCCTTGGACACGCTGGTGCCGGTCTGCTTGCGGGCGGTGTCATCCTCGGCATCGGGCAGGACGTCGCCGTAGAACTCGGCCAGCGCGCGGTTGATGTCGCGGCATGTCTGGTCATCGAACAGGACGTGCATGTTGCCGTTGTGGAAGGCGCGCAGGGTGATGCCTTTGCGCTCCTGATCGTCGCCGGGCTTGGCCGCGCCGCGCCAGTCGTTGAACTCGGTGTGCGGCAGATGCTCCTGCCCCCGGTAGACGCGCAGGGCGTTGAGCATGTCGCGCAGCTTGTCGTGGCCCCATGTGCCGTAGGCGTAGCGCCCTGCCGCCCCGTTGATGATCACCCGCTTGGGCAGGCCCTTGACGCCGATCTTGACCTTGCAGTGGCTCTTGTAGGCCGGATCCAGACTGGTGAAGGTCTCGGCCAGACCGCGCAGGATTGAGCCGCGCGGGTCCGCCACATACTCGCCGAAGGTCGCGCGCACGTTGTCGATGGTGAACTCGGGCGGGTCATCCAACTCGCGTTCGAAGCGGTTTCGCTCGCTTGCCGGTGCCAGAAGGTGTATGTTGAGACCGCGGTAGACATGACGCCACGCGCTTGAGCGCAGCACCTTTTCTGCACTGCGCGGATCCATGCCGGGCTTGCCGCCCCTGTCCCAGAGACTGCCGCCATAGGCGCCGCCGATCTGGGTGCCCGTCTCGCAAGCGTTCGCAGCAACGGTCAGGGCCTCGGCCAGCTTGGGAAGGTCAGCCTTCTTGGCCTCGTATTCCTCGACAAGCGCCGAGAGGGAAACGCGCATCGCTGGGGGCTGGTAGGTCATCCCTTCGCCCCCTCTATCGCGCGCAGCACGTCCCGCAGCCCTGCCCCTCCGATGGCGTTGGCGCGGCGCTTGAGGGCGTCGAGTTCGCCGGGAAGCCACGGCTTGCAGTGCTGTTCCAGCCATCGGATGACGCGCAGCATGTCCGTCTGCGTGGGCTTGATGGCGGCGATGTAGGCGAGCCTGTCCCCGGAAAAGCCCGGCGAGGCAGCGCGCCCCGCCGGTAGGTCAACCACAGGGAGGGTCTGCGCGGTCCCGGGCGCAGTCTGGATAGGCGCGGCAGAGCGTGGGCTAGACGCTCCACCGCTTACCGACGCCGAAGGGGGGGCGGCGTGCGGATGGGTGTTCATTGCATCACCGCCAGCACCACCTGAAACGCCAGCCACAGGGCAACGGCGCAAGTGGTCCACCAAGAGACGCGGGTGAGCGCCCAGAGGAACTGGTCCAACGCGGCGTCGGTCGCGGCGTCCTCTTCCCACTGGTCAAGTTCGGGCTGGTCGATGACGTGGGGAAACCGATGAGGGTCAGACATTGCGCACCTCCAGCGATGCTATGACGGCCAGAGCGAGAGCGTGGACAGCGGCCCGGCCAGAGAGGGAGAGGGGGCGAAGGGTCATGCTGCGGGCTCCTGTGTCGGGGTGGCGTGGTGACCGCTCCGCGCCAGCGGCTCCAGCACCTCGATCAGGCGCTGCGCGGCAGGACGAAGCGCGGCGGCCTCGCGGTGATCGACATGCCCATCGGCGACGGCCTCCGCGATCTGCGCGGTCAGCCCGCCCAAGGCGGCAAGGACGCGCATGTGTTCCGCGTCGTCCGTGCTGCCATCGCGCGCCGCCTGACCGCAGGGGCCAAGCACATCGCTGGTGAAGGACGGCCCGAGAACCGAGCACAGCGACAGCAGCGCGGCAAGGCCGGGTGTGGCGCCCTGCACATAGCTTTCCAGCGTCCGGGTCGGGATGCCGGTCGCATCGCTCAGGCCGGCGAAGGAAAAACGCCGTCCACGACCCACGCGCAGCCGCAGCGCATCCTCGATCACGCGGCACGCAAGATCATGGGGAATGATGGGGGAATTGCTCATGGCAGCCTCACGGGCGTGTGACTACGTTCAGGGCATGGACCGGAACGAAGGAACGTCATGCCGCCCCCTCGCGCGTCTCAGGCGGATGCTGGCGCATGTACGACCGCAGCTTCTCGACCGTCGTCCGGTCTTGCTCAACTCGGCGAGCGAACCGGTCGAAGAACCGAGCATTATTGACGGCTCGCAGCGCCAGCGTGGAAGGCGCGATGCCTGCGCTCTCGCAGTACTGCTGCACTTCGGAGAGGATGTCGGGGTGGTCATTCATGTCGGCATATTTGCCAAAAGACATTCCGTTGTCAATGTCATTTGGCAAATAGATTTGTCAGCGAGGTCGCGCCATTCTTGACTGCATGAGCAAGAGCATTCGGGATCGCGTCGCAGAGGCCCTTGACGCAAAGATCATATCGGCGACGGATCTCTCGAAGATTTCCGGCGTGAGCCACAGCGTCATCGTAAACCTCAAACGTCGACCGGCTTCGTCCACATCCACTGAGAACGGAGAACGACTAAGGGCTGCGCTCGATGCTTTGGATAGCGGCGCCTCATGTATCGCAGTGCAACCTGAGCGCGTCGAGATCGGAGAGGTCGGGCCCGAAGGCTACCCGCTCGTCCAGGTGTACGATCTGCGCGCCAGCGCAGGAGATGGGGCGGTCGTCGATGCAGAGGATGTGCGTTGCACCCTCGCATTCCCACCGGACTATCTGCGCCGGATCACGTCGACGAACCCGGCGAACCTCACCATCATCTCGGTGAAGGGTGACAGCATGGAGCCGACGCTGTCAGACGATGACATCGTGATGCTCGACATGAGCAAGACCAGCCTCGGCTACGAGGGCCTGTTCGTGATCCGAATCTACGACGTGCTGCACGTCAAGCGGCTGAGCCATTCACGTCCCGGCCATGTGATGGTGATTTCGGACAACCGCGACCGCTACCCTCCTCGGGAATACTCGGTCGATGAGGTCGAGGTTGTGGGCAAGGTGCTTTGGGCAGGAGGCAAGATATGACCGACGACACCGTCAGCATCGCGATCAACGGAACCAGCCACCCTATCCTTTGCGGCATCTGCAAGGAGCCGGTAGCCTTCATCGGAGAAGCGGATGCTGAGCCCCGCCAGGTCGGCTGCGCCGGATGCGGGAACATCGACGATGTCGAGCAGGTGGCGCGAATGACTGCCGAGTATGCCAAGGACGAGGGGCAGATGATCCTCAACCGAATGGCTCGGGATGCCGCTCGCAAGAGCAAATTCATGACATTCGAGGGCAAGACCGCCCACGATAAGGCTCACCGATTCATCGTTGATCTGAAGCTCTGACACCCTCATAGCTCTCGCCCTTTCCGACTGACACAGCCCCGCTTCGGCGGGGTTTTTCTTTGCGCGCCGCCCTGGCGCTGACCGGGGCAGCATAGCACGCGATTCGCCTTCTGGCATGTCCAATTTTGTCATTTGGCATTTTGCCTATTGACCCGTTGTTTGTCATTTGGCATATTCCCTCCATCGACCCCCGCAGGCTGCATTGCCCTGCACCACCCCACCCCTGCGCGCTGGCCTGATGGTCGGGCCAGCGCCAACCCCACCGCATCGGAGGCCACCATGAGCACCCCCGACTATGACCTCGCCGCTCAGTATGCCGTTCAGACCGGCATCTACGCGGCCACCGCTGCATCCCGTCAGAGCTGCACCGGGAACGCCGGGCACTCTGGCGAGAGCGTCACCCGCTATCTGGCGAAGACCGCCGCAGCCCTCGGCTACGTGCTGACCCCGATGATGACCGACCCGCCGCGCTCCACCGCGCAGGTGTCCGCCTCGCTGGCCGGTGCCGCCTTCGCCTCGGCCAATGTCGCCCCTGCCTCGGAGGACGCGGCATGACCGCCTCCTACGCATCCACCACGACGCTGGCCCGCATCCGTGCCGCGCAGCCCTGCCATGACGGCTGGACCAAGCTTCTGGCCCATCTCGGCAAGACCAAGGCCGACCACAAGCCCCTGCCGATCCTGACTGTGCTCGACAGCAACGGGCTGGACGACGCGCTTTGGGTGCTTTCCTACGCCATGCCTGACGACAGGCTGGCCCGGCATTTTCAGGCGTGGTGCGCGGAGCAGGTGCTGCATCTGTTCGAGGCCGAGCGCCCCGACGACACGCGCGTCCGCGCTCAGATCGCCATGCTCCGGCGTGATGATGCTGGCGAGGGTGAGCGGGACGCCGCACGGGCCGCCGCACGGGACGCCGCAGGGGACGCCGTATGGGACGCCGCATGGGCCGCCGCATGGGCCGCCGCATGGGCCGCCGCACGGGCCGCCGCAGGGGCCGCCGCATGGGCCGCCGCACGGG
>Ga0008835_100515_pt1 | contig 34376 bp, 31 predicted proteins | sample HotLakConsoUCCRE_FD_62215 | JGI IMG/M metagenome (GOLD analysis project Ga0008835, IMG submission 62215) | Hypersaline microbial mat communities from Hot Lake, Washington, USA - Hot Lake Consortium UCC-RE (Hybrid Assembly) ... | reverse complement strand
GCGGGCGGCGGCGCTGTCGGTGCTCGAGCGCCCGCAAAGCGGCCGGGACCTCCTCGTGGACGGCATCTTCGTGGCCGACAGCCACCGCGGCCGCGGCGTGGGCTCGGCCCTGATCGAGGCGCTGGCTCGCGAGGCCCTCTCCCGCGGCCTTGCCCGCGTCAGGCTCGACGTGACCCACGAGAACCCCCGCGCCCGCGCGCTCTACGAACGTCGCGGCTTCGTGCCGGTGGCGCAGCAGTCGGGGCGTCTCCTGCCCTGGCTCTTCGGCTTTTCCGGCGCGGTGACCATGGTCCGCCAGGTGCGCTAGGTGTTCGGTCCCGGCATCTGGCGGATCGGATCGAGGATGAACCGATGCGGCTCTGGGTCCGGATCTGGCAGATGCATTCGTAGGGCGTGAGGCCGACCACCATCGCCCCGGCCCGGGGCGCCGGCCCGCGATGTCCTCTGCCGCACCCTCGGCCCGATCAGGCGCGGTTTGACCCCCGCGCCTCTCGGCTGGCGCGCCGGGACTCAGCCCTCCTCCGCACGCCCGTCCACCGGCGTGAAGAACTCCGCCTCGCCCGCCACGATGGCCTGCACACAGGGCGCGGCGCCGTAGCTGTCGCAATAGCTGCCGTGCCGCGCGAGCAGGATCACACGCATTCCGTCGAAATCCAGCACCGACCAGTAATGCGCCCACCAGCTCTGCGACCACGTGCCGTCGATGACGAAATGGATCGGAGCCCCTCCGGTGCCGTGCCAGTGCGACAGGTTGTAGTCGCAGAAGACCGCCCCGAAATCGACCACGGCGTCGTCCTCGCGCCCGTCGCCATCGAGATCGGCCGGCGTCACCGCGCCCGCCTCGACGCTCAGCCCGCCCGCGTCCATCTCCGCGCATTCCGCCTCCGCCGCGGCGAGGATCTCCTCCACCCGCTCGGCCCCCGCCATTGCAGGGACCGTCAGAAGGGCTGCGGCGACAAGGACACGGATCATCGACGGCTCCCGATCCTGGGCTCGGTTCCGGCCCTGAGCCGCACCAGGTTCTCGCCATGCCGCCAGAAGACCAGCGCCGCCAGCACAACCGTCAGCACCGCGAGATCCTCCCGTCCCAGCACCACCGCCCAGACCGGGCCCAGCGCCGCGGCACCGAGCGCCCCCACCGAGGAGATCCGGCTCAGCCCCGCCGCCACGAGCCAGGAGGCGCAGGCCGCCAGCCCCACCGGCCAGGCGAGCGCGAGCAGGATGCCGAGGAAGGTCGCCACCCCCTTGCCGCCCCGGAACCCCAGCCAGACCGGAAAGCAATGCCCGACAAAGGACGCCAGCGCCGCCCCCTGCGCCGCGTCCGCCCCGGCGAGGCCCAGCGCCGCCAGCGTCACGAACGCCCCCTTGCCGCTGTCCATCACCAGCGTCAGCGCGGCGGCGAGCTTGTTGCCCGTGCGCAGGACGTTCGTGGCACCGATGTTGCCGGACCCGATCTTGCGCAGGTCCCCCAGCCCGAACACCCGCGCAAAGACGATCCCGAAGGGCACCGACCCCGCCAGATAGCCCAGCACGACCCACACGAGCAGCACCACCGGCGAGGAGACCAGCTCCGGCATCACCCCTCCCAGACCCTGTGCCCCGCGACCCAGGTGCCGCGCACACGGCCCTGCATCCGCGCCCCGTCGAAGGGCGTGTTCTTCGACTTCGACCGCAGCGTGAACCGGTCCAGCACGAAGGGCGCATGGGGATCGAACAGAACGAGATCCGCCGGCGCGCCCTCGCGCAGCCGCCCCGTCTCCAGCCCCAGCCGTTGCGAGGGCGCCAGCGCCATGGCGCGAAAGAGCTGCGGCAGGCTCAGCGCGCCCGCATGCCACAGCCGCAGCGCGGCGGGCAGCAGCGTCTCCAGCCCCACGGCACCCGAGGCCGCCTCCTCGAAGGGCAGGCGCTTGCTCTCCTCGTCCTGCGGCGTGTGCATCGAACAGATGATGTCGATCAGCCCCGAGGCCACCGCCTCCACCATCGCCATCCGGTCGTCCTCCGACCGCAGCGGGGGCTTGAGCTTGAAGAAGGTCCGGTAATCCGCGACGTCGAACTCGTTCAGCGTCAGGTGGTGGATGCCGACGCCCGCCGTGATGTCGAACCCGTTGCGCTTCGCCCGCTCCAGCGCCGGCAGGGCCCGCGCCGTTGTGAGCTGATCCACGTGCAGCCGCGCGCCCGTCATCTCCAGGAGGGCGATATCCCGGTCGAGCCCCATCCGTTCGGCCATGGGCGACACCGCCGGCAACCCGCGCAGCGAGGCGAACTTGCCCGAGGTGGCACAGGAGCCGGCAGACAGCCCCGGGTCCTGCACATGGGTCACCACCAGCGCGCCCAGCGACCGCGCATAGGTCAGCGCCCGGGAAAAGATGCGCGTGTCCGTCACCACCCGGTCGCAATCGGTGAAGGCCACCGCGCCCGCGTCCATCAGGAACCCGATCTCGGTCATCTCCCGGCCCGCGCGGCCCTTGGTGAGCGCGGCCATGGGCAGAACCCGCACGATGCTGTCGGCACTTGCCCGGCGCGCCACGAATTCCAGCGTCTCGGGCGTGTCGATGGCGGGGTCGGTGTCGGGCCGTGTGACCATTGTCGTCACCCCCCCCGCCGCCGCCGCGCGCCCCGCGGAGGCAAAGCTCTCCTTGTGCCGCTCGCCGGGCTCCGAGACCTTCACGCCCAGATCGACGATCCCCGGCCCGAGGCAAAGCCCCCGGCCGTCGAGCGCGCCCTCGGGCACCTGCGCCCCGTCCCAGACCTCCGCGATGCGGTCACCCTCGATCCGCAGACCCCCGATCCGCGTCTCCGCGGCCTCGGGATCGACAAGCTGGACATTGGCAAGGATCGTCATCGGCGCTCCGGTCTTCCGCTCAGGCGACCTCTAGCGCCCGGCGGCGGCGGTGTCAGCCGGGGAAAGCGCGGGACGCCGTGCTGTCCCCAGTCTTTGGAGGCCGCTACCCAATGTCCCTAGCCGCGCATCGTCGGGCCGCGGCGCGGCGATCCGACGGTGGGACGGCAGTGCTTTATGGTTGAGTATCCGCACTCGGCCCGAGCGGCGCACTAACGGCGAAGTATCGCCGGGCCGGGGGGCTGCCCGGCGATGCGCGTTCACCGGGCTTCCGCGGCGCCACTGGCGCCACGGTCCCGGTTCACCCTGCGGCCTTTATTCCGCGCGGGTGCTCAGCTCCACCGGCGCATGGTCGCAAAGGCACTTGCAGGCCCGAACCCTTGGACCCCAGCGACCTTCCCTGATACCTCGTCCACAAGACTTTCCCCAACCGAAAGGCGCACCCCCATGGACCATCGAACCCTCGGAGGAAGCGGCGCGGTCGTCTCCAGCCTCGCCCTCGGCGCCATGACCTTCGGAGACGAGGCGGACGAGGCCACCTCGCACCGGCTGATGAGCGCCTATGTCGCCGCGGGCGGCAATTTCATCGACACCGCCGATGTCTACAGCCGCGGCATCTCGGAGGAGATCGTCGGCCGCTGGCTCGCCGCCAACCCCGCCGAGGCGCAGAAGGTCGTGATCACGACAAAGGCGCGCTTTCCCATGGGCGACGGCCCCAATGACCACGGCCTGTCGCGGGTCCACCTGCGCCGCGCGCTCGACGCCTCGCTGACCCGGCTCAAGGTCGACCATATCGACCTCTACCAGATGCATGCCTGGGACGCCCTCACGCCGCTCGAGGAGACGCTGCGCTTTCTCGACGACGCGATCTCCGCCGGAAAGATCGGCTATTACGGCTTTTCCAACTTCCTCGGCTGGCAGCTGACGAAGGCCGTTCATGTGGCCCGCGCCAACGGCCTCGCAGCACCCGTCACGCTCCAGCCGCAATACAACCTGCTGGTCCGCGACATCGAATGGGAGGTCGTGCCCGCCGCCCTCGACGCCCGTATCGGCCTTCTGCCGTGGTCGCCCCTCGGCGGCGGCTGGCTCAGCGGCAAATACCGCCGTGACGCGGCCCCCACCGGCGCCAGCCGCCTCGGCGAGCAGCCCGACCGCGGCATGGAGGCCTATGCCCCCCGCGCCGCGCAGGAGCGGACCTGGGCCATCCTCGACGCCGTGCGCGCCGTGGCCGACCGCACCGGGGCGACCATGGCGCAGGTGGCGCTGGCCTGGGTGGCGGCGCAGCCCGCAGTGACATCGGTGCTGATCGGCGCCCGCAGCGAGGCGCAACTCGCCGACAACCTCGCCGCCGCCGATCTGGCGCTCCCCGCCGAGGACCTCGCCCTGCTGACCTCCGTCAGCGCCCCGCAGCACAACGTCTATCCCTATGGGGCGCAGGCCGACCAGCAGCGCCACAGGAACATCGCCGGGAGGCGTTGAGTGGGACAAGCCGCGCATCGTCGGGCCGTGGACCGGCGATCCGACAGTCGGGCGGCAGCACTTTACCCCGGCCACTCCGGACCCCGCCCCAGCGGCGCGCGTACGTCACCAAATCGCCGGGCCGGGGGGCGGTCGCCATTGGAGCGCCATTGGTCCGAGAGACAACGGCGACGGGATGCGCGGCGGCTTCGCCTTGAGTCCGCGCGGGCAAAACTCAAGCGTCAGTCAGGCAACGACCAGGCGCCGAGGCATGGGCGGATCAAAGGGCACGCCCTCACCCCACAGCCAGCCGCTCCCGGTTGCGGCAATAGTCCGGCGCGGCCTCAAGCCTCGCATTCGCCGCCTGCAACCCGGTGCAGGCCGCCCGCTCCGCACAGCCCGCGCAGGCCAGAACCATGGCGCGATAGCGCGCCGCCGCGGCGTCGGGCGCGCGATCCATGCCGGCGCCCAGGTCCACGCCAAGGCGCTCCGCCATGCCATCGAGCAGCGCGCCGCTCTGGTTCAGCCTCGAGAAAATTCCCATGACGCGACCCTTTCCTGATCCCTGCGTGTCGCCCTCAGGTGACCCGGCGCCGGGACCGGGCGCCATGATCTGGGTCAAGCGGCCCCGCCCCGGCAGTCCTTCGGAGGAGGACACCTCCCGGGGGATGCCCCATGGCCAGGCACGGAGTCGGAAAGACATCCGCGAATTCCGAAAAGTTTTATATATCAAAGTCATGGGTTGCGGTCCCATCGTGGACCCGAGGGCTACCCTGCCCTCAGCCCCGCGCCGCCTCGATCGCCGCCCGGGTCCTGCCCGGATCGGCCTGGTAGCGGATCAGGTGCTTGTCGCCCTCGATGGTGATGACCTGCACCGCGCTCGCGATCACCCGCACCTTGTCGATCCTTGCCAGCGGCACCTTCCGCACCCCCGGCCCCAGAAGCCGCCGGTCCGTCAGATCCCACCGCGCGGCAAGTTCGTCCGAGGCGACATACCACCCGCGCACGGCAATCGCCGCGAGCCCGCCCACGGCCCCCGTCCAGATGTAGGGGTTCCCCATCAGCCACAGGATCGCCATCCCCGCGAGCATCGCCAGCGCAGCGAGCCAGGCATGGTCGCGGATGTAGGTGGTCCGGTCCGGCGTGAAGCTCTGCCGGACCGCCTCGCCCGGCTCCAGCGGCGTCGTCGGGGTGAGTTGATAGTCGCTCATCCCGCGATCCACACCATGACGCCCACCAGCGCCAGCAGCACCAGGATCGCGATGCTGGCGATCCGCCCCGACATCGCCGCATCCGACGGGCCCTTCCCCGGCTGGTCGATGCCGCCCTCCGCCGAACTCGACCGCAGCCTCTCCATCGGCGCCACCTGAACCGGCTCGCCATAGGTGCCGATCCACCGCAGCGGCGCGCGCGGCCGCAGAGTCTGCCCCCGCACCGCCGCCGACAGCACGATCAGGACATGCCCCCTCAGCGCCCCGATGCGCGGCAGGTCCGCCTCGATCTGCGCCGGATCGACACCCAGCCCGTCCTCCATGTAGCCGGCCAGACCCAGCCCCTCGAGCCCGGCGACCGGCAGATATTCCCACTGCCCCTCCGCCAGCCGCTCCACCCCCAGCGCCCCGGCGACGGCCTGCTCCGTGCCCCAGCCCTCCGCCTCCTCCACCGGCAGATCGACGGCGAAAAGCCGGACCTGCCCGCGCTCATGCTCGGGAACCTGCATCACCGTCACACCATCACCTCCCGCGGTCCGCGCACCTGCCGGAGATTGCGGGCGAGCAGGTCCATCGCGGCCATGCGGACGGCGACGCCCATCTCCACCTGCTCCTGGATCACCGAGCGGTTGATGTCGTCGGCCAGCGTGCCGTCGATCTCCACCCCGCGGTTCATCGGCCCCGGATGCATGACGATGGCGTCCTCCTTCGCATGGGACAGCTTGGCGGCGTCGAGGCCGTAGCGGTGGAAATACTCCCGCTCGGACGGGATGAAGCCGCCGTCCATGCGCTCCTTCTGGAGGCGCAGCATCATCACCACGTCGGCATCCCGCAGCCCCTCGGCCATGTCCTCGCAGACCTCCACGCCGAACTCCGCCACGCCCGCGGGCATCAGGGTGGGCGGACCGACAAGGCGGACGCGGTTCTCCATCTTGCCCAGCAGAAGAATGTTCGACCGGGCCACGCGGGAATGCGCGATGTCGCCGCAGATCGCCACGGTGAGCCGGTGCAGCCGGCCCTTCGCGCGCCGGATCGTCAGCGCATCCAGCAGCGCCTGGGTCGGATGTTCGTGCCGCCCGTCGCCCGCGTTCAGCACCGCGCAGGTCACCTTCTGCGCCAACAGGTCCACCGCGCCCGAATTCGGATGCCGCACCACCAGCAGGTCGGGCCGCATCGCGTTCAGCGTCAGGGCCGTGTCGATCAGCGTCTCGCCCTTCTTCAGCGACGACGCCCCCATGGCCATGGACATGACATCGGCGCCGAGCCGCTTTCCCGCCAGCTCGAAACTGGCCTGGGTGCGGGTGGAGGCCTCGAAGAACATGTTGATCTGGGTGACATCGGCAAGCGCGTCCCAGTGCCTGCGCCCCGCGCGCGATGCCTCGGCATAGTCCTGCGCGAGGTCCAGAAGCGTGGTGATCTCCTGCGGGTGCAGGGGCTCGATGCCCAATAGGTGGGTCTGGCGAAAGGTCATCCGGGCTCCCCTGCTCTCCCGCGCTTATAGAAACCCCCGCGCCGCGCTTGCAAGGACGGGCGGCGATGCGCCCTACCCTTCGGTCCCGGCGGCGGCTAGGACGAGGAGGTGGAGACCCGCGAGTCATACGAGGCGGCGCTGGCCGCGCTGATCTGGCAGATCGAGCTGGGCGCCGACGAGGCCATCGCCGACGCGCCGCTGGACCGCTACGCCCTGTCGGCCCATGCGATGGCGGCGCAGGCGAAGGCCGCGGAGGCCGCGGCCGCGCCCCCCGTGCCCGCCACGGCCAAGCCCCCGCCGCCCGTCCGCGCACCCGAGGTGGACCCCGTGGCAGAGGCCCGCGCGGCGGCGGAGGCGGCGAGCGATCTCGGCGCGCTGGCCGCGGCGATGGAGGCTTTCGAGCATTGCGAGCTGAAGCGCGGCGCGCGGTCCTTCGTCTTCTGCGACGGCGCGCCCGCTGCGCGGATGATGATCGTGGGAGAGGCGCCGGGCCGCGAGGAAGACCGCGCGGGCCTGCCCTTCGTCGGGCGCGCGGGGCAGTTGCTCGACCGGATGCTGGCCGCCATCGGCCTCGACCGGCGGTCGGAGGACCCGGCGATGGCCGTCTACATCTGCAACGTCCTGCCCTGGCGCCCGCCCGAGAACCGCAAGCCCGAGGCGCTGGAACGGGCCATGTTCAAGCCGTTCGTCGAAAAGCACATCGCCCTCGCAGCACCGGAGGTAGTGGTGCTGATGGGCAATACGCCCTGCGAAACCCTGCTGGGCCGCTCCGGCATCACCCGCATCCGCGGCGAGTGGGCCGAGGTGCTGGGCCGACCGGCCCTGCCCACCTTTCATCCCGCCTATCTGCTGCGCACGCCCCAGGCGAAACGCGAGGCCTGGCTGGACCTGCAACAGATCCGATCCAGACTGGAGTCCGCCCCATGAGCCGCATCGACGACAGCCGCGACTTCCTGCCCGTCCGCATCGCCGTGCTGACGGTCTCGGACACCCGCACCGCCGGGGACGATCGCTCCGGCGACACGCTGGTGGAACGGCTGGAGGCGGCGGGCCATGTCCTCGCCGCGCGGGCGATCCTTCCGGACGAACGCGCCGCAATCGCCGCCCGGCTCACGGAGTGGTGCCACAGCGACGGGATCGACGTGATCCTCTCCACCGGCGGCACCGGCCTCACCGGGCGGGACGTGACCGTGGAGGCCCATCGCGACGTCTATGAAAAGGAGATCGAGGCCTTCGGCACGGTCTTCACCTGGGTCAGCCTGCAGAAGATCGGCACCTCCGCCGTGCAAAGCCGCGCGACGGGCGGCGTGGCGAATGGCACCTACCTCTTCGCCCTGCCCGGATCGCCGTCGGCCTGCCGTGATGCCTGGGACGAGATCCTCGGCCCGCAACTCGACTACCGGCACCGGCCCTGCAACTTCGTCGAGATCCTGCCCCGGCTGGACGAACACCTGCGCAGGAAATGAGCGCCGGCCGCGACGGAGCCCCGCTCCCGGACCGTTGAAGACAGGGTTATTTGGCATGGCCTGACGCGGGGCTATGTACCAAGGTGATTTCGAGGGACCACGAATGAAATTCCTGCGCCGCAGCCTTGTCGGCTTGTTTCTACTTTCCGTGACCATGGCCCTTCTGGCTATGGCGGGTCAGGCGATCGTGGGCGCAGTGGACGAGCGCATGAACGCAGAGCCGCAGAGTTTTCCGCCGCGCGAGAGGGTGCTGGCGGTGAATGTTCTGCCCTTTGAGCCCGGCAGCGTGACGCCCGTCCTGCAGATCTTCGGCGAATTGCGCAGCCAGCGGACCCTGGACATGCGGGCCTCGGTCGGGGGCCGGATCATGGAGGTCGCGGATACGTTCGTCGACGGTGGCAGCGTCATGGCGGGAGATGTGCTGGTGCGGATCGACCCGACCGATGCCGAATCGGCCCTCGCCCGCAGTCGCGCGGACCTTCAGGATGCAGAGGCCGAGTTGCGCGACGCGGAACGGGCAATCGTGCTGGCCCGGGACGAGTTGAGCGCGGCGGAGGACCAGGTCACCCTGCGCGAGCGGGCGCTCGAGCGTCAGCAGGACCTTTCGGACCGCGGCGTGGCCACAGCGGCAGTCCTGGAGGACGCGGAACTGGCGGTCTCCAGCGCCCGGGCCTCGGTCCTGTCCCGCCGTCAGGCAGTCGCCACCGCGGAGGCGCGGATCGACCAGGCGGCGACCCGCCTGGCGCGGATCGAGATCGACATGGCGGAGGCCGAGCGCGCCCTAGACGAGACCGAGATCGAGGCGGCCTTCGATGGCGTCCTGTCCGAGGTCTCGGTGGTCGAGGGTGGACGGATCGCCGGGAACGAGCTTCTCGCGCGGCTCATCGACCCCGACCGGCTGGAGGTGTCGTTCCGCGTCTCCACCGCCCAGTACGCGCGGCTTCTGGACGAGCACGGAGATCTGCGCCCTTCTCCCGTGACCGCGACGCTCGATGTCTCTGGCGTGGACCTGACCGCGACGGGCCGGTTGTCCCGCGTGTCGGCGGCGGTGCCCGAGGGCCAGACCGGGCGCCTGATCTTCGCCCGGCTGCACGAGGCTCCCGGGTTTCGACCGGGGGATTTCGTCACGGTCGCGGTGGAAGAGCCGTCCATCGATGACGTGGCGCGCCTGCCTGCAACCGCCGTGGCCTCCGATGGCACCGTGCTCGTGGTGGGCGCCGAGGACCGGCTCGATGTGCGGCCGGTTGAGGTCCTGCGCCGGCAGGGAGACGAGGTGATCCTGCGCGGCGATGGGCTCGCGGGCGAACTCGTCGTGGCCCAACGCTCCCCCCTGCTGGGCCTCGGCATCAAGGTCCGCCCCCTCTTGCCGGGAGGCGCGGAAACGGCCCCTCCGGCGCCCGAGACCGTCCAACTCGATCCCGACCGGCGCGCGCGGCTGGTGGCCTTCGTGCAGGACTCGCCCATGCCCGACGAGGCCAAGACCCGCATCCTGTCGCAGCTCGAAGCCGAGGAGGTCCCCGCCGAGGTGGTCGCCCGCCTCGAAAGCCGGATGGGAAGCTGACCATGGCCGCCGCACGGAACCCGCCCAGGGCAACGGGCATCCTGAGCTATTTCACCCGCCACCGCACGGCGGCGAACCTGCTTCTGGTGCTGATGGTCGCCGCCGGGCTCTGGGCCGCGCCGCAGATGCGCGCCCAGTTCTTCCCGGATGTGGTCGTCGACGACATCGACATCCAGATCGGCTGGGACGGCGCGGGGGCGGAGGATGTGGACCGCGCCATCGTTCAGGTCCTCTCCCCCGTGCTGATGGGCGTCGAGGGGGTCACCGACACCTCCGCCCGCGCGACCGAGGGCTCGGCCCGGCTGACGCTGGAATTCGAGCCGGGCTGGGACATGACCCGGGCGGAGGAGGACGTGCAGGCCGCACTCGACGGCGTGACCACGCTGCCGGAGGCGGCCGACGATCCCCGCATCCTGTCGGGCAACTGGTCCGACAGCGTGACGGACGTGGTGATCCGCGGACCGGTGGGCGTGGACCAGCTCGCGCGCTTCGCCGACGAATTCGTGCTGCGCCTCTTCGAAGCCGGCGTGACCCAATCGACCATCCGCGGCGTGGCCGCCCCCGAGACGGTTATCGAGGTCCCCTCCATCGCCCTGATCGAGCATGATATCACCCTGCGCGAGATCGCTGACGCCGTGGCGGCCGAGGCGGACACCGATCCCGCGGGCGACGTCAGCGACCAGGCACGGGTGCGCACCGGCAGCGCGAAGCGCAGCGCCGAGGAGATCGCGGGCATCGTCCTGCGCGTGAACCCCGACCGCAGCGAGCTCACTGTCGGCGATGTCGCCACCGTCCGCGAAGAGGGCGTTGACCGCGAGCGGGCCTATTTCGTCGGCACCGACAGCGCCGTCACGATCCGCGTGGACCGCTCTCGGCAAGGCGACGCGATCCGCATCCAGCGATCGGTCGAGGAGGTCGCACGGGAATTCCAGGCGAACCTGCCCCGGGGCGTGGTGATTGAGCTCATCCGCACCCGCGCGGACTACATCACGGGCCGGCTCGACATCCTTATCAGCAACGGGCTGATGGGCCTCGGGCTCGTGGTGCTGCTGCTGTTCCTGTTCCTCAACGCCCGCACCGCCTTCTGGGTCGCTGCGGGAATCCCGGTGGCCATGTGCGCCGCGATAGCGGTCATGTATGCGGCCGGCCTGACGATCAACATGATCTCGCTCTTCGCACTGATCATCACGCTGGGCATCGTGGTCGACGATGCCATCGTCGTGGGAGAACACGCCGACCACCGCGCCCGCGTCTATGGCGAAAGCGGTCCGGTGGCGGCCGAGAACGCGGCGCAGCGCATGTTCCTGCCGGTCTTTTCGGCCACCATCACCACGGTCATCGCCTTCTTCGGTCTCGTCGCGGTGGGCGGGCGGTTCGGCGATCTGATCGCCGACATCCCTTTCACCGTGATTGCCGTGCTGCTGGCAAGCCTCGTCGAGTGTTTCCTGATCCTGCCCAACCACATGAGCCATTCCGTGGGCGCGGCGAACGGACAGGCCTGGTACGACTGGCCCTCCCGCAACGTGAACCGGGGCTTCCGCTGGGTGCGGGAGCGCCTCTTCCGCCCGCTGATGCGCGCCGTGATCTGGGCGCGCTACCCCGTCATCGCGGGCGCGGTGGCGCTCCTCGCAGTCCAGGCCGCTCTCGTGGTTTCGGGCCAGGTCCAGTGGCGCTTCTTCAACGCGCCGGAACAGGGGTCGGTCACGGGCAATTTCGCGATGCTGCCCGGCGCCACCCGCGAGGACACGCTGGCAATGATGCGCGAGATGCAGCGCGCCACGGAGGCTCTCGGCGCGCGCTACGAGGCCGAACACGGGATCAACCCCGTGGATTACGCCCTCGCGGAGATCGGCGGCAATTCGGGCCGGGCGATCGCGGGCTCCGACACCAAGGACGCCGACCAGCTCGGCGCCATCTCCATCGAACTGATCGACGCCGACCTGCGCCCCTATTCCAGCTTCGCCTTCGTGGCCGAACTGCAGGACGAGGTGGTCCAGCACCCGCTGGCCGAAACCGTCAGCTTCCGATCCTGGGGCTCGGGCCCCGGGGGCGACGACCTCGACATCCAGCTCGCCGGCGCCGATCCCGATACGCTGAAGGCCGCGGCGGAGGACCTGAAGGCGGAACTCGCACAGTTCGGCGACATCACCGGCGTGGAGGACTCTCTCGCCTACGACAAGGAGGAACTGGTCCTGACGCTCACGCCGCGCGGGCAGGCCCTCGGGTTCACCATCGACGCGCTGGGCCGCGACCTGCGCGACCGGCTGGGCGGGATCGAGGCCGCGACCTTCCCCGCCGGCGCCCGCTCCGCCGCGATCCGGGTGGAGCTGCCCGAGAACGAGCTCACCGCCGATTTTCTCGACCGGACCCAGATGCGCACGCCCGAGGGCGCCTATGTGCCCCTGGCGGATATCGTCGCGGTCGAGAGCCGGACGGGCTTCACCACGCTCCGCCGCGAGAACGGCGTCCTGCTGATCTCCGTCACCGGCGACATCACGGATGACGACGCCGACCGCGCGGCGGAGCTGAACCGATTGATCACAGGCGACATCCTGCCCCGGATCGAGGCCGACCACGGTGTTGCCGGGACGATGTCGGGCCTTGCGGAACAGGAACGCGCCTTCCTGTCGGACGCGCGGACCGGAACGATCATGGTCCTCGTGGGCATCTTCCTGACGCTGGCTTTCATCTTCTCATCCTGGACGCGACCGGTCGTGGTGATGGCGATCATCCCCTTCGGCCTTGTGGGGGCGATCTGGGGCCATGCGCAGTGGGATGTTCCGCTCTCGCTCTTCTCGGTGGTGGGACTGATCGGCATGATCGGAATCATCATCAACGACTCGATCGTTCTGGTGACGACGATCGACGACTACGCCGAAGAACGCGGGATGCTGACCGCCATCGTCGACGGCGCGGCGGACCGGCTGCGTCCGGTGCTTCTGACGACCCTCACCACGGTCCTCGGCCTCGCGCCGCTGCTCTTCGAAGGCTCGAGCCAGGCGGAATTCCTGAAGCCCACGGTGATCACCCTGACCTACGGTCTCGGCTTCGGGATGGTTCTGGTCCTGATCCTCGTGCCGGCGCTCATGGCCGTGCAGGAAGACCTGTCGACGACCACCCGCGCCGCGCGGCGGGCCCTGCGCGCACGCGCGCCGGCCCTGCGCCTGCCTGCCCTCGTCGGCACGGCCGCCGCCGCAGCACTCTTCGCCGCGACGATCGGGCACGGGATGGTCTTCGGCGGACCCTGGCCGCCCCTCGCGGCCCTGCTGCCGATGCCGCTGGAGGGCGCCACGGCCCTCTTCGGCCTCTTCTCTGTCCTGCTCGCGGCCGTGCTTCTGCTCACCTACGTGATCGCCGCGCTCGGCATCGGACTTCGACGCCGGAACCGGCAGGCCTGATCCCCCGATTTTTCTGACAGGAAACATCCCGGGGGGTCGGCCGCAGGCTGACGGGCGCAGCGCCTCCTCCCACACCCGAGGGCGCGGACAACGAGCCGGACAATGCGCCCCACGGGACGGCGGGCGGGGCGATGCCGAAGGCGAGCGACGTCCCGCCGTCAGGCGCCCACGTTGTATCGTTCGATATAGGTCCGAAGCTCCTCGGCCTCGTGCCGCGCCTCGCGCAGGCCATCCATCGCAGCGCGGAGTTCCGCCTCTGTCTGGTGCAGCTGGTTCGACATCTCCGCCTCGCGCTGCTGCAGATAGATGATCGCCTGGTCGCGCGTCTCCTCCGCCTCGTGCAGGGCCTGGGCCATCCGGTCAAGTTCGCCGATCTCGGCCTTCGTCACCCGGGTAAAGCGGTTCACCAGCCAGGAGGCGAACCAACCAAGGCAGAAGGCCACGAAGAGAACCGCCGCGGTCGCGATTATGAACTCAGTTCTGTTCATCGGTCCCGTCTTCCCCCACGGCCGCAGCTTCCCCACCGGTGTCGGCGAAGGCGTCCGTGACCTCGTTTCCGACCAGCCGGAATTCGATGCGCCGGTTGGCTTCGCGGCCTTCCTCCGTCTCATTATCGGCAATCGGGTCTGCTTCGCCATAGCCGACGGCGCTGAATGAGCTGACCGGAACCCGCCGCTCGCGAAGGCCGCGCAGGACGGCATCGGCGCGGTCCTGGCTCAGGCGGAGGTTCATCTCCTCGCGGCCCTGGCTGTCGGTATAGCCCGCCACCTCGACCCGCAGATCGGGGCAGCGGCGCAGGATCTCGGCAATGTCGTCCATCACCACTTGGGCCGCTCCCGCGATATCGGCCGAACCCGGATCGAACGTGATCTTGCGGTTACGGGTCACGGTTCCGATCTGCTGAAGGCATTCCTCGGGTGTCGGCAGGGCCGCGATCGGGTCCAGTCGCTCCTCGTAGGTCACATCGACCGAGAAGTCCGCGTCCTGTCCGAGCTTTTCCACAAGAAGCTGCGCGATCTTTGTGCTCGCGTCCGGATTGCCGGTAAGACCGCTGACCCGCACGGTGTCGGGCCGCACGATCACCGATCCGCTCTCGAGCTCGCCCAGCGCCGCGATCCCGGCGAGAACCCGCACCGACCAGCCCGCCGGCAGCCCCTCCCTCACGCGGGTGCCCATGGAAATGTCCGCGCCGTCGAACTGCGCCCGTGCATAGGTCTCGGCGGTCGTGTTCATCAGCGTGTCGGCCACCGGCCCGCGCAGCTGGACAAGTCCCTCGGGGCTGCGTGTCGCGGTGAATTCGGGCACGGTCGCGACCGCCTCGGCATCCGGCTCGACGGCAAGCACGGCCTCCAGCGCGAAAAGCGGCGGCAGGGCATTCCCGAGCTCGCCCGCCACCCTCTCGAAGACGGCTTCGGGCGTGTCCGCCGGCGCCACCAGGCTCACATCGGCGTCGGTCAGCGTCACAGTGCCACCCCCCAGCTCCGCCACCGCGCCGATGGAGAGGGCGACCGCCTCGCTCCAGTTCGCGGAGGGCATCCCCAGGCCGACCCGGCAGGACACACGACCGTCCAGGCCCGCGGCCACTGCGGCTTCCGTGATGATCGCCTCGCTTTCGGCGGATCCTGCGGCGCAGGCCTCGAAGCGGGCCCCGTCCGCATCCGAGACGAAGCGCACGATGAAGGGCGAGATGACAGGACGCGGCGCGGTGATGTCAACCGCCACGCTCAGCCCGTCGGGCCGCAGCCGTGCCAGTTCGCTTTCGATCCGGCGCTGATCCGTCGCGCTTTCCGCCATGGCGACCACGGAGACCTCGCCCGCGCTCACCGAAATCTTGGCCCGCTGCAGCCGTTCCAGCGCCTCCAGCGCGAAGATCATGGCGGGTGCCCAGCCGGGCGGGATCGGATGGTCCGCGGTCTCCATCAGGTCGGTGATCGGCTTGTCCGGCGCCGCCTCGGCGATCCTGTCCGCCATGCGCTCGCGGTCGGTATTTGCAGGCACCAGCCCGATAAGGGACACACCCGCATCGTTGCGCAGGATCTCCACAGCGAATGCGGGAGGCGCGAGGCCCTCTCGCTCCATGACCGAAAGGTTGTCGATCACGCGGCTCGCATCGACCTGACCGCCGGCGACGCTCATCGCCCGAAAGCGCTGCGCCTCGCTCGGCGCCTCGCCCTCGAGCACGATCTGCAAGCCGTCGCCAAGGACCCGCGCAAAGACCAGCCCCTCGCCCGCCAGGGCATCGCGCACAGCCACCACGGACCGGTCCTCGACCACCGCGACCGCCGCCCTCGCGCCCAGAATGGCACCTCCCGCAGCGACCGCGAAGGCAAGGAAGGTCAGAAGGAGACCGGATAGCCGCATGGCACCTCGGCAGCAGGGTGTCGGACCGCGCTTCCTTAAGCGCCAGGGCGACGGGGTGCAATCAGACGAAAGCGGCGACGGCGAAAAACGGCAAGGGAATCAGACCCGCGTCCCGATTCGAGCGGAACAGACGGAGAAGCCGGTCATTGTCTTCGGGGTCGAATCGCGTGAGCTGCCACATCAGGTGCCAGCCCATCGCCCAGGCCCCGCAGGCGGCGATCGCCAGCGCAAGGACATTGCGGTCGACCGTCGCGTAGAACACCGAGAGCGTCAGCAGCGCCACCGCGGCGGTCATGAACCGCCGCAGCCAGCGCGGGCTTTCGCTGCCGAACAGCCGCGCGGTGGACTTCACCCCGATCAGCGCGTCGTCCTCCGCGTCCTGGTGGGCGTAGATCGTGTCGTAGAAGAGCGTCCAGGCGATGCCCGCGAGATAGGCCACCACCGCGGGCACGCCTAGTTGCCCCGCAGAGGCGGTATAGGCCAGCAGCGCGCCCCAGTTGAACGCGAGCCCGAGGAAGACCTGCGGCCACCAGGTGAACCGCTTGGCGAAGGGGTAGACCGCCACGGGCAGAAGCGCGATGAACCCGAGGATGATCGCCGCCGTGTTGAAGGTCAGCAGGATCAGCAGCGCCAGAAGGCACTGCGCGACGAGCCACGCGAAGGCCTGCCTCGGGCTGACTGCCCCCGAGGGGATCGGTCTGAGGGCCGTGCGCCGCACCGACCCGTCGATGTCGCGGTCTGTGATGTCGTTCCACGTGCAGCCCGCGCCCCGCATCAGCACAGCACCGATGGCGCAGCCCACCGCGATCCACAGATCCACCAGCCCGGCGCCGCCCTTGGCAAGGATAGCCAGCATCAGCCCCCACCAGCAGGGCAGCAGCAGAAGCCAGGTTCCGATGGGCCGGTCGAGGCGGCTCAGACGCAGGTAGGGTTTCCACTTCGCGGGCGCCCTAGTATCGACCCAATTGCCGGAGACCGCGTCCGCGATGGCGCTGCCTCCCTTCGTCGTCTGGTCGTTCATCGGGAACCCTTGGTCATGTCCTTGGTGCGCCTTCATGTAGAGCATCCGCTAGGGGAGGGGCAAATCGTGCCGCTCGATCCGGCCCAGGCGCATTATCTCTTCGGTGTCATGCGGCTCGGCATGGGCGCGGAGGTCGAGCTCTTCAACGGCCGCGACGGGGCCTGGCGCGCCCAGGTGGCCGAGGCCGGCAAGAAGCGCGGTCTTCTGGCCTGCCGCACGCAGGCGGGGCTGCAGCAGGACCCGCCGGACCTTTGGCTGCTCTTCGCGCCCCTGAAGAAGGCGCGCACGGATTTCGTGGTGGAAAAGGCGACGGAGCTGGGCGCGCGGCGCATCTGCCCGGTACAGACCGAGTTCACCAATGCCGAGCGCATCCGCCGGGACCGGCTGCAGGCGACGGCCGTCGAGGCCGCCGAGCAATGCGGCGGGACTTTCGTGCCGGAAGTGACCGAGCTGGTCCGGCTCGACCGGCTGCTGGCCGACTGGCCCGAGGGGCGCGCGCTTCTGGTGGCGGACGAGGCGCTGGCGGGCACGGGCAAAGCCGCTCCGGCCGGCCGCCTGCCACGCGCGCCCGCGGCGATGCTCATTGGTCCCGAGGGCGGCTTTTCGGAGGCGGAGCGGGCGCGGTTCGACGCCCGGCCCAACGTCGCGCGGCTGCGTCTCGGCCAGCGCATCCTGCGCGCCGAGACGGCCGCCGTGGCGGCGCTGACGCTCTGGCAGGCAGACGCGGGGGATTGGGGATGAGCCTGTCGCGGCAAGGCGGCCGTCACCATGGGTGAGTTCCTGCGCCCCGAGGTCCGCGCCTTCTTCCGGCGCTGGCGGGAGCCTCTCGTCGCGGCGGGTCTTGGCGCACTCGGGCTGTGGTGGGCGCTGACGGAATACGGACTGCTGCTCTGGATCGGCTGGCTCCTCATGGCCGGGTCGGCGGCTCTGGCCTATGCCGCCCTGCAACGCCTGCGCTTTGCCCGGGGCGGTGGCGGCGCGGGCATCGTGACGATCGACGAGCGGCGGGTCGTCTATTTCGGGCCCTACTCCGGCGGTGTTGCGGATCTCGACGCGCTGCTGCGGCTGGAGCTGGAGCCCTCTCCCGGTGGACCCGCGCAATGGGTGCTGACCTGCGACACCGGCGAGCGGGTGGAGATTCCCGTAGATGCCGAAGGCGCGGACCGCCTCTTCGACCTCTTCGCCGCCCTGCCTGGCCTCAGGCTCTCGGTGCTGCTTTCCACGCTGGAGCATCCGCCCGAGGCAACCGTCGTGCTGTGGCGCGCCACCCCGCAACGCCAGTTGCGCTGAAGGCGGTCAGGGGGCGGGCCCGTCGCTGTCGCGCGGGATCAGCCGCGCTTCCACCAGGTCCTGAAGCGGCTCCGTCGCCCCGCCCAGTTTCGCCAGAACCATCCGCGCCATGCGCATGCCCACGGCATCGAGGTCCTGGGTGAACGAGGTCAGGGCCGGATCACCCAGCGCCGCAATCGGCATGTCGTCGCAACCGATGACGGAGATGTCGTGGCCCGGCCTCAGCCCCAGCGCCCGGGCCGCCTCCATCGCCGAAAGCGCGATCATGTCGTTGCCGCAGAAGAGCGCCGTCGGCTCCACGCCGGAGGTGATCAGATGGGTCAGCGCCTCCCCCCCGGTGCGGCGGGAGAGGTAGCATTCGATCTCCAGCGCCGGATCCTGGGGCAGCCCCGCAGCCTCCAGCGCGGCGCGGTAGCCCTGCCGCGCGTGGTGGGAATAGGTGTAGCGCAGGGGCGGCGACAGGTAGGCGATGCGCCTGTGACCGAATCGGATCAGGCGCTCGGTCGCCTGCCGGCCAAGACTGACGCCATCGCGGTCGATCCAGTCGTGATCGTTGCGCAGGGTCTGGCCTACGGTGACGAAGGGAAAGCCGCGCGCCTGCAGGTAGTCGATCCGCTCGTCCTCGGGCCGTGTCCGCCCGAACAGCAGGGCGTCGGAGCGGTGCCGTTCAACCGTGCGGCGGATGATGTCGATCTCCGCCTCGTATTCCCGCGCCATGACGACCTGCAGGTCGTAGCCCTGCGCCTGCAGGACCAGCTCCACTCCGTCGAGCAGGCCGAGGTAGAACGGGTCCACGAATTTCGTCCAGGGCTTCGATACCATGAAGGTCACCGTCTGGGTCTGTGCGGACCTCAGGGTCGCCGCCGCGAAGGAGGCGCGGTAGCCGAGGCGTTCCGCCGCCTCCTCTACCTTGCGGCGGGTGTCGGCATTGACGTCCGCATAGCCGTTCAGCGCGCGGCTGACGGTGGAGACCGAGAGCCCGACATGGGCGGCGAGATCGCGGATCCCGGGGCGGCGGACAGCCTCCGTCATTCGGCCGCCGCGATGAGAAAGCCCTGCGGCGGCAGGCCATCGGGGCAGGCTGTACCGGCGAGGACGATGCCGTGGGTCGGGGCCGGGCGGGCGCGGTCGGTGAAATTGAAGGCGCAGACGAGTGTCCGGCTTTGGTGGCTCCGGCGAAAGGACAGCCCGTCGGCATCGGCCTCCAGCACCTCGAAATCCCCCAGCCGCAGGGCGGGGCTCTCCCGGCGCAGGGAGAGAAGCGCGCGGCAGGTCTCCAGCACCGATCCGGGCCGCCCCGCCTGACGCGAGACCGACCGGTCCCGGTGCGCGGGTTCCGCCGGAAGCCAGGGGTCCGCATCGGAGAACCCGAGCGCCTCGCTGTCGTCCCAGGCCATCGGCGTCCGCGCCCCGTCGCGGCCCCGGTGATTGGGCCAGAACCGGATCGCCTCGGGGTCCTGAAGCCTGTCACGGGGCACGTCGGAATGAGTCAGGCCCAGTTCCTCGCCCTGGTAGAGGATCACCGACCCGCGCAAGGAGATCAGCAGCGCCAGAAGCATCTTCTGCCGCTCGGTGTCATCCTCGGCGCCCCAGCGGCTCGCCACGCGCACCACGTCGTGGTTCGAGAAGGCCCATGTCGGCCAGCCGCCGCCCGCGCCGGCCTCCAACACCGTCCGCGCGATGTGGGCGCCGTTCAGCCGCGGGCCCAGCAGCTCGAAGCTGTAGGCGGTGTGCAGCCGTCCCGGCGCCGTGTATTCCGCCATCCGCGCGACCTGCCAGTCGCAGGAAATCTCCGCCAGCAGCATCCTGTCGCCCGCCCGCGCGCGCATCCGTTCGAGGAAAGGCAGCGTTTCGGGCCGGGAGCGGTCGTAGAGGCGCTGTTGCAGGTAGTAGGGATTGGTGGGCCGCGGTGTCAGGCCGGAGGGCGGGTTGTCCCGCAACTCCCGGTCGTGGGTGTAGAAATTCGCCACGTCGAGCCGCAGGCCATCGATCCCGAGGTCGAACCAGAAGTCCATGATGTCGAGCACCTCGTCCTGCACCGCAGGATTGTGCAGGTTCAGGTCCGGTTGTTCGACGATGAAATTGTGCAGGTAGTACTGCCTGCGAACGGGATGCCATTCCCAGGCGATGCCGCCGAACCGCGCCAGCCAGTTGTTGGGCGGGCTTCCGTCCGGTTTCGGATCGGCCCAGACATACCAGTCGCCGCGTGGACCATCCGGATCGGCGGCGCTCTCGGCGAACCACGGGTGCTGGTCGGAGCTGTGGGAATAGACCTGGTCGATCACCACGCGAAGGCCCCTCGCATGGGCCTCTTCGGTCAGCCGGCGCACGTCCTCGATGCGGCCGAACCGCGGATCGACGCCCCGGTAATCGGCGACATCATAGCCGCCGTCCTTCATCGGGGACGGGGAAAAGGGGCTTACCCAGATCGCGTCAATGCCGAGGTCTCGGAGGTAGTCGAGGCGCGAGATCAGGCCCGGCAGGTCGCCCTCGCCGTCCCCGTCCGAATCCTGGAAAGAGCGGATGTAGACCTCGTAGAGACTGGCGCCGCGCCACCACTCCTCTTCGTCGTCGCTCGTCACCACCGTCGTCCCCCTCCGAAGCTGCTTAAGTTCAAAAACGTTTTTGCAAAACCGTCAAGCCCCGGAGGTCGGAATGAGGGGTTTTGAGAACATATCTCTTGACGCATGCCGAATCCCACCGAATAGTTGAGGCGTTTCCAGAAACGTTTCCGGTTTCTGTCGGAGGCGAGACGGCACAGCCCCGCGGGAGGCGCGGTGGGAGAGGGAGGAGAACCATGAAGACCATTGCAAGGGCGCTCGCGGGCGCCGCATCCGTGGCTGCGCTGATGGCCGGGGCGGCTGCCGCGCAGACCGCGAACTGGTGCGAGGGCCAGACCATCCGGGTGTTCTCCGGCGGGCCGGCCGGCGGCGCCTTCAACTCGATCATCGACCGCGGCGCACTGCAGGCGGGAGAGGATACCGGCGCGAACGTCGAGATCATCTATTCCGACTGGGATTTCGACCGGATGGTCCAGCAGCTGCGCGAGGCGATCAGCCAGCAGCCCGACGGCATCGCCATGATGGGCCACCCCGGTGACGACGCGCTGATGCCGCTGGCGCAGCAGGCCGCTGATGCGGGCATCCCGATCATGTACATGAACGTGGACGTGCCCCGGGTGCGCGCGGCCTTCGGTTCGGGCTATGTCGGCGCCACGCTTTACGACCAGGGCGTGTCGCTGGGGCAGGAAACCCTGCGCCTTGCCGGCGACAGGCTCCAGCCCGGCCAGACCGCCATCGTCATGTCCCGCTGGGAAAGCGAGAACCGCGCCCAGCGCGAGCTCGGCCTCGTGGACGTGCTCGAAGAGTTCGGCATGAACGTCATCAAGCTGCAGGAGGCCGAGGGCGCCAGCGCCGACCAGATGCTGCAGCTTCCGGCCCTGACCGCCACCATGCTGTCGAACCCCGAGACCACGCTCGTCGGCTATCCGGGCGGGCCGTGGCTGTCGGCCGCGCCGATCTTCATGGACGCCGTGGGCAAGGAGCCGGGCGAGGTGATCGGCGTCGGCTTTGACCTCGGACAGGGCGTGATGCGCGCCTTCGAGGCGGGCCATGTCCTCGTGACCTCGGACCAGCAGCCCTATCTGCAGGGCTACATGCCGGTGCTGTCACTGTGCCAGCAGCTCATCTACCAGCTTTCGCCACTGGTGGTGGACACCGGCGCGGGCTTCGTCACCGCCGACAACTATGAGGCCGTGGCCCCGCTGGCCGAGGCCGGCATCCGCTGATCCTCCCCGAGGGGGCCCGTGCCTTGCGCCGGGCCCCCTCTCCTTTCTCAGACGGAACGGAGCGTGCCATGGCCGAGGCGGAGCCGATCATCGAGCTGAAGAACATCGTGAAGCGTTTCGGCAATGTCGAGGCGCTGTCGGGCGTCAGCATGACCGTCCGCAAGGGCGAGGTTCTGGGCCTTCTGGGCGACAACGGCGCGGGCAAGTCGACGCTGGTCAAGACGCTGGCCGGGGTCCACGACCCCGACGCGGGCGAGATCATCGTCAAGGGCCAGCGCCGCACGCCCTGGACCCCGCTGGCCGCGCGCGACGCGGGCATCGAGACGGTCTTTCAGGATCGCGCGCTGGCGCCGCAGCATTCCATCGTGACGAACATCTTCATGGGCCGCGAGATCACCAACGCTTTCGGTCTGACGAAGGTCCAGACCCAGATCGACGAGGCCAACCGCCTGATGCGCGAGATCGGCTTCACCTCCAAGGTGTTCAATCCCGAATCGACCGTGGGCCACCTGTCGGGCGGCGAACGGCAAGGCGTCGCCATCGCCCGCGCGCTCTACAACAAGGCCGACGTGATCGTGCTGGACGAGCCGACCACCGCGCTCAGTCTCACCGAGACGCAGAAGGTGTTCCGCTTCGTCGAGGCGGTGAAGGCGAGCGGGCGCACCGTCGTCTTTATCGGGCACAATATCTACCACGTCTGGGAGATCGCGGACCGGTTCTTCGTGATCGACCGCGGACGCGAAGCCTTCGAGGGGCTCAAGGCGCAGTTCGAAGGCGCCGACCACCTCATTCACATGATGCACCAGCTGGCCGAGACCGGCCGCGCCGATACCGCCACCCTGAAATCCGTGGCCTGAGGAGCGAGAGATGTCCGACGCGACCCCCGCCGCCGCCCGCCCGCCCGAGGCCGATGCCAGCGCCGTCGACACCCGCAAGGAACAGAGCCGGTGGTTCCGCTACTACCGCACCAACGGCCGCGCGATGAACGCCTTCCTTACGCTGGTCATCGTCTGGGCCGTCTTCGCGGTGAACAATCCGCCGCTGTTTCTCAACCCGATCTTCTACAACGCCTTCCTCTTCTCGGTCCCGGCGACGATCTTCCTGACCACGAGCCTCGTCTTCGTGATCGTGTCGGGAGAGCTCGATCTCGCCTTTCCGTCCGTTGTCGGCGCGGCGGGCGGCGTGTTCATGTACATGGTCATGTCGGGCTTTCCGGTCATGGGCGCCTTTTTCGTCACGCTGGTCTTCGGGGCCCTGCTGGGGGCGGGCATCGGGCTCATCGTGGTCTACGGCAAGATCTCGTCGCTGGTGGCGACGCTCGGCCTCAACTTCTTCATCCTCGGTCTGGTGAACCTGCTTGCCCAGGGCCGGACGATCAGCGCGCCCGATGCCGTGGGCACGCTGGGCAACCGCATCCTGACCGGCAAGTTCGAGCTGCTGAACACCGGGCTGCAGGTGCCCATGCATTTCGTCTGGTCGCTGCTCTGGTGCGTGTTCTGCTATGTCCTGTTCAAGTACCACAAGTTCGGCGTCCGGGTGCAGCTGGTGGGCGACAACACCGACAGCGCCCGCCAGATGGGCATCAACGTGGAGCGTATCCGCGTGGGCGTCTTCATCTTCTCGGGCGTCGCCGCGGCCATCGCGGGGGCGATCCTCGTGCAGATGGCGAACATGGTCTGGTTCCCTACCTCAGGCAAGGCCTACCTGCTGATCGCACTTGCCGCACTCTTTGTCGGCGGCACGCCCACCTGGGGCGGGGTCGGCACGATCTGGGGTGCGCTCTTCGGGGCGATGACGGTGACGCTCATCCCGTCGGGGGCGGTCGGCGCCGGCTTTGCGGGCTACTGGACCGATTTCCTCTTCGGCCTCGTCATCATCCTGACGATGATCGCCCACCGCTTCTCCGGCGCACGGGTCCGCTGATGCCGCGCGCCGTGGTCACCGGTGCCGCGGGCGGGATAGGCCGGGCGACCATCGCAGCCTTCGAGGCGGCGGGCTGGGAGGTGACGGGTCTGGATCTTGACGGGCCGGAGCCCGTGGACGTGGCGGACCCCGACAGTATCGGAGCGGCCTTCGCCCGGATCGGCGCGCGCTGGGACGCCCTCGACGCGCTGATCTGCGTGGCGGGCATCGACCACCGCGCCCCGGTGGCGGAGATGCAGGTCGCGGACTGGGACCGGATGATGGACGTGAACCTGGGCGGCATGTTCCTCGCCGCGAAATTCGGCCTTCCCCTGCTGGCCAAGGCCGAGACGCCCGCCATCGTCACCATGGCCTCGATCTCCGGCCATGTCGCCTCGCCCGATTACCCCGCCTATGTCACGACGAAAGCCGCGGTCGAAAGCTTCACCTGGGCACTGGCGCAGGAGGTGGGCGACCGCGGCATCCGCGTGAACGCCGTGGCGCCGGGATGGGTCAACGCGGGCTTCACCGGTGCGGCGCTCGACCAGATGGACGACCCCGAGCCGCTTTATGCCGCCGCGCGGGAGGCGCATCTGCTGGGCCGCATGGCGGAACCCGGGGAGGTCGCGGCGGCGATCCTCTGGCTGGCCTCGCCCAAGGCCTCCTTCGTGACCGGCCAGACGCTTTTCGTCGATGGCGGGCTGATGCGGAAACACTGATGGACAGGATCGCGATCACCGGCGGCTCGGGGGGCATCGGGGCGGCGACCGTGACGGTTCTGCAGGCGGCAGGACACGAGGCCGTGTCTCTCGATCTCGTGAAGAACCCTGACGCCGAGAGCCATGTCGTGGACGTCTCGGACGAGGCGCAGGTGGCGGAGGCCATGGGCCGGGCCGGGCCCCTGACCGGCCTCGTCTGCATTGCCGGAACCAATGCCTTCGGCCGGGTGGAGGATCTCGACTGGCAGGACTGGCGGCGGGTCATGGCCGTGAACGTACGCGGCGCGATGCTGGCGATGAAGCACGCGCAGCTCTCGCCGGGCGGCGCCGTCGTGATGATGGCCTCGGTTTCGGCCCATATCGGAACGGATGGCTATACCTGCTATCACGCCTCCAAGGGCGCCGTTCTCGGCCTCATGCGCGCCACGAGCGGAGAGTTCGCGCCCCGCGGCATCCGGGTCAACGCGGTCAGCCCCGGCTGGGTCGACACGCCCTTCACCGACCGCGGCCTCGCCGCCCTGCCCGACCCCGACGCGGTGCGGGCACGCGCCGGCGCCGCCCATATCCTCGGCCGCATGGCGCGGCCCGAGGAGGTGGCGGAGGCCATCGCGTTTCTCTTGTCCGACGCGGCCTCCTTCGTCACAGGAACGGAGCTGATCGTGGACGGCGGATTCCTGAGGAAACGATGACCGACAAAGACCCTTTCGCCCTCTACCGCGACGCGGGCGGCTATCTCGGCGACTTTCGCGGCGAGCGCATCCCGGTGATCCTCGGCTACCATGCCGTCCGCGACGCGGCGAAGGACTGGCAGCGGTTCTCCAACGATGCGCAGGGCCGGGTGCCGATCCCTGCCGAGGACGACGTGCGCAGCCTGCGCCAGTTGCCCATCGAGACCGACCCGCCGCTGCATACGGACCTGAAGCACCTCGTGCGCGACTGGTTCCGGCGGCCCGCCACCGATCCCGCGCTGCGTGCGGCGATCACCGCACTGGTGGCGGAGGCGGTGGAAGAGGCGCTGGCCACCGGCGAGGTCGAGGTGGTGGGCGATTTCGCCCTCCCCCTGCAAAGCCGCGCGCTTGCCCTGCTGCTGGGCCTGCCGCGCGCGGCGGGGGAGGAGTGGATCGCCTGGGGCCTCCACGCCTTTCGCACCGCGGGCGTCAACGACCCCGCCCGCGCCGACCGGCTGCTGAAGGTGCTGGAGCGCGAGACCGACCGCGCCATGGCGGAGGGTGGCGACGATTTCTTCGCCTTTCTCGCCGGTGCGGAATTCCGGGGCCGCAAGCTGAGCCGCGACGAGATCCTCGGGTTTGCCCATGTCACCTTCGCCGGGGGCCGCGACACGCTCATCGCCTCCATCGCCACCGCGCTGCGCCATCTGGCGCGGCATCCACAGGACCTCGAGGCACTGCGCCACAGCTCCCGCCTCGCCGTGACCGGGGCGGAGGAGATCGTGCGCTGGCTCTCGCCGCTCGATCATATCGGGCGCATCTGCCCCCATGCCGACGCGGTGGGCGGCCATTCCCGCGCGCCGGGCGAGCGGATCGCCTTGTGCTGGGCCGCCGCGAACCACGATCCGGTCGTCTTCGCCGAGGCCGGGACGCTGCGCCTGGACCGCAGCCCGAACCCCCATGTGGGCTATGGCGCAGGCGACCACGCCTGCCTTGGCGCAAGCCACGCCCGCGCCGTGATCCGCGCGGTGCTGACAGAGACCGCCACCCGCACAGGGCGGATCGACCTCGTGGAAGAGGCGCCCGACATGCGCGACATCGGCGGCGTGGTACACCAGCGCGGCTACGCGCGGCTGAGCTTGCGGTTTCATCGAAAGGACGACTGATGTTCACTGCCGAGCCGCATGCCCTGACGGTGCGTTTTGCGGGCGAGACCCTGCGGATCGAGGCCCATGGCCCCGACGCCCTGCGCATCCGCGCCCGCCCCGGCGGCGCGGTGGTGGCGCCTCATGTCTCCGCCCTCCTCGACCCGGCTGACACGACGCCGGAGGTCCAGGCCGGAGAGGACAGGGGCCACATCGTCAACGGCCGCATCCGGGCGGATGTGCGGTTGACCCGCAGGCTGGGCGCAGATGTGACGCGCGAGCCTGTGATCCGCTTCACCGACACCGTGACGGGCGAGGAACTGTTGTCGGAAACCCGCTCCCATTTCGCCGGTCCCGCGCCCCGGTCGTTCAAGGCGGTGGCCTCGGGGTCGTTCCAGCTCGAGGCCACCTTCCGCGCCTACGACGGCGAGCACCTGATGGGCCTTGGCCAGCCGCAGCACGGACAGGAGGACCTCAAGGGCGTCTCCACAACGCTGGCGCAACAGAACACCCATGTGGTCGTGCCCTTCGTGATCTCCTCGCGCGGCTACGGGTTCCTGTGGAACAACCCTGCCGTGGGCCGCTGCGATTTCGCCCGCAACGTCACCCGCTGGAGGGCCGAAGCGACGCCGGGCCTCGACTACTGGATCTGCGCGGGCGATGGCCCGCAGGCGATTCTGCGCCGCTACCTTGAGGCTACGGGCATGCCGCCCGTTCTGCCCAACTGGGCGACGGGCTTCTGGCAGTGCAAGCTGCGCTACCGGACGCAGGAGGAGATCCTCGAGGTCGCGCGGGAGTACCGCCGACGGGGGCTGCCGCTGTCGTGCATCGTCATCGACTTCTTCAACTGGACGAAACAGGGCGAATGGCGGTTTGACCCGGACCAGTGGCCGGACCCCGAGGGGCTGGTGGCGGAACTCGACGCCATGGGCATCCGCGCCATGGTGTCGATCTGGCCCACGGTCTCGGCCAATTCGCACCACTACGGCGAGATGCGAGACCGGGGGTTCCTGTTGCGCAGCGAACGGGGCCTGCCCGCGCTGATCCAGTTCCCCGACAAGGACCCCTATGGCGTCCACTTCATGACCTATTACGACGCCTTCAATCCAGAGGCGCGGGAGTTTCACTGGGCGCGCGCCAAGGAGGGCTACCTCGACCGCGGGCTGGAGAATTTCTGGATCGACGCCTGCGAGCCGGAGCTGCGCCCGCTGCACCCCGAGAACGTCCGCACGCATCTCGGCAACGGGGCGGAGATGCTGTCGGCCTATCCCGTCCTCCACGCGCGCCGCTATGCCGAGGGGCTGCGCGCGGCGGGCAAGACGGAGTCGGTTCTGCTCTGCCGGTCCACCTGGGCGGGCGGGCAGCGCGATCCGGTGATCCTGTGGTCGGGCGACGTCTGGTCCAATTGGCAGGACTACCGCGCCCAGGTCGCGGCGGGGCTGCATGCGGCGATGTCGGGCATGGGCTGGTGGACCACCGATATCGGCGGCTTCTACGAGGGTCACCGCGACGACCCGTCGTTCCGCGAATTGCTGGTGCGCTGGTTCGAGTTCGGCGTCTTCTCGCCCATCTGCCGCCTGCACGGCGTGCGCATCCCCGAAGGCGTGTCCTTCTCTGCGCCCGACGGAGAGGTCGACTATGGCAGGCCGGTGTTCGAGGTCTTCACCGACACCGGCGGCGACAACGAGGTCTGGTCCTACGGCGCGGACCTGCTGGTGGTCTTTACCCGCCTCCTGCACCTGCGCGAGAGGCTGCGGCCCTATCTGCAGAGCTGCATGGAGACCTTCGCGGAGGAGGGCGTGCCGCCCATGCGGCCCCTGCCCTTCGCCTTTCCGTCCGACCCCGGGGCACGGGCGCAGCAGGGGGCCTACTTGCTAGGCCCCGATCTGCTCGTGGCGCCGGTTCTGGAGGAGGGGGCAGAGAGCCGCGAGGTGCGCCTTCCGGCCGGAGAGGCATGGGTGCATGTGTGGTCGGGCGACCTGCACGACGGTGGCGCTGCGGTCACCGTGCCCTGTCCCTATGGCGCGCCCCCGGTCTTCTGCCGGCAGGGCGCATGGGACGCGCGGCGCGGCCTTTTCCCGACCGACTGAGCCCGGCCACACGGAAGCGAGGGGCCAGCACCTCGCGCTCCCCGGGATATTTCAGGCCCAAAGATCTGAAATCAGAGAGTGACGGGAATGCCGCTGCGGATCGCCTCGTCCGCGGCGAGGCAGATGGCCAGAGAGCGGACCGCGTCCTCCATGTGGCGGGAGAGATCGCGGTTTTCTGCGATGGCCTCCAGCATCCACGCCTGTTCGGCATCGCAGAGCGCCTGATGGCCGGGCTCGTCGTCGAGCGCGATCAGCCGGTCACCCCCGGGGCGGTGGACCAGCAGCCCGCCCACCTTCGTATGGCCGTCGATATCGGCGCTTTCACCTTTGTCGGCATCGGTGATGGAGACCGACCCGGCCGGGGAAATCACGTCCTTCACGAAGAAGGCCGTCTCCGACATCATCGGGCCCCAGCCGGCCTCGTACCAGCCGACGGAGCCGTCGGAGAAGGTCAGCTGAAGCTGGCCGTAATTGTACATGTCGGGCGCGATCTCGTCGGACAGGCGCAGGCCGATCCCCTGCACGCGAACCGGGGCGGCGTCGGTGATCTGGCACCAGACATCGACATAATGCACCCCGCAGTCCACCAGCGGCGAGGTGGTCCGCATGAGGGCCTTGTGGGTCTCCCATTCCGGGCCAGAGGATTGCTGGTTGAGGTTCATGCGGAACACGTAAGGGCCGCCCAGCGCGCGGGCCTCGGCGATCAGGCGCTGCCAGGAGGGATGGTGCCGCAGGATGTAGCCCACGCCCAGCTTGCGGCTTGTTTGGTGTGCCCTGGCGACCACCGCCTCGGCATCGGCCACGGTGGTGGCGAGCGGTTTTTCGACGAAGACATGGGCGCCCTGATCCATGGCCCGAAGGGCGAGGTCCGCATGGCTGTCGGAATAGGTCGCGATCACCACGAGATCGGGATCGAGCGCCAGCCCCTCCTCCGCCGTCCGGAACTGCGGATAGCCCCGCAGCGCCTCGGGCAGGTCGGCGCGGGGGGAGCGGTTCACCAGCCCCACGATCTGACTGCCGGGATGCGCATGATGGGCAAGCGCATGGCTGCGCCCCATGTTGCCCAGACCGATGACCAGCGTGCGGATCATGGCGTTGCGCCCAGCATCTCGCGCACCTCGCCCAGCCTCACCTCGCGCCCGCCCCTGTCGGAGGCGATGGCCGCGAAAGTGAGCGCGAGGCTGTCGAGATTGCCGCGCGCGCCATTCAGCGGCTCGCGGTCCTCCTCGATGGCGCAGAGAAGCTCCCCCATGGCGCCCCGGAAGCCGTCGTTGAACCAGGTGCCCTCCAGCACCGGCGTGGCGCGGCCCTCCTGGGTCGTCAGCGTCACGGACTGGCTGCCGAGGTCCGACCCGAGGCTGACGAGCGCGCCTTTCGTGCCCACGATATGGGTATGGTCATGGGGGCCGTGGGGGGCGGCCCCGTCGAAGACGAGGCTGGCCTGCGCGCCATCCAGACGCACCAGCGCCTGCGCAAGCAGCGGCGGGCGCGCGGTCTGGCCGATGGCGCGGGTGGACGAGGCCACGACGGAGCGGATGCGGCCCGGCGCCAGCGAGGTGACGAAGTCGAACCAGTGGACCCCGAAATCGTAGAGGACAAGGTCGTCGATCTTCTCGAAATCGGTGCCCTCGATCCAGCCGTGGTTCCAGGCGATGTTCACATGGGCCGACACGAGATCGCCGATCAGCCCCGCGCGCACCGCCTCGCGCATCCAGGCCATATGCGGCGACCAGCGGCCGTTCTGGTTGACGGCGAGCTTCACGCCCCGCGCCTCCGCCAGCCGCACCAGCCGCTCTCCGTCGTCGAGATTGGTGACGAAGGGCTTCTGGCTGAGGACATGCTTGCCGGCCTCGATGGCAGCCTCCAGCATCGGCAGGCGCGCCTGAGGGTAGGGTGTGATATCGACCACGTCGATCCCGGGGTCCGCCAGCACCGCGCGCCAGTCGTCGGTGGTCACGGCGTCGGGGTAGTATCTTGCGGCTTTCTCCTCGGCCTTGGAGAGGGTGCGGTTGGCGATGGCGACCACCTCCCAGCCCGCCGTGCGATAGGCGTCGAGATGGCTCGCCGCGATGCCGCCCGCGCCGATCAGCGCGATCCTCGGACGATACGATGTCGGCGCGGGTGGCTTGTAGGCAAGGTCCGGCGCGGGGATCTCGGGCAGCACCGCCGCCTTCAGCGCATAGGTATCGGTGTCGGCCTCGCTCATGGCAGCAGCTCCAGCGTGCGTTTCTCAATGCTCGACCGCATCGCGGTGTCCACGATCCGTTGCGCCGTGAGGCAGAGGCCCGGGTCGAGCGGGCCCTCCATGGGCAGGCCCGCCTTGATCCGGCCGAGGACGTAGTCGATGGCGTTGGTCTCACCGGGCTTCAGCGGTTCGGCGGGGATCGCATGGGCCTCGGGCCGGGCACGGGTCTGCCGGGTGACGTGGTCGGCGTAGTCATAGCTGGACAGCGTGCCGTCGGTGCCGACGAAGACGAAGCCGCACCGGGGCTGCGGCTGGTGCACCCAGGGGTCGGTGAAGGTGCCCCAGCGGGTCTCCATCTTCGACAGGCCCTTCTCGTAGCGGCAGATGGTGATGGAATGCTGGTCCACCTCGATGCCGGGTGTCTGATCCACCACGCAGGTCACCTCCAGCGGCGCTGCGCCGTTCATGTACCAGGTCCCCAGAGTGGCGCCGTATCCAAGGTAGTCGAGCAGCGAGCCGCCGCCTGCGGCCCGTTTGTACCACCAGGCGTCGGGCTTCTGGCGCTCGACCTCCTCGGGAGTCACCTCCACCTTGTCGGCGAGGTGATAGAGCGGGCCGCGGTTGCCGTCGTAGAAATGCACCTCGATCAGCTCGCCGATCTCGCCCGCGTCGATCAGGCCCTTGGCGGTGACGTGGCTGGCGACCCAGCGCAGGGGCCAGTTGATCGCCAGCGTCTTTCCCGTCGCCTCCATCGCGCGGATCATCCGGCGCGCGTCGTCGGCGGAGGCGGCGAAGGGTTTCTCGACGAAGACATGGCAGCCGTGGGGGGCCAGGCGCTCCGTCATCTCGGCATGGGCGGCGGTGTTCACGCAGAGGATCGCCATGTCGGGGGCCGTCGCCATGGCCGCGTCGAAATCGGTGAACACGCAGGTTTCCGGAATGCCGAAGGCCTCCACCGCGCCCTGCATCTTTGCCCGGTCCGGGTCCCAGATCGCGCAGATCTCGGCCTCGGGATGGTCCTGCACCAGACGCAGCAGGTCCCCCATATGCATGTGGTCGAAGGATATTCCGGCGATGCGCATGGGGGCCTCCCTGGCTAGCGGTCCGTCAGGCGGACGTAGATGGCGGTGACAATCAGGATGATCAGACCGAACAGAAGCACCCGCATTCCCTCGGGCATCCGCATCAGCGTCAGAAGCGTATCGAGCACCCGCAGGATCAGCGCGCCCACGATCGTGCCCGCATAGCTGCCGCGCCCGCCGAAAATCGAGGTGCCGCCGATGACAGCCGCGGCCACGGAAGGAAGCAGCAGCGGGTTCACGAGGCTCAGCGACGGCGCGCGGATCAGGCCCACGTAGAGCAGCCCAGCAAGGCCCGCGACCAGCCCCGAGAGCGTGTAGAGCAGGAGATAGACCTGCCAGGCGCGCACGCCCGACAGCCGCGCCGCCTCCTTGTTCGACCCGATGGCATAGAGCGCGCGCCCAAAGCCGGTGCGGCTCTGGGCGTAGATCAGCAGGGCCGCGAAGGGGACGAAGACCAGCAGCGAATTGGGAAAGCCCCAGGTCACGCCGGTGCCGAGCCAGGTCAGGAAGGGCGGCACCTCCGATCCCGTGGCGATGACGAAGCGCTGATAGACCTGCAGGCAGCCGGTGCCGATCAGGCCCGTGCCGAGCGACATGATCAGCGGATGCACGTTGGCGAAGGCCACGCCGATCCCGTTCACCAGCCCGATCAGCAACGCCGGGATCAGCGCCAGCAGGATCGCGGGGCCAGCACCGACGACAGGCACCAAAGTGGCCATGACGAAGGCCGACACCGTCGCGACCACCCCCGCCGAAAGGTCGATGCCGCCGGTATACATGGTGAAGGTCTGGCAGGCGGCGAGCATGGCCAGCGGGATGGCGAATTTCACCGTGTTCCCGATCCAGCGTTCATTCAGGATGCCGGGGCGCATGATCTCCAGCACCCCGACAAGCAGCGCCAGAAGGATCAGGAGCGGGATCACCGGGTTGTCCCCCATGAAACGCCCGAGGCGGGAGAGCGCGCTCATGGCCGCCTCGCCCGAAGTGCCAGGATGCCGCCCAGCATGACGACGCCCACCATGATCGTACCCTCGATGATGGTGGTCACGTTGGGATCGACCGAAGCCAGCGTCAGGTCCTGCCGCACCAGCCGCAGGATCAGCACCGCCAGCAGCGGCCCGACGAGGCCCCCGATCCCGCCGCCCAGCACGACACCGCCCAGCACTGCCGCCGCAACGGCGGCCATCAGGTAAGGCCCGGGGATCGGCTCTCCGATGCCCGTGGACATGGCCAGCGTCAGCCCGCCCATGGCAGAGAACAGTCCGCAGATCGCATAGGCCGCGATCCGGGTCCCCGCGATGTTCACGCCGGAGCGGTAGGCGGCCAGCGGATCGGACCCCACGGCGTAGATGGCAAGGCCCAGCTTCGAGCGGCGGATCGGCACCCAGACCACGGCGACGCCGACGATCGCGACGATCAGCGCATTGGGCACCCACGGCACGACCGATCCGCGGATCAGCTGTTGCAGCCAGGGCGCCACCTGCCCGCCGGGCGCGTTCAGGATCAGCAGGGCCACGCCCTCCCAGACAAAAAGCATGGCGAGCGTCACCACGATATCGGGCACCTTCGTGACCACGATCAGCGCGCCGTTGATCGCCCCCATGGCAAGGCCGATGCCCAGCACCAGCAGCACCACGCCCAGAGACGCGCCGACACCCGCACCCTCCATCAGCACCGCGGCGGTAACCGAGGCCACGGCCATCATCGAGGCCACGGAAAGGTCGATGCCGCCCACGAGGATCGCAACCGCCATGCCCGCCGTGGCGAAGGCGAAGGGGAGGGCGGCGCGGGCGAGGCTCTCGAAGCCCGACGCGCTGTAATTCGGCTGGATCGCCTTTGTCACGAGGGCGAGGGCAAAGAGCAGCCCGACAAGGCCCAGCACCCAGGCCTGATTGCGCAAGGCGCGGATCATGCAGCGCCCCCGGTCGCCGTGAGGCCGTAGGCGGCACGCATCAGGCGTTCGTCGGTGGCGTCCGTGGCCTCGATCATCTCCACGACGCGGCCCTTGAAGATGACCACCGCCCGGTCGCAGGCGCGGCGGACCTCCTCGAGTTCGGATGTGTAGTAGAGCACCGCCGCGCCCTGGTCCGCCAGGTCGCGCACCAGCGGGTAGATCTGGCCCTTGGTGCGCACGTCGATGCCGCGTGTGGGGTCGAAGAGCAAAAGCGTCTCGACACCCTTGGCAAGCCAGCGGCCGATGGTGACCTTCTGCTGGTTGCCGCCCGAGAGCCTCCGGACCTCGCCCTGCGCGCGGGTGTCGATCTGGAGCCGTTCGATGGCCCCCGCCACCTTCTCCGCTTCGGCGCGCATGGGGATCGGGCCCCAGCGGCCCATGCGGGCGCTCAGCGGCAGCGCGATGTTCTCGCGCACGGAGCGCCCGGCAAGCAGGGCATGGGCGCGGTCGCCGGGGACGAAGGTCAGTCCGGCCGCGATCGCGTCGGCGGGGTGGCGAAAGCTGTGGGGGATCCCGTCCACCTCCAGCCTGCCCCGGTCGGCGGGGCGGAAACCGGCAAGGATGTCAAAGAGTTCATCCTGTCCCTGCCCCTCCAGCGCCACCACGCCCAGCACCTCCCCGGGGTGCAACTCGAAGCTCACGTCCTCAAGCGATGTGCCCGCGGCAAGGCCCGTCGCGCGCAGGCGCGGCCGGCCGGTGGGCCGGGCCCTGGCGAGGCGCGCACCCGGGTCGGTCGACTGAAGCGCGGCGCCCAGCATCATCTCCACG
>Ga0008835_100513_pt1 | contig 34617 bp, 33 predicted proteins | sample HotLakConsoUCCRE_FD_62215 | JGI IMG/M metagenome (GOLD analysis project Ga0008835, IMG submission 62215) | Hypersaline microbial mat communities from Hot Lake, Washington, USA - Hot Lake Consortium UCC-RE (Hybrid Assembly) ... | reverse complement strand
CTCCCCCGCCTCAAACGGGGTCCCTCACCACCCCCGTCCCGATCACCGCGCAACCCCGTAGGCTGCGCCTTCAATGCGCACCGTCACCCTCGCCACCCGCTCACCCATTACGATGGGCACCCCCGCCGCATCGGCCCCGGTCCAACCCGCCCCTTGCCTCCGCCCCCGCGCCGGGCGAAGAACGGACGCCCGACAGGAGGACGCCATGGCCCTGCCCCGTACCGCCCGGACCGGTCCGCCCCCGGTGATGGAGGCGCGCCGCTGGATCGCGGGCCTCTCCTTTCCGGCGGACCGCCCCCTGCTGAACGTCAGCCAGGCCGCCCCGGTGGAGCCGCCGCCCCTGCCCCTGCGCAGCGAGATGGCGCGGCTGGTGACCGAGGTGCCCGAGGCGCATCTCTACGGCCCCGTGCTGGGCCTGCCCGCCCTGCGCGAGGAGATCGCCGCGCAGTGGAGCGCCGATTACGCGGGCGAAGTCTCCCCGTCGCAGGTCGGCGTGACCGCCGGCTGCAACGAGGCCTTCGCCGCCGCGATGTCCTGTCTCGCAGATGGCGGCGACGAGGTGATCCTGCCCACGCCGTTCTACTTCAACCACGCGATGTGGTGCGAGATGGAGGGCGTGCGCATCCTGCCGCTGCCCGCCCGCGCGGGCCTCCTGCCCGACCCCGAGGAGGCCGCGGCGCTGATCACGCCCCGCACCCGCGCCATCGTTCTCGTCAGCCCCAACAACCCCGGTGGCGTGGAATATCCCTCGGGCCTCGTGCGCGCCTTCCACGAGCTCGCCCGGGACCGCGGCATCGCGCTGGTTCTCGACGAGACCTACCGCGATTTCGACAGCCGCAGTGGGCCGCCCCACGACCTCTTTTCCGATCCCGACTGGGACGCCACGCTGGTCCAGCTCTATTCCTTTTCCAAGACCTACCGCCTCACCGGCCACCGCGTGGGCGCCATGGTGGCCTCCGAGGCCCGCCTCGCCGAAGCGGAGAAGTTCCTCGACACGGTGACCATCTGCGCGCCCCAGCTGGGCCAGCACGCAGCCCTCTGGGGAATGCGCAATCTCGCGCAGTGGCGCGCGGGCGAGCGGGCCGAGATCCTCGACCGTCGCGCCGCCATGGAGGAGGCCTTCGCCACCCTGCCGGGCTGGACGCTGCTCGGGAGCGGCGCCTATTTCGCCTATGCGCGCCACCCCTTCGACCTGCCCTCCGATACCGCCGCCGAACGGCTCGTGACCGAGGCCGGCGTGCTCATGCTCCCCGGCACGATGTTCCGCCCCAAGGACGATCCGGATGGCGCGCGCGAAATGCGCATCGCCTTCGCCAACGTGGACCGCAGCGGCATCGGCGCGCTGCGCGACCGCCTCGCCGCGGCGACCCTCACTTGAACCCCGGGTCCCTCTCGCATAACCCCCGCGGGACACCCTGACACGAGGACGACATGGCCCAATCCTCCGGCAAGAAGATCGCGACCTGGATCATCCTCGGCCTGCTCTTCGTGGGTCTGATCGGCTTCGGCGGCACCAGTCTCAGGGGCAACCTCAGCACCGTGGGCTCGGTGGGCGAGACCGAGATCACCGTGCAGGAATACGCCCGCGAGCTGCAGGGCCAGATCCGCGCGCTCGAGGCTCAGGCCGGTCGCAGCCTCCCGATCCGCGAGCTCCAGGCCTTCGGTCTCGACAGCGCCGTGCTGGGGCAGCTGATCGGAACCCACGTTCTGGAGAACGAGACCCTGGCGCTCGGCCTGTCTGCAGGCGACGAACAGGTCGCGGCCGAGATCACCTCCGCAGCGCAGTTCCGCGGCGCATCGGGCGCCTTCGACCGCGAGACCTACCGCTTCGCGCTCGAGCGCGCGGGCCTGACCGAGGCCGAATTCGAGGAAAGCCTGCGCCGCGACCTCGCCCGCTCTCTCCTGCAATCGGCGGTCACCGCCGGCGTGCCCGCGCCCGATGCCTATGTCGAGACGCTCGCGGCCTGGATCGGCGAGACCCGGAGCTTTCTCTGGGCGCCCCTGACGGAGGCCGACCTCGCAGAGCCCCTGCCCGAGCCGACGCCTGCCGAACTCCAGACCTACTACGACGCCAACACCGACAGCTTCCTCCGCCCCGAGACGCGCCGGATCACCTACGCCGTGCTTACCCCCGCGATGCTCGTGGACGAGGTGACCGTGGACGAGGAAGCGCTGCGCGCCCTCTACGAGCGCCAGATCGCCGATTACGTCCGTCCCGAGCGCCGGCTGGTGGAACGGCTGGTCTTCGGAACCGAGGAGGCCGCCCAGGCCGCGTCGGGGCGGATCGAGGCGGGCGAGATCGACTTCGACGCCCTCGTGCGGGAACGCGGGCTGGACCTCGCCTCCATCGACCTCGGCGACGTGACCGAGGCCGAACTGCGCGACGCGGGCGAGGCGGTCTTCTCGATCCAGCCCGGCGCGGTGACGGCGCCCTCTCCCTCTCCGCTCGGCCCGGCGCTGTTCCGAGTCAACGCGATCCTGCCCGCGCAGGAAACTTCCTTCGAGGAGGCCCGCGAAGAGCTGCGCACCGAGCTTGCCGCCGAACGCGCGCGCCGGGTGATCGAGCAATCCGCAGAAGGTCTCACCGATCTCATGGCCGGCGGCGCGACCGTGGAGGACCTTGCCGAGAGGACCGACATGGAGCTCGGAACGATCGAGCTGACCGACGACAGCGCCGAGGGCATCGCCGCCTATGCCGCCTTCCGCGACGCCGCGGCGACGATCTCCCCCGGCGACTTCCCCGAGCTCACCGAACTCGAGGACGGCGGCCTTGCCGTGATCCGCGTGGACGAGGTGGTGGCCCCCGCGCCGATCCCCCTTGAAGAGGCCCGCCCCCAGGTCTCCGAGGCCTGGCGCCGCGCGGAACTCCGGACCCGTCTTCTCGAACGGGCCGAGGCGATGGCCGCCGAGATCGAGGCCGCCGGCGACTGGCCCGACAGCCTGCCGGTCCCCAATGCCGAAACGGGCCTCGACCGCCGCGCCTTCGTGCCCGACACGCCGCCCGGATTCCTGACCGAGGTCTTCGACATGGAGGGCGGCGCGGCGCGCGCCCTGCCGATGCCGGGCGGCGCGCTCGTGGTGCAGGTCACCGGCATCTCCCCGGCCGACCTCTCGGACGAGGACCTCTCCGCCGCCGCCGACCGGTTCGCGGCGGAGGCCCAGGCCGGGATCACAGAGGACATCTTCGACGTCTTCACCCGGTCGCTCCAGTCCCGCACCGAGGTGCAGATCGACGAGGCCGCGGTGAACGCGGTCATCACGTCCTTCCAGTAGGCCGCGCGTGATGGTGCCCGATTTCGAGACCTTCCGCACCGCCTACGAACGGGGCGAGAACCAGCTCGTCTACACCCGCCTCGCCGCCGATCTCGACACGCCGGTGTCCTTGATGCTCAAACTCTCGGGCGCGGGGCGCGACAGCTTCGTGCTCGAATCCGTGACCGGCGGCGAAGTGCGCGGGCGCTATTCGATGATCGGCATGAACCCCGATCTCGTGTGGGAATGCCGCGGCGAGACGAGCCGCATCAACCGAGCCGCCCGCTACGACCCCGACGCATGGGAGGAACTGGCGGGCTCGCCCCTCGACACCCTGCGGCAGGTGCTCGCCGAAAGCCGCATCGCGATCCCCGAGGGGCTGCCCGCCGCGGCGGCTGGCCTGTTCGGCTATCTCGGCTACGACATGATCCGGCTCGTGGAACGCCTTCCGGACGTGAACCCCGACCCCCTCGGCCTGCCCGACGCGCTGATGCTGCGGCCTTCGGTGATCGCCGTGCTCGACGGGGTGAAGGGCGAGGTCATCCTCTGCGCGCCTGCCTGGGTGCAGGAGGGAGTCTCGGCCCGGGCCGCCTTCGCCCAGGCGGCCGAGCGGGTGATGGACGCGGAGCGCGCTCTCGACCGCCCCGTGGCCGTGGCCGCCCGCGCCCTGGGAGAGGTCGAACCCGCGGCGGAGCCCGTCTCGAACTTCACCCACCCGGCCTATCTCGCCGCCGTCGAAAAGGCGAAGGCCTATATCCGCGCGGGCGACATCTTCCAGGTCGTGCCCTCGCAGCGCTGGTCCCAACCCTTCCGGGAGCCGCCCTTCGCGCTCTACCGCTCGCTCAGGCGCACCAATCCCTCGCCCTTCATGTTCTATTTCAACTTCGGCGGCTTCCAGGTGATCGGCGCCAGCCCGGAGATCCTCGTGCGGGTCTTCGGCCGAGAGGTGACGATCCGCCCCATCGCCGGCACCCGCCCCCGGGGGGCGACTCCGGAGGAGGACCGCGCGTTCGAGACCGATCTCATGGCCGACGAGAAGGAACTGGCCGAACATCTTATGCTGCTCGATCTCGGGCGCAACGACGTGGGCCGGGTGGCGAAGATCGGCACGGTGCGGCCCACGGAGAAATTCATCGTCGAGCGCTATTCCCATGTCATGCATATCGTGTCGAACGTGGTGGGCGACCTCGCCGAGGGCCATGACGCGCTCTCGGCCCTGCTCGCGGGCCTGCCCGCCGGCACCGTCTCCGGGGCGCCCAAGGTGCGGGCCATGGAGATCATCGATGAACTCGAGCCCGAAAAGCGCGGCGTCTACGGCGGCGGCGTGGGCTATTTCTCCGCGGGCGGCGACATGGACATGTGCATCGCCCTGCGCACGGCCGTGGTGAAGGACGAGACTCTCTACATCCAGGCCGGGGGCGGCGTCGTCCACGACAGCGACCCCGAGGCCGAATGGCAGGAGACGGTCCACAAGGCGAAGGCCATCCGCCGCGCAGCCGAGGACGCCACCATGTTCCGCGGTGGCTCGAACCACTGAGCGGTGATCCTGGTGTGCGGCCTTGCGGCCGCGCTGGATAAGCCCGGTTTCGCCTGCGGCGAAATCCGGGCGGGGCGCCTCCGGCGGGAGTATTTCCGGCCAGATGAGGAGGGGACGAGGGACCCAGGACCTCTCTGGTCAGCGTCCCGATCAGGCGCCGGGCCAGCAGCGGCGAGGATGCGCTTTCGGAAGGCTCCGAATCGCATTAAGTCTTTTTATTCCTTATTTCATGGACTTATGCGGCGTCTCAACCCGGGACGCCGTCACTCCGCAGCGGTCTCCAGCAGCAGCGCCGAGACCGGAGCCGGCTGCACCTGCCCCTCCCGCGCCGCGGTTCCCCACAGCATGAGCGCCGACAGCGTATCGGGCGTCAGCCGGGCCATCACCGCCGCCCCGCCATCCTGCCGCGCCCGGAACGCCGCCTGATCCAGAGCCCGCCGCACCGCCGCCGCATCCCCCGCGCTCTCGTCCAGCACCCGCGAGAAGAGCGCCGCAGGAACCCCCGCCGCCTCCGCCGCGCGCAGGCCCGCGTTGAACCCGGAGCTGACCGTGACGAGACCCATCCCCGCCTCGTCCAGCGCCACCAGAGCCCGTGCCATCGCCTGCGGATCGCCCGCGAGACCGCCGTCGCCCGCATCGACCAGAACCACCGCCTCCGGCACCTCCGCCCGCGCCGCCTCCAGCGCCACCTCGACATCCTGCGGTGCGGCGTTCCGCGGGACCGGCGACAGGAGCCCGATCTCCAGCCCCGCCGCGCGGTAGCTCGCCGCGGCCGCCGCCGCATCTGCACGGGTCGGGTCCACCACGATCGTCACCGGGATCGGCAGACCGCCGAGCGCCGCCGCCCCGCCGGGCAGCGCACCCTCGTCGATCAGCACCACCGCCAGAAGCGGCCGCCCGTCCCCCTCGAACTCCGTGCCGAAGCGCACCAGCGCGCCCGCGTCCTGACCCTCCTCGGCCACCACCGCGACCGGCGCTTCCTGCGCTGCCGCGGCGGGGGTCGTCGCGGGCCGCCCCGGCAGGCCACTGCCGCTCTCCGAGGACAGGGCGAAGCGGGAAACCGCGGCCGCTTCCCCGGCGGCCGGAGACGCCGCGCTTTCGGTCGAAACGCTGGGGGCGGCCTCGGCGACGGGCGCAGCGGGAGGCGCTCCGGGATCGGCCGCCGTCACGCCTCGTTCCGGGAGCGCGGCGAGATCGGCGCTGTCGGCCGGCTCCGGGCTGTTTGGGGCCAAGGGCTCCTCGACCTCTCGGGGCCGGGTGGCTGATGCGGTCTCCAGGGCCGGCGCGGCATCGCCCGAAGCGGGCACGTCGGGCGCCGTCGCCACCGTCCGCGACGGGACAGGATCCTCGGGGGCGCCCGGGGACGCAGCGGCGGCGGCGACATCTCCCGGGCTGTCGAGAGCCGTGGGTTCGGCCGGCGCGGCCGGCGCGGCAAGAGGCTCCGTCTCGGGTTCGGGGGTGCCTTCCCGGGCCGCGGGCTCTTCGGGGGCCGCCGCGGAGGTGCGGCCCGGCGCGGGGTCGGCCTGCGCCTCGGGCAGCTCCGCCGGGTTCTCCGGAACGGCAGGCGTTTCGGGGGCGGACGGCTCTTCGGCGACCGGAGCGGGGCGCGGCGGGGGCTCCGTCTCCGGCACGGGACCGTCAGGCGTCGCCTCGGGCGCCGACGGGGCCGGTGCGGCCTCGCCCGGCGGCGCGCCGTCGCCGGACGCGGCAGGCGCCACGGGCGCCGCCGCTTCCTCAACCGCGGCGGGTTCGCCGGGGGCGGTCACCTGCGGCGCCTCGGGCGGGGCCACGCCGGCCGGAGGCTCGCCGACCAGGGAGGCCAGACCGAGGCTCAGGACCGATGCCAGCCCACCCCAGAGAACGCCCGCGAAGATGCCCCGTCCCATGCTTACCCCTGCCAAACCACCTGCGTTCCCGGACCGCCCCGGGGCCTTGACGCCGCATCGCTTTGCGGCCCATGTAGCCCGACCCTACACCCATCTGCCAAGACGGGGCCAGTGCCCCGCCGGACCGGGGCGTGCCATGCTGCTGCTGATCGACAATTACGACAGCTTCACCTATAATCTCGTCCACTATCTTGGCGAGCTCGGAGCCTCGGTAGAGGTCCGCCGGAACGACGCGATCGACGTGCAGGCCGCCATGGCCATGCGGCCCGCGGGCATCGTCCTCTCTCCCGGTCCCTGCGATCCTGATCAGGCGGGCATCTGCCTTGCCCTGACCGCGGCCGCCGCCGAGACGGGCACGCCGCTTCTGGGCGTCTGCCTCGGGCATCAGACCATCGGCCAGGCCTTCGGCGGCCGCGTGGTGCAGGCGGGGGAAATCGTCCATGGCAAGATGGGCCGCATCCGCCACGAAGGTCGCGGCCTCTTCGCCGGGCTGCCCTCGCCCTTCGAGGCGACGCGCTACCACAGCCTCGTGGTGGAGCGCGCGACCCTGCCCGAGGACCTCGAGATCACGGCCGAGCTCGAGGACGGCACGATCATGGGCCTCGCGCACCGGTCCCTGCCGATCCAGGGCGTCCAGTTCCACCCTGAAAGCATCGCCTCGGAGCATGGCCACCGGATGCTCCGGACCTTCCTCGACACCGTGCCGGAGCCCGCATGACCGACGCCATGAAGCCCCTGATCTACGCTGCCTCGGAGGGACCGCTCAGCCGCGCCCAGGCCGAGTCGGCCTTTGCGCTCCTGTTCGAGGGCAAGGCGAGCCCGGCGCAGATCGGCGGCTTTCTGATGGCGATGCGCGCGCGCGGTGAGGCGGTGGCCGAATACGCTGCCGCCGCCGCCGCCATGCGCGCACGCTGCATCGCGGTGAAGGCCCCCGAGGGGGCAATGGACATTGTCGGCACCGGTGGCGACGGCATGGGGACGCTCAACATCTCGACCGCAACGGCCTTTGTCGTCGCCGGCGCGGGCGTGCCGGTGGCCAAGCACGGCAACCGCAACCTCAGTTCGAAATCCGGTGCCGCGGATGCCCTGGGCCAGCTTGGCATCGAGGTGATGGTCGGCCCCCGGGTCATCGAACAGGCGATCGCCGAGGCGGGCATCGGCTTCATGATGGCGCCGATGCACCATCCGGCGATGAAGCATGTTGCACCGATCCGTGCGGAGCTTGGGACAAAGACGATCTTCAACATATTGGGGCCACTCACGAATCCTGCAGGGGTCAAGCGCCAGCTCACCGGCGCCTTCGCCATCGACCTGATCTGGCCCATGGCCGAGACGCTGCAGGAGCTGGGCGCGGAGAAGGCCTGGCTGGTGCATGGCGCGGACGGCACGGACGAGATCTCCATCTGCGGGCCGACCTCGGTTGCGGTGCTGGAAAACGGCCGCATCACCGGGCGAGAGGTGCATCCCGAGGATGCGGGCCTGCCGGTCCACCCTTTCCGCGACATCCTCGGCGGCTCACCCGAGGAGAACGCGGCCGCCCTGCGCGCCTGTCTCTCCGGCGAAGGCGGGGCCTACCGCGACGCGGTGCTCCTGAACGCCGCGGCGGCCCTGATGATCGCCGACCGGGTGACCGACCTGACGGACGGCGCGCGCATGGCCGCCGAGAGCATAGACTCAGGCGCCGCCCTGCGCGCGGTCGACACACTGAGCCGGATCACGAAAGGCGCCGCATGAGCACGGTTCTCGATCGCATCAAGGCCTACAAGCTCGAGGAAGTGGCCGAGCGCAAGGCCGCCACGCCGCTCGCCGATCTCGAGGCCCGCGCCCGTGCCGCGAGCGCGCCGCGCGGATTCGGCGACGCCCTGCGGGGCGCGGCCAAGAGCGGCTACGGGCTGATCGCGGAAATCAAGAAAGCTTCTCCCTCCAAGGGCCTGATCCGCGAGGATTTCGACCCGCCCGCACTGGCCCGCGCCTATGCCGAAGGCGGGGCCGCATGTCTGTCTGTCCTCACCGACACGCCGTCCTTTCAGGGCGCGGACGACTATCTCGTTGCGGCGCGGGAAGCGGTGGATCTCCCTGCCTTGCGCAAGGATTTCCTTTACGATCCTTGGCAGGTCACCGAGGCGCGTGCGCTCGGAGCGGACTGCATCCTGATCATCATGGCCTCCGTTTCGGATAGCCAGGCGGCCGAACTCGAAGCCGCCGCAGAGGACTGGGGCATGGACGTGCTGATCGAGGTCCACAACGAGGCGGAGCTGGAGCGGGCGAGCCTGCTGAAAAGTCCGCTTCTGGGGATCAACAACCGCGATCTGCACACCTTCGAGACCTCGCTCGATACCACCCGGCGGCTGTCTCGTCTCGCACCGCCAGAGGCCTTGCTCGTCGCGGAAAGCGGGCTCTCCACTCCCGCCGATCTCGCGGATCTCGCCCGCTATGGCGCGCGCTGCTTTCTGATCGGGGAAAGCCTGATGCGGCAACAGGACGTGGCCGCGGCGACACGCGCCATTCTCGCTGATCCACTTACCGCATTAGGGCTCTAGATGGCGAAGCTCACCCATTTCGACGCCAGGGGACAGGCCCATATGGTCGATGTCTCCGGGAAGGCGGAGACCGCGCGAGCGGCCGTTGCGGAAGGCCATGTGACCATGACGCCCGAGACGCTGGCGCTGGTCACCGAAGGCACCGCGGCCAAGGGCGACGTGCTGGGCATCGCACGGATCGCGGGGATCACCGGGGCCAAGAGGACCTCCGACCTGATCCCGCTCTGCCATCCCCTTCCCGTGACCAAGGTCGCCGTGGACCTTGCGCCTGACCCGGACTTGCCGGGGGTACGGATCAGGGCCACCGTGAAAACCAGCGGTCGCACGGGCGTGGAGATGGAGGCTCTGACCGCCGTGTCCGCCGCCGCGCTCACAGTCTACGACATGCTCAAGGCGGTGCAAAAGGACATGGAAATCGGCGGCATCCGACTGCTGTCAAAGGAAGGGGGCAAGTCCGGTCCCTGGACCCGGGCATGATCTCGGTCGACGAGGCCCTCGCACAGCTTTTCGCGCTGGTCCGGCCAACGGGCACGGAACAGGTGCCGCTGACGGAGGCCGCGGGCCGCGTGATGGCATGTCCTGGCGTGGCGCTTCGGGGTCACCCCCCTTTCGACAGCTCCGCCATGGATGGCTATGCCCTGCGCGGTGCCGAGGCGCGCCCCGGCGCCCGATTCCGCGTGACGGGCGAGTCGGCGGCAGGCCGACGGTTCCCGGGACAGGTCGGCCCCGGCGAGGCGGTGCGCATCTTCACCGGCGCCCCGGTTCCAGAGGGCGCGGACAGGGTGGTGATCCAGGAGAATATCCGCCGCGAGGGAGACCTCGCCGAGATCACCGGTGATCCTGGCGAAGGAAGCAATATCAGGTCTTTGGGAGGCGATTTTCGTACAGGGGACGAAGTGGCGCCCGGCCGTCTGACGCCCTCTCGGGTGGCGCTTCTGGCAGCGATGAACATCGCCCGCGTCACCGTGGCCCGGCGCCCGGTGGTGGCCATCCTGCCCACCGGAGACGAACTGGTGCAGCCCGGAGACACACCCGGCCCGGACCAGATCGTGGCTTCCAACAGCTATGGGCTCCACGCGCTCCTCGCCCAGGCGGGTGCGGCGCCGCGCCTCTTGCCCATCGCCCGGGACGACACCGCCTCTCTCGAGACCGCGATCGGGCTCGCCCGGGGGGCGGACCTGCTGTTGACCATCGGCGGGGCCTCGGTGGGCGACCATGATCTGGTGGGACCGGTCGCGGAACGGATGGGCATGGACAGGGCCTTCTACCAGGTCGCAATGCGCCCCGGAAAGCCGCTCATGGCCGGCAGGCTCGGCGGCATGGCCGTGGTCGGACTGCCCGGAAATCCCGTCTCGGCGATGGTTTGCGGGCACATCTTCGTCCGGCCCATGATCGACGGCTTTCTCGGCCTGCCAATGGCCCCGCTCCCCCGCCGGCGCGCGCCCCTGGCGGTGGACATTCCCGCCAACGGCCCGCGCGAGCACTACATGCGCGCCACGTTGGGGCCCGAGGGCCTGACGCCCGCGCGAAGCCAGGACAGCGCCCTCCTGTCGATCCTTGCGGATGCAGGCGCGCTCATGGTCCGGGCGCCCGACGATCCGCCGCGCAGGGCTGGCGATCCGGTAGAATACATCGCACTTGACTGATTTCTGTGCGGGACCGGTTGACACAAACCGGGAACATACGTAGAACACTCCGCAAACGTGCCGCCCGCACGCACCAGCCCGGCGTCCTTGACTCCGGCGACAGAGGAGAAGCGTCGGATGCTCACCCGAAAACAGCTCGACCTGCTCGAGTTCATCCACAAGCGCGTGCAGCGCGACGGTGTCCCGCCCAGTTTCGACGAGATGAAGGAGGCGCTGGACCTGCGGTCGAAATCGGGCATCCACCGCCTGATCACCGCGCTGGAGGAACGGGGCTATATCCGTCGCCTCGCCCACAAGGCCCGTGCGCTGGAAATCCTGCGCCTGCCCGACGCCATGGCCTCGAAAGGGTTCGAGCCCCGGGTGATCGAGGGTGGCCGACCCGCAGATCCGCCACCGCCCGCCGCCATGCCGGTCGAGGGTGCGGGCGCCGTCGATCTTCCGGTGATGGGCCGGATCGCCGCGGGCGTCCCCATCGCCGCCATTTCCGAGGAAGCGGGCCGCGTCTCGGTTCCGCAGTCGATGATCGGCCGCGGCGCCCATTACGCGCTGGAGGTGAAGGGCGACTCGATGATCGGCATGGGGATCAACGATGGCGATGTCGTGGTGATCCGCGAGACAAACACCGCCGACGACGGCGATGTCGTCGTCGCCCTGGTCGAGGATCAGGAAGCCACGCTGAAGCGGTTCCGTCGCCAGGGGGCACAGATCGCGCTCGAGGCGGCGAATCCGGCCTACCCGACACGCGTTCTGCCGTCGGACAAGGTCCGGGTTCAGGGCCGCCTCGTGGGCCTGATCCGCAGCTACTGATCCCGCGCCGCCCCGGCGAGGGTGTCGCCCGGCGGCTCCAGAACCGGGAACGGCAGGGTGGCATCCTCCGGGGACCAGAGCCGCGCTCCGGTCGCCTCGGCGACGGAGACGAGGCGCAGACTGCCCTCCTCCGTCAGCCAGCCCGCGACCGCGCCCGTCCGGCGCAGGGCCACGGCGTCCAGCACCAGACAGGATCGCGCCCCTGCAGCCCCGTTGGTCACGAGGATATCGGCGCCGCCGCAGTCCTCCAGCGCGTCGAGTCGGCCCTGCCCCGTGACATGCAGCACCGTCAGCCCCGCCAGCGCCGCCGGCCGGTCGCGCTCTATCGCGCCGAGGGCATGGGCTGCCTCCTGTGGCACCGGTGCGCCGTCGTTCTCCAGCCAGATTCCCGCCGCGAACCCGTCTCCCCGCGGCTTCGACAAGGCCCGGCCATCCGCCGTCAACAGACCGACGAGAGCGCCGCTGTCGGCGACCAGCAGGTCCGGCCGCTCCGCCTGTGACCAGATCCCACCCGCCAGGGCGAGGGGAATCACCGCCGCGAGCCGCCCGCGCCCCTGCCACAGGATCGCCCAGAGGCCCGCCGCCGCCACCAGCGGCACCACTCCCGGCCCGGGCGCAACGACATGCCCGACGGCGCCCTCGAGCCCCGCGACCCACTCCGCCATGGCGAGGATCCACAGGATGCCGCGCTCCATGACCCAGAGCGCCGGATCCGCGAGACCCAGAGGTGCCGCGCAGGCCGCCACGACCGCCGCCGGCATGACGACCGCCCCCATGACCGGAACCGACAGGACGTTGGCGACCAGCCCGTAGTGGGCGATCTGGTTGAAATGCGCGGCGGCGAAGGGTGCGGTGGCGAGCCCCGCCACGAAGGAGGACAGCACGACCGCGCCGATCCGCGCGAGCCAGCGCGGACCGAGGCTGCGCCCCTTCAGCGCCGCGAAGACGGCGACCAGCGCCGCCGTCGCAGCGAAGGACATCTGGAATCCCGGTCCGGCCAGTTCCTCGGGCCGACGCAACAGCACGAGAACCGCCGCGACCGCCACGGCCCGCAGGGTAAGCGCGCGCCGCCCCGCGAGGATGGCGGCCAGCATGACGGCGACCATGATGAAGGCCCGTTCCGTTGCCACGCTGCCGCCGGAGAGCAGCAGATAGCCCGCGCCGCTGACGAGAGCCACCGCCGCCGCCAGGCGCCGCGTGTCGAGGCGCAGCGCCACCCAGGGCCAGAGCGCCAGCCCGTAGCGGATCGCCCCGAAGACGAATCCCACCAGCAGCCCCATGTGCAGCCCCGAAATCGCGAGGAGATGCGCCAGGTTCGAGTCCCTCAGCGATTGCAGCGCCTCGGCCGGAATCGCTGAACGGTCGCCGGTCGTGACCGCTGCGGCGAAGGCCCCCGCCTCGGGTCCCATCGCCGCCTGCAGTTCAGAGGACACCGCCATCCGCTGGCGATAGACCCAGAGCCGCGGGTCGCCTTCGGACGGGGAAAGCATGAGGACCGGCGTGCGGGTATAGCCGACAGCTCCGAGCCCGTCGAACCAGGCGATCCGTCGGAAATCGAACCCGCCGGGCTCCACCGGCCCCGAGGGCGGCGAGAGATGTCCGGTCGTGATGACGACAAGGCCCGGTTCCGGCACGATCCATCCCTGCTCGCCGTGGAGCGACAGGCGCACCCGCGTGGGCGTCCGCTCGGGCGGCACCCTTTCCAGCACCACACGGTCGAGGGTCAGGCGGAGGGCGTCCGAGGCGGAGCGGTCGATGGCGACGATCCGTCCCTCGATCGGCCCGTAGTAGCGAAAGCCCAGCACCGGCTCGGCCACCGCATTGGATCGGGCGCCCGCCACCAGAACGCCCCCGGCCACCGCGACCGCCGCCCAGCCCAGAAGCGACAGCCAGGGACGGGGCAGCCGTGCCAGCCCGGCGCCCCCGGCCACGAGCGCAGCGCAGAGCGCATAGACCGCGCCTCCCGGCTCGACGTCGAGGGCGAAATAGAGACCGATGCCAAGCCCCAGCCCCACGGGCAGCCAGCAGAACAGCTCCGGCCGCTGCGCGAGGAGCGCCTCCGTCAACCGGCCCGGCACGCCCACTTGTCCCTTGTCCTTTCGCCCAGTATCCCGGCGATGTTCCCCCATCGAGGTTAGCGAGAGGTAAACGCGCCCCATGTCCGAGACCGGTGCCCCCGAGGTCGTTACCCGCTTCGCTCCCTCGCCCACCGGCGCGCTGCACATCGGCGGCGCGCGCACCGCGCTCTTCAACTGGCTTTACGCTCGGGGCCGCGGCGGCAGGTTCCTGCTGAGGATCGAGGACACCGACCGCCTGCGCTCCACCGACGAGAACCGGCAGGCGATCCTCGACGGGCTGAGCTGGCTCGGGCTTGACTGGGACGGCGAGCCCGTGAGCCAGGCGACCCGCGCCGACCGCCATGCCGACGTCGCGCGCGCGCTCCTGGCCCATGGCCGCGCCTTCAAGTGCTACTCCACACAGGCCGAGATCGAGTCCTTTCGAGAACAGGCGAGAGAGCGTGGCCAGTCCACTCTCTTCCGCTCGCCCTGGCGCGAGATACCCGAGGACCAGCATCCCGATGCGCCCTTCGTGATCCGCCTCAAGGTTCCGCGCGAGGGCTCCACGACCCTGCGCGACGAGGTGCAGGGCGACGTCACCTGGCAGAACGACCAGATCGACGATCTCGTTCTCCTGCGCTCGGACGGCTCGCCGGTCTACATGCTGGCCGTGGTGGTGGATGACCACGACATGGGCGTCACCCACGTGATCCGCGGCGACGATCACCTCGCCAACGCGATCCGCCAGACCCTGATCTACGAGGCGATGGGCTGGAGCGTGCCGGTCATGGCCCATGTGCCGCTGATCTTCGGCCCCGACGGCAAGAAACTCTCCAAGCGCCACGGCGCCACCGGCGCGGCGGACTACCGTGCCATGGGCTATCCGGCGGCGGGCATGCGCAACTACCTCACGCGGCTCGGATGGAGCCATGGCGATGCGGAATACTTCACCGACGCAGAGGCGCGGGAGTGGTTCGATCTGCGGGGTATCGGCAAGTCGCCTGCCCGCTTCGACATGAAAAAGCTGGAGAATCTCTGCGGGCAGCATATCGCCGCGGCGGAGGATGCTGCACTGCTGCATGAGCTCGAGGGCTATCTCGAGGCCGCCGGCCGACCGCCCCTGACCGATGCGCAGCGCGACGGCCTGTCGCGGGGCATGTACTGCCTGAAAGAACGCGCGAAGACCTTTCCGGAACTCCTTGAAAAGGCACACTTCATTTTGGAGGATCGTCCGCTTGTGCCGGACGGGGCCGCCGAATCTGCGCTCGATCCGGTATCCCGTGGTATACTGTCAGAATTGACGCCGCACCTGCAAACTGCTAGCTGGACCCGCGAAGACCTGGAGGCAGCGGCGAACGTCGTGGCCGCGGCGAACGGGACCAAGTTCGGCAAGCTCGCCGGCCCCCTGCGCGCCGCGCTCGCGGGAAGAACCGTGACGCCGTCGGTGTTCGACATGATGCTAGTTCTCGGGCGGGAAGAGACCGTCGCCCGGATCGCCGACGCTGCCGCCTGACCCGGCATCATCCGGGGCGGTGCGGATCATTCGCCGTCCGGTCGAGGCCGGGGGCGCCCATCGTGAAGGGAACATCCATGGCCGACGATACCCGCCCGCAGCGGACCGCCACGCTGACCATCGACGGTCAGAGCTTCGAGTTGCCGATCCATTCGCCCACCGCCGGGCCCGACGTGCTCGACATCCGCAAGCTCTACGGGCAGGCGGGCGTGTTCACCTATGATCCGGGGTTCACCTCCACGGCATCCTGCGATTCCACCATCACCTTCATCGACGGGGACAAGGGCGAGCTTCTGCATCGCGGCTACCCGATCGACCAGCTGGCCGGCCGGTCGCATTACCTCGAGGTCTGCTACCTCCTGCTTTACGGCGAGCTGCCCTCCTCCGACCAGCTCGAGGATTTCGAGAACCGCGTGACCATGCACACGATGCTGCATGAGCAGATGCGCAACTTCTTCTCCGGCTTCCGCCGCGACGCACATCCCATGGCGATCATGGTCGGCGTGGCCGGCGCCATGGCGGCCTTCTACCACGATTCGACCGACATCTCGGACCCCTGGCAGCGCGAGGTCGCCTCGATCCGGCTCATCGCCAAGATGCCGACGATCGCGGCCTGGGCCTACAAGTATTCCGTGGGCCAGCCCTTCGTCTATCCGCGCAACGACCTGACCTATGCAGAGAATTTCCTGCACATGTGCTTCTCGGTTCCGGCGGCGGAATACCACGTCGACCCGATCCTGGCCCGCGCCATGGACCGGATCTTCACGCTGCATGCGGACCATGAGCAGAACGCCTCCACCTCCACGGTGCGGCTGGCCTCGTCGTCGGGCGCGAACCCCTTCGCCTGCATCGCGGCGGGCATCGCCTGTCTCTGGGGGCCCGCACACGGCGGCGCCAACCAGGCCTGCCTCGAGATGCTGCGCGAGATCGGCACGCCCGACCGGATTCCGGAGTATATTGCCCGCGCCAAGGACAAGGACGACCCGTTCCGGCTCATGGGCTTCGGCCACCGGGTCTACAAGAACTTCGATCCCCGAGCGAAGGTGATGAAGGAAAGCGCCGACGAGGTGCTCGATCTGCTGGGGGTGGATAACAACCCGCTTCTCCAGACCGCCAAGGAGCTGGAGCGGCAGGCGCTCGAGGACGACTATTTCGTCTCTAAGAAGCTCTTCCCGAACGTGGATTTCTACTCGGGCATCATCCTCGAGGCGATGGGCTTTCCGACCGCGATGTTCACGCCGATCTTCGCGCTCAGCCGGACCGTGGGCTGGATCAGCCAGTGGAAGGAACAGCTGAGCGATCCCCAGCTCAAGATCGGCCGCCCGCGCCAGCTCTACCTCGGCGAGACCGAGCGCGACTACGTGGACATCGAGAGCCGGTGATCCTGACGACCGAACGGCTCCGCCTCAGACAGGCGGAGCCCTCCGATCTCGAGGCCTTGCACGCAGTCTATTCCGACCCTGGGGCCATGGCCTACTGGTCGAGCACCCCCGACTCGACGAAGGAGGCCACCCTCCGGCGGATCACGCACCAGTTCGACCAGGACCCGGTGACCTATTTCGTGATCGAGCGCGACGGCCGTGCCATCGGGAACGCGGGCCATGTCGCACGGGGCGAGATCGGCTACATCCTGCACCCGGATCACCATGGGCAGGACCTCGCACGGGAGGCGCTGCGCGCGCTGATCCCCTACCTCTTCGAGGTGCTGGACCTGCCCGCGCTGAAGGCGGAGATCGACCCGGAGAACCGCGCCTCGGTGATCCTCCTCTCGAAGCTCGGCTTCCGCGTCACGGGCTTTTCCCGCGACTACTACCTCCTCGAGGGGCAGCCCTGCGACAGCGTCTACATGCGCCTCCCGCGCCCCGGGACCATGTCCCCGTAGGCTGCCGCTCTTGATGCACACATGCTCCAGCCCCCGTCACCACCCGCCCAGACGGTACCGGGCAAGCTCCTCATGGATGGGTCCCGACGTGGTGAGGATCGATTCGTAGAGCGCGACGCTCGACACCATGACAGGCTCCAGACGGAACCGCGCCTCGGACTCGAGGAACCGTCGCAGCCTCTCGATATCGGGCCCGGCGATCCCGTGCCGGAAGCGGGCCAGCGTCACATGGGGGCGGAACCGGCGCCGCTCCAGCACGATCCCCGCGCGGCGTGCGCAGCTTGCCACCCGCGCCTGCAGGGCCTCGAGCGCCGGATCACGCGCCACTTCCGCCATCAGCACCGAGGGGCTCGAGGCACCCAGAGTGCCGAGACCCGTGACACGGAGCGGCACCGCAGGCTCCCGCAGGGCGGCGAGCTGGTCGTGCATCATGCCGAGCGCCTCCTCCATGACGTCGTCGCCGAGAAAGGCGAGAGTCACATGGAAGGTGTCGGGGTCTGCCAGACGGCCCAGAGGGATCCGCTGCTGCAGCTCCACCAGCGGCCCTTCGATCTCGGGCGGCAGATCCAGGGCGACGAAGGCCCGCATGTCGGCGCCCCCGGTCTCAGCGTCCCTCGTAGACCGGCGGGCGCTTTTCCACGAAGGCCACGACGCCCTCTCGGAAATCGCGGGTCTGGCCGCACTTGCCCTGAAGCTGCGCCTCGAGCGTCAGCTGCTGGTCGAGGGAATTGCCGAAACTCGCCCGCATCGCGGTCTTGAGATGCGCGTAGGCCGCGGTCGGCCCCTTGGCAAGATGCGCCGCGCGGGCGCGCCAGTGGGCGGTGAAGCTTTCCGCCGGCACCGCCTCGTAGATCATGCCCCAGTCCGCAGCCTCCCGCGCCGTGATCCGGTCCGCGAACAGAGCCGCGCCCATCGCCTTGGCGAACCCCGCCTGCCGCGGCAGGAACCAGGTGCCGCCCGCATCGGGAATAAGACCGATCCGGGTGAAGGCCTGGATGAAATAGGCGTCGTCCGAGGCAATGCAGACATCGGTGGCCAGCGCGAGATTGGCGCCCGCGCCCGCGGCAGGCCCGTTGACCGCAGCGATGGTCGGCACCGGGCAATCGACGATCGCGCGCAGCATCGGCATGTACTCATCCCGCAGCGTCCGCTCGAGGTCGAGGTTCGTCGCCCGTCCGTCGCCAAGGTCCTGCCCGGAACAGAAGGCCCGTCCCTGCCCTGTCAGCACCGCCACCCGCGCCTCGTCAGGGACCCTGCGCATGGCGTGCTGTATCTCTGCGCGCATCTGCGTATCGAGCGCGTTCATCACGTCGGGCCGGTCCAGCGTCAGGACCGCGACGCCCTCGGCCACCTCGTAGCGGATCGTCTGGTACTCCATGCGCGTCCCCGTCCTGTGCTCACGCCGGACCCTACGCCGTTTCCCGTCGGGGGCAACAGGACGTCACCGCTTGCCGAGAAGCTCGCTCAGCCTCGCTTCCTCGTCGTCCGACAGCCCATCCGGCGCCTCGGCCGATGCACGCGCCCGGATCGCGCCATAGCCGATCCCCAGCGCAGCGATCAGCAGCGCTGGCGCCGCCAGCCACAGGATCATGTTGGCGCCGTCCTTCGTCGGCTCCAGCAGGACATATTCACCGTAGCGGTCGACGATATAGGCCACAACCTCCCGGTCGCTATATCCCGCCACGAGGCGCTCCCGCACCAGCAGGCGCAGATCGCGGCTCACCGGGGCAGAACTGTCGTCGATGCTCTCGTTGCGGCAGACCGGGCAGCGCAGACCGGCGGAGATGTCGCGCGCCCGCTCCTCCAGCACCGGATCGCTCAGGATCTCGTCGGGCTGCACCGCCAGCGCGGGAGCGGCCAGCAGCAGTGCCAGACAAAGGGCGAGCCCTCTCATTCCGCGGGCACCCCCGCCACCTGGACGCCGTCCTTGCGCGCCCCTGCCCCGACGCGCAGGCGCCGGTCGCTCAGGGAAATCAACCCGCCGAGCGCCATCAGGATCGACCCGCCCCAGATCCAGTTGGAGAAGGGCTTGATATGGGTGCGCACGGCCCAGCCGCCGCCGGTCTGCGGGTCACCGATGACGACATAGAGATCGCGCCAGAACCCGTTCCTGATGCCGGCCTCGGTGGTCGGCATGTCGGCGACGGGATAATACCGCTTCTCGGGGTTGAGTGTGGCGATCACGCGCCCGTCCCGGGCCATGGTTATGTCGGCCATGGAGGAGATATAGTTCGGCCCCTGCACCTCGCGCACGCCCAGCAGCGTGACCTCGTAGGCGCCGACGGTATAGGTCTCCCCCTCGCGGGCGACGCGGATGTCCTCTTCCTGCCAGGCGAGGTGTCCGGCGATGGCCAGCACGGTGATCCCCATGCCGCCATGGGACACCATCTTGCCCCAGTCGCCGCGCGGCAGACGGCCGAGCCTGCGGATGCGCCCGCCCGTGTCGCCGCGCCCGGTCCGCGACCACAGGTCGATGAGCGATCCCGCCACGACCCAGACGCCCAGCAGCACGCCGATGGGCCCCATGGCCGACCGGCCGGTCTGCATCGCATAGGCCAGCCCCGCCAGCGCCACCGCCAGCAGCGCCGCGGGCCAGAGCGGACGGACCGCCTTCATCAGGCTGCCGCGCTTCCAGGCCAGCATCGCGCCCACCGGCAGGACAAGGCAGATCACCACGAAAAAGGGCGTGAAGGCCGCGTCGAAGAAGGGCGGGCCGACCGAGAGCGTCCGGTCGAGGAACATCTCCGCCACCAGCGGCCAGATCGTGCCCACGAAGACCACGAAGGACGACACCGCAAGCAGGATGTTGTTCACCACCAGCGCGGATTCGCGGCTGACGGTCTGGAACACGCCCGACGCGCGCATGGCATTGGCCCGCGCGGCAAAGAGCGTCAGCGCGCCGCCCATGAAGACGGCGAGGATGATCAGGATCCAGACGCCCCGCTCGGGATCGTTGGCGAAGGCATGCACGCTCGTCAGCAGGCCCGAGCGCACGATGAAGGTGCCGAGCAGCGAGAACCCGAAGGCCATGATGGCGAGCAGGATCGTCCAGGCCTTCAGCGCCTCGCGCTTTTCCACCACGATGGCCGAATGCAGCAGGGCGGCGGCGAAAAGCCAGGGCATGAACGACGCGTTCTCCACCGGGTCCCAGAACCAGAAGCCGCCCCAGCCAAGCTCGTAATAGGCCCACCAGGAGCCGAGCCCGATGCCGATGGTCAGGAACACCCAGGCCGCCAGCGTCCAGGGCCGCACCCAGCGCCCCCAGGCGGCATCGACACGGCCTTCGATCAGGGCGGCGACGGCAAACGAAAAGGACATCGAGAGGCCGACATAGCCGAGGTAGAGAAACGGCGGATGGAAGGCGAGGCCCGGGTCCTGCAGCAGCGGGTTGAGATCCTGTCCGTTCAGCGGCGGCACGGCGAGGCGCAGGAACGGGTTCGAGGTAAAGAGGATGAAGGCGTAGAAGGCCACCGAGACGGCGGCCTGCACCGCCAGCACCCGCGCCCGGAATTCGGGCCGAAGTCCCTGCCCGAACCACGAGGCGCAGGCGCCGAAGAGAACGAGGATCAGCACCCAGAGCAGCAGCGAGCCCTCGTGATTCCCCCACACGCCGGTGATCTTGTAGATCATCGGCTTGTCGGTGTGAGAGTTGAGGAACACCAGCCGCAGCGAGAAATCCGACACCACGAAGGCATAGGTCAGCGCGGCAAAGGAGATTCCCACGAGGACCACCTGGGTTGTCGCGGCAGGATCGGCCATGGCCATCCAGCCGCGCCATCCCTTGTGGGCGCCGACGAGGGGGACCACCATCTGCACGAGGGCGACGGCGAAGGCGAGGACGAGGGCGAAATGGCCAAGCTCTGTGATCATGCGCCCTAGATAGCGCAATCGCGGCGCTCCCGACAGTCACAACACCGGGGGGCGCGGTGTCGCAGGGGGCGGCGGTCTCAGCCCAGTCGGGCGAGGTCGAGGCCCCCACCCAGCGCAAAGGCCATACCACCCAGGATGAGCGCGCCGAGGATCAGGCGCACCAGCCATTTCAGCGTATCCTCGATGGCGCTCAGCCGCTTTTCCACCGCCGCGCGGTGGACGTCGTCCACGGCCCCGCGCGTCTCAAGTTGCGCGAGGCGGCGGTCCACCAGCCGGGTCCAGTCATCGGCCATGGCCGCGGCTCCAGTCCTCGAGGGCAAGGTTATCGCTTGCGGCAGCCGGCACTGCCGCCGGGGCGGCCTGCGGGGCGGAGGCCGGGGACTCCACGGCCACAGGCTTCGGCGCACGCATGGCATCGAGGGTCTCGATGTTCCGGCTGACGGTGGCGGCGCGCGCCACGGTCTCGGCGACGGAGGTCTGGAATTCCTGTCCCTTGGCCTGATGCCGCGCCCCGAAGTAGAAGCTGACGATGGCACCCATCAGCCACCAGAGCGGCTCGGGCACGAGGGCGATGCCCTGCATCCGGCTCGAGAACCACAGCGGGTCCACCATGGCGACCACGAAGAGGGCGATGGTCCCGAAGGCGAGGATCGGCCGCGGCAGCCGGTTCGCGCCGTCGATGATCCGGTCGAAGAGTCCCTTGCGCTGGCCCGCGAACTCCGCCGCGAACTGCTGCATCGCCGCGGCCTTCATCGCGGCCTCGCGGTCGCCCGCAGCCTCGGCGTTCTCGCGAAAGATGCCCGCCGTCTCGGCGATCACGTTGCGCCCATCCCCGAAGAGAAGGTCCAGCCCCCGGCCGATCAGCCCCATGCCGCCACCCGAGCGCGATGCTCGGCCTCCGTCAGGTGATAGCGCGGCGCGATGAACGTCTCCGCCCGGCGAATCCAGCCACCCTTGCCGCCATCCCGCCGCCGCGCGAACTTGCGGCTCGCCGGCCGGCGGTCGGCGAGGTCGTAATAATAGTTTCGCCGCGCGATCCCGTAGGCATCGACGAGGTGGTCGGGCGCTGCGGCCATGGCCTCATGGGCCACGCGGATCGTCTGCGGCCCGATCACCCCGTCGACCGCGCATTGAAACCGCATCTGCCCGAAAAGGCGCTGCAGGATGCGCACGGCATTGCTGCCCGCATTGACCTGCATGTCGAAGACCGTGGCATGGAGCGGCTCGGGCAACTCGCCGATCCGGGGGCGTCGGAAGTAATGCTCAAGGAAGATCTCCACCGCACGCGCCCGCGACAGCCGTCGTACGTCCGCTGCGGTGACCTGCCCGTCGCCGTCGAGGTCGAGCCCCAGCCGGCGCATGGTGTGAATCGTGACCCCGTGATTCGTTGCGCCGCCCGGATCGTCGGGATCGTTCACATAGCCGCCCTCCCGGGCGACGATCTCTTCGGCGATGTCTCGCACGTCCATGCGCCCTGTCCTCCGGATGGCATACCGGCGGGCAGGATCGGTGGCTCGGATTAATTCGTGACTGGCGCGCCGTCCGTTGCGTCCGGATCGCGGTAGACACCCTGTTCCTTCAGGGCCTCCATCACCTCGGCGGGCATGTAGGTCTCGTCATGCTTGGCGAGGATCTCCACCGCCTGGAACTCCCCGTCGACATATCGGCCCTGCCCGACCATGCCCTCGTTCTCGGAAAAGAGGTCGGGCAGGATGCCGGTGTAGCTGACCGGAATCGAGGCCCCGCCGTCCGTCACCCGGAACCGCACGGTCTCGCCGGCGCCCCGCACGATCGAGCCCGCTTCCACCAGCCCGCCGAGCCGGAACATCTCGGTGGGCTCCGGCGGGTCCTCTGCGACCTGGCTCGGCGACCGGAAGAAGTTGATCCCGTCGCGCATCGCGTAGCCGATCAGCCCGGTGGAAATGGCCAGCGCCACGAAGGCCAGCACGATCACCTGCACCCGCCGCGTCTTCTTCAGGCTCTTCATGCCGCACCTCCGTCAGCCAGCCAATCCGACCCACATGTGGACATCTGGCCGAAAATACTCGAAATGCAACCACTCCGCGAGCCCTGCGGCAACCCGTCAGGGGAACACCGGCACCCCGCGCAACCCCGCCCCCTCGTCGAGGCCCAGCATAAGGTTGGCATTCTGCAGGGCCTGCCCCGACGACCCCTTGGCGAGGTTGTCGAGCACGGCGACGATCACCGCGCGCCCCGGGATGCGGTCGTCCACCACGCCGATGTGGCAGTAGTTCGACCCCCGGATGTGCCGGATCGACGGCAGCTCGCCTTCCGGCAGCACCAGCACGAACTCCTCCGCCTGATAGGCCGCCGCCAGAGCGGCATGCACCTCGGCCGGGTTGCCGTCGACATAGACCGTCGCCAGAATCCCCCGGTTGGCGGGGATCAGATGCGGCGTGAACTGCACCCGCACCTCGCGCCCCGCGAGCGCAGAGAATTCCTGGTCGAACTCGCCCAGATGCCGGTGCGTGCCGCCGGCGGAATAGGCATGGGCCCCCTCGGAGAGCTCCGCGTGGAGCAGGTTCTCCTTTAGCGACCGCCCCGCGCCCGAGACCGCCGCCTTCAGGTCGATCACGATCCGGTCGAGGTCGATCACCCCCGCCGAAATCAGCGGCCTGAGCGCATATTGCCCGGTCGCGGCGTTGCAACCCGTGCCCGCCACCAGCCGGGCGGCGCGGATCTCGCCCCTGTAGAATTCCGTCAGGCCGTAAACCGCCTCCGCCTGGAGCTCGGGCGCGGCGTGGTCCTTGCCGTACCAGCGGCGATAGGCGTCGGGGTCGCGCAGGCGGAAATCGGCCGAGAGGTCCACGACCTTCAGCCCCTCCGGCAGGCCCGCGATCACCGTCTGGCTCGTGGCATGGGGCAGCGCGCAGAACACCAGATCGACGCCCGAAAGGTCGGTCTCCTCCATGGTGGTCAGGCGCGGCAGATCGAGGTGGCGCAGGTGCGGAAAGACCGTCGACATCGCGAGCCCGGCCTTGGAGTTCGCCGACAGCGCCGCGATCTTCATGGACGGATGGCCCGCGATCAGCCGCACGAGTTCGCCGCCGGTATAGCCCGAGGCCCCGAGGATCGCGACACGCTCGCCCATGATGTCTCTCCCGCCCGATGATGACACCGCCCGGATACCGCCGCAGCGGCCTTTTCGCAATGCGCCGACACCGGACTTGAAGGCCGCCCGGGGGCACTCCATAGAGATGGCGACCCGTGAAAGGACATGTGTGATGGAGACCGCAAGCCTAGACGCCGCCTTCTGGATCAGCCTCGTCGTCGTGCTGGTCCTGCTGTGCTTCTCGGCCTTCTTCTCGGGGTCCGAGACCGCCCTGACCGCGGCCTCCCGGGGCAAGCTGCGCGCCGCCGCGGACCGCGGCGACAAGGGGGCAGCCCGCGCGCTCGAGGTCAAGGAAGACGACGAGCGCTTCATCGGGGCGATCCTGATGGGCAACAACCTCGCCAATATCGTGGCGACCTCGCTGGCGACGGCGGCGCTGACGGCGATCTTCGGCGCGAACGGCGTCGCGGTGGCCTCGCTGGTGATGACCGCGCTGATCCTTGTGTTCGCAGAGGTGCTGCCGAAGACCTACGCGATCTCCAATCCCGAGCGGACCGCCGGCCTCGCGGCCCCGATCATCGCGCGGCTGATCATCGTGCTCTCGCCACTGGTCATGGCGGTGCGCCTCATCGTACGCGCGACGCTGCGTCTTGTGGGCGTGCGCGTGGCCGCCGAGGACAACGTCCTGTCGGTGCGCGAGGAAATCGCCGGCGCGCTCTCGCTCGGCCATTCGGAGGGATTCGTGGAGAAGGAGGACCGCGACCGGGTCCTGGGCGCCCTCGACCTCGGTCACCGGTTCGTGGAGGAGATCATGCTCCACCGCTCGGGCATCGAGATGATCGACGCCGCGCTTCCCTCGCGCGAGATCGTCACCCGCGTGCTCGAAAGCCAGCACACGCGCCTGCCGCTCTACCGCGACCGACCAGAGAACATCGTCGGCGTCCTGCACGCCAAGGAACTGCTGCGCGCCATGAACGGTCTTGCCGAGGACGGCCAGGTGACCGCGGAGGAGCTTGCCGGATTCGACGTGATGTCGGTGGCGATGGAGCCCTATTTCGTGCCCGACACGACGACGCTCGACGACCAGATGCGCGAATTCCTGAAGCGGCATACCCATTTCGCGCTGGTGGTGGATGAATACGGCACCCTGCAGGGTCTTATCACCCTCGAGGACATCCTCGAGGAGATCGTGGGCGAGATCACCGACGAGTTCGATACCGGGACGAGCCACTCGATCCGTCTGGCCGATGACGGCGCCTTCCTGATCGACGGCAGCACGACGATCCGCGACGTGAACCGCGCCAACGACTGGAACCTGCCCGACGACGAGGCCAACACCATCGCGGGCCTCGTCATCCACGAGGCCCAGGTGATCCCGTCGCAGGGCCAGGTCTTCTCCTTCCACGGCTTCCGCTTCGAGGTCGTCGAGAAGCAGGAGAACCGCCTCGCCGTGCTGAAGATCCGCCCCCTGTAGGGCGCGCGGTCATGCGCACCCATGCCGGCCCCGACCCGCACCATGTCGGGCAACAGAGGCACACCCCACGAAGCGCGCAGCACCGTAGGGTGCGCCTTTGATGCGCACCGGCCCCGTCCCCGACCCGCGCAATGGTGCGCATCACACGCCCACCTGACAAAGCGCTCCGCACCGTAGGGTGCGCGTTCATGCGCACCTGCCCCGGCCCGCAGTCCCCCCTTGCCCAGGGACGGGCCAGAACCCAGACAGACAAAATGCAGCACCTCTCCCAGTCCCCGACCGATCCCGCCTTCGTCCAGGACCCCTACCCGTTCTACGACCGCGCCCGCGCGGCGGGGGACCTCTTCTTCTGGGCGGACTACGGCAAGCCCTGCGCCCTCTCGCACCGCGCCGTCATGGCGATCCTCAAGGACCGCCGCATGGGCCGCGAACCGGTGGACCCGCCCGCGATCCCGCACCGCCTTGCGCCGTTCTACGACATCGAGGCCCATTCGATGCTCGAGCTCGAGCCGCCGCGCCACACACGGTTGCGCGGCCTCGTGGTGCGCGCCTTCACCTCGCGCCGGATCGCGGCGCTGGAGCCGGAGATCGCCGGCCTCTGCGCGGAACTCATCGAGCGCTTCCCCTCGGGCCCCTTCGACCTGATGGAGGCCTATGCCCGGATCATCCCCGTCGTGGTGATCTGCCGCCTTCTCGGCGTGCCCGAGGAGCGCGCACCCGACCTGCTGTCGTGGTCCAACGCCATGGTCGCCATGTACCAGGCCCGCCGCTCGCCCGGGATCGAGGAGGCCGCGATTGCAGCCAGCCGCGCCTTCCGCGCCTTCGTGGAGGAGACCATCAAGGCCCGCCGAGCCCGGCCCGGCCCCGACCTGCTCACGGATCTGATCGCCGCCGAGGAGGCGGGCGAGAAACTCTCCACCGACGAGCTCGTCACCACCGTCATCCTGCTTCTGAACGCGGGCCACGAGGCGACGGTGCATTCCATCGGCAACGCATTGAACTTGCTCCTGAAAGAAGGCGGTCCCATCGTGGACCCGCCCACAGTCGAGGAAGCCCTCCGCCTCGATCCGCCGCTCCACATGTTCGACCGCTGGGTCTACGAGGACCTGACCCTCTTCGGCAACGCCTTCCGCCGCGGCGACCGTGTGGGCTGCCTGCTCGCGGCCGCCAACCGCGACCCGCAGGCCTTCCCCGACCCCGCGGCCTTCCGCCCCGGCCGCACCACGCCGCAGATCACCAGCTTCGGCGCCGGCATCCACTTCTGCGTCGGCGCGCCCCTCGCCCGGCTGGAACTCCACATCGCCCTCCGCACGCTTCAGGTCCGCTGCCCCCGCCTCGCCCTCGCCGAGCCGCCCCGCTATGCCGATGTCTACCACTTCCGCGGCCTCGAACGCCTGAACGTCGCGGTCTGAGGACGATCCCCTCCCTCTTTGGGCGTCAAATATCCTCGCCGAAGGCCTCCGCCGCCCGCCTCACAGCGGCAAGGCCCGGGTCGACTTGATCTCCTCCATCGAGAGCAGCGCCGTGACGTTGTAGACCCGCACCTCCGAAATCAGCGCCTGATAGAAGGTGTCATAGGCCCGCGCGTTCTTCACCCGGACCTTCAGGATGTAGTCGATGTCGCCGGCCAGACGGTGCGCCTCCTGCACTTCGGGCCGGGCCTGCAGGGCCGCGAGAAAGGCCGCCTGCCATTCGGCCTCGTGCTCCGAGGTGCGGATCAGCACGAAGAACGTCGCGTCGAACCCCAGCGCCTCGGCGTCCGGCACCACCGTGGGCGGGCCGATGACCCCCGCCTCGCGCAGTTTGCGGATGCGGTTCCAGACCGGCGTCTTCGAGGAGCCCACCGCGCGGGCGATCTCGTCGAGGGACCGGCCTGCGTCGATCTGCAGCTCGGAAAGGATTTTCCGGTCCATGGCGTCGATCCGGACGGACATCGCATTGCCTCCTTCATTCAGGAATGCTCGTTTCTGACACGGCGACTACCGGAACGCACGTCCTTAATTTTCGCACCCCATGGCCTGATGCAGGACATGCGTTCTATATGACAGCCAACTGATGGAGGCCGCGATGCAGCACTTCCCGATCTTTCTGGACCTCGCAGGACGGCGTGTCGTGCTTTCGGGCGGCGGCGAGACCGCGGTCGCGAAGCTGCGTCTGCTGCTGAAGACCGAGGCGCATCTGACGGTCTTCGCCCCCGAGCCCTGCGCCGAGATCGAAGGCTGGGCCGAGGCGGGCCGTCTGCGCCTCGTGCGCCGCGCCTTCGGTCCCGGAGACGCGCTCTGCGCGGCGCTGGCCTATGCCGCCGAGGATGACGCTGGGGCCGATGCCCGGACCGCGCGCCTCGCCCGCGCCGATGGCGCGCTTGTCAACATCGTGGACAACCTCGCCGACAGCCAGTTCATCACGCCGGCCATCGTGGACCGCGATCCCGTCACCGTGGCGATCGGCACCGAGGGGGCGGCCCCCGTGCTTGCCCGCGCCATCAAGCGCGACCTCGAGGAGCGCCTGCCCGCGGGCCTCGGCGTCCTCGCCCGGATCGGCAAGGCGTTCCGCGGCGCGGCCGACCGTCTGCCCATGGGCCGCGCGCGCCGCGATTTCTGGGCCGACTACTATTTCGACGCCGGCCCCCGGGCCCTGGAAGACGGCGAGGACGGCCTGCGCCCTGCCCTGGACCGCCTGCTCGAGACCCATGCCGCCCGCCGCAAGGGCGCGGGCCGCGTGGCCTTCGTCGGCGCCGGGCCGGGCGATCCGGAGCTGCTGACGCTGAAGGCCCGCCGCGCCCTCGATACCGCCGACGTGGTGATCCACGACCGGCTGGTGACGCCCGGCATCCTGGAACTGGCGCGCCGCGAGGCGGTGCTGATCGAGGCCGGCAAGGAGGGCTTCGGCCCGGCCATGGCCCAGGCACAGATCGACGCGCTGATCGTGGAGCATGCCCGCGCCGGCGCCCATGTGGTGCGGCTGAAGGCGGGGGACCCCACCGTCTTCGGCCGCCTCGACGAGGAGATCGCCGCCTGCGAGGCCCACGGCATCGCCTTCAGCATCGTGCCCGGCATCACCGCCGCCTCCGCCGCCGTGGCGGGGATCGGCCAGAGCCTGACGCGCCGGGGCCGCAATTCCTCGGTGCGCCTGCTCACGGGGCATGATGTCGCCGGCTTCGCCGATCACGACTGGAAGGCGCTGGCCGCCCCCGGCGAGGTCGCCGCGATCTACATGGGCAAGCGCGCGGCGCGCTTCGTGCAGGGACGGCTGCTGATGCACGGCGCCGATCCTGCGACGCCCGTGACGGTGGTCGAGAACGCGGGCCGCATGGATCAGCGCGTGATCGCGCTGCGCCTTGTCGAGCTGGAGCCGGGCCTGACCGCGGCCAGGGTCACCGGGCCCGCGCTCATCCTCTATGGCCTCGCACCGCGCGCCGCCGAAACGGCGCTGTCCGATCTCTCCGACCTGAAGGAGGCCGCGCGATGAGCCGCCAGTTCACACCCAAGGTGGTCACCGGAAACGCGCTCGTCGAAGGCGATGCGGTCTGGCTGACCGAGGATGACCGCTGGACCGGCGACATGGCCGAGGCGGAACTGATCGAGGACGAGGCCCACGCCCAGCTGCGTCTTCTTTTCGCGCAATCCCGGCCCGGCGAGGTCGTGGGCGCCTATCTTGCCGACGCCCGCGCCGGGCGCTCGGGGCCCGAACCCGTCCATTTCCGCGAGGCCTTCCGCACCCGCGGCCCCTCCAACTATCCCCATGGCAAGCAGGCCGACAGCGCCACGAATTTCTAGAAATTCGTGACGGCTCACGATCTTCTGGAAGATCGTGCCCGCCCGAAAGGAGCACGCGATGTACAGCTATTCCGAGTTCGACGAGGCCTTCGTCCGCGAGCGGGTGAGCCAGTTCCGCGCCCAGGTAGCGCGCCGCCTCTCGGGCGCGCTGACCGAGGACGAGTTCAAGCCCCTGCGGCTGATGAACGGGCTTTACCTGCAGCTGCATGCCTACATGCTGCGCGTGGCCATCCCCTACGGCACGCTGAACCCGCGCCAGATGCGCCAGCTTGCGATGATCGCCGAGCGCTGGGACAAGGGTTACGGCCATTTCACGACGCGCCAGAACATCCAGTTCAACTGGCCGAAGCTGGCCGATGTGCCCGACATCCTCGACGCGCTGGCGGATGTGGAGATGCATGCGATCCAGACCAGCGGGAACACGATCCGCAACGTAACCGCCGACCATTTCGCCGGGGCCGCCGCCGACGAGATCGCCGATCCGCGCCCGGTGGCGGAGCTTCTGCGGCAGTGGTCCACGGACCATCCCGAATTCCAGTTCCTGCCGCGCAAGTTCAAGATCGCCATCACCGGGTCGCCCAACGACCGCGCGGTCACCAGGGCCCATGACATCGGCCTGCGGATGGTGGAGCGGGACGGCGCGGCGGGCTTCGAGGTGATCGTGGGCGGCGGGCTGGGCCGGACGCCGATGATCGGCAAGGTCGTGCGCGACTTCCTGCCAAGCGCCGACCTGCTGCCCTATGTGGAGGCCATCGTCTCGGTCTGGAACCTGCTGGGCCGGCGCGACAACAAGTACAAGGCCCGCATCAAGATCACCGTCCACGAGCATGGCATCGACGAGATCCGGCGGCTTGTCGAAGAGCGCTTCGCCGAGATCCGCCCCGGCTTCACCGGCGCCGACCAGGCGCTGCTGGCCGGGCTCGAGGCCGCTTTCGCTGCCCCGCCGTTACCCGAAGTGTCGCCCGCCGCGTTCGAGGCCGCCCGGGACGCCGACCCCCTGTTCCGCGCCTGGGCCGACACGAATGTGGCCGCGCACCGCGACCCGGGCTACGGCATCGTCACGATCTCGCTGAAGGCCCATGGCGCGACGCCAGGCGACGCCTCGGCCGCGCAGATGCGCGTCATGGCCGATCTCGCCGAACAATATGGCCATGGCGAAATCCGCATCAGCCACGAGCAGAACGTCATCCTGCCCCATGTCGCCCGCGCCGACCTGCCTGCGGTCCATGCCGCGCTGCGCGAGGCCGGGCTGGGCACCGCCAACGTAGGCCTCGCCTCGGACATCATCGCCTGCCCCGGAATGGACTATTGCAGCCTCGCCACCGCCCGCTCGATCCCCGTGGCGCAGGAGATCGCCCTGCGCATCGAGGAGCTGAAGATCGAGCACGAGGTGGGACCGCTCAAGATCAAGATCTCGGGCTGCATCAACGCCTGCGGCCATCATCACGTGGGCCATATCGGCATCCTGGGCCTCGACCGGGCGGGCGTGGAAACCTACCAGATCACCTTGGGCGGCGACCACACCGAGACCGCGGCCATCGGAGAGCGCACGGGACCCGGGTTCGCCTATGACGAGATCGTGCCCGCGATCGAGCGGATCATCCGCGCCTATCTCTCCCTGCGCGAGACGCCCGACGAGATCTTCCTCGACACCTACCGCCGCGCGGGGGCCGCGCCCTTCAAGGCGGCGCTCTACGAGGCCGGGGATGCGCGCGCCGATGCGGCCTGAGACCGATCTCTCGACCCGCGCGGCGTCGCTCAACACGCGCTACCGCCACCACGGGGCCACCGCGGTGCTGGAGCGGGCGTTGAAGGACCCCGAGGTCGGACGCATAGCGCTGGTTTCGTCCTTCGGTGCTGAATCGGTAGCTCTGCTGCATCTCGTGTCGGTCGTGGACCCGAGGACCCCGGTCATCTTCATCGACACCGAGATGCTGTTCCCCGAGACCCTGACCTACCAGTCCGAACTGGCCGTGCGGCTGAACCTGCGCGACGTCCGGATCGTGCGCGGGCGCCTTGCAGAGACGCTGTCGCGCGATCCCGACGGGCTGTTGCACCGGCGCGACCCCGATGCCTGCTGCGCGCTGCGGAAGACCGAGCCGCTGGAGCGCGCGCTTCAGGGGTTCGACGGCTGGATCACGGGCCGCAAGCGCTACCAGGGCGGGCAGCGCGCGGCACTCGAATTCTTCGAAGCGGAGCCCGAGACCGGGCGGCTCAAGGTCAACCCTCTGGCCCACTGGTCGAGCGAAGACGTGCAGGACTATATCGACGAGAACCGCCTGCCCCGGCATCCGCTGGTGGCGACGGGCTATCCGTCGATCGGCTGCGCCCCCTGCACCAGTCCCGTGGCCGAGGGCGAGGACCCGCGCGCGGGCCGTTGGCGGGGCCAGCAGAAGGACGAATGCGGCATCCATTTCGTGGATGGCAAGCTGGTGCGCGGCGGCAAGCCGCGCGCGGCCTGAGAGGATGCCCCCAAAGGTGAGTATTTCAGGCCAGATGAATGAGGCGGGACGGCCCCTGGCCACTGCCGGGAGAGCGAGACCATGACCGTGATCGTGACCGACGGGGGCTTTGCCCCCGATGACTGGACCGGGCCCCATGTGGCCTTCGAGGAGGAGGGCGCCGAGGCGGGGCCCGGCGCGGCGCTCGACGTGCCGCCCGATGCGGACCCGGGCCAGCTTGCGGCACGGGCGCAGGCCGCGGGCATGGTGCGGATCCGCTTTCCGGCCTTTTCGGACGGGCGCGGCTTCACGCTGGCCGCGCATCTGCGGCGGGCGGGATACCGGGGGCGGCTGCGCGCGGCAGGCCATGTGATCGCGGATCAATACGCCATGGCGCGGCGGGCGGGGTTCGACGAGGTGGAGATCGGCGACGACCTCGCCCTGCGCCAGCCCGAGGACCAGTGGCGCGCCCGCGCCGACTGGCGCGCGCATCACTACCAGGCGCGGCTGCGCGGACAGGCGTGACGACGCGCCGCCCGCGCAGCCGCTTTCCCTGACATGGATCAACGATTAGGAGGGGCGTGGGGTCTATCTCCCTGCCCATGACCGAGATGACAGAAGCAAAGCCCGTGACCCAGACCGCCGCCCGCCCCGTGCCGACCCTGCCCGACGCCCAGGAGGTGACGGAGGTGCAGCACTATACCGACCGGCTCTTCCGGTTCCGCACCAAGCGGCCGCAAAGCCTGAGGTTCCGGTCGGGCGAATTCGTGATGATCGGCCTCATGGGCGACAACGGGAAACCGCTGCTGCGGGCCTATTCCATCGCCTCGCCCTCCTGGGACGACGAGCTGGAATTCTACTCCATCAAGGTGCCCGAGGGCCCGCTGACCTCGAAGCTTCAGCATATCCGCCCGGGCGACCGGATCATCCTGCGCCCGAAACCCGTGGGCACGCTGGTCCATGACGCCCTTCTGCCCGGCAAGCGGCTCTGGCTCTTCGCCACGGGTACAGGATTCGCGCCCTTCGCCTCGATCATCCGCGACCCCGAGACCTATGAGCGGTTCGAGGAGATCATCGTCACCCATACCTGCCGCGACGTGGCAGAGCTGACCTACAGCCGCGAGATGATCGAGGGGCTGCGGCAGGACGAGCTGATGCGGGAGCTTCTGGGCGACGGGCTCGACAAGCTGCGCTACTATCCCACGACGACGCGGGAGGAGAGCCCGAAGATGGGGCGGATCACCACGCTGATCTCCTCGGGCGCGCTGTTCAGCGATCTCGGTCTGCCTCCCCTCGATCCGGCAGTGGACCGCGGCATGGTCTGCGGAAGCCTCGCCTTCAATCTCGACATCAAGGCGCTGCTCGAAGGCGCGGGTCTGCGCGAAGGCGCCAATTCGGAGCCCGGCGAATTCGTGATCGAAAAGGCCTTCGTGGGCTGAACGACCGACCGGGAGTCACCCCCGGCCGGCGCCTGATCCTGTTCAGAGACCGAGGGCCTCGCGCAGCCGCACCATGAGCGGCTCGAGGTTCTCGGGTGTTTCGGCGACCGTGTTCACGGCGCTCGTGAGCGCCTGTTTCTGGACACCCGAAAGGTCGGAAGCCTCGATCACGGACACAACCCGGGCGCTGTCGAAACCTTCGACGGTGAAGAGATCGCGCAGGGCCTGTAGCTCCATTCCGGCAGCCTCGGCCAGCGCCTCGGCTTCGGCGGAGGCCGCATCGGCGGTCTCCTCCGCGACCGTAGCGACATCGCCCGCGCCGTCCTCCACGGCTGCGGCGGTGTCCCCAGCAGCGTCCTCGGCGATCTCGGTGGCGGCCTGCGCCGCGTCGTCGCCCGCCTCGCCCGCCGCTTCTTCGGCCGCCTCGACCGCATCTGCGGCGGAATCGGCAGCGTTCTCGGCCCCTTCGACCGCTTCGTCGGCGGCGGCGACCGCGTCATCGACGGCCTCGGCCGCGCCCTCTTCGGCGGCGGACTCCGCCTCGGCGGCGGCTTCCTCCGTGGCATCGGCGGAGATCTCCGCCTCCTCGGCCGGTTCGACAGCCGACTCGGAGGTTGCGTCGGCGGACTCCTCCGCATCCATCACCGCGTCGCCCGCGCCCCCTGCTGTCTCTCCGGCGGCCGCCCCGTCATCTTCCGCGGTCGTCCCGACTTCAGTGCCCGAGACCACGTCAAGCGGCGTCCGCCCGTTCGCGAAGTATTCGTATCCGAAGAAGCCCAGAGCCCCCACGATCACGATGATCAGGATTGCACGCATTCCGAAACCTCCGTTGCGCCGGCGCCCAATTGGCGCACGCCCAATCTCTGCCATGCCGCAGAGTGCGGCGAAAGCCGGATTCGCAAGCGAAACAGCAGGTCTCGGACGCTTTTGCGGCTTGAAGAGAACGCCTGCGCACCCTACTCTTCGGCACTCAGTTCATGCAACGACCGAAAGGACCGCGACATAGCCCGCAGACCGCACAACGCGCCTCCAACGCGCGATACAGGCCCCCGGATCAACGACCGCATCAGGGCCCCTGAAATCCGTCTCATCGGCGCCGAGGGCGAAAACGTCGGCGTTGTCACGCCGGCACGGGCGCTCCGGATGGCGGAGGAGGCAGGTCTCGATCTCGTCGAGATCTCTCCGAACGCCGATCCGCCGGTCTGCAAGATCATGGACTTCGGGAAGTTCAAGTACGAACAGCAGAAACGCGAATCCGAAGCCCGCAAGAAGCAGAAGACGATCGAGGTGAAGGAGGTGAAATTCCGCCCCAACACCGACACGCATGACTACGACGTCAAGATGCGCAACGTATTCCGCTTCCTAGAGGCGGGCGACAAGGTCAAGGTCACGCTGCGGTTCCGCGGCCGCGAGATGGCCCACCA
>Ga0008835_100510_pt1 | contig 34967 bp, 35 predicted proteins | sample HotLakConsoUCCRE_FD_62215 | JGI IMG/M metagenome (GOLD analysis project Ga0008835, IMG submission 62215) | Hypersaline microbial mat communities from Hot Lake, Washington, USA - Hot Lake Consortium UCC-RE (Hybrid Assembly) ... | reverse complement strand
CTCGCCTACTACTGCGAGTGGGTCACGGTCTACGACTACTGGGGCAACTGGATGACCGTCTGGCAGTGCTACTGACCCCCGAACCGGCGGCGCCCCGACCCCCAAAGGGCGCCGCCGACCTTCCCGCAGCCCGCGATCGAGAAAAAGCCTGTCGGTGTGCAACCGATGGGTTATTCCTCGCTCAGACACAGAGGCAGGCCCCATGAGCTACACATACGACTTTCCGCGGCCGAGCGTCACGACCGACATCGTGGTGTTTTCGATCCGCGATGGCGTCCTTCAAGTCCTTCTCATCGAACGAAACCTCGAGCCCTTCAAAGGGGCCTGGGCCATCCCCGGCGGGTTCGTCCAGATGGACGAGGATCTGCTCGACGGCGCCCTTCGGGAACTGGAGGAGGAAACCGGGCTTGCCCGCATCCCGATCCGGCAGCTGCGCGCCTATGGCGCGCCCGGACGCGACCCGAGGGGGCGGGTGATCACCATCGCCTTCATCGCGCTGGTGCCGTCGGACGACCTGATCGCGCGGGGCGGGAGCGATGCGCAGGACGCGAAATGGTTCCCGGTGGAGGACCTGCCGCCGCTCGCCTTCGATCACGCGCAGATCCTCGCGGATGGGCGGGCGCAGCTGGCAAAGGAGGTCACCGCCTCCACCCATGACAGCGCGCTGGTTGCGTTCGATTTCCTGCCGTCGAAATTCACCCTGTCGCAGGCTCAGGAAGTCTTCGAAACCCTACGCGGCGAGACTATGGACAAGCGCAATTTCAGGAAATGGCTGACGAACGAATGGTCCATCGAGGATACGGGCGAAAAATCCTCGGGCGGGCGCCATCGACCGGCTGCGTTGTTTCGCCTCAAGCCGGATTGAGCGGCGCCGAACCGTCGGCCCGCCAAGTGACACGCGGCGGGCAAAGATGACAGACGTCTGTCAAAAAATGATTGACGTCTGTCATTCCCTTGGCCCATGTAGGCGCAGGGGAGGATCAGGGATGCGCAAACCGACGCTGCACGATGTGGCGCGCACCGCCGGCGTGAGCTATTCCACCGCCGACCGGGTGCTGAACGCGCGCGGCGGCGTGGCGCAGAAATCCGTCGAACGCGTACAGGCCGCCATCCAGTCGCTTGGCTATGAACGCGATCTTCACGCCGCCAACCTGTCGCGGCGGCGGATGTACCGGTTCCACTTTCTGCTGCCCAAGGCCGATCACAGCTTCTTTCGCGCGCTGCGTGCCGCCCTCGACCGCGAACAGCTGCTGCGGCGGAAAGACCGGATCGTCATCTCCATCACCGAGATCCCCGCCCTCGATCCCGAGGCGCTGGCCCTGGCGCTCGAGGCGCCGGACATCGCCTGCGACTGCCTTGCCGTCGTCGCGACCGAGGCGCCGCGGATCACCGCGGCGATCACCGCCCTGCGCGACCGCGGCGTCGCCGTGGTGACGCTGGTGGGCGACGCTGCGCCCGAGACCCGCACCGCCTATGTCGGCATCGACAACGTCATGGCCGGCCGCACGGCCGGGCGGCTGCTGCGCATCGCCCATGGCGCGCGGCCGGGCCTGATCCTGCCGGTGCTCGGCGCGCTCAGCGCCCGTGACCACCGCGAGCGGCTGGAGGGCGCGACCGCCGTGCTGACGGGCGAGGCGCCCGGTCTGCCGATGCTCGAGGCGCTGTCGGTCGACGACCGGCCCGACCTGATGCGCGCCCGCGTGGGGCAGGCCCTGGCCGAGCATCCGGGTATCAGCGGCATCTATTCGATCGGGGCGGGCAACCGTGGCCTGATCGAGACCTTGCAGGCCCGGCACGGCCCGCGCCCCTTCGTGGTGACGCACGAGTTGACTCAGACAACGCGCGCCGGGCTCGAGGCCGGGTTGGTGGACGCGGTCATCGACCAGAAGCCGGCGCAGGAGGTGGCGCTGGCCATCGACGTGATGAAGGCGATCGCCGACGGCCGCGACTGGACCGATCCGACACGCGACATCACCCCCACCATCTTTTTGCAAGACAACCTGCCCGCAGCCAGCCCTGCGCCGATCCCGGTCATCGAGGAGACGACATTTGCCCCCGTATTTCAGTGATATCGCCCCGATCAGCTACGACCCCGAGGCCGAGGGGCTGGCGTTTCGTCATTACGACCCGGAGGAAATCATCCTCGGCAAGCCGATGGCCGAGCATCTGCGCTTTGCGGTGGCCTACTGGCACAGCTTCTGCTGGGAGGGCGGCGACCCGTTCGGCGGGCGCACCTTCGACCGGCCTTGGTTTCCCGCAGACACGATGGAGCTGGCCGAAGCCCGCGCCGATGCGGCCTTCGACTTCTTCCGCATCCTCGGTGTGCCGTTCTTCTGCTTCCACGACCATGACGTGCGCCCCGAAGGCGCGACCCTGACCGAAAGCCGCGAGCGGCTGAACCGCATCGCCGACGTCTTCGCCGGGAAGATGGAGGCCGGCGGCCCGAAGCTCCTGTGGGGCACCGCCAACCTCTTCACCAATCGCCGCTACATGTCCGGCGCCGCCACCAACCCCGACCCCGACGTCTTCGCCTATTCCGCCGCCACCGTGCGCGCGGTGCTGGAGGTGACGCACCGGCTGGGTGGGGAAAACTACGTTCTCTGGGGCGGGCGCGAGGGCTACGAGACGCTGCTCAACACCGACCTGAAGCAGGAACGGCTGCAGGCCGGGCGCTTCCTGTCGATGGTGGTGGAGCACAAGCACAAGATCGGCTTCAACGGCCCGATCCTGATCGAGCCGAAGCCGCAGGAACCGATGAAGCATCAGTACGACTACGACGTGGCGACCGTCTACGGCTTCCTCAAGGACTTCGGGCTCGAGACCGAGGTGAAGGTAAACATCGAGCAGGGCCACGCGATCCTCGCCGGGCATTCCTTCGAGCATGAGCTGGCGCTCGCGGCCTCGCTCGGCATCCTCGGGTCCATCGACATGAACCGAAACGATTACCAGTCCGGCTGGGACACGGACCAGTTCCCCAACAACGTGCCCGAAACCGCCCTGGCCTATTACGAGATCCTGCGCGCGGGCGGCCTGACCACCGGCGGCACCAACTTCGACGCCAAGCTGCGGCGGCAATCGCTCGATCCCGTGGATCTGGTCGCCGCCCATGTCGGCGCGATGGACGTCTGCGCGCGCGGCTTCAAGGCGGCGGCAGCAATGCTCGCGGATGACAGGCTCGAGGCGAAGCGTCGCGACCGCTACGCCGGCTGGCAGCACCCCGACGCCCAGGCGATGCTCGCGCCGAATGCAAGCCTGGCCGAGATCGCCGACAGCGCCGAGGCGCGCGGCATCGACCCGCAGCCCGTGTCCGGGCAGCAGGAGATCCTGGAAAACCTGGTCAACCGCTACGTCTGAGACCCGTCTGAAAACCGTCTGAACCTAGGGAGGAGAGACGATGAAAACGATCAAGGGGCCCGCCCTGTTCCTGGCCCAGTTCGCCGGCGACGACGCGCCGTTCAACTCGTGGGACAGCATCACGAAGTGGGCCGCGGATTGCGGCTACAAGGGGGTGCAGGTGCCGTCCTGGGACGCGCGCCTGATCGACCTTTCCCGCGCCGCCGAAAGCCGCGACTATTGCGACGAGTTCAGAGGCGTCGCCGAGGCCAACGGGATCGAGGTGACGGAGCTTTCGACCCACCTGCAGGGCCAGCTCGTCGCCGTCCACCCGGCCTATGACGAGGCCTTCGAGGGCTTTGCCGACCCGTCGGTGCGCGGCAACCCCAAGGCGCGGCAGCAATGGGCGGTGGAGCAGATGAAGCTGGCGCTTACCGCGTCGCAGAACATGGGGATCACGGCGCTGGCGAGTTTCTCGGGCGCGCTGGCCTGGCCCTTCGTCTACCCCTGGCCGCAGCGGCCCGCCGGATTGGTGGAGGCCGCATTCGACGAGCTGGCCAAGCGCTGGCGCCCGATCCTCGACCATGCGGACAGCTGCGGCGTCGATATCTGCTACGAGATCCATCCGGGCGAAGACCTGCACGACGGGATCAGCTTCGAGATGTTCCTCGAGCGGGTGGGGAACCACGCGCGGGCCAACATGCTCTACGACCCGTCGCACTACGTGCTGCAATGCCTTGATTACCTTGACAACATCGACATCTACAAGGATCGCATCAAGATGTTCCACGTCAAGGACGCGGAATTCAACCCGACCGGGCGGCAAGGCGTCTACGGCGGGTTCCAGGGCTGGGTGAACCGCGCCGGGCGGTTCCGCAGCCCCGGCGACGGGCAGGTCGATTTCGGCGCGATCTTCTCCAAGATGGCCGCCAACGACTTCGACGGCTGGGCCGTTGTGGAATGGGAATGCGCCCTCAAGCACCCCGAGGACGGGGCGTGCGAAGGCGCGGAGTTCGTGAAGGCGCATATCATCCGGGTCACGGAGAAGGCCTTCGACGATTTCGCCGGGGGCGGTGCCGACGATGCCGCCAACCGCCGCATGCTGGGGATCTGAGCCATGGAACCGATACGTCTGGGAATGGTCGGCGGCGGCAAGGACGCGTTCATCGGCGGCGTCCACCGAATCGCGGCGCGCATGGACGGGCAGTTCGAGCTGGTGGCGGGCGCCCTGTCCTCCACCCCCGAGAAGGCGCGCGAGAGCGGAGCGGCGCTGGGGCTCGCCCCCGACCGCTGCTATGGCAGCTTCGAGGAGATGGCCGAGGCGGAAGCCGCCCGGTCCGACGGCATCCGGGCAGTGTCGATCGTGACGCCGAACCACATGCACGCCGGCCCCGCGATCGCGTTCCTGAAACGCGGCATCCACGTCATCTGCGACAAGCCGCTGAGCGCGACGATGGCGCAGGCCGAGGCGCTCGCCAAGGCCGTCGGCGAGGCGCAGGCGCTGTTCATCCTGACCCACAACTACACCGGCTATCCGATGATCCGTCAGGCGCGCGACATGGTCGCGGCGGGCGATCTGGGCGCGCTGCGCGTGGTGCAGGTGGAATACCCGCAGGACTGGCTGACCGAAGCCGCCGAGCAGAGCGGCGACAACAAGCAGGCCGAATGGCGGACCGACCCGGAGCGGTCCGGCGCCGGCGGCTCCATCGGCGACATCGGCACCCACGCGCACAACCTGGCCTGTTTCGTGACCGGCTTGCAGGTGCAGAGCCTTGCCGCCGATCTGCAAAGCTTCGTGCCGGGCCGCCGGGTCGACGACAACGCGCATATCCTGCTGCGCTTCGACGGCGGCGCGCGTGGCATGCTCTGGGCGAGCCAGGTGGCGCCGGGCAACGAGAACGGCCTGCGCCTGCGCGTCTACGGCGAAAAGGGCGGGCTGGACTGGGCGCAGGAAGACCCGAACTACCTGTGGTTCACCCCCTTCGGCGAGGCCAAGCGGCTGCTGACCCGCGGCGGGGCAGGGGCCAATGCCTCGGCCAACGCGGTCAGTCGCACGCCGGGTGGCCACCCGGAGGGCTATCTCGAAGGCTTCGCCAACATCTACACGGGTGCGGCCGGCGCGATCCGGGCCGCCGATGCCGGCGAGACGCCCGACGTGTCGCTGCTGCCGGGGCTGCAGGCGGGGCTCGACGGGATGCGCTTCATCTCCGCCGCGATCCGGTCGTCGCAAGATGACGCGGCCTGGGTGACGCTGTGACCAGGCCCGTTCTCGCCCTTTCCGGCGTCAGCCGCAGCTTTGGCCCCATCGAGGTGCTGCATGGCGTGGATATCGCCCTGCATCCCGGACGGGTCCATGCGCTGATCGGCGAGAACGGGGCCGGAAAATCGACGATGATGAAGATCATGGCGGGCTACCAGCCGCCAAGCTCGGGCGAGGTGCTGCTGCACGGCGACCGCGTGAGGTTCGCCGATCCGGGCGAGGCGGAGGCGCAGGGCATCTCGCTGATCCATCAGGAATTCAACCTGGCCGAGCTGCTGACGGTGGAACAGAACATCTTTCTCGGCTCCGAGCTGCGCCGGGGCTGGCTGCTCGACAAACCCGCGATGCGGGCGAGGTCGCGCGAGCTTCTGGCCCGGTTGCGCTGCGACGTGGACCCCGACCGCCAGGTGTCGGAGCTGTCCAACTCCGACAAGCAGATGGTGGAGATCGCCAAGGCGCTCCTGCGCGACACGCGCGTGCTGATCATGGACGAGCCGACGGCGGTGCTGACCCGCACGGAAACCGATGTGCTGCTCGACCAGGTCCGCGCGCTGCGCGATCACGGCACGGCAGTGCTCTTCACCTCGCACAAGCTCGATGAAGTGGTGGCGATTGCCGACGACCTCACGATCATGCGCGACGGATCGGTGGTCTGGTCGGGTGCCGCCAGCGAGATGGACGAGCACCGGATGGCCGAGGCCATGGTCGGGCGCGAGATCTCCACGCTCTACCCGCCAAAGACCGGCACGCCCGGCGCGCTGGCGCTGGAGGTCTCCGGGTTCTCGGTGCCCGGCTATGCCGAGGACGTCAGCTTTTCGCTCCGCAAGGGCGAGGTTCTGGGGATCGCCGGGCTGATCGGTTCGGGCCGGACGGAAATGTGCGAGGGTTTGGCAGGGCTGCGCCCCGCACAGGGCACTGTCCGCATCAACGGCCATCCGGTCACCATCCGCCACCCGTGGGAGGCGCTGGCGCTGGGCCTTGCCTACCTGACGGAGGATCGCAAGACCCGCGGCCTGCTGCTGAACAAGGGGCTGCGCGAGAACCTGACGCTGCAGGCGCTCTACAAGTTCACCAACTGGCTGGTCGACACCCGCGCCGAGGGCCGCGCGCTCGACCGCGCGGTCGAGGATTTCGACATCCGCGGCAGCCGCGACGTGACCGTCGGCAGCCTGTCGGGCGGCAACCAGCAGAAGCTCCTTTTCGCCAAGACCATGCTGTCGGACCCGGAGATCCTGGTGATCGACGAGCCGACGCGCGGCATCGACATCGGCACCAAGCAGCAGATGTACGAGTTCATCCGCAACCTGGCCGCCGAGGGCCGCGCCATCATCGTGATCTCCTCCGAGATGCAGGAGGTCATCGGCATCTCCGACCGGGTGCTGGTGATGCGCCGCGGCCGCATCGCGGGGGAACTTGCCGGCGCTGCGGCGACCGAGGATGCCATCGTGCGGCTTGCCATGGGCGTCGGCCACAGTGCGCCGCTGGAAGGGACCAACTGAATGAGCACTGCCACTTCGCTGCCCCGGATCAAGATGAGCGTGATCGGCCCGATCCTGGCGCTGGTCATCCTGATCGTGCTGGGTGCCTTGATGAACCCGAACTTCCTGAGCGCGGGCAACATCTCCAACGTGCTGTCGCGTTCGGCCTTCATCGGCATCATCGCGGTCGGCATGACCTTCGTCATCACCGCCGGCGGGCTGGACCTGTCGGTGGGCTCGATGGCGGCCTTCATCGCCGGGCTGATGATCCTGGTGATGAACACGGCGCTGCCCGTGATGGGCGTCGGCCTGCCGATCGTGCTCTTGGGCGTGGCGGTGGCGCTGGCGGCGGGCCTCATCGCGGGGCTGCTGAACGGCATCTTGATCACCAGGCTCGGCATCGAGGCCTTCATCGTCACGCTCGGCTCGATGGGGATCTACCGCAGCCTCGTGACCTGGCTGGCCGACGGCGGCACGCTCAGCCTCGATTTCAGCCTGCGCACCTTCTACCAGCCGGTCTATTACGGCGGCATCCTCGGCGTGTCCTGGCCGATCATCGTCTTCGCGGTGGTGGTCATCCTCGGCGAGGTGCTGATGCGCGCCACCGCCTTCGGCCGCCACTGTGCCGCCATCGGGTCGAACGACCAGGTGGCGCGCTATTCGTCGGTGCGCGTCGCGCGGGTGCGGCTGCTGACCTACGTCATGCTCGGCCTGCTCGTCGGCATCGCCACGATCATGTATGTGCCGCGCCTCGGCTCGGCCTCGTCGGCCACCGGCCTGCTGTGGGAGCTGGAGGCCATCGCCGCGGTGATCGTCGGCGGCACCATGCTCAAGGGCGGGTTCGGCCGGGTCTGGGGCACGGTGATCGGCGTGCTGATCCTGACCCTGATCGGCAACATCCTGAACCTCACCGATTTCGTCTCGCCCTACCTGAACGGGACCATTCAAGGGGCGATCATCATTCTCGCTGTCGTCTTGCAGCGAGGGCGCAAGCCGGGTCAGTGATCCGGTCAACAATCCTAGGGAGGACTCCATAATGAAACGCATCCTATCTGCCTTGGCGCTATCCACGGCGCTGGCGGCACCCGCCATGGCGCAGGACACGACCGTCATCGGCGTGTCGATCCCGGCAGCCACGCACGGCTGGGCGGGCGGCATGAACTATTTCGCACAGGCCGCCATCGACCGCCTGGAAGAGACCTATCCGGAGTTGGATTTCGTGCTCTCCACGGCATCCGACCCGTCCCGGCAGGTCAACGACATCGAGGACATGCTGGCCACCCGCAACATCAGCGCGCTGGTGGTGCTGCCCTTCGAATCCGAGCCGCTCACCGGGCCGGTTCAGGCCGTGGCGGATGCCGGCGTCTGGGTGACGGTCGTCGACCGTGGCCTGTCGGTCGAGGGGATCGAGGATCTCTACGTCGCGGGCGACAACCCGGGCTTTGGTCGGGTGTCGGGCGAATACATGGCCTCGCAGATGCCCGACGGTGGTGACATCGTCGTGCTGCGCGGCATCCCGACGACCATCGACAACGAGCGGGTCGAAGGCTTCGAGGCGGCCATCGAAGGCTCGGGGATCAACATCCTGGGGATGGAGCACGGCAACTGGAACCGCGACACGTCCTTTACCGTGATGCAGGATTTCCTGTCGCGTCATCCCGAGATCGACGCGGTCTGGGCCTCTGACGACGACATGGCCATCGGTGTGCTGGCCGCGATCGAGGCCGCCGGGCGGGACGACATCCAGTTCGTGCTCGGCGGCGCCGGCATGAAGGAGATGATCCAGCGGGTGATGGACGGCGACGAGATGATCCCGGCCAACGTCACCTATCCACCGTCGATGATCGCGACCGCGATCGAGATCACCGCGCTGAACGTCGTCTCGCAAGCGCCGGTGTCGGGCGAGTTCATCATCGGCTCGGTCCTCGTCACCCAGGACAACGCGGAAGATTTCTACTATCCCGACAGCCCGTTCTGAGCGCGGCTCCGACATCCCCATGGCCGGCAGGTCCGGCCATGGGCACCTGACGAAAGGCACATCATGTTTCTCGGACTCGATCTCGGCACCTCGGGCGTGCGTGCGCTCCTGATGGAAGAAGGCCAGGCCATCGTCGGCTCGGCCAGTGCGCCCCTCGACGTGGCACGCCCACATGCCGGCTGGTCGGAGCAACCGGCGGCGGACTGGATCGCGGCGGCCAGCGCGGCGATCGCGAACGTGCGCGCGGCGCATCCCAAGGAATTCGCGGCGATCTGCGGCATCGGCCTCTCGGGCCAGATGCACGGCGCCACACTCTATGACGCGGCCGACCGGCCGCTGCGCCCGTCGATCCTGTGGAACGACACCCGCGCCGCAGCCGAGGCGGCGGAACTCGACGCGCGGCCAGACTTCCGCGCCGTGACCGGCAACATCGTCTTTCCGGGCTTCACCGCGCCCAAGCTCCTGTGGGTCGCGCGGCACGAGCCCGAGATCTTCCAGCAGACCGACTGCGTGCTGCTGCCCAAGGACGCGCTGCGCCTGTGGCTGACCGGGGAGCGCGTCTCCGAGATGTCGGACGCCTCGGGCACCAGCTGGCTCGACGTCGCGGCCCGCGACTGGTCCGACCCGTTGCTGGAGGCGACCGGGCTGACGCGCGATCACATGCCCCGGCTGGTCGAAGGCTCGGAGGCATCAGGCCAATTGCGCGACGAGTTGCTGGCCGACTGGGGCCTGACCGGACCGGTCATCGTGGCGGGCGGCGCAGGCGACAACGCGGCGTCGGCCATCGGCATGGGGATGGTCCATGACGGGCAGGCCTTCGTGTCGCTCGGCACATCGGGCGTGGTCTTCGCCGCGAACGACGCCTTCTGCCCGCGCCCGGACAGCGCGGTGCACGCCTTCTGCCACGCCCTGCCCGGGCGCTGGCACCAGATGGGCGTCATCCTGTCGGCGACCGACGCGCTGAACTGGCACGCACGGATCTGCGGGATGGAGCCCGCGGCGCTCGACCGGGAGATCGGGACGGTGCTGGCGGCACCCACGGGCGTCACCTTCCTGCCCTACCTCTCGGGGGAACGGACGCCCCACAACGATGCGCGCATCCGCGGGATGTTTGCCGGGTTGGCCCACGAGACGGACCGCCCCGCGCTGACCCGCGCGGTGATGGAGGGGGTGGCCTTTGCGCTCGCCGACAACCTCGACGCGTTGCGGCAGGCGGGGGCGAGCATCGAGAGGGTCACGGCGGTCGGCGGAGGCTCGCAGTCGCGCTACTGGCTCAAGGCCATCGCGACCGCGCTCGACCTGCCGGTCGACCTGCCCGCGCGCGGCGATTTCGGTGCGGCCTTCGGCGCGGCACGGCTGGGCCTGATGGCGGCGACCGGCGCCTCGCCCGACAGCGTCTGCACCACCCCGCCCGTGGACGAGACGATTGCCCCTCAGGCCGGGCTTCGCGACGCGTTCCGGGGTGCGCACGCGCGGTTCCGGCAGCTTTACGAGGCGCTGCGGCAGGTCTAGCCGCAGCCGGCCGGTCTTCGACGGGTCAAAGCCGCGGCTGGTGCGTCGGCTCGGACACTTCCTTCAGCGCATGATCGGTGTCGGTCGCGCCGGCACGGGCAAGATCGGCCATCGCGACGATGCCGACAAGACGCTTGTCGCGGTTCAGGACCGGCAGGCGACGGACCTTGTGTCGGGCCATCGTCTCGGCGGCGCGTTCCGCCGCTTCATCCTCGAAGCAGGAGCAGACCGCGAAGAACCGCGGGTCAGGTATTCGACGGCCGCTTGCCCGGTGCCGCCGCCCGCGCCTGCCCAGTGTCGGTCGATGCCGCATGTCCGGAAGACCGGGGCGTATCCGCCGCCGAGGTTTCGCGGACCTGCGCGCGGCCGCTTGTCTGGCCGGGCTTTGGGGCCCGTTCGTCGCCGGTCTCGCTCGTGGTCGCGGTGGCGGGCAAATCATCCTCGGCTGCGGTCAGCTCGACATAGCGGCGGGTGATCTGTTCGAGGTTTTCGTCCAGCCAGGCCGCCATGGCTTCTTCCTCGCGCAGCGACTCCTCCAGCGCCGGGCGCAGATCGGGCTTGCCCGCAAGATCGGCGAGCACGATCAGGCTGCGATAGGTCGCGATTTCCAGCTGCTCGGTCATCGTGTCGGCGGTCAGCGCCTTCAGAACGGCATCCTCGCTGAAGCTCTGGAACGACGACTGGCTCATGCCCATCACGCTCAGGAATGCATCCTTCAGCATCGAGCGGCTCTCGCCGCAGGACTCGAGCGCGACCTCGAGGCGGCGCGCCTGTTGCCGGGTTTCGGCGACATGCGAGGTCAGTTGCGCCTGCATGTCGGGGTAGGCATCCAGATGGCGGACCTGGGCTTCGAGGACCGAGATCACCTGTTTTTCAAGGGCATGGGCGTTGCGCAGGTTGTCGACAAGGGTGTCGAAGGCAGCAGTCCGAACAGACTGCGCCGCAGGATTGGTGTCTGTGTGCATGGGGTTCTCCATCAGTTGCTGCTGATGCAACCCCCCGACGGGTGGTTTTGTTCCGGCTCACGGCGGCCGGTCGCCTGAACTGCCTGTCTGTGGCGGTGCCGCCCGTCGCGCGTCAGGCTGCGGTCTCGGCCTCGAATGTCGCGGCGAACTTCTCGAAGAAGGCGACCGACAGCTTGCGCGCCGTGCTCTGCATCAGGCGGCTGCCCAGTTGCGCGAGCTTGCCGCCGATCTCGGCCTTGGCCAGGTAGCTCAGGGTCGTGCTGCCCTCGGCCTCGACCAGCGTCACGTCGGCGCGGCCCTTGGCGAAACCGGCCGTCCCGCCGTTGCCCTCGCCGGTCAGCGACATCGCGTCTGGCCCGCCGGTCAGGTCGAGCCGCACCGTGCCGCTGAACCGCGCCTTCACCGGGCCGACCTTGAGGACCACCTTGGCCTCCAGCTCGGTCGGGGACAGCATGATCAGCTCCTCGCAGCCGGGGATGCAGTGGCGCAGGATCTCGGGGTCGTTCAATGCGGCGAAGACCTCGGCCCGCGGGGCGTTGATCACGATGACGTCGGAAAGTTCCATGGCGAAATCCTTTCAGCAGCAGGGAAAGCGGAGGCGGGCGAGGATCTCGGCCTGATCCGGGGTGAGGGGCGGCCAAAGCCGGGCGACCAGGCCGGGCGCGGGCGGGCGCGATGGCGCGCGCGGCTCCGCGGCCGCGGCGGGCGCGCACGCGGCGGGATCTGTATGGTCGGTCACGCGGCCGACCCGGTGCGGCGCAGGCGGACAAGCTGCGCCAGGATCGACAGCGCGATCTCCTCGGCGGTGGCGGCCCCGATGGGCAGGCCGGCCGGGGCCGTCACGGCCTCCGCGTCGATGCCCTTGGCGGCCAGCTTGTCCTTCAGCGTGCGCGCCTTGCGGGCGCTGCCGACGAAGGCGGTGAAGCGCGCGCCCGCGTGCAGCGCCCGCTCCAGCGCGTCGGCGTCGCCCCGGCCCTGGGTGGCGACGACCACAAAGGTGTCGCGCGCTGCGCGGGGCAGATCGCCGTCGGTCAGCGCGCGCAGCACGCGGAAATCGAAGCGGTCGGCCAGCGCTGCCAGCGCGCGCGCCACCGGCCCGTCGCCGAGCACCACCAGATCGGGCGCGGGCACGAAGGGTTCCACATAGACGTCGAGCGACCCGCGGCTGGCGCAGCCGTTGCGCTCGTAGATCATGCCGTCGCGCACCTCGCAGGGCTCCACACCTTCGGCGGCTAGCCGGTCGTCGGGCCGCAGCGCCAGATAGACCGGCTCGCCGCGTTCCACGGCAAGCCGCGCGGCGCGGCCGATGGCGCCGCGTGCGCAGCCGCCGCCGACCCAGCCCTCCAGGATCTCGCCATCGGCCGAGGCGATGGCCCGCGATCCGGGCTTGGCCGAGGTCGCCTCCCACGTCCGCACCACGGTGGCGACCGCGTGGGGCGTGCCTTCGGCGCGCAGGCGGCGCTGCGTGTCCTCCAGGGTTTCAAGGCCGAGACTGTTGAGCTTCATCGCAGGTCGATCTCCTGTGCGATCTCCGCGATCCGTTCGAGCGTGTTGGCGGCGCGGAAGGCGTCGAGATGGGGCAGCGCCTCGGCCATGCCCCGGGCCACCGGCGCGTAGTCGGCCCAGCCCTTGAGCGGGTTGAGCCACACGATGCGGCAGCCGCGCCGCCGCAACTCCGCCAGCGCCGCGCCGATGCCAGCGCCGCCGTCGGTGTCGTAGCCGTCCGACAGGATGATCACCACGGTGCGGCCGTTGACGAAGCGGCGGGCGTAGGTCCGGGCGAAGCGCGACAGGTTGGCGCCGATATGCGAGCCGCCGCCGAACCCTTCGGACAGCAGGGTCAGCCGGTTGATCGAGCGCATCGGGTCGGGGTCGCGCATCGCATCGGTGACCCGCACGAGGCGGGTGTGGAACAGGTAGGCGTCCGAGGCGGGATCGGCGCGCATCAGCCCCGCGACGAAGGCGAGGAAGGGCCGCGCGTAGGCGACCATGGAGCCCGAGACGTCGCACAGCACGGTGATCTTCACCGGGCGGTCGGGCCGGGTGCGGCGCGGCAGGTGGAGCGGCTCGCCGCCTGTCGCTAGGCTCTGACGCAGGGCGCGGCGCAGGTCGATCTGCGCGCCCTTGCGCGCCGCACGACGGCGGCGCGACCGGCGGTCGCGCAGCGCCCGGCCAAGCGCCTCGGCCACGCGCTCGGCCTCGGCGATGTCGTCGCGGCCGACCAGCTCGCGCAGGTCCTTCTTCAGCAGGTTGTCGACGCGCGAGGCGACCAGTCGACCCTCGCCGCCGGCCTCGGCCGCGCCGTCGTCGCTGCCGTCGGGCGCGTGGCTCTCGCCCGTGCCGGACGCGCGCGGCCCGTCGGCGGTGGCTGTGGTGCGGGTGTGATCGAGGCGCGCGTCCGAGACCGCCGCCAGCCGCTGCGCCACGCGGCCTCCGTTCAGCCAATAGGCGTCGAACAGGGCGTCGAAGCGCCGCGCCTCGTCGGCGGAGCCGGCGCAGACCGCCTTGAGCGCCAGCTGCGCCTCGGCCGGATCGCCGGGCTTGACGCGCGCCAATGCCGCCAGCGCCGTCTGCGTCTCCGCTACGCCGAGGCGCAGGCCGTTGGCACGCAGATGCGCCATGAAGCCCGCCACCCGTGCGGCCGGCCCGGCATCGCGGGTGGCGAAGCGGGTGACCCGGCTCATGCCGCCGTCCCGGCAAGGCGCTGGGCGACCTCGGTGGTGAAGGCGGCGCGGTCGGAGCGCGTCTTGAGCAGGGTCGCAAGGCTTGCGTGCAGGATCGCGGGGTCGTCGGTCAGGTCGTTGACGCCAAGCCCCGCCAGCGCCGCGGCGAAATCGAGCATCTCGGCCACGCCCGGCTTCTTTTCCAGATCCTGCTTCCGCACCGATTGCACGAAGCCCACGATCTGCGCCGCCAGCCTCGCCTCGATGCCGGGGCAGCGGGTGGCAAGGATGGTGATCTCGGTCTCGTGCGACGGATAGTCGACATAGGCGTACATGCAGCGCCGGCGCAGCGCGTCCGACAGGTCGCGGGTGCCGTTGGCGGTCAGGATCACGATGGGCCGCGCGGTGGCGGTGATGGTGCCAAGCTCGGGGATGGTGATCTGGTAGTCCGACAGCACCTCCAGCAGATAGGCCTCGAACTCCTCGTCTGCGCGGTCGATCTCGTCGATCAGCAGCACCGGCGGCGCGTCTTGCGTGATCGCCTCGAGCAGCGGGCGCTTGAGCAGGTAGTCCTCGGAAAAGATGCGCGCCTCGACCGCGCTGCCGGTCTCGCCGTCCTCGGCGGCGGCGCGGATCGCCAGCAGCTGCCGCTGGTAGTTCCATTCATAGATCGCGTGGCCCGCATCCAGCCCCTCGTAGCACTGGAGCCGGATCAGACGCGCGCCGCGCGCCGCGGCCAGCGCCTTGGCGACCTCGGTCTTGCCGACGCCGGCGGCACCCTCCAGCAGCAGCGGCCGCCCGAGCGAGACCGACAGCGCAAGCGCCATGGCAAGCTCGGGCGCGGCGATGTAGCCCTGCCTGGCGAGGTCGGCGGTGGTGGTTGTCCAGTCGGTCATGGTGCGGTGCGGCGGGCCGTGAGGGCCCGCCGCGTCCCTTTCTCAGCCGTGCAGCCCGAGGCCGTCGGCGATCCGCCAGATGCGCCAGTGATCGTGCGGCATGTGGCTTTGGCGCAGGCCGAAGGCGCGGAAGGCGTCGTGGACGGCGTTGGAAAACGCCGGTACGCCGCCGACGTTCGGGCTTTCACCCACGCCCTTCGCCCCGATCGGGTGGTGCGGGCTGGGCGTGACGGTGTGGTCGGTGGTGTAGTGCGGCGTTTCCCAAGCGGTGGGCACGAAGAAATCCATCAGCGTGCCGGTCTTGCAATTGCCGATCTCGTCATAGGCGATCTCCTGCCCCATCGCGATGGCCAGCGCCTCGGTGAGGCCGCCGTGCACCTGCCCCTCGATGATCATCGGGTTGATCCGGGTGCCGCAATCGTCGAGCGCGTAGAACTGCCGGATCTCGTGCTCGCCGGTATCCACGTCGATCTCCATCACGCAGATATAGGCGCCGAACGGGTAGGTCATGTTCGGCGGGTCGTAGTAGCTGACCGCCTCGAGCCCCGGCTCCAGCCCCGGGATCGCCTTGTTGTAGCTGGCAAAGGCGATTTCCTTCATCGTCTTGAAGCGTTCGGGCGCGCCCTTGACCACGAAACGGTCGACATCCCATTCCAGATCGTTGTCGTGCACTTCCAGGAGGTAGGCGGCGATCATCTGCGCCTTGGCGCGGATCTTGCGGCCCGCCATGGCGGTGGCAGCGCCCGCAACGGGGGTGGAGCGCGACCCGTAGGTGCCAAGACCGTAGGGCGCGGTGTCGGTGTCGCCCTCCTCCACCGTGATCGAGTCGGCGGGCAGGCCGATCTCGCTGGCGATGATCTGGGCGAAAGTGGTGGCGTGCCCCTGTCCCTGGCTGATGGTGCCCAGCCGCGCGATGACCGATCCGGTGGGGTGGATGCGGATCTCGCAACTGTCGAACATGCCGAGGCCGAGGATGTCGCAGTTCTTGACCGGGCCGGCGCCGACGATCTCGGTGAAATGCGTGAGGCCGATGCCCAGAAGCTTCCGCGTCTCGCCGCGCTTGAAGGCCTCCACCCGATCGGCCTGTTCGCGGCGCAGCCCCTCGTAATCGACGGCCTTCAGCGCCTTGTCCCAGGCGGTGTGGTAATCGCCCGAGTCGTATTCCCAGCCGAGCGCCGAATGATAGGGAAACTGCTCCTTCTTGATGAAGTTGATCCGCCGCAGCTCGGCTGCGTCCATGTCCAGTTCGATGGCGAGGATCTCGATCATCCGCTCGATGAAATAGGCGGCTTCGGTCACCCGGAAGGAACAGCGATAGGCCACGCCGCCGGGCGCCTTGTTGGTGTAGACACCGTCGACGGACAGATAGGCGGTCGGAATGTCGTAGCTGCCGGTGCAGATGTTGAAGAACCCGGCCGGAAACTTCGTCGGGTCGGCACAGGCGTCGAAACCGCCATGGTCGGCGGTGACGTGGCACCACAGGCCGGTGATCTTGCCCTGCTTGGTGGCCGCGATCTTGCCCTTCATCCAGTAGTCGCGGGCGAAGGCCGTGGTCATCAGGTTGTCCATCCGGTCCTCGACCCATTTCACCGGCTTGCCGGTGACGATGGAGGCGACGACCGAGCAGACGTAGCCCGCATAGGCCCCGACCTTGTTGCCGAAGCCGCCGCCGATGTCGGGGCTGATGACCCTGATGTTGTGCTCCTCGATCCCCGAGATCAGCGACACGACGGTGCGGATCGCGTGCGGCGCCTGGAAGGTTCCATAAAGCGTCAGCTTGCCGTTCACCGCGTCCATGCTGGCGACGCAGCCGCAGGTTTCCAGCGGGCAGGGGTGGGTGCGGTGGTAATAGACCATTTCCTCGGCCACCACGTCGGCGCCCGCCAGCACCGCCTCGGTCGCGTCCTTGTCGCCCTGTTCCCAGGTGAAGATATGGTTGTGGTGCCTGCGCGGGCCGTGGGCGCCGGTCATCTGGCCCACCAGATCCTCGCGCAGGACGGGCGCGTCGGGCTCCAGCGCCTTGAACGGGTCCACGACCACCGGCAGTTCCTCGTACTCGACCTCCACCGCCTCGATCCCGTCGGCGGCGGCGTAGCGGTCGGTCGCGACGACGAAGGCGACCTCCTGCCCCTGGAACAGCACCTTGCCGTCGGCCAGCACCATCTGCTTGTCGCCCGCGAGCGTCGGCATCCAGTGCAGACCAAGAGGTGCCAGATCTTCCGCCGTCAGCACGGCCAGAACGCCCGGCACCTTCAGCGCCGCTTCCTTGTCGACCGAGACGACGCGGGCATGCGCATAGGGGCTGCGGACGAAATCGCCGAACAGCATGCCGGGCAGCTTGATGTCGTCGACGTAGTTGCCCTTGCCCTGGGTGAAGCGCGCATCCTCCACGCGCTTGCGCTGGGAACCCACGCCCTTCAGCTTCTCGACCCGCTCCTCGCGGGTGATCGGGGTCTGGTCGGTCATTCCGCGGCCTCCACTTTTTCCTGCCCTACCGCGTCGCTGCTTGAGGGCGTATTCATCACCGCGGCTGCGGCGAGGATCGATTTCACGATGTTCTGGTATCCGGTGCAGCGGCAGAGGTTGCCGGCCATGCCGAAGCGGACCTCTTCCTCGGTCGGCGCCGGGTTCTCCTGCAGCAGGCGCCAGGCCCGGGTGATCATGCCGGGCGTGCAGTAGCCGCACTGGAGCCCGTGGTGTTCCTTGAACATCTCCTGCAGGACATGGAGCTTGCCCGGCGATCCCAGCCCCTCGATGGTGGTGATGTCCTTGCCGGCGACCTGCGCGGTAAAGACGGTGCAGGATTTCACCGAGCGCCCTTCGATATCGACGGTGCAGGCCCCGCAATGCGAGGTCTCGCAGCCGATATGGGGGCCGGTGATGTCGAGCTGCTCGCGCAGGGTGTGGATCAGAAGCTCGCGCGGTTCGGCGAGAACATCCTTCGCCTCGCCGTTCACGGTGATGCGGTAGTGCTGCTTGCTCATGGCTGGCTCCTGGCTCAGGCGCGGCTGATGGCGCGCGCGATGGCGCGGCGGATGATGACGCCGGCGACGTGCATCTTGAAGGCGACGGGGCCGCGGTTGTCCGCGGTCGGGTCGATGGCGCCGGTCGCGGCACTCACGGCGGCGTCGATCGCGGCGGTGTCGCAGGCGGTGCCGACCAGCGCCGCGCCCGCCGCCTCGGACCAGATCGGCGTGTCCGAAAGGTTGGTCATCGCGATGGAGGCATGGGTGCAGCGGCCAGCGTCCATCTGGACGATCGCGGCGCAGGCGGCGGTCGCGTAATCGCCGATCTTGCGCTTCTGCTTCACATAGGCCTGCCCGGCCGCGACCGCGTCGAAGGAGATCGCGGTCAGGATCTCCTCGTCGCCGCGCGCGGTCATGTAGGCGGATTCGTAGTAATCGCGCGCCGCGACCGCGCGGGTGCCGTCGGGCCCCGCCAGGTGCAGCGACGCATCCAGGCACTGCATCACACCCGGCATGTCGTTGCCCGGATCGCCGTTGGCGACATTGCCCCCGATCGTGCCCATGTAGCGCACCTGCGGGTCGGCGATCTGCAGCGCCGCCTCGCGCAGGATGGGCGCGACACCCGCCAGCCCGTCATGGTCGATCAGGTCGTGCTGCGTGGTCATCGCGCCGATGGTGACCCGCGCCCCGTCGATGCGGATGCCCCTGAGATCCGCGATGTCCTGCAGATCGACGAGATGCGAGATCGCCGCCATCCGCAGCTTCATCATCGGGATCAGGCTGTGGCCGCCGGCCAGGACGCGCGCCTCGTCGCCATGCGCGGCGATCAGGGCGAGCGCCGACGCGACATCGGACGGCCGATGGTATTCGAACCGAGCTGGTATCATGAGTTCCTCCCCTTGTGCGCGAACTTGTCGCAGCACCCGCATGTCTAGGCAGAGGCTTTCGGTGACAGGGCAGGAAATGAACGACCCGGCGGCCTCGCTTCACGAACTGCGAAATGGCTGCACGAACTGCGACGTCAGAGCCCCAGGACCTCGCGCACCTCGGTCAGGCGGGCGCGGCTGACCGGCACCTTGCCAAGCGCCGCGACGGTTTCGAAGTAGATCACGCCGCTGTCCTTGCGCCGCTCGAAGCCGGTCACATGCGCCGGGTTCACCAGATAGCTGCGGTGGACGCGCAGGAATTCTGTGCCGCCCAGCCGTTCCTCGGCCTCCGAGATCGACCAGGGGCAGAACACCCGTTCCGAGCCGCGGTAGAGGATCGTGTAATGCCCCTCGGCCCGGATCGCGGCGATGGTGGCAAGCTCGGCGAACAGGGTGCGCCCCTCGCGCTCGTAGGGAACCTGTCGCAGGGCGCGGGCCACATCGGGCGCCTGCGGCACGATGGCCGGGGCGGTGCGTGGGGCAGGGCGTGGGGAAGGGGCGCGCGCGTCGGGCGCCGCCTCGGCCTCGCCGGCCTCGGGAAAGAAGGTCGCGCCGGCCAGCAGGAAGGCGCCGCAGATCACGAAGGCGGCAAGCGTGACGACGATGGCCAGCACCTCGTTGCCGACGATGAGCGAGAAATCGGGCAACGGCGTCTCGAAGAAGCGGGTGTTCATCACCGCGATGTAGTGCAGCGCCACGACGGCGGTGGCGAAGCACAGGGTGCCCAGCAGCACGTTGCGCCGCGTCCGCTCCCCGTAGGCGATCCAGACCGCGAGGCTTGCCAGAACCAGCGAGGTGGTCACCGACAGCACGATGCCGCCGGGCGCATATTCCGCCCGGCAGGCCTGCATCCCCGCCATGCCGGTGTAGTGCATCGCCAGGATGCCGGCCCCAAGGATCAGGCCCGCCAGCGTGATCCGCGCGGGCGTGCGCCGGCGGAAATGCAGGATGATCAGCGACAGCCCGACCACGAGAATGCCCAGCAGCGCCGAGGCGAGCGTCACCAGCGGGTCGTAGAAGAACAGGATCGGCAGCTGCAGGCCGAGCATGGCGACGAAATGCATCGACCAGATGCCGCCGCCCAGGACCACCGCCGACATCGCGACGCGCAGCTTGCGCTGGCCCGGCGGCACGCGCGACAGGCCGCGCGCCATCGACAGCCCGGTGAACCCGGCCATCAGCGCGATGGCGAAGGATGCGACCACCAGCCAGGCGTTGTGCGAATAGTCCAGTTCCACGACCTCGCCCCTCCCCTGGCTTGCCCGTGTCGGATGGGCTGCGGGGCCTTGGCCCGCAGCGCCCCGAGTCTGCTCCCGGTGCAAGCCTACGCGAAAGGCGGGGGTGCGCGAAACAATTCGGCGTGCGGGTGGCGGGCGCTGCGTCGCGCCGCAGGAAGGCGCGGCTACCGCGTCGGCATCAGGAAGATCTCGTTGACCGCGCAGCGCGGGTCGGGTTCCAGCGCGTAGAGCGCCGCCTGCGCCACGTCCTCGGGCCGCAGCTTGTCCGGCTTCGGCTCGTCGAAGAACGGCGTGTCGACCATGCCGGGCGCGAGGACGGTGCAGCGGCCACCGAAGGCGCGCATCTCCTCGGCCAGGTTGCCGCCGTAGCCGTGAACGAACCACTTCGTGGCACCGTAGACCGACCCGGCGATGTGGCGCCGCCCGGCCGCCGAGCCGGTCAGCAGCAGCTGCCCCGCGCGCGCCTTCAGGTGCGGCATCGCCGCCTTCACCGTCCACAACACGCCCAGGACGTTCACCGCGATCATCCGCTCCCAGTCTTCGGCGACGCCGGCCTCGGTGCCGCCGCCCGCCACGCCCCGGCCGGCATTGGCAAAGGCGGCATCCAACCCGCCGGACTTGTCCACGAAGGCGTCCATCGCCGCCGTCACGCTGGCCAGATCGGTCACATCCCCCGGCAGCGCCATGGCGCGGTCGCCCAGGTCGTCCACCAGCGCGCGCAGCTTGTCTTCGGAACGTGCGAACAGGCCGACGTGCCATCCCTTCGCGACGGCGAGCCGCGCCGTCGCCGCCCCGATCCCGCTCGATGCGCCGGTGATGAATAGCGTCCTGCCCGTCATGTCGTGCCCTCCGGTGTCAAAGCGGTGCAACGTCCGGCGCCCGGTCGGGTTGCATGTGGTGTTCGGGCGCGCCGGGCCGGCCGCAGCCTGCAGGTCCGTTGCCGGCCTCAGGCGCGGTGCACCAGCAGCTTGTCGATCCGTCGCCCGTCCAGATCGACGACCTCGATGATCCAGCCCTGCAGTTCCAGCCGCTGCCCGACCGCCGGCAGGTGGCCGACCTGGTCGAGAACAAGTCCGGCGACCGTCTGATAGTCGCGGTCCTCGTCGATCTCCAGCGACAGCAGGTCGGCAACCTCGTCCACCGGCATCCAGCCCGCGATCAGGTACGACCCATCCGCCCGCGTCACCACCTTGGGCTCGTCGGTGACATCGTCGGGAAACTCGCCCGCGATGGCTTCCAGCACGTCCATCGGCGTGATGATCCCCTCGAAATGCCCGTATTCGTCGTAGACCAGCACCATATGCGCCGGGGCCGTGCGCAGCCGGTCCACCACCTCCAACGCGCTTTGCCCGTCGCGGACGACCGGCGCCTCGCGCAGCAGGGCGCGCAGGTCGAACGGTTCGTTCATCAGCGCCGGCGCGAGGATGTCGCGGGTGGCCAGCACGCCGATGATGTTGTCCACGTCGCCCTCCCAGACCGGCAGCCGCGACCGGCTCAGGTCGTGCAGGCGTTGCAGAAGCTCCGCCTTGTCGCTGTCGGCGTCGAGCGCCTCGACGTCGTTGCGCGGTGTCATCAACCCGCGTGCCGTCCGGTCGGCGACCCGCATCACGCCGGCGATCATCTGGCTTTCGGCGCGGTTCATCGCGCCCGAGCTTTCGGCCTCGGCGACGATCAGGCGCACCTCCTCGTCGCTGACGCCGCGCGACGGGCTGCCCGATTGCCCCAGCAGGGCCAGCACGAGCTTGCCCGACCGGTCGAGCACCCAGATCAGCGGGGCGGCGACGCGGGCGATGACGCGCATCATCGGGGCGACGCGCACGGCGACCTGTTCGGGGGCGCGCAAGGCGATCTGCTTGGGCACCAGTTCGCCCACGATCAGCGACAGGTAGGTGATCGCCACCACCACCGAGCCGACGCCGACCGGCTGCGCCAGGCCGGGCGCCAGGCCCGCGTCGATCAGGCTGCCGGCAAGGCGCGCGCCCAGGGTCGCACCGGAAAAGGCGCCCGCCAGGATGCCGACCAGCGTGATGCCGATCTGCACGCTCGACAGGAAGCGGCCGGGCTCCTCGGCCAGCACGATGGCCGTCGCGGCCCCCTTGCTGCCCTTGTCGGCCAGAAGCTTCAGCCGTGCGGGCCGGGCCGAGACGATGGCCAGTTCGGACATCGCCAGAAGGCCGTTCACCAGCGTCAGCAGAATGACGATCGCGATCTCGAGGTACATTTTCTCCAACTCTTGCCGGACTGCCCGGCCATTGTTCAACTTGAGGGGGAATGCGGGTGTGCGTCCGGCGGCCACGGACCGGTCAGGGCCTGAACAGGCGAACGGCGCTGGCGGCGGCATCCCAAAGATCGAGGAACCGGGCATAGACATGTTCGCGCGCGACGAAGGGGCGGGGCGCGTGCCCGCGCAGGTCCGCCTCCAGCGTGTCGAGCAGGCGGTTCAGGCGGCGGCGGTGGATGCCGAGACGGCTTTGCACCGGGTCGGCCAGAATGCCCGCGAAGGCGGCGAAGACCGAGCCGATCATGATCAGCGCCGCGACGGCGGTGCCCACGAGCCAGGGCGAGGCATGGACACCGACCACGCCGTACCAGACCCCGCCCAGGCTTTCGCCCAGCGGAAAGGTCGCGATGGCGTTGGTGCGGGCGAAGGCGTCGGCCACGCCGGGCGCCATCGAGATCATGCCGGGCGTCAGGGCCTGGAACATCAGCGCGCCGACGAGAAGGACGCAAAGCGTCGTGGTCATCTCCGCGACGGCGGAGCGGGTGCCGGAATACTCGGCCAGGCCGCCGGCTATCCGGTGGCCGAGGGCTTCGGGGGTGTCGTCGGGCGCCTGGGCGCGGATCATTCCGCGAAACTCCGGCGCCGCAAGGACGGCGCGGGACAGGGTGGCCGGATCACCGGCCGCCGCGCCGGGATCGAGGCGCAACTGCAGAAGATCGGTGACGACCAGCACCTCGACCCGTCGCGCGACCGCGGTGCGCAGCAAGACGCGCCGCCGGGCCAGCCAGTCGGCCGCCCCGCGCAGGCCGACGCGGCGGCACAGGTATCCGGCGATGCGGGTCAGCACCAGGATCGGCGACAGGGCGACGTTGAGGGGCGCGCGCAGGATGTCCCACCCAAGCGCCGCCCCATGCAGCTGGAACGTTCCGGGCCAGGTGAAATGCCACGCCACGAACCCGTCCACCCTTGCGCGGCCTTCGGCAAATCCGTCTCGGCCGGTCAGGCTGCCGGTTGCGGCGGTGACTGGAGGGGGCGATGATGAGACCATGATTGCGACCCACCATCTCCTTTCCGAAACCGCGTGCTGCGACGCACGGCCCGCCCCTGATCGCTGGTGCGACCGATGCGCGGCCTGCGTGCAACAATCGGGGTCCGACCGCGCCGCTGCAAGGGTGCCGACACGGAATATTTCCGCCAATCGAGGCATGTCGGCTTGACTGGAGGCACCGCGCGCGACCTTTTGGGCCGCAGGCGGACGGCAGGGGCGGGACAGGCCGGGCGCCGCGCCGCCGGAACAAATGGCACCGGCCGCCCGTTCGCCTTCAATCCAAGGGAGGTCCCATGAACGACGCGCTCATCTGGCTGGGCATCGCGATCTGCATCTCGCAATCGGCGCTGTTTTCCGGCTGCAACATCGCCGTCTTCAGCCTCAGCCGCCTCCGGCTGGAGGCGGCGGCATCGGCAGGCGACACGAGCGCCGCGACCGCGCTCGACCTCAGGCGCGACGCGAATTTCACGCTGGTCACCATCCTGATCGGCAATGTCGCGATCAACGTCCTGCTGACGATGCTGGCGGATTCCGTGCTGGCGGGGGTGCTCGCCTTCCTGTTTTCCACCGTCGTCATCACCGCGCTGGGCGAGATCGGGCCGCAGGCCTATTTCTCGCGCAACGCCCTTCGCGCGGTGGCGCTGTTCGCGCCGGTGCTGAAGCTCTACCGCATCGTGTTGTGGCCGCTCGCCAAGCCCACGGCCCTGCTGCTCGATGCCTGGGTCGGCACCGAAACCGTGCCGTGGTACCGGGAACGCGAGTTGCACAACATCTTGCGTTATCACGCGGTGAATACCGGCAGCGAGGTGGGTCGGGTGGAGGCGATCGGGGCGATCAACTTCCTCGCGCTCGACGATCTCGTGGTCCAGGACCAGGGCAAGCCGCTCGATCCCGACAGCATCGTGCAGCTGCCGTTCGAGGGCGAGCGCCCGGTCTTTCCGGCAATCGACCGTACGCGCGACGATCCGTTCCTGCGCAGGCTGGCCGCGCCGCGCAAGAAGTGGATCGTGCTGCAGGACGCGCAGGGCAAGCCGCGCCTGCTGCTGAATGCAAGCGCGTTTCTGCGCGACCATGTCGTGCTGGGCAGCGATGTCGCGCCGGGCGACTACTGCCACCGCCCCGCGGTGGTCACGCAGCCAGGTGAAACCCTGGACACCGCGCTTGGCATCCTTGCGACGCTGCGGGCGCAAGAAGACGGCCATGACGAGACGGTGATGCTGCTGTGGTCGCCCGAGGCCAGGCGGATGATCACCGGCTCCGACGTGCTCAGGTGCCTGTTGAGCGGGATGGGCGCGCAGGAGAAGGTCGAGGTGATGACGGCGCCGGCTCCCTGAGCGGTCACCACCCGGGTCACGTCGCCGCGGTCATGTCAGCGTCAGGGCCGCCATTCCGACGATGGTGGCGATGCGCGCCAGCTCCGCGTGATGCGGCGGCCCGTCGTAGCGTGCCGCCGACCGCCAGACCCCGACGGTCGCGACGAAGTTGTAGGGCACCGACAACCCGTAGCCGAGCAGCAGGGCGATCCATGGCTGATCTTGCGTGATCAGCAGCAGAAACAGGACGCTGGTCGCGACATTCACCAGCAGCCCGACGGTCACGGCCCAGGTCCAGAAGGCGTCGCCGAGCGCAAGATCGCCCGACCAGAGGGTACGGAGCTTTGTCATGGAACCGAGCTTGCACCGGCGGGCGGCGCGGCACAATCGCCCTGCCGGTCTGTCGCGAGGTCGGGTGCGATCAGGTGCGGGCCTTCTCGAACTCGGCCCAGGCGGCCTCGAATCCGGCGAAGTCGAACCCGGGGCGCCGCGCCGGGTCGAGGATCAGGCGCTCGGTCTTCTGCATCCGCGCGATGGCGGTTCCCAGCCCGGCGATGACCTCCGGCGGGATCACGACCGCGCCGTGGCGGTCGGCGTGGACCAGATCGCCGGCCCGGATCGCCAGCCCCAGGATGCGCACCGGCTGGCCGACGCTGCGCACATGGACGTAGCCGTGGCTTGGTCCGACGCTGCCCGCGATGACGGGAAAGCCCGCGGGCAGATCGCCCAGATCGCGCACGACGCCGTTGGTCAGCGCGCCGGCCATGCCGAAGCCCTTGTGGATGGTGGTGTTGACCTCGCCCCAGTACGCCCCGATGCAGGTGGGGTGATCCAGGTCCTCGACCACCGCGACGGCGGGTTTCGGCGCGTCGTGCATCGCCTTGTAGTAGGCCATCCGGCGGTCGCGGATCACGTCGGCGGGTTCGGTCGGCGGCGCGAGCGCGGCGATCTGCGCGGTCATCGCGAACCCCACCACGGCGCGGCCCGGTTCGGTCGCGATCATGGTGCCGCGGGTGAAGGCGGCAAAGCCGCGCCTGCCCTCGGCCACCTCGATGGCGTTGCAGACCGTGGGTGTGTCGACGCCGCGAAGCAGGTCGAGAAGCGTGTCGTCGATCATCGGGCGAGCCAGTCCTTCAAGGCTTCCATCGTCGGAAGCGGGTTTTCGAGCGGGGGCAGGTGGCCCGCGTCCGGCACGATCACCAGCCGCGACTGCGGCATCAGCGCGTGCATGAGATCGTGCCGGTCCCGGGGGCAGGGGCGGTCCTGCGCCCCCATCAGCACCAGCGCGGGCCCGGTGAAGCGCGCAAGCGTCCGCGTGCGGTCGGGCCGGTCGCGCAGGGCCAGCGACTGGGCGCGGAACACCTCGGGGCCGAGCGCGCGGGCCATGTCGAGGCACAGCTCGAGGGTCGCGGTATCGGACGGATCGGCCAGATAGTTGGGCTTCAACTCCTGCGTCATCACCCCGTCCAGACCCCCAGACAGGGCGCGGTCGATCTGGCCCGCGCGCCGCGCCCGCACCTCGGGGCTTTCGGCCAGCGGGTTGGTGTCGAGCAGCGCCAGCCGCGCGATCCGGTCGGGGGCCTGTTCCAGCATCTCCATCGCGACGATCCCGCCCATCGACAGCCCGGCCAGCGCGAAGCACGGCGGCGCATCGGCGAGGATGGCGGCCGCCATCGCGGCAGTCGTCTCGCCCGTGACCGGCAGAGCGTGCACCAGCGGGCGCGGCGCCAGCGCCTCGGGCAGATCTCCCCACATGCGCGCATCGCACATCATGCCCGGGATCAGGACGAGCGGCATCATGCGACGCGCCTGGCCCCTTCCTTGAGGGTGGCGAGCTTCGCCCAGGCGATCTCGGGGTCGACCGCGCCGAACCCGGCGAAGGTGCCGAAGCCGCAATCGCTGCCGGCGATCACGCGGTCCTTGCCGACGATGCCGGTGAAGCGCTCCAGCCGTTGCGCCACCAGGTCGGGGTGCTCGATGAAATTGGTGGTCGTGTCGACCGCGCCCGGAACGAGGATCTTGTCGGGCGGGATCTCGTCCGCACGGTCGCGGAACACGGTCCATTCATGGCCGTGGCGGGGATTGGCGGTCTCGAACAGGACGTAGCGGGCGGGCACCTTCATCAGCAGCGGAAACATCGCCGCCATGTCGATGTCGCAACAATGCGGCCCCTCGTAGTTGCCCCAGCAGATGTGCAGGCGGATGTTGCCCTGCGGCAGCCCGTCGAGCGCGCGCTCCAGCGCCGCCACATGGGTCTGGGCGATGCGCAGGAACTCCTGATCGCTCAGATCGGCAAACAGCATGTGCCGCGACAGCGCCAGATCGGGGCAATCGAGCTGCAGGTCGAGCCCCGCCTCGAGGATCGTGCGATACTCCGCGTGCATGGCGTCGGCCAGCGCGTCGAGATAGGCGGCCCGCGTCGGATAGTGGGCGTTTTGCAGGAACAGCGAGATGACGCCGGGCGAGGCCGCGTTCATGAAGCCGCGCGTCACGCCATGGGCCGCCATCGCCGTCTTGAGGTTGGCGATGTCCTTTTGCAGCTCGTTCTGACCTCGGCTTTCCACCGGCCCGGTGCATTGAGGGCGCGCGTAGGTCGGCGTGCCGCCCGACTTCGCCAGCCGGTCGAGGAAGGTTGGGAACATCTTCAGGTCGGCGGGCGCGTTGCGCGGGCTGTCGCCGGAAAAGCCGGTGTAGCGATCCTTGACATAGGTCGCGTAGCTGATCTTGGAGCATTCGCCGTCCGACACGATGTCGATGCCCGCCTCCGTCTGCCGGCGGACGTTTTCGGCCACCGCATCCGCCATACAGGCATCGAAGATGGCGGGATCGTAGGGCTCCCCTCGTTCGCGGGCGAACAGCAGGTCGACGACCGCCTGTGGGCGGGGCAGGCTGCCGACATGGGTGGCAAGCAGGCTCATGTCAGCCTCCGAGTCAGGCCGGCGGGGTCGTCGGTGTTGCGCACCCGGTAGAGCGAGGCCTCCCCCGTCATCGAGGGTGCGAGGCTGCGTTGCAGGCCGGGTGGCACGGCGGCGGTATCGCCGGGGTTCAGGACGGTGCTGCCGCCCTCCCACGTCAGGCGCCAGTGGCCCCGCATGGGCATCAGCACCTCGTGCCGGTCGGTGGCATAGGGCGTGTCGGGGATGGAATGGCGGGACAGGAACGCCACCTCGAAACCGGGGCGGTCGCGCAAGACCCCTTCGGCGGCGATCACATCCACCGGCTGTCGGTCCGACAGCGCCATCAGATCCCAGTAGCGGGCGACGTAATCGGGCAGCACATCGGCCGTGGTCGGTTCGGGAAAGCTCTTCAGCTCCTCGTCGGTCAGGACCGGCATCGGGGGAACGCCATCCGGCAGGCTCTGGCCTTTCTTGCTGTCATAAAGCTTGCCGTTCCTGCCGAGGATGAGCCCGTGGTCCTTCGCGTCCTCGATCACCTGCGGCGCCCAGATCACGCCGCCGCCGGCATCGTCGCCGCCCAGGATCGCCATGATCATCCCGTAGTCGGTGCCGATGTTCTCGAACCCGCGAAAGATGCCGGTGGGGATGTTGAAGATGTCGCCCTCCTCCAGCACCACCTCGCCCGCCGTGCCCCAGCGGCCCCAGAAGAACCGCCAGCGTCCCTTGAGCACGAAGAACACCTCGGCGGTGCGGTGGCTGTGCAGGCTGTTGCGGCACTTTGGCGGCTGCCCGGCGGCGCCGATGTTGAAGCCGGGGGTCTCGCGGATGTGGACGTGCTGGTCGGGCGACTCGGAGACACCACCACCGATGATGGTGAAGTTCTCCTTCTGGTCGGAGCCGGGGGTATGCGCGTCGATGAAGGCGGTCTTGCAAGGCCGCAGGTCGCCATAGCGGACGATGCGGGCTTCCATTTCCTGGGGAGTCATGCGTGGGGCCTTTCTGGGTCTGGCAAGGTCGGGTCGGGAAGCGGCGTGCCGGGGGTGGTTCCGGTCAGGTCGGCGTGCAGCCACACCATCCGGTCGAGGAACCAGGCCTTGCCGCCCATCGAAAGGGCGAGGCCGAGGAGCGTCGCGAAGACATCGAGCGACCACAGGCCCCAGGCCAGGACGGGCAGGCCCGTGGCGGCGGTGGCGGTGGTGATCCAGGCGGCGCGGGCGTGGTGCGCGGGGATGGCGCGGCGGGCGCGGTCGAGCCACAGCCGTTCGCCCAGCACGCCGCGCGTCATCCACGCGCCGTAGTCGCGCGGCGGCGGAAAGGCGCGCGGATTGACGAAGGTCCATGCTACGACTGCGGCGATCGGCAGCAGCGCGGCCCAGCCGATCCAGGCGCGGCTCCAGACCGCGAGCGCCAAGGCCGGCAGGATCGCAAAGCGGCTCCACCCGCTGAGCGGGTTGGCATGGCGCCGCCACCCGGCGTCGTCCATGCGCATCAGGCGTTCGGAGGCGGCGAAGAGATCCATCAGGCGCCGCCCGCGTGCAGATGGATCTGTTTCCATATCGCGATCTCGTCCCAGAGCGCGCATTCGCGGCGCAGGCCCCAGGGGCCGTATTCGGCCTGCGCGATCCCCATTACATGAACCTGCGCCCCTGTGGGCGGCCCGAAGGCGCCCCAGCCGTCATGGGTGCCGTCGAGCGACCAGCGCACCGCCGCGCGGGGGGGCATCATCCCGCCCTCCATGCCGATGGTGTGGTGGACGGCGAACCGCGCCGAGGGGAAGGCCGCGCGCAGCGACAGCCAGTTGTCGGCGATCGCCTGCGCCCCGATCAGGTGTCGGGCGCCCGCGTGATCGGCCTGCGCCGCCCGGTCGTATTCGGCCAGCACATGCGCGAGGTCGCCCTGCATGATCCGGGTCAGCGTCGCCGCGTAGCGCGCGCCCCAGGGGGTGTCGTTGCCGGTGCCGCGGTAGGGGCCGGAGATGTCGGCCTCGGGCGTGAACGGGCGATGTGCCTTGTCCGGTCCGCCCTCGCGGTCGATCAGGGCTCGGGCGAAGTCGGCCGGGTCATGGCCCAGCTGCCGGACGAGGCCGCCGTTGTCGCGCACCAGCCATTCGTCGTCGATGGCGTCGCTGCGGGCGGCGCAGTCGGCGATGACGCGGATGGCAAAGCGGCGCCCGGTCGCCGGGCCGAACCAGCCGTCGCCGGTGTGGGTGCCGGTGGACAGGATGCGGTGCGACGACAGAAAGCCGGCCGTGTCGTCGCCGGACCAGATCACATCCTCGCCCAGCAGCTTGCGGTCGGGGAACTCGTGCAGCGTCGCCATGGTCGAGGCGATGACACCGGCGTTGCCGACGGAAACCCCCATCGGCGTGCGCACCGGGATGTCGGGCGCGTACCAGGCCTGCAGCCCGGCGATGTCGCGCCCTTCCCAGATGTCGCGGGTGATGCCGAGGATGTAGTCGGGCAGGTCCGTCCAGCGTTGCGAGAAGCCCTTCATGGCGTTTCTCCTTCGGGCAGACGGGCCGACCGGCGGACGATCAGCGGGCCGTCGATTCGGGTTTTCTGCGGCGTCGTGGTGCCGTCGATCAGGCCCAGGATCGCCTCCACCGTGGCCTCGACCATGCGGTTGACCGGCTGGCGGATCGTCGTCAGGTCATAGGAGGGCCAGGCGGCCATCGGCACGTCGTCATAGCCCACGACCGAGACATCCTGCGGCACCCGCAGCCCGAGGTCGAAGCGCAGCGCGTCCATCACCGCGAAGGCCATGTGATCGTTGCCGACGAAAATCGCGTCGGGTCGGTCCGGTCCGTCGAACAGCCGCCGCGCCACGGCGGCGGCGGTGTCGCGGGCATACATGCCGTCGATCATCGCGAACGGCTCCAGCCCGGCGGCATCCATGGCCCGGCGAAAGCCCTCGGCCCGGTCGCGACCGGTCGAGGCGCCCTGCCAGCCCATGATATGCGCGATCCGGCGGTGGCCGCCTTGGATCAGGAACTCGGTCGCGCGGCGCCCGCCCGCGATGTTGTCGGAGGTGATGTCGGTCAGCCGCGCATCATCCTGCCCGCGGTTGAAGTTGACCACGGGAATGCCCATCGCCGTCAACCGCGCGGTGATGTCGTTCGACATCGCGACCGAGGCGGTGACGATGCCGTCGACGCGGTAGTCGATCAGCTCCTGCACCACCTCGGCCACCTTCTCGGTCGAGTTCTCGGCCATGAACACGAGGATGTGGTAGCCGCGTTCCTGCAAGGCCCGCGACAGCCGTTCCAGCGCGATCGGGTAGAACTGGTTTTCGAGGTAGGCCACCACCAGCCCGATGATCCGGGTGCGCCCGGTGATCATCGCGCGCGCCAGCGGATCGGGGCGGTAGCCCAGCTGCTCGGCCGCGGCGCGGACCTTGGCGATGGTCGCCTTGCTGGCCGAGGCGCCGGGGGTGAACACGCGGCTGACCGCCGACTGGCTCACGCCGGCAAGGCGGGCGACATCCTGGGCTGTGACTTTCACGGGGGCGAGGGTCATTCCGCGGTCCACCCCCCGTCGACGAGCAGGTGGGTGCCCGTCACCAGCGCCGAGGCCGCGGAGGCGAGGAACACCACCGGGCCCATCACATCCTCGATCTCGCCAACGCGGCCGAGCTTGATCTTCGACAAGATCCAGGCGCGCCGCTCGGGGTCCTTCAGCGTCTGTTCGGCCAGCGGCGTGCGGATGAAGGTGGGGCAGATGGTGTTGACCCGGATGCCGTGCGGCGCCCATTCCAGCGCCATCGCCTTGGTCATCCCCTCCAGCGCGTGCTTGCTGGCGCAGTAGACGGCGCGGTCGGGGCCCCCGACATGGCCCATCTGACTGGAGATGTTGATCAGGCTGCCGGTCCGGCCCGCCGTGATCAGGCCCTGCGCCACGGCGCGGGTCAGGAAATAGGCGGCGCGCAGGTTCACGTCCATGACGGCGTCATAGTCGGCGGCCGTGGTGTCGAGCGCCGGGGCGTGGCGCGCCAGCCCGGCTGAATTGACCAGCACGTCGAACGGGCCGTGGGCGGAAACGGCGGCGTCGGTGGCCGCCAGATCGGTGATGTCGAGCGGCAGGGCGGTGGCTTTGCCGCCCACGGCGGTGATGGCATCCGCCACCGCTTCCAGGTCCGCTGCGCGGCGGGCCACCAACGTGACCTCGGCCCCGGCTTCTGCCAGCGCCGCCGCGGCCCCCAGCCCGATGCCGGACGAGGCACCGGTGACGAGCGCGCGCCTGCCGTCGAGCCGGAAGGACGGGGTGCGGGGCAGGGTCGTCATGTGCCCTCCGGTGCCGGCGGCTGCCGGGTGCCGTCGTCGAACGCTTCCCACCCCTCGCCGGCGAAGACGTCGCGGCCAAGCTGGAACAGCACCTCGGCGAAGTCGACGAAAACCGGGTTGTCGGCGATGCGCCCATCCTCGATCCGCCAGAAATCCATGTAGGGGATGCGGACACGCGCGCCGGTGGGCGCGATGCCCATGAACGGCCCCGCATGCGTCGCCTCGATATGGCCGAAGCACGCCGCCCAGTCGCCATCGGCGATCATCTTCTCCGTCAGGTAGACCCGGTCGGAGAACGCGGCCCGCAACGGGCGCTGCCAGTTGCGGCGAAATTCCTCCAGCCCCCGCTTGGTCCCCGAGCCGCGATTGCCGCGCCACAGGAAGGCGGGCGTGAAATGCGGCGTCATGTCGGTGTCGCCGCGGCCCAGCGCGGCCTCCATCGCCTGCACGGCCTCCAGCGAGGCGCGGCTTCTGGCCAGATGCTTCTCGGCTTCGCTCATTCCGCGGCGACCCCGTAGGCGACGTTCTTGCCACCGTAGCGGCGCACGCGGATGTTGCATTGTTCGGCGTGGCCGATGAACCCCTCGAGCATGCACAGCCTGGAGCCGTATTCGCCGATCATCGTCGCGGCGGCGTCGGTGGTGATGCGCTGGTAGCTGTGGGTCTTGAGAAACTTGCCCACCCAGAGCCCGCCGGTGTAGCGCCCGGCCTTGCGGGTGGGCAGGGTGTGGTTGGTGCCGATGACCTTGTCGCCGTTGGCGACATTGGTGCGCGGCCCGAGGAACAGTGCGCCGTAGCTGTGCATTTTCTCCAGATACCAGTCGTCGCGGTCCGTCATCACCTGCACATGCTCGTAGGCCATGTCGTTGGCGACACTCAGCATCTCGTCATGGGTGTCGCACAAGATCACGTCGCCATAGTCGCGCCAGCTGACGGCGGCGGTGTCGGCGGTGGGCAGGATCGTCAGCAGGCGGTCGATCTCGGCCAGGGTCGCCTCGGCCAGCTTGCGGGAATTGGTGATCAGGCAGGCAGGCGAGTTGTAGCCGTGTTCCGCCTGGCCCAGCAGGTCGGTCGCGACCAGTTCGGCATCCACCGTGTCGTCGGCGATCACCATGGTCTCGGTCGGCCCGGCGAAGAGGTCGATGCCGACGCGGCCGTAGAGCTGACGCTTCGCTTCGGCGACGAAAGCGTTGCCGGGGCCGACGATCATGTGCACCGGCTCGATCGTCCTGGTGCCGATGGCCATGGCGCCCACGGCCTGGATGCCGCCCAGAACGTAGATCTCGTGCGCGCCGCCCAGGTGCATGGCCGCCACGATCGCCGGGTGCGGTTCGCCGTTCACCGGCGGCGCGCTGGCGACGATGCGCGGCACGCCCGCCACGGTGGCGGTCAGCACCGACATGTGGGCGCTGGCGACCATCGGGAACTTGCCGCCCGGAACGTAGCAGCCGACCGACTGCACGGGGATGTTCCTGTGCCCCAGGATCACGCCCGGCAGCGTCTCGACCTCGATATCGGTCATCGAGGCGCGCTGCGCCTGCGCGAAGCCGCGGATCTGGTCCTGGGCGAAGCGGATATCGTGCATGTCGCGGGTCGCGACCTTCTGCATCGCCGCCTCGATCTCGGACGCGCTCAATCGGAAGCCGGGGCGCGTCAGCCCGTCGAACCTTTCGCTCAGCTCGGCCACCGCGGCGTCGCCGCGCGTCTCGATGTCGTGCAGGATCGTTTCGACCGTGGTGCGGACCCTGGCGTCATCCTCGGCGCGGTCGGCGTCGGACTTGCCGGATTTCAGGTGCAGTATGGCCATGGATCAGGCTCCTTGGGGTGGTTGGGCAGATGGCCGCGGGTCTCGGGGGGTCATGTCGGTCCTTCAGCGGTCGATGCGCAGGCCGGTTTCGGCGTCGAACAGGTGGCAGATGCCGGCGGGCACATGGGCCGCGATGGGTGCGCCGATCTGCGCGGAAAAATCCTTGGCCGCCTTGATCGCGACCAGCCCGCCGCCGGCCTGCACGGTGGCCATGGAGGCATCGCCCAGCAGTTCCATCGAATAGACATGGGCGGCGATCTCGCCCGTCTCGGCGACGCGCGCATCCTCGGCCCGGAAGCCCAGTGTGACCGGTCCGTCCGGCGCGCCGTCGAAGCCGGGGATGCGCACGCGCTCGGCCTCGAACACGCCGCCGGTGATCGTGCCCTGCAGCAGGTTCATCGCCGGGCTGCCGATGAAGCTGGCGACGAAGGTGTTCGCGGGCCGGTCGTAGATCTCCAGCGGCGTGCCGATCTGCTGCATCGCGCCCTGGTTCATCACCACCACCCGGTCGGCCAGCGTCATCGCCTCGATCTGGTCATGGGTGACGTAGATCGTGGTGGTCTTCAGCTCGTGGTGCAGGTTCTTGATCTGCGCCCGGGTCGAGACGCGCAGCTTCGCGTCGAGGTTCGATAGCGGCTCGTCCATCAAGAACACCTTGGGCTCGCGCACGATGGCGCGCGCCAGTGCCACGCGCTGGCGCTGCCCGCCCGACAGGTCGGCGGGTTTGCGGTGCAGGAAATCGTTCAGCTCCACCGTGGCCGAGGCGCGCATCACCCGGTCGTTGTGCTCGGCCTGCGGGATCTTGCGCACCTTCAGCGGGAAGCGGATGTTTTCGTACACCGTCATCGTCGGATAAAGCCCGTAGGACTGGAACACCATGGCGATGTCGCGGTCCTTGGGCTCCAGCTCGTTCACGCGGGCGCCGCCGATCAGGATGTCGCCCTCCGACGCGTCCTCCAGCCCCGCGATCATGCGCATCGTGGTGGTCTTGCCGCAGCCCGAGGGGCCGAGCAGCACCAGGAACTCGCCGTCGGCGATGTGCAGGTTCATCGTCTGCACGCCGACGAAATTGCCCCAGCGCTTGGACAGGTTCTTCAGCTGAATGTCGGCCATGGTCGTTACCCTTTCACGGCGCCGGCGGTCAGGCCGCTGACGATCTGGCGCTGGAAGAACATCACGAGGATGAA